>Ga0206684_1000016_pt1 | contig 60543 bp, 40 predicted proteins | sample M210012015metaG_FD_155467 | JGI IMG/M metagenome (GOLD analysis project Ga0206684, IMG submission 155467) | Ammonia-oxidizing marine archaeal communities from Monterey Bay, California, United States - M2 100m 12015 | ecosystem: Environmental > Aquatic > Marine > Intertidal zone | place: USA...
TCAATAGATGAAATTGGTTTATTACTTATAGTATAACTATCAGCACTTCTTATTTGCTCTGCATTTAATATTTTTTTTAGATTCTTCATCTAGTGGAGAAGATGGGACTCGAACCCACGACCTCTTGACTGCCAGTCAAGTGCTCTAGCCAGCTGAGCTACATCCCCTTTTTTACTATATTTTATTTTCTCCTCTGTAAATATCTAGTTTAAATCAATTTACAATATTAAAACATGTTAAATATACTAATTCATTTTGGCACTTATTTGGCACTTGATGTTATCTGCTATATATGGAGGGTTTTATTCTTTTAAGAAAATGAAAAAATGAAAAAACTCCTTCTACTATTACAACAATAATTAAACATACATATAAGTATGTTTTAGACGAAAAATTTATTATATTTCTATATTAAATTTAATTATATGAAAAAAATAACTTTATTACTTATTACCATTTTAACTTTTAATTTAGCTAACTCACAAGAATATGTTGAGCTCTCTTTTATTAAATCAACTCCAGATCAATCAGTTGAATATGACAAAATTCTAAATGATAAATGGGCAAAACTACATCAACAGAGAATAAATGATGGCTATATTAATGGCTGGGATGTGTGGAAAATTATTGGAGGTATAAATGAAGATAGACATCATACTTATGTTATCGCTACTATTTCAGATGACCCAATGAATAGAAAAAATCCAGGTCTAAAATCTATTTTCCCAGACATGACAGATGCTGATGTGGATTTATTTATGAAAAATAATAGAGCTTCAAGAACTATTAAAGATGCAGCTTATACTATGGTCGTGGATAAATATTTTAAGTCAACAGATTCTTTGCCAAATTTGATGACAATTAATTATATGAAAGTAGCTCCTGGAAATGAAAAAGCCTATGAAGATATGGAGACTATTACTTTCAAGTCAGCTCATGAAAATAATCCAAATGTTGCTGGCTGGGGATTATTAAAAAGAATTGGTAGATATGGTTCAGATTTGTATTGGAATTATATTACTCTTGATTTTTATGCTAATGGAGAAGATTGGCATAATCAAAGAAATCAAGCTACTCAAGCTCCTAATAAAGCCTATAAAAAAATACAGGGGTTGAGAGAACATGTTAATAATGAGACAGGATGGAAAATGATATCTTTAAGAAAAGAATAATAATTTATATTTGATTTAAAAAGGGGCTTGATAGCCCCTTTTTTTATACTTTTATTTACTTGAAAGTACAATTCATATAATAGATAGAGAGGGCAAGAAACATTCTTTGACTGTAAAGATATATCTTCTAAAACTTATCTGTAAAGCTTTTGTTTATTCGTTTAGATTTGATTGATTATCACAAGAAATAAATATTGTTAAGAAAATTAGTATGAATATTTTCATGTTTAGCTAATTTATTAAATGTTATGTTTGGGACACTTTATATTAAAGTTTTTTCAGTAATAAATATTCCCATGGATTAAAATCAAGATTTTGTTTTGAGCTTAATTTAATTAATTCACCATTTTGAAGATTTTTGTAATTACCATCTATTTCATGATTAATTGATTTAGACTCATTAGATAAATTACTAATAAATAAAACATTCTGATCGTTCAAAGTTCTTTCTAAAATAAATATATCATCGTCAATTGAATTTTTAATATCAAATTTTGTCTCTTTTGAAAAATGTAATGCCTTATTGTTTCTTTTGATCTTTCCAAGATTATTATAAAATTCAACTAGTTCAGTGTTTTCTTTAGGAATAAAGTCCTTTTCAAAAAACCCTAACCTCTTACTTAATGAATACTCTTGACCATTGTAAAGTAGAGGTATTCCTGGAATTATATAAGTTAATACTGACATTGTTAAATAACTTTCACCCATTCTGTCAAAGACAGTTCCAGCCCATGTGTTTTCATCATGATTTGATGTGAAATTTAGTAAAATATGATCATCTTCATAAATATCTAAATTTCTATTTATATTTTCTGTTAAATCTTTCGCTGATTTATGACCTTTAGAGATTTCATTTAAAATGTAATGACCTTGCCAATTATAGCTCATTTCAAAAGAGTTAATTAGTTCAAAACCACCAAAATTAAAAGGGTCTGATTCAGCTAGCATAAAAACATTTTTAATTTTTCTCAACTCATTAATTGATTCTTTCCAAAAATCTACTGGACAGCTATGAGCTGCATCACATCTATAACCATCGACTTCAAATTCTTCAATCCAATATTTCATTGCATCAATCATTTCAGATCTCATTTGATTATTATCAAAATTTAAGTCTGCTACATCTGTCCATCCCCAAGATTCACCTGTATATGGATTTATTGGATCTGTAATTTCTCCATCAGAACCCTTTGTGTAATAATCTGAATTATTGTATATCCATGAATGATCCCAAGCAGTATGATTTGCAACCCAGTCCATAATTACTATCATATCATTAGCATGTGCGACTTTGACAAGCTCTTTTAAATCTTCAGCATCACCAAATTCTGGATTAATTCCTTTGTAATCGGAAATTGAGTAATAAGACCCAAGTCCTCCTTTTCTTTTTTCTTTACCAATAGGATGAATTGGCATTAACCATAAAATTTCAACTCCTAATTTTTTTATTTTTTTTATATCATTAGTTACGGCTTTAAATGATCCTTCTTTAGAGTATTGTCTTACATTTACTTCATAAACAATACCTTTATTAATTTTATTTCTATCTACTTGAAATTGATTGTCTTTACATGATGTTATTAAGGATAATATGAGAAGAATTTTAAATAACTTATACATACTTTAATTTTTTATCTGAAAGATTTTTAATAATTATTTTATTTGAATTAGTTCCTGAAACATAAATTGATTCGCTGTTTATCTCAAATTTTAATATTTGATTTTTATAAAATATATTGAACTTTAATCTATCCCAATTTTTAGGAATTTTAGGATTAATGCTAATATTGTTTTTATCAATTTTTAAGCCTCCAAATCCTTCAACTAATGCAATCCAGCTGCCTGCCATAGAGGTAATATGAAGTCCTTGTTCAACCTCATTGTTGTAATCATCTAAATCTAATCTGGAACTTCTAAGGAAATAATTATAAGATTTATCAATTTGATTGATATGTGACGCAATTACTGAATGAATTGATGCTGATAATGAAGATTCGTGCACTGTATATTTTTCATAGAATCTAAAATGGTTATCAATAAATTCTGGTGAAAAATCATTTTCAAAAAAATAAAGCCCTTGAATAACATCCCCCTGCTTTATGTATGGAGATCTTAAAATTCTATCCCAAGACCAATTTTGATTCAAAGGTCTCTCGGATTTTGGTATTTTATCAACATGAACTAATTCTTTATCCTCAAACCCATCATCCTGCATGTAAAGTTTATATTTTTTAGAATATGGTAGATATATGTTGTTTATAATATTTTTCCATAACTCAAGTTCTTTTTCATCAAAACTAAAAGATTCATATTTTGACAAATCACTTTCTTTAATAATTTTTAGATTTTTAAGAGTATATGATAAACACCATGATGCTCCATAGTTTGTGTACCAATTATTATTAACGTTGTTTTCATATTCATTAGGACCAGTCACTCCTAAAATCACATACTTGTTATGTTTTTTTGAAAAACTAACTCTTTGTGCCCAAAACCTTGCTATAGCAACCAGAATTTCAATTCCCATGGTTGTCATGTAAGTATAATCACCAGTGTAATCTATATACTTATTTATAGCCATAACTATTGAAATGTTTCTATGAATTTCCTCAAAAGTTATTTCCCATTCATTATGACATTCTTCACCATTAACCGTAGCCATGGGATAAAGAGCTGCACCATGGTTAAAACCTAACTTTTTAGCATTGAGTAGGGCTTTGTCAAGTTGATTATACCTGTAGATTAGAAGGTTTCTTGCAACTTCAGTATTTTTAGTAGCTAAATAAAACGGGAAACAATATGCTTCAGTATCCCAATAAGTACCTCCTCCATATTTTTCTCCTGTGAATCCTTTAGGTCCTACATTCATATCAGGGTTTTGACCCATGTAAGTTTGATTTAGTTGGAATATATTAAAACGAATTCCTTGTTGAGATTTTAAATCTCCCGAAATTTCTATATTTGATTTTTCCCATATATCACTCCATAACTTTTTTTGATATTCAAATAGATTATCATAGCCTAGTTCTGAACCTCTATTGATTATTTGTTTAGATTTTTCATATAAATCTGTTTTACATGTAAAATTTGAAACATAACCACCAATTTTTTCAATTGTTAATGATTGATTTTTCTTAATGTTATACTTTAATAAATGATCAGTTTTTTCATTAGAATCAAAAGGTATATTTTCTTGATCTAATATTATTCTACTTTTACTAAATGAACATATTTTAAAATCAGTTTTTAAAACATTTGATTTTATAAAAGTGCTATCATTATTTTGTAAAACTTCCTCTGTGTTTAAAAATTTTTCATTCCAATTTGAATCAACATTTGAAACTTCATCATCAATAAATGATTTAATAGTAATATTACAATCAGAGTTTAAACAGCTTATTGAATATCTTAATAATCCAACTTCATTAATTTTTAATGAAATAAATCTTTCAGATTCAACACTAATTATTTCTCCATTATTTAATTCTACTTCAAAGCTCCTTCTAAGCACACCTTCTTTCATGTTTAACTCCTTATTAAAGGAATTAACTTTCTTTACTTTATTTAAATCTAGTATTTCATCATTAATATGTATAGATAATCTAATCCAGCTTGGACAGTTAACTAATCTTGCAAAATAATTTGGATATCCAATTTTCCACCATCCAACTTTGGTTTTATCAGGATAATAAATACTACCTACATAATTTCCATCTAATTTATTACCTGAATAATCTTCCTCAAAATTTCCTCTTTGACCAAATATGCCATTACCTAAGCTAAATATACTTTCGGATGACATATGATTATCTTTTCTAAAATCTTTTTCAATAATAGACCAATCACTATATTCTAAGTAACTATTATACATTGATTATATCTTTGATTTTTAAATTCTCAAACCCTTTATACACAACGTTTGCATTATTCAAAACATCTTTTGATCCAATCCCAACTGTATACATATTTAATTTATTTGCACCTTCAATTCCATAGAAAGAGTCTTCAAAAACAACACAGTTCTCAGTGTTTGTCTTTGTTAAATCAGCGGCAATTTTAAACCCTTCTGGGTCAGGCTTTGAATTAGAAACATTATTCCCGTCAATAATTACAGTAAAAAGGTCAATTATATTTAATTGACACAGAATTTTTTTAGCGTTTCTGCTAGCAGAATATAATGCTATTTTAATATTTTTTTTCAAAGCTTCATTTATAAAGTTTAGTACACCCTCACAAACATCATTTTGATTAAGGTTTTTAATAAAACCGTTATAAATGTTATTTTTTTCCTCAAGATAAATATTAATTTCATTTTCAGAAAGTTGGATGTTTGACCATTGCATAATTAGTTCTATACATTGCTTTCTATTTACACCTTTTAATTCTTCATTTTTCTTTCTTGTCAAATTATATCCAATTTTATCACAGACAATTTTCCAAGCTTTATAGTGATACTCTGACGTTTCAGTTATTACTCCGTCTAAATCAAAAATAAATGTAATGAATGAGCTTTTTTTCATTATCTGATCGCTTTATTATTTGTGATTGTTAGATTAAGTAATGATGCAATTAACAGAGAAATCCCTGCCAATATCATTGTATTAATCGTTTCTTCTCCGATTAGACCACTTAAAAAATTGATTGCACCTAAAGCTGCAATAATTTGAGGAATTACAATAAACATGTTGAAAATACCCATCGTAATACCCATTTTATTTTCATCTACTGAACTTGAAAGCATAGCATAAGGCATTGAAAGAATACTTCCCCAGGCAATTCCAATCAATGCAAATGAAATATTTAAATAACTATGATGTGTTATGAAATACATAGAAATAAAACCAATTCCACCTAGAGCAAGGGATGCCATGTGTAATCCTTTTCTATTAATTAGTCTTTTAGAAGAATAAATTGTAAAAAATAACGCAAAAAGCATCGATGATAAACCATAAATGCCCATATAAGCTCCTGTTAAATTAGATGCATCTTGAAACTTTAAGTTTTTTCTGTCAAACTCATTTTTTTCAATAGAATCATTGAGATTGTATTCAAATTCAATTGGATAAGGAGCATTAAATACGTGTTCTGTTATAGCAGGATTAGCCATACTCCACATTGTGAAAAAAGCAAACCAACTAAAAAATTGAATTGCCGCTAATTTTTTCATTGTTGCTGGCATGTTACTAATATTTGTAATAATATCAATTAACATGCTGCTCAAGTTCCATGGTTTATTAATTTTTATTTTTTCTTTTTTTGAAGGTGGATATTCTTTAGTAGTAAAAATTGTGTATAAAATAGATGTTAAAAAAACAAAACTTCCAATTGAAAACGCAACTTTAACAGACATTGGAACCATTCCAGCTTCAGCTTGGTTGCTAACTCCTAATTCAGAAACAAACCAAGGGAGGTTACTTGCTATCCATGTACCAATTCCAATAATTAATGTTTGAGTGATAAAACCATATGTTCTTTGTTCTTCTGGAAGTTTATCAGCAACTAAAGCTCTAAATGGCTCCATTGAAATATTTATTGAAGCATCTAGAATCCATAGCAATCCTGCTGCAATCCAAAGAGTAGGAGAATGGGGAACAATAAATAGAGCTATAGAGCTTAAAATTGCACCAATTAAAAAATAAGGTCTTCTTCTTCCAAGTTTAGGATGCCAAGTGTTATCGCTTAAATATCCAACTATTGGTTGTACTATAAGGCCAGTTAAAGGAGCAGCTATCCACAACAATGGAATGCTTGCCTCATCTGCACCAAGGGTTTGAAATATTCTTGACATAAATCCCCCTTGCAATGCAAATCCAAATTGAATTCCTAAAAATCCAAAACTCATATTCCATATTTCCCAAAAACCTAACTTCTTTTTCATATTGTTTTCAAACTTTAAGTTTTATAAATCAATTCTCTTTTTGGTATTTCTATTATTTTTTAGAGTATTGAATTACTAAAAATCCAAAACACATATTCCAAATCTCCCAAAATCATGATTTCTCATGACCTTTAACAAACATAATCTATTAATTAACTATTAAATTAAATCATTATTTATTTTAATAATGAAGTCAACGAAAACGTTATAGATTTATGAAGAATTTCTTTTTATAAATTTTGTTGGAATAACAATTGTTTGATGATTATACTTTATATTTTTTCTTTTATGAATAATTTCATCAATTAACAATTTAACAGCTGTTTTACCCAATTCTTCTACTGGTTGAGAAATGGTTGATAATGATGGTATAATGACGCTGGATACAAACCAATCACTATATCCTATTATAGCAATATCATCAGGAATTTTTTTATTTAAGCTAAGAGTTGCCTGTAAGCACCCTATCGCAACAATATCGGAATGGCAAATTACCCCATCAATATCCGGATGTTTTTTTAGTAGCTTAACAAATGAATAGTAGGCCTCATTAAGTTTTTCTCCATGGACTGGTATTGTAAGTGATTGGTCAAATTTTACACTACTTTGATCAATAGCCATTTTGTAACCTATGAATTTGTCCACAGCATTTTGTCTATTTAAAATACCTGAAATAAAAGCAATTTTATTTTTACCACTATCAATTAGTCTGTTAGTGGCATCAAAAATAGATTCTTTATCGTTTACACTTACTTTAGAACAATTCTTTGTTAGTTTGGATATTTTATCTAGTTCAAGAACAGGCACTCCTGAATCTCTTATTTCATTAATTACATTAAAATCTCGTCTATTATCACTCATTGATAATATAACTCCATCGATTGAACGCTTAACCAAATAATTTAAATGTGAATTTTCAGTTTGAACATTATCATTTGATGTAAGTAGAATAGTTAAGTAGCCATTTTTTAAGGCTTCATTTTTTATTTCCTCAAACAAACCTGAAAAGAACCAATGAACTATTGAGGGGAATATTACACCGATAGTTTTAGATGATTTGGTTTTTAGGCTTACAGCTATATCATTGGGAATGAAATCTAACTCTTTAGCCAAAGCTTTTACAATGGTTTTAGTATCCTCTCCAACATCTTTATAATCTCTAAGTGCTTTAGAGACTGTTGATACTGACATGTTAAGCTGTGTTGCTAAATATTTTAAACTAATACTACTCATATGAATATTTAATAAAATAAATCAAGAAGAAAGCTTAACTATTAAATTATTTGTAGCTTTTATCCCCTCTATTTCCGTAAGAATTTCACCTTCATATTCAATGCCTAAATATCCGTTATAGCCAAATTCCCATACTATTTCAAGCATCTTTTTATAATCAATAGTCGTTTCATTTCCTAAAGAATCAAAATTATATGATTTAGCGCTTACTGCTTTTGCATAAGGCATAAGCTCCCTTACACCTTTATATTTATCATATTCTAATGCACAAGGGCCATCGTATAGTGAAAGATTTTCTCTTGTTATACAAAAATTCCCAAAATCTGGAAGGGTTCCACAATTATTTAAGTTAACATTTTTAATAATTTCAACTAATTCTTTTGCATTAGAGCTAAGGCCACCATGATTCTCAACTATGATATTGATTTTAGAATCACCTGCAAATCGACTTAATTGAGTTAATGCTTCGGAAGAATTATCTTTCCATTTGTTTAACTCTGATTCTCCATAAAGGTTCACTCTAATTGAATGACAGCCTAACTCATGAGCCATTTCAACCCATTTCTTATGATTATTAACAGCTTTGACTCTGAGATTTTTGTCACTTGAAGAAAGATATCCTTCTTCGTCTACCATAATAAGTACATTGTTAACATTATTATCAATAGACCTATTTGATAATTCATTGGTTAAGTCTTTAAATGACATCATGCTTAATTCATTCTTATAAAGACCAGACACATATTCGACGGCACTAAACCCTAATTCTTTAGCTTTTAATGAAAAGTCTAAAGGGTTTAAGGTTTTCGAAAACCTAATCATTTTATTTAATGACCATTGAGCTAACGAAATATCATTTTTAATCTTCATAGTTGAAAAATCGCAAGCATTAATTGATGAAAACCCTAATCCAGCTGATCCTGTTGAAAGCAAATAATTAAAAGTTCTTCTTTTCACAGTTGTGTTTTTGTTAAATTTATAAAACTTATTAAATCTACAATTTAATTTATTTATGAATTTAAAAAACACTTTTACTTTATTATTCTTTATTGTTACAGTCTTTACAATTGGCCTAAATGCTCAATCAAAAAAAGAAATCAGAAAACAAAAAGCATTAATTAAAAAGGAAAAGAAACTGGAACAATTAAAAAATCCTAGTTGGCTAAAAATAAAGAATAACATTGGTTATTTTACAGATAACAAGGACACCTATGTAGAAAGTGTCTCCATGGAATCTAAGTCAGAGCAAGTAAATAAATTTGTAAATAGAGATGAGTTTTATAAAAACAAGCCTTCTGTGGGGACTTATGTTTTAGAAAAAAAAATCATTCAAGTTGCTTTGTTTAAGCTGGAATTAAATAAACTTGAAATTAGAATTGAATCTAGTTGTAGTGGAGGATATAGGGGTTTTACAACTCTAATTGTATACCAAAAAGATTTAGAGAATTTAAGAAAGGTTAATAATATTGAAAAATTTCAAAGAGGTTATAAGAATACTCCACTAAACTTTTATAAGCAAATTGAATTAGCTGTCAAATCACTTTGTTTTTAGTTCATAAGCAATATTTATAGTTTTGTCTATAGTTTATTTGACATTGTCGAAAAATAAAAAAATTCAAACGTTTTCGTATGCATATAATAACTTTTATGTAAATGTTAATCAAATGTTAATGAATTTTTATACCTTATTCCATTCAAATTAACAATTAACATATAAATTATGAAAAAAAGTAAGCTATCTATGCTTTTATCTTCATTATTTCTTTTTGCAATAATGAGTGTAAGTGCACAGAAAATAATTACTGGATCTGTTAGTGATTCAAATGGACCTCTTCCTGGAGCTACTATTACTGTAGAAGGCACAAATACAGGAACTACGGCTGATTTTGATGGCAACTTTTCCATTTCCGTTGATGATGGAGCAATTTTACTAGTTTCTTATGTTGGGTATCAAACTCAATCTATTACTGTAGGAAATCAATCGTCTATTGACGTAGTACTTACATCCGATGGTTCCCTTGACGAGGTTGTCCTTACTGGTTATGGTTCTCAAAGAGAAAAGGAGATTACTTCTGCTGTAACTAAATTAAAGGCTTCAGAGTTTAATAAGGGTAATATTAGTGATGCTTCTGAATTACTTCAAGGTAAAGTAGCTGGATTATCTATCTATAATAGAGGTGGGGATCCAAATTCAGGTGCTACTATTAGACTTAGAGGTATTTCAACTGTTGGTGCTAGCACATCGCCTCTTATCGTTATTGATGGTATCGCAGGCGCTTCACTAGGTAATGTTGATCCAAGTGATATTGAGAGTATGACTGTTTTAAAAGATGGTTCTGCTGCTGCGATTTACGGGACTCGAGGTTCTAGTGGTGTAATCTTAGTTACGACTAAAAAAGGTTCTCAAGGATCAATGTCTTACGAATACAATTCTCAATTAACGGCTTCTGACCCTGTTAAAGGAATTAAGATTATGACAGGTGATGAATTTGCTGCCGCTGGAGGAACTGATCTTGGAAGTAGAACGGATTGGGTTGGAGCAGTTACTCAACAAGGAGTAAGTAAAAATCACAATTTTTCAGCTTCAGGAGGTTTTGATAAAACTTCTTTAAGAATTTCAGCTAACCTAAGAGAAGTTGAAGGTATTCTTCAAAAATCTGGTTTTGATCAATTCAATACAAGACTTAATCTTACTAGTTCAGCTTTAAATGATAAGTTACAAATTAATTTTACTACAGCATTGACTAAAAGAGAACAACAAAATGGATGGCAACAAGCACTTAGGTACGCTGTAATGTATAATCCAACTGCTCCTATTTATGGGGCTGATTCTCCATATCCATTTAATTCTGAACAATTTGGTAGTTATTTTGAAACTTTAGGACTATTCGATAGTTTTAATCCAGTTTCTATAATTCAACAAAGTATGAATGAAGGAAAGAAAAGAGAATTTAATTATGGATTAAATTTGGCTTATAGCATAGGTGATCATATTACTTTAAATGCTAGAATTGCTCAACAGCAATCTAACTATGCTAATAGAGTTTATCATCCAACTACTGCAAATTGGAACGGAAATGCTACAAGTCCTTTAAGAAAAGGAATGGCAGAATTATATGATCAAGACATTACATTTAAGTCTAGAGAATTTTTTGCAACATATACTAATCAGTTTGGAAATACAGATTTAACTGTTACGGGAGGTTATTCTTATAATCAGTCAAATTATATGGACAAATTTTTATCATTAGGAGATTTTCCTAACGATGATTTAGATTTTATTAATGCTATAGAATATTCACAAGATTTATTAAATGCTGGTCTAATTAGTGCAAATAGTAATGCTTCTCCAGATGAGAAGGTTATTGCTCAATTTGGTAGAGTTAACTTAACTATAGATGATGCAATATTTATTAATGCATCTGTTAGACGTGAAGGTTCTACTAAGCTTGGAGAAGGTAATAAATGGGGTGTGTTTCCAGCATTTGGTGTTGGAGCTGACCTAAATAAATACTTGAATTTAAATAATGTAGATCTATTTAAAGTAAGATTTGGATATGGTTTAACTGGAGCTTTGCCTGGGCAAAGTGGTCTTTCAGTTCAAGGAAGAAATTTATCTTACGATGGTGGAACTGGAGGGGTTTCAACTACTTTAGCTAGAGCTGCTAACCCAGATTTAAAATGGGAAGAAAAAGCTGAAACCAACTTTGGTATTGAATTCAAAACAGGAAAACTTTCTGCTACTATAGACCTATATACAAGAAACATTAAAGATTTCATTTTAGAAAGAACAGTTGATGTTGCTGTATATGGTGTAAATAGAAGAACTGAAAATGCTGGTGAATTAGAAACTAAAGGATGGGAGGCTGCAATAGCTTATGATGTTGTAGATACACCAGACTTTACTTGGAATACTGGTTTAACACTTTCAGGTTATGAAACTATTCTATTAGATTACGTATTAGATGCAGAAACAAGAGCAGGCTTAGGTTCTCCTGGTCAAAATGGCACAAACATGATTAAAGTGTCTAAAGGAGCTGAAATTGGTCTTATATGGGGACCAGTTTTCACTGGAGAGCTTAATAATGGAAACCCAATCTTTAAGGATGTTAATGGAGATGGTGTTTTAGTTACTGGGCAAGATAAAGCACTTGATCCTGATGTCGATTTTGCTGTCTTAGGAAAAGGTACTCCTGATTTAGAATTAGGATGGTCAAATCAAATGACATTTGGTGACTGGTCTGTTAATGCTTTCTTTAGAGGTGCTTTTGGACACAGTTTAGTTAATACGTTTAGAGCGTTTTACGAGCCTAAGCTATCAACTCAATCATCTTACAACTACATGAATACGAGCTTAATGGTTGATGGTTTAACTAGTGCGCGTTTTAGTTCATTGTATGTTGAAAAAGCTGACTTTATCAAACTAGATAACTTTACAGTTGCACGTAACTTTACATTTAATGAAGGTAGTCCAATTGAATCTGTTCAAGTTTCATTGATTGCTAGAAATCCTCTTGTAATTACAAACTATACTGGTACAGATCCTGATCCATCTCTGGTTGATAGAGGTAGTGCAAGTAATGGTGATATTGCTAGAGGCGCTGATGTATTGTCACCAGGTATAGATAGGAGAACTAATTACTTCTCATCAAAATCATTCACACTTGGATTGAGTGTTAAATTTTAAAATTAAAAAATAGATATATTATGAAAAACATTATGAAAAACATATTCAAATTATTTGTGCTTTCAGGTTTATTTCTTACTTATTCATGTTCAACCGATCTTGAAGAAATTTTAAGAGGAGAAATCACAACAGATATTAATATAGAAGGCGTTTCCACTGGTGGAGGCGGCGGAGGTACAGATGCCCTAGGTGGAGCATTTTCACAATTACAATGGTCTGGTACTGCCAACCATGGAAACTACTATTCTTTACAGGGATTAACTTCAGATGAACTTTTGATTGCTGCAAAAGGAGGTGACTGGTATGATGGAGGAATTCTAATAGATTTACATGATCATACATGGACACCTACAAATGGTTTTTTAAACAACACATGGAATGGTACTTATGGTGGAATTAATGCATGTAATGAAGGGTTAGCTACTGATTTAGATAAAAATCAGAAAGCTCAACTTAGGGTTTTAAGATCTTTATTTTATTACAGGTTGTTAGATTTATTTGGAAGAGTTAAAATTGTAACTACTCCAGGTGCTGATGCCGCACAGGCAACAAGACAACAAGTTTATGATTTTGTTGAAAGTGAGTTATTAGCTACTTTAGGAATTAGTGCAGTATCTGCTTCTATGGATCTTTCTAATAGCGACCTAGGTCTTGAAACAAATGCATATAGAGTTAATAGATTTGCCGCAATGGGACTTCTGTCTAAACTTTATTTAAATGCTGAAGTTTATACTGGAACTGCTAAATATACTGAAGCTGCACAAGCTGCCGGTTATGTTATTGATAGTGGTGTTTATCAGTTATGTGGAGCTGGTTGTAAAGTTCCTAATTTAGGAAGAAGACCTGCTGTTAAAAGTGACCCTAAAGATCTTGAAGGATACGCTGCAGTATTTGCACCAAATAATGAAGGTAATAAAGAACACATCTGGTCTGTAATGTATGACGAAGTTACTAACGGTGGTATGAATTTTGCTATGATGGGTCTTCATTATTCAAGTCAATTTACTTGGAATTTTGATTCTCAACCATGGAATGGTTATGCAACTTTAGAAGAATTTTATAATTCATACGAATCTGGTGATTTAAGAAAAGCCAATAACTTTATTGTTGGTCCACAGCTTGATTTTGGAGGATCTGCAATATTAGATTATGCATCTGATGATGGTGATCCTATTCTTAATTATACACCTAAGATTAATGAGCTTGCACCAAACTCTTATAGAGAAGCTGGGGCTCGTCCAGGAAAATTTAGTTTTAAACAATTTGGACGTGGAGATATGGACAATGACTATCCATTAGTTAGATTAGGTGAATTATACTTAGTTAGAGCTGAAGGTTTAGCTAGAGCTGGTAGTGACTGGTCGCTTTCACTTCCTGATTTAAATGTAATTAGAGCTAGAGCAGGGGTTTCTACAATGTCCTCTGTTACTGCTGATGAATTTTTAGCAGAAAGAGGAAGAGAAATGTTTCAAGAAGCTACAAGAAGACAAGATTTAATTCGTTTTGACAAGTGGGGAGCTGCATGGTGGGAAAAACCTGTATCTCAAGCTTACAGAAAGCTTTTTCCTATTCCGTTTGATGCTATTCAGGCTAGTGGAGGATCACTAACTCAAAATACTGGGTATTAAACTTTTTGTTTAGTTTCGTTTTAAAAGGGTTGTCTATTATAATAGACAACCCTTTTTTTTAAATAAATTGTTTTTTATTGACATAATTCATTTATTATACTTATATCTGAGATTATATTTAACATAATTTTTTAATGATGTTTAGATTTGTATTTATTGTCATCACTTTTTTATTGTTCTCCTGTCAAAAGGAAAAACAGTTTACAAAGATTGATTATTCAGGAATTGTCTTTGAAAATAATCTTGATTATACAGAAAACTTAAACCCATATACTTATAGGAATTTTTATAATGGTGCTGGTGTTGCTATGGGTGATATTAATAATGATGGATTAATTGATGTTTATTTAACAGGAAATATAGTTGATAGTAAAATGTTTTTAAATAAAGGTGATTTTAAATTTGAAGACATTACAAAAATCGCAGGATTAGCTTGTGAAAATGTTTGGTCTACTGGATCAACTTTTGCTGATATTAATGGAGACGGCTTTCTAGATTTATATGTTTGTAAATCTGGTTCACCCGATGGTGAAAAAAGATATAATGAGCTGTTTATTAATAACGGTGATTTAACATTTACTGAAAGCTCAAAAGAATATAATTTAGATATTTTAGGATTATCTGTTCAATCAGCTTTTTTTGATTATGATAAAGATGGAGATTTAGACTGTTATATTCTTAATAATTCTCTAAGATCAGTTGGTGGATATGATTTAATTGAAAATCAGAGGCTTATTCCAGATTCTCAAGGTAATAAATTGCTAGAAAATAGAGAAGGTAAGTTTATAGATGTTTCTGAACAATCAGGCATTTATACCAGTAAAATAGGATTTGGTTTAGGAATTACTCTTAGTGATTATAATGAAGACGGGTGGACGGATTTGTTTATTTCAAATGATTTTTTTGAAAAGGATTATATGTATATTAATAACCAGGATGGAACTTTTTCTGAAAAATCAGAAGAATATTTTCATTCACTTTCCCTTGGTTCAATGGGGGCTGATTCAGCAGATCTAAATAATGATCTTTTAACTGACTTAATTGTAACAGAAATGCTTCCAAAGTCATTAGAAAGAAAAAAAACTAAAGCTATTTACGATTCTTTTGATAAGTATCAAAGAGCTTTGTCGAAAGGATATTACCATCAATTTCCAAGAAATGTCTTACAAAGAAATTATGGAAAAGATGGTTTTTTAGAGATAGGAAGATATTCTGGAATATCTGCAACTGAATGGAGTTGGGCATCTATGATTTTTGACATGAATAATGATGGTTTAAGGGATGTTTTTATTGCTAATGGTATTTATAAAGATCTTTTAGATAGAGACTATTTGTCCTATATGGCTAATGAAGAAAGAGTCAGGAATTTAATTAAAACAGAAAAAGAGGTAATAAAAAAACTAATTGATATAATGCCTTCTCAATCCGTGAGTAATATTGCTTATCAGAATATGGGTGATTTTAATTTTATAGATGCATCAGTTAAATGGGGCTTAGATCAATCAAGTTTCAGTAATGGTACAGCTTATGCTGATCTTGATAATGATGGAGATTTAGATATGGTGGTTAATAATGTAAACATGCCTGTTTTTGTGTATAAAAATAACAACAACAATTTTAATAGAAAAAGTATTTCATTCAATCTTACAGGAGAAAAAAGTAATTTAAATGCAATTGGGTCAAAGATTATATTGAAATATGGAAAAACAAAACAAAGCATGTCAGAAAATTTCCCGTCTAGAGGATTTCAATCTTCAATTTCAAATAGAATTCACTTTGGAGTGGGCAATGTGAATCAAATTGACAGTGTAACAGTGTTTTGGCCTAATAATAAAGTTTCATACTATACTAATTTGAAAACTAATCAGATACATGATCTTAATCAAAATGATGGTATTGTAACGGTACTTAATGATAATAGTAATGAAGGTTTGCAGTTAACTTTAAAAACATTGGATTTTAAACATAAGGAAAATCATTTTATAGACTTTAACAGAGAAAGATTGCTCCCTTATATGGTTAGCAATGAAGGACCAGCACTTGCAAATGCTGATGTTAATAAAGATGGAGTTAGTGATTTTTTTATTGGAGGTGCTAAAAATCAAGTTTCTACTCTGTTTCTTTCAGATAGTGGAACTTATAAAAAAATATCAGCTCCTTTTGAAATAAATAAAGCATCAGAGGACGTAGAAGCGGTATTTTTTGATAGTGATAATGACGGAGATATGGATTTATATGTGGCAAGTGGGGGAAAGGCTTTTTCACAATACGATTATAATTTAAATGATCGTTTGTATCTTAATGATGGTTTTGGAAATTTTGAATTATCAATTAATTCAATAAATTTTAGTAAGCCTATTTCTACCGGAACAGTTTCGGTTTCTGATTATGATTTAGATGGTTTTGAAGATCTTTTTATTGGAGAGAGATTTAACCCTACCGTATATGGTCTTCCTAGTTCTGGATATCTTTTTAGAAATAATGGTGACAATACCTTTACAAATGTTCCAACTAAAATATTTAATGACATAGGTTTAATTACATCTTCTAAATGGGAAGATTTAGACAATAATAATTACCCAGATTTAGTTTTAGCTGGAGAATGGATGGCAATTAAAATTTATCTAAACGACAAGGGTGATTTTTCTAAAGTAGAACCTTTTGATGTAGATTCATCAAAGGGCTTATGGCAAGATATTGAACTAGTAGATGTCGATAACGATAGTGATATAGATATAATTGCAGGAAATTTAGGTTCTAATACCTTTTTTAAATCAGAAATGAGAATGTATGTCAATGACTTTGATTCAAATGGAACAATTGAACAAATTATTTGTCAAAAAATCAATGGTTTATATTATCCAATTCTTGATAAAGATGAACTTTTAAAACAATTACCAGGATTGAAGAAAAAAATATTTTATTATAAGGATTATTCATTAGCCTCAATGAAAGACCTTTTTGATAAGTATTTACTAGATAATTCTATATATTTTGATTTAGACACTACTGAAACTTCTTTATTTATAAATAACAATAATCAATTCACTCGTGAATCTTTTCCAAGTGAAATTCAATATTCATCTGTATATGATATAGAAACAATAAATAATAATGAGTTGAATACATTATCAGTATTATTCGGCGGAAATCAATACTTAGTTAAGCCACAATATGGCCCCTATGATGCTTCAAAAGGATGGCTTGTTAAAATTAAATCTAATAATAATAAAAGTGATTTTTTGTCTGTGGAATCTTTAAATATAAAAGGACAAATTCGTAAATTTGCTCCCCTTAAAATGAACTTGTTTTTGACAGCAATAAACAATGATGATCTAAAATTAATTGAGATTAATGAAAAGTAAATTTAATGTAGTTATAATTTTATGTTTTTGTTCAATTATAGGATGTAAAAGTGAATATGAAAAAACTGTATATTCTGAAATTAGATCCGGTAAAATAAATAATAAACTTTTTCTTGGATTAGAGTTTGGACAATCAAATGAAGAATATTTTGAACAGTGTTTCAAATTAAATGCTGACAAAAAGATTAATCAAGCTAATAGAGGAGGTTATGCGGAATACATAATGCATACTACTTTAAAAAATGACCCAAATAAAATCATAATGTCTTTTAAACCATTTTTTAATAATAAAATTTTAACAAGTATTGATCTTAGGTTTAGGCATACTACTTGGGCTCCTTGGAATAGAGAAACTCAATCTGAGGTTCTCATTGAAAAAATCAAGGATACTTTAATGAATTGGTATTCAGGCAATAAGTTCTTTAAATTAAATATTTCTGATAATAAAAATACAGGTGCACTAATAAAAATTGATGGTAATCGTCAAATATTAATGTACAAATTAGGTGCTCAAGATGTTAAAGTATTAATTGAAAATTTAAATTTTAAAAAATAAAAATGAACAGATTTTGGATTTTATGTTTATCAGCAATTGTTTTTATTTCATGTAAAAAAGATTCTAATAATATACTATATGAGCTTTTAGATAAAACTCAATCAGGTATTGATTTTGAAAATAACCTTTCATATAATCAGGATTTTAACGTATATAAATACAGAAACTATTATAATGGAGGTGGAGTGGCAATGGGAGATATTAATAATGACGGTCTTATAGATGTTTATCTAACAGCTAATCAAAAAAAAAACAAATTATATTTAAACAAAGGAGACTTTAAATTTGAAGATATTTCAGAATTTTCCAATTCTTCTGGTCAGAAAGCTTGGTCAACTGGTGTTACGATGGTGGATATTAATAATGATGGTTTTTTGGATATATATGTATGTAATTCTGGAGATATTAAAGGGGATAATAAACAGAATGAATTGTTTATTAATAATGGTGATTTAACATTTACCGAAAGTGCAAAGAATTATAATTTAGATGACTTAGGCTACTCTACACACGCTGCTTTTTTTGATTATGATAAAGATGGGGATTTAGATGTTTATATTTTAAATAATTCTTATCAGGCAATTGGAACTTTTAATTTAAGAAGAAATGAAAGGCCTAAAAGAGATGACTTAGGTGGAGATAAATTAATGGAAAATCGTGATGGGCAATTTGTAGATGTTACTGAAGAGGCTGGAATATATGGAAGTGTTATAGGATTTGGATTAGGAGTAACGATAGGGGATGTAAATAATGATGGTTGGGAAGATATATTTATTTCAAATGATTTTTTTGAAAGAGATTATCTATATATCAATCAAAAAAATGGAAGTTTTAATGAAGACTTAACTAGTCAAATGAATTCTATAAGTGGCGCTTCAATGGGTGCCGATATGTCAGATATTGATAATGATGGATTCAACGATATCTTTGTTACAGAAATGCTTCCTTCAGAATATTCTCGATTAAAAACTGTTACTACATTTGAAGACTGGAATAAATATCAATACATGATAAAAAATGGTTACCATCACCAATTTACCAGAAATATGCTTCATTATAATAATGGCAATAATTCTTTTAGTGAAATTGGAAGATTTTCAGGGGTAGATGCATCCGATTGGAGTTGGGGTGCATTAATATATGACATGGATAATGATGGTTTTAAAGATCTTTTTATTTCAAATGGTATTTATCGCGACTTAACTAATCAGGACTACTTACAATATATTTCTAATGAAGAAGTTATTAGATCCATGGTTGTTGATAAAAAAGTTAATTATAAAAACCTTATAGACATAATTCCCTCTAATAAAGTAAAAAATCATGCTTACAAAAATCAAGACGGCCTAAAATTTAAATCCTTTGATGATTCAGGATTACAAACTCCCTCATTTTCAAATGGATCTGCTTATGGTGATCTTGATAATGATGGAGATTTGGATTTAATTGTTAATAATGTAAATATGCCAGTGTTTGTTTATAAAAATACTTTAGATACTGTTTCTTCTAATTTTATAAAAATTGATTTAAAAGGAAATGCATTAAACAAGTTTGCAATTGGTTCTAAAGTTGAAGTAATTTTACCTGATGGAAATTCATTGTTTCAGGAAGTTCAGCCAGCAAGAGGATTTCAGTCCAGTGTAGATATACGACCAAATTTTGGATTAGGAAATATTGAACAGTTTGACTTAAAGGTTACTTGGCCAGATAGAAGTGTTACTAATCTTGAAAATATAAAATCAAATCAAATATTGAAAATTTATCAATCAGAATCGAATATTTATAATGATATAAATAATTTTTATCCTTTATCTAATGTTTTTGAAAATATTGATGGAATTGTAGACTATAATCATAAAGAAAATTTATTTGTTGATTTTAATAGAGAAAGATTGATTTATCACATGTGTAGTAATGAAGGCCCTAATTTAACCCTAAATGATATTAATAGTGATGGAAAAAATGACCTACTAATTCCTGGGTCTAAAGGCCAACTAAGCGTAATTTATTTAAGTACTGAAAAAGGATTTACACTTGATAATAGAAATAATGATACTTTTAAAAAATATTTAAATTCAGAAAACACTAAATCAATATTTTTTGATGCAGATAATGATGGAGACTTAGATTTATACTTAGCAAGTGGAGGTTCAGAGCTTTCTCCATATTCTGAATTGTTATATGATACCCTTTTTTTTAATGATGGTACCGGATTGTTTAACCCATCAATTCAAAAGCTTCCTAATTCAAATAATAAAATAAGTACAGGAGCTGTTATAAGTGCTGATATAGATAATGATGGTGATTTGGATTTGTTTGTTGGTGAAAGAATTAAAATTGGAAGATATGGCGCACCTTGTTCGGGATATGTATTAATTAACGATGGTAATGGAATATTTACTGATATGACTGCTAAATGGGCTCCGTTTTTTAAAGAAATGGGTTTAATAACTGATGCCCAATTTAACGATTTTGATGGAGACAATGATCAGGATTTGATTATTGCTGGAGAATTTATGGGTATAGAGATATATGAAAATGACGGCAATCAGTTTATAAAAAATTTAAATTTAATGAATGAAGACCTGAAAGGATGGTGGAATAAACTTCATTTAGAAGATTTAGATAATGATGGTGATATGGACATAATTGCTGGAAATCACGGAGAGAATAGTCGTTTTAAAGCAAGTATGGAAAGACCTATTAAGCTTTATTACAATGATTTTGATAGAAATGGAAGTGAAGAAGGAGTATTAACTTTTAATGCTTCTAATGGAAAAGATTATCCTTATGCTTTAAGACATAATTTAATTGATCAGATGAAAATTCTTAAAAAGAAATTTCCAAATTTTGAATCATTTAAAGATGCAGATATTAGCAAAATATTTAATAAAGATGAACTTGAAAATGCAACAATAAGTGAGGTTAATAATTTACAAACTACCATTTTAATAAATAACGGAAAACTCCGTTTTAATAAAATTACTCTTCCTAAAGAAGTGCAGTTTAGTCCAATATATGCAATTAATTCTGCTGATTTTGATAATGATGGTGACAAAGACATCCTTATGGGAGGAAATTTATTTAATTCTAAACCTGAAGTAGGTATATATGATGCATCTTATGGAATTTATTTAGAAAATCTTGGAGATAACAAGTTTAAATATATCAAAAACGGAAATGGTTTTTTTGTTAAGGGAGAAGTTAGAGATATTGTGATAGATGAAAATTTTGTCATCGTTGCTAGAAATAGTGACAATATATTGACCTTTAAATTTAATAAATGATAAAAATCTACTTACATATAGTGCTTGTTTTTTTTTTATTTATTTCTTGTGAAGACTCTATTGATAATGGTCCAATTAAGTTTAAAATTAAGTCTGCAAAAGATACAGGTTTAGATTTTTCAAATACACTAAATTATAGTTCTGAATTAAATATCATAGAATACCTTTATTATTATAACGGAGGAGGAGTTGCTGTTGGAGATATTAATAATGATGGCCTAGAAGACCTATATTTTTCAGCCAATCAATTACCTGATAAATTATTTTTAAATCTGGGAAACCTAAAGTTTAGAGATATTTCAAATTCTTCAGGATTAAACAAAGATTCTTCATGGTCTAATGGAGTATCTATGGAAGATGTTAATGGAGATGGGTTTTTAGATATATATGTTTGTAAAGTTGGTAATTATAAGAACTTGAGCTCTCACAATTTACTTTACATAAATCTAGGTAATTCGACCTTTGAAGAATCTTCCGCTAAATTTGGATTAGATTTTTCTGGTTTTTCTACTCAGGCTTCTTTTTTGGATTATGATTTAGATGGAGACTTAGATATGTATTTAATGAATCATTCAGTACATAGTGTTAGAAGTTATGGGAAATCGGTTAAGAGATCAGAAAAAGATTCTTTAAGTGGAGATTTATTTTTTGAAAATAGAATAAATGAAAAAGAGAATTCTTTTATTAATGTCACTGATAAATCTAGAATATATAACAGTTCACTAGGTTATGGATTAGCTATAATTTCTTCAGATGTAAATGACGACGGATGGCCTGATTTATATATTGGAAATGATTTTCACGAAAATGATTACATATACATAAACAATAAGGATGGAACGTTTACTGAATCTGTTAAACGGCTCACTACTCATACTTCAAGATTTACTATGGGAGTTGATATAGCAGATATCAATAATGATGGTTTTAGAGATGTTTTTACAACGGATATGTTGCCTTACGATAAAGAAGTCTTTTTAAAATCTGCTGGTGAGGATTCGGATAAAGTAAACCAAATAAAAAGAGAATTTGGTTTTGAAGATCAGCTTGCCAGAAATCATTTGCTTTTGAATTCTGGAAATAATAGTTTTAATGATATAGCACTTCAAACAAATACTTTTGCCACAGATTGGAGTTGGTCTGCTTTAATACAAGATTTTGACAATGATAGTTGGAACGATATTTTTGTAACTAACGGAATAGTAAAGAGACCAAATGACTTAGATTATATTAATTTTTTAAGTGATGTTGACTTTGGAAACTATATGGTTTCGCAACAAAGTAACTTAAAGAAAATCCTTATTGATCAAATGCCAACTTTAAAAATAAAAAATTTTCTTTTTAAAAATTTAGATGGATTTAATTTCACCTCAACCACCTCTTCACAAATAGGTAAGCCTTCTTTTTCAAATGGAGCGGCATATTCAGATTTGGATAATGATGGTGATTTAGATTTAATAGTAAATAATTTAAATGATGAAGCTTGGATTATGGAAAATGTATCCGAAAATGATAATAATTATATAAGTTTTGAATTTGAAGAAAAATCAAACTCTAAAGGGGCTAAAATTGAGTTGTATTCTGGAAACAAGTCTTTTGTAAAAGAATATATAACAACAAAAGGATTTCAATCTTCCTCAACACATAAAATTCATTTTGGACTTGAATCTATTTCCAAAATCGATTCAATTAAAATTATATGGCCAGAAAACATACAGCAGATAATCACAGGTTTTGATATTAATCACAATAATAAAATTTCACGAACACTTTCAGTAAAGAAAAAATCATTTAAAAGCTCCAATATAAATACTCATTTAGAAAAATTTCCTTTTAAACACGTAGAAAATTTATTTGAAGATTACGATTATGAAAAATTAATTCCAGAAAAGCTTTCTAATGAAGGCCCTGCTTTAGTTGTTAATGATTTTAATGGAGATGGTTTAGATGACTTGTTTTTAGGTGGAGCAACTTATCAGTCTGGTCAAATTTTTATTAAACAGATTAATGGTAAGTATGAGGTTTTAAAGAATCCTGAAATTGACAAGGATAGTAATTACGAAGATGTAGATGCTTCTGCTTTCGATTTTGATAGTGATGGAGATTTAGATTTGTATGTTGTTAGTGGAGGTAACGAAAGTAAAGAGTTACAACCCTTATCTCAAGACAGGATATATCTTAATAATGGAAAGGGATTATTTACGAAACTTCCTCTTTCTTTACCGTTTACTAATGGTGCAACTATTAGTAGTGCTGATATAGATAATGATGGAATTGTTGATTTTTTTGTTGGAGCAAGATCTATTCCTAGATCATATGGTTTATCTCCATACAGCTTTATAATTAAAAATACAGGAAAAAATCTAGAGATTGTTAGTAAACAAAGGTTAGGAATGATTACAGATAGTGTTTTCGAAGATCTAAATAGTGATGGGTTTGTTGATTTAATTATATGTGGAGATTGGATGCCTATTACTGTATTAATTAATCAAAATGGAAGTGGATTTATTGATAAAACTGTTGAATTTGGTTTAGGTGATTCAGAAGGTTTGTGGAATACTATAGAAATTACTGATATAAATAATGATGGAATGAAAGATATTCTAGCTGGGAATGTTGGTTTAAATTCTAAGTTAAAAGCAGATTTATCAAAGCCAATAAATCTATTTTTAGATGACTTCGATAATAATGGTCAAATCGATCCAATAATATTTTATACTCTTTTTGGAAAATATCTAACATTTTTTTCAAAAAACAAATTGACTGAACAGATTCCTGCTATTAAAAAGAAATATATTTCATATAAGGAATTTTCAAAAGTTGAGACAATTGAAGATTTAACTGGAAAAAGTGAAGATGAGATTTTGGAAATAAAATCAATTAAAGAGCTTAGGTCTATGTTATACTTAGGTTCAAAAGAAGGATTTAAAAAAATTCCCTTACCAAAAGAAGCGCAAATGAGCAATATTCAAGATTTTATTGTTGAATCTATAGATGGAAATGTCAAAGTTAAATTTGTTGGAAATCATTATGATTATGTAACTGAGCTAGGAAAAAATATGTCAAACTCTGGAGGAGAAATCACTGATTTTGAAAATTTCAAATTTAACACTTATAAATCCCTTAATCTTCCAAATAGTTTTAATGGAAGAAGAATACACAAATTGTCAAGTAATCAATATTTGATTGTTTTGAATAATAATCATTCATATATATTAACACCTAATTATGAAAAATAGATATTTAATAATTTTATTAATTGTTGTAACAAGTTGTCAATCAAATGATAAGTATAAGGATTCTTTAAATGACCCTGAAACTTTTCAGTATGCTATAAAGTCATTAACTGACATTATTGTTTATGACATATTTTCTCCGCCAGTTGCTTCAAGAGTTTATGTATACCCAACAATTGCTGCTTATCAGGTTATTCAAAAACAAAATGACAGTACTTATTTAGATTTAGCTGGCCAATTGAAAGGTTTAGACAGGGTTCCAGATAATAAAAATGAAAAAGTCAATTATAACTTAGCTGCAGTACATTCTTTTTTTACTATTTCTAGAAAACTTATTTTTTCTGAAGACAAACTTAATAATGCTCAAGATAAGTTATATGATAAATTAAGAAGTGAAGGTCTTCCAAGATCTGTCATGAATGCTTCATTTGAATATGGAGAATTAGTAGCGAATCATATTATGAATTGGGCCAATAAAGATAATTACAATCAGACTAGAACATTTTCTAAATATACCATTAGAAATGAAACAGAATTTTGGAAACCAACTCCTCCTGATTATATGGATGGCATTGAACCACATTGGAGAGAGATTAGGACGTTAGTATTGGATTCAGCAGATCATTTTATACCTAAACCTCCATTAGAAGTTTCTTTAAACTCTAATAGTGAATTTAATAATCAATTAATGGAAGTTTATAATATTGTTAATGAATTAAATGATGATCAAGCTGGAATAGCTAAGTTTTGGGATTGTAATCCTTATTTATCTCATCATAGAGGGCATGCAATGTTTGCAACCAAAAAGATAACACCAGGTGGACATTGGATAGGTATTACTGCAATTGCCACTAGAAAAAGCAATTCTGATTTTGCTCAAACAATTAACGCTTACACAAATGTCTCTATTTCGTTGTTTGATGCTTTTATTAGTTGTTGGGATGAAAAGTGGAGAAGCTTGACAGTTAGACCAGAAACATTAATAAATGAATTTGTCGATGAAAAATGGGTTCCATTACTTCAAACACCTCCATTTCCTGAGTATACTAGTGGACATTCAGTTATTTCCACTGCTGCAGCCTTATCATTAACTAAGATATATGGAGATAATTTTGATTTTGTTGATACAACAGAAGTTGAATACGGACTGCCAATAAGAAAATTTAATTCTTTTATTCATGCTTCTGAAGAAGCTGCTATTTCTAGATTATATGGAGGTATTCATTATAGAATGGCTATAGATGAAGGTATTATCCAAGGAAGAAAAGTTGGTAACTATATTAATGAAAAACTTAGAACAATAAATTAAAGAACATAATTATCTTCTTTTCATTTAGAAGTTATTTTTTCCCCTTTAACAATATTAAATATATTTAAAATAGCTAAAAACCAAATTAGAATTAAAACTATCTGAACAGTCTTTGTCTGAAAAAGCTACACTACTTTTTGTCTTAACATCGTCAGAACATGATATAAAGAAAATTGTAAGAAAAGTTATTCTAATAAATTTCGCCATAGTTGCTATTTAAAGATTTTTACTATAACAATATATATATTTGAAATCATTTTTAATATAGCTCTAGTCTATTAAAAACATCTCCAATATCCTATAGCGTTTTTATTAAAACAATTGATTGTAGAAATCTTGGTCTACCTTAAAATAATAACCCTCTTCCTCATGAATACTATTGTCAGGAATCCCATTTTTTGTGTGAAATTTTATTATATGATTTTTAAATGATGTTAAATCTTTGATTGAATAAAAATTGCCATAAACATCCTTAATCTTCATAATTGTGTAGATTAATTAGATTCGCTTCATTGGCCATAATTTTTAAAAGTCCTAATAATCCTTGCTTATAGAGCCTTAATTATTTCTACTATGATTAAAATTGATTCATCTGATAATCCAGCATCTGATAAATTTTTTACTGCGTCATCAGAAGGTTTAAAGCTAGATCTATCAGCAGCAGACCTATATTCTTGGCCTATTGTTTGAATAGAGCCCATGACATCTCTAATATTTTCTCTACTTACCCCTTGTTCTCTAACATATTGCATAAGCTTTACAAAAACAGGATTTGGCGTTTGCGCTCCTGTATTTCCTTGTCTATTACTTGGGGGGCCAAATCTTTGACCTCCTCTTGGTGGACCTTGCCTTTGCCCTCCTGAGAAATTTCTACCATTAGCTCTTGAACTTAAATTGTTTCTAGTCTCATCCTTTTTTTGGTTTGAACCAATGATTTTTGACATTTTTTGAGATAAAGATTTTAATATTTGAACTTGGTCATCAGAAAATGAATGACTTTTAATCTTTTTCTTTGTTTTTTTGGATAGTTTCTTTTTTTCAAAGATTTCTTTTGACATTTCTCTGACAAGCACTATGGTTGTTCTAATTTCATCTCTTTCAAATCCTTTATCAAATAAATGTTTAGCAATTTCCCTATCCATCTGTTTAGGATCTTTTTGACTATAAGAATTAAAACTGATAAATATTAAGCTTATAAATAGGATAAATTTTTTCATAACTATAAATTTTATTTTATAATATCTTTGACTAATTATTAGTCTAAAAGGTTTAATTTGGGCCAAGAACAAGTCTTTATTTGAGTTATAGTGTTAATAACTTTTTTTATATAAAATTTACTAATTATCTTTGTCAAAATAGTAGATTTTTGTTTTAATATTATCAATATGATAAGACGTATTACTTTGAAAGAAATTGCAAATGAATTGATTTAATAAACTTAACATCCTCTAGCAGGGTAATCGATATTAGGCCATCCAAAATCATCTATGACTTTTGCCCAACCTTCCCAACTTTTTATGACACTACCTCCCTCGCAAGGCCCTTCTTCATAAAAATCAACCCTGACTTTACTATATCCATTTATAAATTCCCCTATTACACTTACATGATACGATTCTCCTTGAAAGGCAATAATTTTCTCTGAATCTTTAGCTGGTTTAGATCTTAAAACTAATCCAGGTGGCCAGGCATTACCATAGCTAGTACTTTCAAGCCAGCTAGAAAAAGAAACATCGTCATTTATCCATAGTGATGGCCCTATTTTTAAACGTCCATTTATATGATCAGAATATTCTATTCCATATTCTTCATAGCCATATTGAAAACTACTGAAATAAGTCAAATAATCATTATATTCTCCAATCTTTTCTCCATATGGTGAATTAAATATTTCTATTTCTTTATCATCTATTATTTCTTTACCATCTTCATTATACGATACTGTTTCCATAGAATGTATTACTCCACTACTCTCTCTAGAATAATTAAGAAAATTATTGGTTTCAATTTTATTTTTTTCATTTACAATTACACTCCCATTAGACAAATTTATATCATATACTAATTTTTTGTTTTGCCACATTTTTATATTTTCTGTATTATTAATACTATTGGATACTCTTTCGTATTCCTTTTCTCCACTAATAAACCACCTGGTTTCTTTAGATAAAGAATCATTTGATTGAGTTAAAGAAGCTAGTTTCCCATTTTTAAAGAAGGATTTAGTTGTGTTATTATTTCTGTCAAAAACTTTATTACCAAGATAATAAGTAATTCCATTTTCAATTTTAAAAGTAGTTTTTCCTGTAGAATCAAATTTACCTCTAGCAATTAACAGATTATCCTTATAAGTTTCCAAGAAAATTAGTATACCATCCTCATTGTATTCATTTATCTCTTTAGATGACCCCAATTTTACCCTGTTTTTACCAGAGTACGGTATGAAGGGGGAATCAAATATTTTTAAAAAAGAATAACTATATTTTAAATTTCCATTTGCGAAATATTTTTTTTCAACTGTATTCTCATTTTTTCCATCATCAGAATTAAAATCATTTTTTTCTTCTTTTAAATTTCCTGATGCATAAAATGATTTAGAGCTTTTGAAACTGTTGTCTTCAAAATATTTTTCTGAAAGTAATTCTCCTCCTTCATACCATTCTCTAGTAAATCCATTAGTATGGCTGTTTAAATAAAATTCAGGATTATTTTTAAAGCCTTCTTTAAAAGAAGTTTTGGTCTTTTCTATAGTTTGATAATTTACTTCTTTTTTTAAATTTCCATTTGCCCACCATTCTCTATCTTTTCCAGCTTTTCCACCCTGACCGTGTAATCCAGTGTATACTCCGTTGTTATAAATACGTGAATGCATATACTCCGCACGAGTCCCATTAGTATAATTCTTTGATAGGTAAAATCGCAGATCAACAGTCTTATCAAAATATTTACTATTTATAATTTTTTCTTTTGAATAGGGACTGTTGATATAAGTAGAATCTAATAACTTGACACGATAAAACGTGTTATTAGGCTCTGTATATTCTATTATTCCATCATCAGGAAAATTATTATTTTCTGGGTTATTAAAATCAAATTTATCACCTTTTTTATATTTCTCTGAAAGGAATTGCTCAGGAAAGTCACCATATTTAATTCCTGGGCCACCTACAAATTTTTTCTCTAAAATTTTAAAATTATGCCAAAGGGTTTTGCCAAACGGAATATATTCTGGATCATTTTTATCTTTTTTAATTTCAATATGACGACCTCCATGGTAATAACACCATTCCGATTCTAACCATTGAACAAAAATTGACTCAGTCTGTTCATTTAAAAGAATCACTTCATAATCTACTGCATCTGATTTATACGCAAAAGTTTTTGAGGAGACAAAATTTCCATTGGAATAAGTGGTTTCTTTGTCTTTCGAAAGAGGAGGGTCTGGTTTATAATCATTATAAAGATCTTGCCAAAATGTTTCTATACCATCTTTAAACCCATTTTTATTTAATAAAATTTCCACTTTTAATTTTCCCCATTGATTAAATAATCTCAAATAGCTCTGATCCCTCACATTATAAGTAGCTGCTTGAAAAAGTTCCTCTCTTAATGTTCCCTTTATATCGAAACTCTTTTCTATTCTCCCCCCATCAATATATTCTGAATTATGTTTAAAATTTTCCCTGGATTCATTGTAATAATATGACTCTGGGAGAATTTCGGAATAATTAAAACCAGAATCTAAATCCCGTATTTGAAGACGATCCTTATTAGGTACTGTATAATAATATTGGGAAAATAAACCAAGAGGAATAAATAGAAATAACAGTATTAGTTTTTTCATATGTAAACAAATTACAAAAAACGAATTAAATGAGTAACAGTATTAAGTTTTTTGGCACTATTTTCTTAGAAGATTTATAAACTAAGGAATTAGATCTCCAATTACATTCAAATATGTATCTTGTTGTAAATACAATTTTTAAAAAATACTTTTATGAAATTACTACAAGAGTTTAAAGAGTTTGCTGTAAAAGGAAATATGATTGATATGGCTATTGGAATTATTATAGGAGCCTCATTCAATTCAGTTATTGATGTTTTAGTAAAAAAGGTTTTGCTTCCACCATTATCACTACTTTCTAATGGAGTTAATTTGGAAAGCAAAAAATTAGTTTTAAGAGCAAGTGAAGAGGATGGATTAGGCAATCTAGTGATGGAAGAAGTTGCTATAAATTATGGGTTATTTACAGAAGCATTGTTGGATTTTCTAATTGTTGGATTTACTATTTTCATAGTGGTAAAGTTTATTAATAAGCTAAATAAAAAAGCTGAAGATCCTAAAGACGGTTCTGTTTCCGCTCCAAAAAATATTGAACTATTAACAAAAATGAATAGTTTACTGGAGGAGCAAAATAATTTATTAAAATCTCAAAAGGGAAAAAAATAATTCTATTATAAAAGGGAATCATAAACTAGCTCTCTAAATTTAGCAGCTAATTTTAGTTTATATGTTTCAAAAGATTGGGTCATATAAATATAAATCATGTCTTCGACTGGGTCAATTCTAAAGTAGGTCCCAAACATGCCTCCCCATCCAAATGTTCCTTTAGAACCAAATTTTGTATTATCTTGTTTAACAATATCAAAGCCTAATCCGAATCCTCTTTTCTTGCCAAAAAGTAATTTCTTGTATTTTAAACCCTCAGCATGATCTTCAAGCATAAGATTGATTGTTGAAGCCTTTATTATTCTCTCTCCATTAAACGTGCCTCCATTTAAGAGCATCTGACAAAAAATGAGATAATCATAGGTGGTAGACAATAGACCTCCTGCTCCACTAAATAGAGTTATATTTTTGGTAAATGGAGATTCGCTAGGGCTATCATAGACATTTAGGCTTCCTTTTTTATTCTTATTATATAAGGTTGTGAATCTATCCATTTTTTCTTTGGGCAATTCAAAAAATGTATCTTTCATTTTTAGAGGATCAAAAATCTGTGTTTTTAGATAAACATCTAAAGACATACCAGAAATAACTTCAACAAGGTAACCACAGACATCTGTAGAATAACTGTATCTCCATTGGGTTCCAGGCTCATATAATAGAGGGGTCTTAATAGATTCTTTAACAAATTGTTCTAAACTCATTTCAATGGACTTTTTGTATCCGTCGGGCCCCTTAAAACCAAAGCCTGCAGAGTGCCTTAAAAGATCTATAATTTTTATATCATTTTTTATTGGCTTTTGTTTTTTCCGTTTTTTAACAGTAAAATTTTTAAACTCAGGAATAAACTTATAAACGGGATCATTTAATTTAAAGTGACCTTCTTCATAGAGCTTCATTAAGGCAACCGAAACAATGGGCTTGGTCATAGATGCAATTCTAAAAATATCATCTTCTCTTAAATTTTTTTTTGTTGCGATTTCTGAATAGCCATAACTATCATAATGTATAATTTTTCCATTTTTAACAATTGCAGTTTGAATTGCAGAGAAATCATTATTATCAACATAATCATGCATAATAGAATCTAGGACACTTAATTTAGTGGAGGAGAATCCTACAGATTCTAGATCGCTTTTGCCAAAATCTAACTGCGCTGAAACATAAAAAGAAAACAGCGAAAATAATAGAAGGAGAAAAGATTGAAATAAGTTACGGAGTTTCAATTAAGAAAGTTTTAAATATAATTTTTTTGAAAAAAACATTTAAAATTATTAAATAAAAACAAGGCTACAAAGATTTTACCCATTTTAATGGAAACTTTACAAAGACATTTTTTGTGTAATTATCCTTTTCAAAAAAGATTCCTATGTCACCATTTTTTAAAATTGTCATTGAAGAATAAGCAGCTTCACCTTTATATATAGATTTTGGGGTTGACCAACTTATGCCTTGATCCAAACTCATTCTAATTGTAAGATTGACTCTATTTTTATTGTCAGATACATTTGAAAATAATAAAATATCACCATCATAATTTATTAAGCTTGCATTACAGCCTGGATCAATCAAATCATTTCTTAGCTGAGAGCCCCACGTTTTACCCATATCACTTGACACATGACTATACCTATATCCTTTTCCATTGACTCTTGAATTAACCATCCAGTTTTTATTTTTTAGCTCAATTATTTTTGATTCATCACCAGGAATTACAGGGGTTTTGGTTAAAAACCAGCTCTTGCCATGGTCTTTGCTTCCAAACACATGAGTGCCGTTATTTAAATTAACTAAACAATGTAATAGGGTTCCATCAGATGTTTGATACCCCCTCCCTGAAGTTATAAACATAAAATCTTTAGACCATTCAGGTTTTGTGATTTCTTTAGTAATATCTTTTGGCCTTGACCATGTTAGCCCATTGTCTTTGCTTTTAATATATTTTAATAAATAGATACCCTTGTTATTATCAAGATCCATGTAATTAAAAAAAAGGAAAATTTCATTGGTTATTTGATCAATAATTATTGAAGGATCCGAAGCAGATTCTCCTAAAGGATAATCCACAATTTTTTTAATATTAGACCATGTTTCTCCATTGTCAGAACTTGTCTTCATTACAATATTAATATCTCTATTGGAGTTTAAATCTCCACAAGATTCTACTCTTTCATCAATTACTGCTAATAAATCCCCACTAGGAGTAGTGGCTAAAGAGGGGATTCTATAACAAGAGATATTAGGGTTTTGATCGCTACTAAAAAGATCTTCAAAAATTAATTCTTCTTGAGCATTTAAAACAAAACTAAAAAGTATAAAAACTATATAACAGTTATTCATTTTTAATAATTATTGAATTTTCAAAAATAATATCTAAAAGCTTGCTTCTAATATTGTTATCATACAATTTTTTGTTTTCTCTTGTAGGATATACTCTATTTGTTAGAAAAACTATGGATAGCTTAGCCTTAGGATCAATCCAAAAAAAGGTGCCAGTGAACCCTGTATGGCCAAAACTTTCATTTGATAATTTTTTATTAGGATAGGGATCTTCTAATTCTCTGTTGGGTTTATCAAAGCCCAAACCTCTTCTAATTTTACTTTGCGCAATTGCATATGATGTAAATTTATCTATTGTAGTTTTTTTCAAAATACGGGTAGAGCTTTTAAAATTCCAAGTTTCAAAAATTTCTATTAACTGCCCAATGCTTTCTGCACTTCCAAATAATCCTGCATTTCCTGATTTACCTTCAAAAAGGCTAGAGGCTTCATCATGTACAGTACCATGGATTAAAGCATTTCTAAAAAAATTGTCAAGTTCAGTTGGAACAACCATTGATTTATTCTTTGGACTAAAAGAAAGGGAATTATTATCAATTTTGCTATAGAAGTTGTCATTTAAATAATCTTCATAGCTTTTTGAAGTAATTTTTTCAATAAGCTTAGGAACATAAAAAAAGAAAAGGCCAGAATAAAGATATTCTCCTACATTTTTTATTTCAGAATTCTTAATTTTTCTATAAATTTTTTTATGATAAGATTCTCTGATAAAGAGATTCTCACTGACCTTTAAATTGAAGCGTTTATTTTGTTTATCTCTAACAATAGTTCTTTTTAATTTTCCATTTTTCCGTTTTAATAAATAGTGATGATTTATATAAGGAATCCACCCTCCAGTATGGCTCAGAGCTTCAATAAACGAAGTATTTTTCTTATTTGATTTTCTTAACTCGGGGAAATAGTTTGAAATGGGGCTATTTAAATCAATTTCAAAGTCTTCATAAATTTTCATTATTGCAATGGTGGATGCAAGAACTTTGGTTAGCGAAGCTAAATCATAAGCGTGATTATTATTAACTTTTATTAAAGAATCGTAAGTATGGTAACCAAAAGACTTATTGATTAATAACTGATCTTCAATTTTCACATAAACTTGAGCCCCTGGGAAAGTTTTTTCTTTAATACTGGAATTGATTAAACTATCAATTTTATAGTTTAAATTGTCAGTTGTATTTTGCTGGCTGAAACTTAGGTTTACAAAAAGAAAAATAAGACAGATTGATGAAAGTTTAAATATTTTACTAAAAAGATAAAACATAAAAGAGATTGGCTAATAAATATTTAAATTAGAAAAAAATTATTTGATGAAAATAATCAGTTTAAAAATTATGAATGAAAAATGTTTAGTGTTTCTCATTCTGCTTTCTGTTTTTTATTCAAATAATATTATAGGACAAAATATGGAGAATAAATTATCTAAAGAAAGTAGCTTATACCTTAAACAACATGCCACTAACCCTGTAAACTGGTTCCCTTGGGGTGATGAAGCTTTAAGTGAAGCCAAAAAAAATGACAAACTTTTATTAATAAGCATAGGATATTCTTCTTGTCATTGGTGTCATGTCATGGAAGAAGAAAGTTTTGAAAATGAGGATGTTGCAAAAGTGATGAATTCAAAATTTATAAATATTAAAGTTGATAGAGAGGAAAGGCCAGATATTGATGAAATATACATGAAAGCATTGGTGTTAATGACAGGAAGCGGAGGTTGGCCAATGAACATTATAGCATTGCCTGATGGAACACCTATTTGGGGAGGAACCTATGTTGCTAAAGATCAATGGATACAAGTTTTGAATCAAGTTAATGAGTTTTATAAAACTAGAAAGAAAGATGTTTTAGAATACGCAAATAACGTAAGAGATGGAGTTAAAAAAGAATCTTTAATAAAGCCAATTGCTAAAAAAATCAATTACTCATCAGATTTTCAAAGTGAACTTGCCAACAAAGCATTTGATTTTACTGATAAATTGAATGGAGGAATTGGTGGCGGTCAGAAGTTCCCTTTGCCATCTTTTATTAATTTCTTTTTAAGATATTCCAAATTAACTAGCAATAAGGAAATGAAATTTTTTGTTAAAAATACATTGATTAAAATTTCACAAGGAGGAATAAATGATAGAGTTGAGGGAGGTTTTCACAGATATACAGTTGATAATAAATGGCATATTCCTCATTTTGAAAAAATGCTATATGATAATGCTCAATTATTAAGTGTTTTTTCAAAAGCTTACATGGTTTATAACGAACGAAGATTTAGGGAAGAACTCTATAATATTTATGATTTTTTAGAATTAAAAATGACAAGTAAAAACAATTTAATTTTTTCCAGTATTTCTGCGGACACTAATTATGAAGATGGGACTAAAGAAGAGGGGGATTTCTACATATGGACAAAAAAGGAATTAAAAGAAATTTTAAAAAAAGACTATAATTGGGTTAGCAAATATTATAATATAAATGAAAGTGGATATTGGGAAAGAGAAAAGTATGTTTTTTATCAGACCATTTCAGATAATCAGTTTGCTTCTGATATGGGATTAAGCCTCAGTCAATTTAAGAATAAATTAAAATTGGTTAATAAAAAACTTTTTGATTACAGAGAAAAAAGAGTGCAGCCTATAATTGACACCAAAATTGTTTTTTCTTGGAATGCATTGACAATTAGAGGATTAATTGACGCATATAAAGCAACTGGAGACAATAATTTTTTAACTAAGGCAATAGCAATTAATAAAGGTTTAGAAGAGAAAATGATAAAAGGAAATAAGATTGCACATACTAATGGTCAAAGTTTAGATGATCAAGTTTTGTTTTTTGAAGATTACAGCTATTATATAGATGCACTAATTGCATTGTATGAAGCTACATATGAAATAGATTGGATTAACAAGGCTATTGCATTTACGAAGTTCAGTAATATAGAATTTAAACAAGAGAATTCATTTTACAAATTTTCTTCAAATCAAGAGTTATTATATTCAGATATTTTAATCCATCTTGAAGATGGAGTGATTCCATCTGCTAATTCTGTTATGAATTTTAATTTATTTAGACTTTCTCATTATTTGGGAAATAAAGATTTTTCGATTCAAGCTGAAAAAATGATTAATAATATTATTGGGAAATTAGAAAGTAGAGTTACAGATCATATGTTTTGGTTTTGGGCATCTTTTAACTATTCTGACAGTTTTTTTGAGCTGGCCATTAGCGGACCGGACGCAAAAGAAAAAGCCAAGGAATTATCATTAGAATATCTTCCTAACGCGATAATTGCCGCAAATAATGAACCTTCAGATTTTTATTTGCTTAAAGAGAGGTTTTTTAAAGATGAAACCTATATATATGTTTGCGTTAATAACACGTGTAAATTTCCTGTTACTAATATAAAGGAAGCTCTTAAATTAATTGATTAATAATTAAACAATGAAACTATTTAATAATATAATTTTTAGGATTGCAATAATTTTATTTTTCATGAATTCATGCGATCAAAAACCTCCTTTAGAAACACCAAATATTGTTTTTATTTTAACAGATGATTTAGGATTTCAGGATCTAAGTTCTTATGGATCTCCAATGATCAAAACACCAAATTTAGATTTGCTAGCAAAGCAAGGAGCTTTGCTTAACTCATACTATTCTACTCAAGCTGTATGTTCCGCTTCAAGAGCATCTATATTAACAGGCGCTTACCCAAATAGGATTGGGTTTAGTGGAGCTTTAGGTCCAAATTCCAAAAAAGGGATTAACTCAAAGGAATTGTTGATGTCAGAAATGTTAAAAGGGGAAGGCTATAAAACAGCTATATATGGAAAGTGGCATTTAGGGGATAATGAAAAATTTATGCCTACTAAACATGGCTTTGATGATTTTTATGGAATACTATATTCAAATGACATGTGGCCATTTCATCCCGAGCGTCCAAATGGTTATCCAGATTTAATGTTATATGATTTAGACAAACCAATTAAAACATTAACGGATCAATCGAATTTAACCAAAGATTTAACTCAAAAGAGTGTAGATTTTATTAATAAAAATAAAGACAATCCTTTCTTTCTTTATTTGGCACATCCTCAGCCTCATGTTCCTTTATTTGCTTCTTCAGATTTTAATGGGAGATCTAAAAGTGGTTTATATACAGATGTTATAGAAGAAATAGATAATTCAGTGGGATTAATAATTAAAGCATTAAAAGAGAATAATTTAGAAAAAAATACAATAGTAGTTTTTACTTCTGATAATGGCCCTTGGCTTTCTTATGGTGGACATGCTGGATCTACCGGTATTTATAGAGAAGGAAAAGGGACTACTTGGGAAGGTGGACAAAGAGTGCCTTGTATTGTTTGGTATCCAAAAGAAATTAAGCCAAATTCTGTGATTTCTACTCCTCTTATGGGAATAGACTGGCTTCCAACTTTTGCAAGTGTTACAAACTCAAACCTTTCAAATAACAAGATAGATGGCAAAAATATTTGGAACACATTAACTATGGAAACAGACAAAGATCCACATGAAGCTCTATTTTTCTACTACCACACTAATAGCCTTCATGGGGTTAGATATGGAGATTGGAAAATGTATTTTCCTCACAGATACAGAACATTAAATGGGAGAAAAGGGAGAAATGATGGAATACCTATTAAATATGAATATGTTAATTTAGAAAACAAGGAGCTTTATAATTTGAAAGATGATCCATCAGAAACTAATAATGTTTATGATAAATATCCTGATATTGTAAAACAAATTGAGATTTTAGCTAATATGAAAAGAAGCGAAATAGGGGATGATTTAACAAATTCAATAGGATCAGAGAATAGACCAATTGGGATGATTGATTAATTTTTTATGAACAAAAGAAGAAATTTTATTAAAAAATCTATTCTAGGAACTGTGGGGGCATCTTCATTAATAAAATGTGATGTCCCAACAAATTCAAATGCTCAAGCTACTTATCCAAGAATAATTTCTACTTGGAACCATGGGCTTTCAGCCAATAAAGAAGCATGGAAAAACTTAATGGATGGAAAAAATGGAATTTCTGCTGTTGAAGCAGGAGTAAAAATATCTGAGGCTGATCCTAAAGTTAGATCTGTTGGATATGGCGGCTTCCCAGATAGAGAAGGGATAGTGACCTTAGATGCTTGTATTATGGATAAAAACAGTAATTGCGGTTCAGTTAGCTTTTTGCAAAACATTAAACACCCTATTTCTGTAGCTAGACTAGTTATGGAACAAACACCGCATGTTATGCTTTCAGGGAAAGGAGCTCTTGATTTTGCAATTTCTAAAGGATTTGAACAAGAAGAGTTGTTAACCAAAGAGTCAAAAAAAGATTGGATAAAATGGAAAGAAGAGTCAAAATATAAACCTGTGATCAATATTGAAAATCACGACACCATAAGTATGTTATTGATTGATAATAATGGAGATTTATTTGGAGCATGTACTACAAGTGGAGCCGCTTGGAAAATGCACGGTAGAGTTGGAGATTCTCCAATTATTGGTGCGGGATTATTTTTGGATAATGAAGTTGGAGCAGCAGCAGCAACAGGACTAGGGGAAGCTGTTATTCGAACTTCTGGAAGCGCTATGGTGGTAGAATTAATGAGGCAAGGTCATCCACCGCTGGAAGCTTGTAAATTAATAGTTGATAGAATCTCTAAAATTCATAGATCAGGACCAGATTGGGATTATTTACAAGTCGGATTTATAGCAATAAATAAAAAAGGAGAGTATGCTGGTTATAGTTTAAAAAAAGGTTTTGATTATGCAGTTTGTGATAATGAAAATCAGAACAGCCTATTAAAAGCGGATTATTCTATATAAAGAAATGTTAGAGTTTTTACAATATTTAGGAAAATTTCACCCGGTAATTCTTCATTTACCTATAGGGGCATTATATTTTACATTTTTCTTGTCTGTTTCTGAAAAGGTCATTAAAGAAAACTTTTTATATCCTATAAGAATTGGGCTTGGATTTTCTTTTGTTTTTGCTGTGATCTCTTGTTTTCTAGGATATTTTCTTTCCTTAAGCGGAGATTATGGAGAGGAAACTTTAAATATTCATATGTGGCTTGGGATTTCTACGGCAGTTTTTACTGGCTCGCTTTTATGGATACACAAAAAAGGAATTTATAAAAAACACTTCATCCCTTTTTTTGGATTTACAATTGTTCTTTTAACCATTACTGGGCACTATGGAGGAAGCATGACACATGGTGAAGGGTTTTTAAATTTGCCAGAAGCTAAAAATGAAATTACATTTTATCAAAAGGATAGCCTAAATCTATATACAGAGGTCATTAGACCAATTTTAGACAATAAATGTGTAAAATGTCATAATCCATCAAAAACAAAAGGAGAACTACTATTAACTTCAGAACAAAACATTTTAAAAGGAGGAAAATCTGGCAATATATTAGTTGCTAACAACTCACTTGAAAGTCATTTATACAATTATCCCAATTTACCATTAGAAGAAGATCTCCATATGCCTCCTAAAGGGAATTCACAACTAAAAAAACATGAAATAGAATTAATTAAATACTGGATAGATTCTGGAGCTAGTTTTGACAAACTTGAGCAAACCATGGAAATGGATTTAAATTTGACAAAAAATTTAGCTTCATTTTTTCCAAAACCTAATCTAATAGCTCCTCTTCCAAATAGAAATGATTTAGACAAATTACAAAACCTAAATTTTAGATTAGAAAGGAATAGTAATGAAAATAATTTTATTGAAGCTAAGTTTTTGGGAAAAGAACTTCAATCAAAACATTTAAAAGCTTTATTAAAAATAAAAAATCAATTGATCAAATTAGACTTAAGCAACACAAATTTGGATGATAATTTAATGTCCAAATTAAAGAACTTAGAAAATTTAAAATACTTAAAGTTAAACGATACTGAAATCAGCGATAAAGGCCTTGTTTCAATTAATAAATCGGCAGAAAGCTTAAACCTAAATAATACTTCAGTTACATATGAGGGACTAGTTACATTTTTAGAGAATTCTAATTTGAAAAAAGCTTATTTGTGGAACACAAATATTAGTATTGATAATCAAAAAGAGCTCAATGAAAAGTATACTACTGAGTTTAATTTTGGAGCTAAAAATTTTGCTAAGGGCATGCCATTATCTATACCCGTATTAATTTCAGAGCAAACCCTTTTTAAAGACTCCTTATTAATTGAGATTTATAAATCTATAGGGAATCCAAAATTTAGATATACTACAAATGGAGATGAACCGGACTCATTGTCTACTTTATATACTGAACGTGTAAAAATCAATAAGACATTAACTTTCAAAGCCAAAGCTTTTAAAAAAGGTTGGAAGAGTAGTAAAACCCTCACTGTTGATTATGTAAAAACTGGGGGATTAATAACAGAACATCAATTAAAAACAGGTCCTGATGTCAGGTATAAAAATGTAAATAGATTATTTGATGGAGCATTAGGGGCCTTAGATTTTAGAAGTGGACATTGGAATGGGTTTATTAAAAATAATGAGGATTCTGTGGATAAAATGTCTAGCTCAGGAGATTTGATAGTTGAAATCAATATTCCAAAGAAAAATCCACCTAATTACATTGGAATTCATGCTTTAACCTCTATACCAGCCTATATTACTTTCCCTAAAAAAATAGAATTATTTGATATTAGCTCAGGGAATGAAGTACTGATTTCCTCTAAAGTAATGCCAAAACCTGTTGCGAATGAAATTCCAGAAATGAAGATGTATAAAATGCCATTGAATAAGAAGAACCTAGATAAAGTTAAACTAGTTATCACTAGCAATAAAAAACTCCCTGAGGGCCATCCTGCTGAAGGGGAACCTGCTTGGCTTTTTGTAAGTGAAATAATTTTTCTTTTGTAATTGTTTAATTTTTTTTAAATAAAATTTTTTACAAAACCCTACTTAATTAATTGATTCAATTACAATAGTTTAGACGTGTTTTGTTGATAAAATTCCTCATAAAAAGTTACATTTTTAACAAAAAATAGCTTTTAAATTTTGTTTCTGTTAAAGAAGTGTTAATTAATTTATTAAATTAGCAGCAGAAATAAACAAAAATAATATTCTATGAAAACAAAATTCTTAAGAATTCTGACTTCTTTTTTATTGGTTTTTGCATTCGGTTTTAGTGTGCAAGCCCAATCAATTAGCGGTACAGTAACTGACGAAAATGGTGTGCCTCTTCCAGGTGCAACTGTTTTGGTTCAAGGAACTTCAAATGGAGTTTCAACTGATTTTGATGGAAATTATTCGATCAATGCTTCTAGCGGGGATACCCTTGTTTTTAGCTTTGTAGGATATGCATCTCAATCAGTAGTTGTAGGATCTTCTGCAACTGTGAATGCAATACTAACACCTGATAGTGCTTTAGAAGAAGTAGTAGTTACTTCTCTAGGTATAAAAAGAAATGTCAAGGCGTTAGGATATTCGCTCACAGTAGTAGATGGTTCAGAACTTAGCGGTAACAAAACTACTAACGCTATTAATGCCCTTCAAGGAAAGGTTGCCGGAGTTATGGTAACTGGATCAGCTGCGGGTGCTAAGGGTTCTAGTAGGGTTGTAATTCGTGGTACAAGTTCCCTAACAGGAAATAACCAACCTTTATATGTTGTAGACGGAATTACTATTAACAATAGTAATTTAGGTTCTGCAGGTGTATGGGGAGGTGCAGACTACGGAGATGGTATTTCTAGTATTAACCCTGATGAAATAGCATCAATAAGTGTTCTGAAAGGTGGAGCTGCTGCTGCACTTTATGGGTCTAGAGCTTCTAATGGTGTAATTCTTATTACTACTAAAAATGGGGCAGGCCAAGAAGGCATAGGTATAGAGTTTAATAGCTCTACTCAGTTTGATATGCTTAATACAGGCCTTAGAGATACTCAAGAGATTTATGGTCAAGGTAGAGACTCATCAAAAATTGTTGATCCTATAGACACTTATCAAGCATGGGGTCCAAAAATGGACGGATCTATGGTTGCTCAATGGGATGGCGTTGCAAGAAAGTATTCAAATCAAGGTAGTAACTTAGAGAAGTTCTACCGAACAGGAGAAACATATACCAATACTATTGCTGTATCTTCTTCTAATGAGAGTTCGAATACTAGATTTTCTATGACCAATATGGACAATATAGACATTGTTCCAAACTCATCACTAAAGAGAAATTCTTTTGGATTGAACTCCTCTCAAAAATTAGGAGATAAAATTACTGTTGATGTAAATATGAAATATATTCTTGAAGATCAAGTAGGTAATCCACAATTATCTGACTCACCAGGTAATGGAAACTTTGCGGTTAACCTATTTGCTCCAACAGTAAATGTTAACGACATGTTAGGAGCAGGAGGATTAGGGAGAAATGCAGATCTAACAGAATTTAGAATTAGTGATAATTCTTATTCTCAAAACCCTTGGTTTGCTGCTTATAACTATATTAACAGCTCTGAAAAAGAAAGGTTTATCGGAGCAATAAATGCAAGATGGGATATAAAAGATTACCTATATGTTAGAGGACGTGTTGGAGGGGATCGTTATGATCACCACAGAACTAATTCAACTCCATGGGGAACTGCTTATCAGCCTAATGGATCTATGAATGAAACTAAAAGAGCATTTCAACAGTATGATGCAGATGTCTTTATCGGAACTGATAATCTAAAATTAGATGATGATGTTTCTTTTACTGCTTTTGTAGGAGTTGGACAAAACTCTCAAAAATATAGTGCTACTGGAGTAAGTGGATCTCACTTTATTGTTCCTGGATTAATAGATGTTAAGAATACTAAAAATCAAGGAAGTAGTTGGAGTTACTGGAAAAAGCAAATAAACTCTGCTTATGGTTCTGCTGAAATAGGATTTATGGACTATGCTTATCTTACTATAACTGCTAGAAATGACTGGTTTTCAACTTTATCTTTAAAGGACAAAGAAGCTCCTAACAATGATTTATATACTTCTGCGAGTTTATCTTTTGTTCTTTCAGATGCTTTAGATTTAGGAAGCTCAGTTTCTTTCTTGAAATTAAGAGGAGGATATTCTCAGGTAGCTGGTGGTGCAGATAGTCCATATGCTTTGAGTTTAGCTTATGGTATATATGGACAAGGACACTTAGGCGCTTCATTAGGGGCTATCAGTGGAGGAACTATTCCTAACTCTGAAATTACTCCATTTGAGAAGAATGAAACGGAGTTTGGTATTGATTTAAGAATGTTTGATAATAAATTTTCTATTGATGCTACATATTACGACAATGAAACTCTTGGAGATATTGTAGGTGTAAGTGCTTCTGCAACTTCAGGTTATGGAAGTGCCCTTGCAAACCTTGGGAATATTTCTAACAAAGGGATTGAGTTACTTATAAAAGGAACGCTTATCCAATCTGATGATTTTGCTTGGAATGCTTCTGTTAACTATACTAACAATACTAGTAAAGTAGTAGCAACTAATGATACAGGCGGAAATATTTCTATGCAAGAACCAAGATCTAGAAACTTAAGAGTAACACATATTGTTGGAGAGAAGTATGGCGCATTATATGGTTCTTCTTACGTAAGAGACGCTAGTGGTGCAATTGTTCACCAAATGGTTAATGGTATTCCTATCCCAAAAATTGGACCAAGAAAAATCTTAGGATTTGGTGTGGCTCCAACACAACTTGGTATAGGGACTTCTATTAGATATAAAGACATCAACGCTTCTGTTTTGTTTGAAGGAAAATCTGGAGGACAAATATACTCAGGATCTAATGCATTTTTAATTAGAAATGGACACCATAAGAAAACGGTGCCTGCAGGAGGTCGTGAAGCTGGTTGGGTTCCAACTGGAGTTATGGAAGATGGAAGTAAAGTTACTACTTCAATTCCTACTAACCAACAAGAAGACTATTACAGAAGAACATATAGTATTGCTGAGGAAGCTGTTTTTGACTCAGACTATATGAGACTTCGTTCGTTAAGTATTGGATATAATATTCCATCTGATAAATTAGACGGAACTTTTATTGAAAAGGCTACTATAACACTTATTGGAAGAAACTTATTTTTCTTAAGCAATAGTGTTGACAACATAGACCCAGAGTCTGCATATAATAATTCAAATTCTGCTGGTTTAGAATGGTTTGGTCTTCCTGTACCAAGAACTATTGGACTTAACGTAAACCTTAAATTTTAAACTTATATAATTATGAAAAAAATAGTATTAACAATTTTTGCTTTAAGTTTAGTTTTTTCCTCATGTGAGTTTGACAAAGGATTTGAGGAAATGAACGTAAACCCTGGCAAAGCCGCACAAATCGATGTGGCAAATAAGTTTGCATCAGTAGTATTGCGAACTTCAGGTGGTAGATATGAAAACTGGAGAGCCAGTTTAATCTATCAATCAGTAATGATTCAACATTTCTCTGCTACGGCTGGATATTGGTCAGGAGACAGATATTTTAGAAATGATGGATATGCTACTTCACTTTGGGATCGTTATTACCCATCTGCAGTTAAAGAAATTGAAGACATTAAAGCTCAATTGACTGCTGAAGGTAATAGTGGATCTGAAATGGGGATGACACGTATTTTAAGAGTATTTATTTATTCAAGAATTACAGATCTCCATGGGGATTGTCCTTATAGTGAGGCAGGTCAAGGATACACAAATGGTATTTTAAAACCTAAGTATGATGCTCAAAAGGATATCTATGCAGATTTTCTTAAAGAGCTAGAGGAAGCAGTTGCTCAAATTGGTTCTTCTACTACTCTGGGTAAATCAGATTTGATTTTCCAAGGAAATACCACAAAGTGGAAAGCTTGGGGTAACTCTATGATGCTTAGACTTGCAATGAGAATGAGCAAAGTAGACGCAGCTACTTCACAAGCTTGGGTAACAAAAGCTATTGGAAATGGAACGATGACTTCTAATGATCATATCGCTATGATTGCTCATACAGATGGTCCTGAAGGGATTAACAAAAACGGACATGGTGAAGTTTTTGACGCTGATGGAAACCCAAGAATGAGTAAGACTTTTGTAGACTGGTTAAAAGATGATCCAAGATTACCAATTTTGGCAGCTAGAAGATCAGATAAAAGTACTGCTATTGCAGATTTAATTGGAATGCCTAATGGAAGTACTTCTGCAACAGTTTCTGATACTTCTATCTACGCAGAGCCAAATAGAGCTGTAATCACTCATAAAGATGTTCCTATGGTTCTTCAAACTTATGCTGAGGTAGAATTTTTGAAAGCTGAAGCTGCTCAAAGAGGTTGGACATCAGGATCTGCAGCTACTCACTATAATAATGGTGTGAAGGCAGCTATGCAGATGTTAAGTAAGCTTTATCCAAACGCAGCTGCTATTACAGATGCTGAGGTTACTGCTTATTTAGCTCTTAAACCTTATGACGCTACTAAAGGTCTTCAAATGATAGGAGAGCAATATTGGGCCGCTACTTTATTAAATGAGTATGAGTCTTTCTCTAATTGGAGAAGAACAGGCTTCCCTGTATTAACTCCTACAAATGACCCAGGTAATGTTACAGGCGGAACTATTCCAAGAAGATTAATTTGGCCTATGGGTGAAGAGTCTACAAATGCTGATAATTATAAAGCAGCAGTTGCAGCACAAGGTCCTAACGACTTTACAACTAGAGTTTGGTGGGATAAATAAGAATAGAATTTAGTTTTTATTATATTTAAGGGGGAATTTCATTCCCCCTTTTTTATGTCTATTTATGAAAGAAATATTCTCTATTGTTCTTTTACTCATTTTTCAATTAAGTGAGGCTCAAGACAAAGTATTTCAATTAATTGATTCTGATTATTCAGGGATTCATTTCAATAATTATATTGAAGATAAAAAGGAACATAATATTCTGCTATATGCTAATTATTATGGTGGCGCTGGTGTTGGAATAGCTGATTTTAATAATGATGGATTACAAGATATTTATTTAGCTGGCAATCTTGTCGGAGATAAAATATATCAAAATAGGGGAAATCTTAAATTTTTAGATGTTACGGAAAAATCAGGAATATTTGATGATGGCTCTTGGTCCTCTGGAGTATCTATAGCTGATATAAACCAGGATGGACTCTTAGATATTTATATTAGCAAAGAGCTATATGATGATGATCCAGAGTTAAGAAAAAACAAGCTTTATATTAATAAGGGAAATTTTAGATTTGATGAAGTTGCAAGAGATTGGGGAGTAGATATTTCAGCTAGAACCCGTCATGCAGTTTTTTTTGATTATAATAATGATGGATTATTAGATTTATACCTTTTGAATCAACCTCCTAACCCAGGGAGTTATTCTAAATTTTTTGGAGCAGACTTAACTTTACCAGAGTATTCTCTTCAGCTTTTTGAAAATAGTGGACAAAACCATTTTATTGATGTCACCAAAAAAGCTGGACTTTACAGGTCGGGGTTCCCTAATGCAGTTGTAGCCTCTGATTTAAATAAAGATGGTTTTACAGATTTATATGTTGCTAATGATTTTGATGCTCCTGATTTTCTTTATTATAATAATGGAGATGGAACTTTTACATATAACACCGAAAAATCTTTAAAACACATTTCTTTTTATAGTATGGGCGTTGACGCTTCAGATATAAATAATGATGGATTATTAGATTTAATGGTAGTTGATATGACAGCTGAGGATAATTTTAGATTGAAATCTAATATGAGCGGGATGAACCCTTCTGCTTTTTGGAAGGTTGTAAAACAGGGCGGCTATTTTCAGTATATGTTTAATACATTACAAATAAATAATGGAGATGAAACTTTTAGTGATGTCGCTCAATATACCAACACGTCTTCTACTGATTGGAGTTGGGCAAATTTAATTGCAGATTTTGACAATGATGGTTTAAAAGACATTTATGTTACTAATGGTCTTTTCAGAGATATTAGAAATACAGATGCTGATAAAAAATTAGGTGAATTTGTAATTAAAATAGCAGATGATTATGTAAAAAAAAATCCAAATGAAGGAGATATAGATCTTTGGGATATTTTGCCATTACAAGAAGCGCTAGAAATTGTTCCTAGTGTGAAGCTTAAAAATTATTTTTATAAGAATTATGGTGATTTAAAACTTGTCAATGAAGCCAAACAATGGGGGCTTGATCAACCGTCCTTTTCAAATGGAGCAGCCTATGCTGATTTAGATAATGATGGGGACTTGGAAATAGTAGTAAACAATGTTAATGAAAAAGCATTCTTATATAAGAACAATACTGTTGAATCAATTAATAATTCCTTTTTAAGAATTTCTTTAAAAGATGAAAAAAATCAAAGTCTTTTTGGAACTAAAGCAGATGTTTATATCAAAGACAATCATCAGTTCTTTGAAACAACTAACGTAAGAGGTATTTATTCAACAAGTGAAGATATTATCCATTTTGGACTAGGAGATAATAAAAAGATAGATAGTTTAATTATTACTTGGCCAAGCGGCTTAAAATCAAAATTATTTGAATTAGAGACTAATCAAAGTCTTGCTTTGTCATCTTCTTCAGGGAAAAACTATTCTAATTTAAAAGATATAAATCAAGACATGTTTTTTAAGGAGGACACTACAAAAATAAATTATATTCATGTTGAGAATGTTTTTGATGATTATAATAAACAAATTCTATTGCCTCACAAGCTTTCTCAATTTGGCCCTGCAATTGCAGTTTCTGATGTGAATGGGGACAATTTAGATGATGTATATATAGGAAGCGCTTCAGGAAAATCATCGCAGCTATTTTTACAAACAATGGAAGGAAACTTTACTTTATCTAAAAACCAGCCATGGGCTGTACATAGAGTATTAGAAGATGTAGATGCTATTTTTTTTGATTCCGATAGTGATGGAGATGATGATTTATATGTAGTTAGCGGAGGAAATGAATTTGCTCCCAATTCTAGCACTTACTTAGACAGATTATATATCAATGATGGAAATGGACTCTTTGAATTTAAAAGGGAATTATTGCCTAGCATGTACAAATCAGGTTCTGTTGTAAAACCTAATGATTTTGATAATGACGGAGATCTAGATCTTTTTATAGGATCTAGAATGATTCCATGGAACTATCCAGAAGCAGCATCAAGCTACTTGCTATTGAATCATAATGGAAAGTTTTCTTTATATAATGATGTTAATAATAGTTTTAAGGATTTAGGGCTTGTAACCGATAGTGTGTGGTCAGATTATGACAGAGATGGAGATGAGGATCTTTTTGTTGTTGGTGAATGGATGCCTTTGACATTAATAAAGAATGAAAAAGGAGTGTTAAAAAAACAAAAATTAAATAATGAGTGCGATGAGGTTTATGGATGGTGGTATTCTATTGAGGCAGGAGATTTTAATAATGACGGATTAGAAGACTTAGTAATGGGGAATTTAGGAGAAAATTATAAATATAAGGCAAGTAAAGAAGAGCCTTTTGAAGTTTTTTATGATGATTTTGATGACAATGGAGTTAAGGATATTGTGCTGGCTTATTATAATTATGGAATACAATTTCCCCTTAGAGGATTTTCTTGTTCTTCACAGCAAGTTCCAGAATTGAAAAATAAATTTAAGGAGTATGATTTATTTGCTTCTTTAGATGTTAAAAGTGCTTATGGGGATGCAAACTTAGAAAATGCATTAAGGCTACAAGCAAACTCTTTTAAAAGTAGGGTCCTACTAAATACTAATGGAAATTTTAGTAATATTGATTTGCCTTATGAAGCACAATTTTCTTCAATTAATGATTTTGTTATTGAGGATTATAATGGAGATGGATTAAAAGATATTTTGGCTATTGGAAACTTATTTACCTCCGAGATCGAAACTCCAAGAAATGATGCTAGCAATGGAATATTGTTAATTGGCAAAGGGGATGGAAGTTTTTACACTAAATTAAGAAAGGAATCAGGCTTTTATGCTCCTAGTGATGCAAAAAAAATTATTCCACTAAAAATTAAAAATGAAAATGGGATTTTGGTAGGAAATAATAATGACTTGCTTCAGTATTTTAAAGCCATTAAACCTTAAGTCATAATTATTTTTTAAAAGATGAATTTAAAATATCTAATTTTTTTTGTAGCAATTTTTCTTTCTAGTTGCACAAAATCAAATTACGATGTTGTTGTGGTAGGTGGAGGGGCTAGTGGAATAGCATCTGCTATTCAATCTTCAAGACTGGGATCCAAAACCCTTGTAATTGAAAAATCAGATTGGTTAGGGGGAATGATAACTTCAGCTGGCGTAAGTGCCCTAGATGGAAATTATAAAATGCCAAGTGGTTTTTTAAAAGAATTTCGAGATAGTTTAGTTTCCTATTATGGAAGTCTTGATAGTTTGAAAACAGGGTGGGTTAGTAATATCATGTTTGAACCATCAGTTGGGAATAGGATATTAAATAAAATAGCTAGCTCAGAAAAAAATTTAAAAATTATTTTCAATTCAAAAATTGATGAAATAAAAAACGAAAAAGATAAGTGGCATATAACATTAAAATCTGAAAACAAATTAAATGAAATACAGGCAAAAATTTTAATTGATGCTACTGAATTAGGGGATCTAATCCCAATTTTAAACATTCCTTATTCTGTTGGGATGGATTCTAGTATTATGTATAATGAAAAAATAGCTCCTGCAAATTCTAATAATATAATTCAAGACGTAACATACGTAATGATTTTAAAAGATTATGGAGAAGATGTTACCATACCTAGACCAATTAATTATAATAGGGAAGAATTTATTTGTTCTTATGATTCAAAAGAATGTTATAATACAGATTTAAAACTATGGTCCAAAGAAGCTTTAATCTCTTATGGAAAACTTCCAAATGGGAAGTTTATGATTAATTGGCCAATAAATGGAAATGATTATTATGTTAATTCAATTGAGATGAGTGAGGAAGACAGAATTTATCACTACGAAAAAGCTAAGCAGAAATCTATTAGGTTTTTATATTTTATTCAGACAGAAATGGGGTATAATAATTTATCGATAGACAAAGAAGAATTCTTAACAATAGATGGCTTCCCAAAAATGCCATACCATAGAGAGTCTAGAAGAATTAAAGGAAAAGTAACGTTAGACTTAAATTATATAAAAGCCCCATATTTTCAAAATAATGCATTATATAGAACAGGAATTGCAGTAGGTGATTATCCTGTTGATCACCATCATAATGCACATCCAAATTATAGAGAATTACCAAAACTTGATTTTTATCCTATTCCTTCATATTCAGTTCCATTAGGAAGCTTAATACCAGAAAACATTAATAATTTTATTGTAATTGAAAAATCAATTTCAGTTTCAAATCTTGTTAATGGAACCACAAGACTTCAACCTGTCGTAATTCAGATTGGTCAGGCAGCAGGGATATTAGCTTCTTTGGCAGTTTCTCAAAACAAACTAATTGATAAAGTAACCATAAGAGAGGTTCAGTTAGAAATATTAAATAACAAAGGATATATTCAACCATTTGTTGATGTAAGTTCTGAAAACCCAAACTTTATAAGTTACCAAAAAATAGGTGCATGTGGGATCCTAAAGGGAGTGGGAATGAATATAGGTTGGGAAAATAAAACATTATTTTATCCTGAAAATGACTTAATTAGAGAGGATTTGATTGTAGGATTAAAAGATTATTATAATCTTAATAAATACCCAATTCCAAATCTATTAACTATTGAGAATATTAGTAATTGGATTATTAAAGTTAGTGGAGAAGAAAAATTAAGATTTAAGGATTTAGAAAAGAAATGGAATGATTTGGGATTAAAAGAATATAATTTAAATAGGATTATTAAAAGAGGAGAGTTCGCTATATTAATAGATAAATATTTAAATCCATTTTCTATGTTTGAAGTTAATTTTAAAGGACAAATTATTAAAAATGATTAGAAAAGCAAATTCAAAAGATTTAGAAAGAATAGTTGAAATTACAAAAGCTTGCGCCAAGCATATGATTTCACAGAATATTTTTCAATGGAATGAGCATTACCCCAATATAGAAATATTTGAAGAGGATGTAAAAAATGAAACTCTTTTTGTAATGGAAGTAGATTCTAAAGTTGTAGGATGTATTTGTATTTCAACCGTAATAGATGATGTATATAAAAATGTTAAATGGCTTACTTTAACTAATAAAAATGTCTATTTACACAGACTGGCTATACATCCAGATTTTCAAGGTCAAGGCTTGGCATTGAAATTAATGGATTTTTCAGAACATTTAACATTAAAAAAGGGGTTTGAATCTATAAGGCTGGATACGTTTAGCGGAAACTCTAAAAACAATAAATTTTACAAACTACAAGGCTATACAAAATTGGAAAAAATCTTTTATCGTAAGCAAAGTGATATACCATTTCATTGTTATGAAAAGGTTTTATGATTTAATCATGTATTTTTGTATTATATAAAAATTAGGAAATATTATCTTTCCTTAGAATTTTGAATGAAAAAAGTCAATAGTTTTATAAATATTGAATTAGAAGAAAGTAAAAAGATATATTTTGCTTCTGACAATCACCTTGGAGCTCCAAATCATAAAGAGAGTTTAAAGAGAGAACAAAGATTCATAAGATGGTTAGATTCTATAAAGGAAAATGCTTCTGCTATTTTTTTATTAGGAGATTTATTTGATTTTTGGTTTGAATATAAAAAAGTAGTGCCTAAAGGATTTGTAAGAGTATTGGGTAAGTTAGCAGAGATTAGGGATTCGGGAATCCCCATATATTTTTTTGTTGGCAATCATGACATGTGGATGAATGGATACTTTGAAGAAGAATTAAATATTAGCGTATATCATCATCCTGAAAAATTTATTATTAATAATAAAAGTTTTTTTATTGGACACGGAGATGGGTTAGGCCCTGGAGATAAAGGTTTTAAAAGAATGAAAAAAGTTTTTAGAAGTACTATTGCAAAATTTTTATTTAGAATAACACACCCAGATATAGGTGTAAGAATAGCGCAATATCTATCGACTAAAAATAAATTATTATCTGGAGTAGAAGATATTCAATACAAAGGAGAAGATAATGAATGGTTAGTTCAATATTGTAAGAAGGTTCTATTAAAAGAAAATTTTGATTTTTTTGTTTTCGGACACAGGCATCTTCCCTTAAATATTAAAATTTCAGAAACCTCTAATTATATTAATTTAGGAGACTGGATTTCATATTTTTCTTATGCTATTTATGATGGTCAAAACATAGAGTTAAAGTATTATAAAGAATAGGGACATCCTTGTATGATAGAAAAATCAGTTTCAGAATTAGAAAGAACAGTTCTAGTCGGTATAATCACTTTAAATCAGTCCAAAAAAATTTTAGATGAATATTTAGATGAATTGAGCTTTCTGACATTTACAGCAGGAGGAAATGTGGTAAAAAAATTTATTCAAAAAATGAAATCCCCTGATCCTAAGTTCTTTTTAGGGAAAGGAAAAATAGAAGAATTGGCCTTATATATTAAAAGACATGATATAAATTCTGTGATTTTTGATGATGAATTATCTCCAGCTCAGCAGCTAAATATTGAAAAATTTTTAAAAAGTAAAATAATAGACAGAACAGGCCTTATATTGGATATTTTTGCTCAAAGAGCAAAAACAAGCTATGCTAAAAATCAGGTTGAACTTGCACAATATCAATATATTCTTCCTAGACTTAAAGGACTTTGGACTCATTTAGAACGCCAAAAGGGAGGAATAGGAATGCGTGGCCCTGGTGAAACTGAAATTGAGACAGATAGAAGAATTGTAAGAAATAAAATAAGCTTATTAAAAAAGAAACTAGTATCTATTGATAAACAAATGGCGACCCAAAGAGGGAACAGAGGATCGTTAGTTAGGGTTTCTTTAGTGGGTTATACAAATGTTGGAAAATCTACTCTTATGAATTCAGTTTCTAAGGCAAATGTTTTTGCAGAAGACAAATTATTTGCCACTTTAGATACTACAGTAAGAAAAGTAGTAATTGAAAATTTACCTTTTTTACTTACTGATACTGTTGGATTTATTAGAAAATTGCCAACACAATTAGTAGATTCTTTTAAAAGTACTTTAACAGAAATTACAGAGGCAGACTTATTAGTTCATGTTATTGACATTTCCCATCCAAATTTTGAGGACCACATAAATTCAGTAAACTTTATTTTGAGCGAAATAGATGCTCATGAGAAACCTATTTTAATGGTATTTAATAAAACAGATAAATATTTAGATAACAAGGAAATAATTGATGATGTATTTGATATTGAATATGAAGACAATAGTTTAAAAAAATTAAAATCTAATTTAATCAACAAATATAAAAATAGAGTTTATTTTATCTCTGCATTAAGTAAAACAGACATTAACAATTGGAAAAAGGAACTATATAAAAAAGTAAGAGAAATACATATCACAAGGTTTCCTTATAATGCTTTTTTATTCCCGGATATAAATTGAAGATCAATATTTAGCCCTATCCCTAATACTTCTCTAGTCTGTATCCTTTGAATTTCATTATCATCATAAACAAATTGAAAGATGAGGTTAGTAGATATAAATTTATTTACTTGCATGGATAGGCTTAGAGTGTAATCAAAATCAATATTTTTAGGTTTGTCTAAGTAATCTGAGTACAGACTTAATCTATTCTCTAAAATTATATTTTCATAAATTTCTGTTTTATAAAAAGATCGAACAGAAGCTCCAAGCTCAAATCTGCTATTGCCATTCTTTTTAACACCAAAAAAGGATTGATTTGGCTTTAAATCTTTTGTAAAAAATCGATTAACTAATATTAATTTTCCTGTAATTGGAGCAACGTTTACCCATAAGTTATCATCTCTTTTCCAATATAATCCAACACCAAGTTGTGTTGTAGCTGGAGAAAAAAATCGAGATTTTTCTGTACGTGTATTGTTCCCATTTGAGTCTTTCCCAAAACGATAACCTTTAGCAAATTGAGTTTTAAAATTTACAAAACTAGAATAGCTCCATTTGCCAATTAGATTATTGTTAAATTTTTTACCTACTACAGAATTAATTTCGATTCTGTCATCTGTTTTTTTTAAAAAATCACTTCCACTTATTTTATTCAAACCAAAAGCACCAATAATTTTTGTATCCCAGGCCCAACCATATTCATAGTAATTTAAAGTATAATCAAATTTAATAGTCCCAGATATACTGCTTTGCCCCCCCGAAGACCAATTACTAAAGCTAGATTGATTAACAAGAAATATTGCTTTCCCATTTTTTTTCCAAGGATACTCAAAATTTAAACTATCTGACTTTTCTTGAGAGAGTAAAAAACAAGAGAAGCTTAATAATAAAAAACTGTAAAAATGTTTTAATTTCAAAATCAATTCATGGAGTTTTTAAAAATTGGAACAGAAGAACATGCTTCGCCAAACATTATTTTTTTAGTAATTGGCTGAAGCCTTTCAATTAAAAAAGAGTAAGATGATTTGGGTATAGACTTTTTAGAACAACCTTTAATTATTACTATTTTATTTTCATATTCTTTTAGGTCTAGGCTATAAATTATATTACGGACAATTATATGTTCCATTACTTCCAAAGATCCAATGAAATTTTCAATTTTGTTTTCTTTTAATGAGTTTGAAATCAGCATAAATGCCCAATCTGGAATAATAGCATGATTTGAACATTGAATTGAAATGAATTTACCTTTATACTGTTGCCAATCGTGATTTTTTACAGCTTTTCTAAAATCTTTTTCAATTAGAATTAATTCATCCTTTAACCAGTTTTTTAAATCAAAAACAAATCTTTCATTAACTGGAATTAGGCTATCTAAATCAATGCTTTTTAACTTGCTATTAGCTACTTTATTTGTTATTTCTTTGCTCATTTATAAAAATCCAAGCTCTAATTTAGCTTCTTCACTCATTAGATCTCTGTTCCATGGAGGATCAAATGTTAACTCAACTTTAGCATCTGTTACCTCAGTCAAGGATTTTACTTTATCTTCAACTTCTAGCGGAAGGGAATCTGCTACTGGACAATTAGGGGTAGTTAACGTCATAATTACTTTAACATGATTGTCTTCATTGACAAAGACATCATATATTAAACCAAGTTCATATATGTCAACTGGGATTTCCGGATCATAGATAGTTTTGAGTACTTTGACTATTTTCTCTCCTAATTCTTCAGGGGTCATTTGTGTAATTTTTATTAATTAGTATTAAATGCTAATGCATAATATTTTATTTGTTTAATCATAGAAACTAGCCCGTTGGCTCTAGTTGGAGAAAGGTGTTCTTTTAATCCAATTGCATCAATATATTTAGCATCTGAATTTAAAATATCCTTAGCTGTTTGATTAGAAAAAACCCTTAATAATATAGCGGAAATTCCTTTTGTTATTATAGCTTCACTATCAGCTGTATAGATGACTTTGCCATTTTTTAATTCAGCATAAAGCCATAATTTACTTTGACAACCTTTTATCAAATTAGAGTCTGTTTTATTTTTTTCATCTATTAATTCAATCGTATTACCGAGCTCAATTATATATTCATACTTTTGTTTCCAATCTTCAAAAAGAGAAAATTCTTCAATAATTTCATCTTGAATTTCTTTTATTTTCATAAATCAGAGTATAAGTCAAAGATACAAATTAGCTCAACATAGAAATTGCCTGTTTTAAAGAGTTGTAAAGCACATCAATTTCTTTTTTTGTGTTATAAAATGAGAGCGAAACTCTAACGGTACCTGAAATCCCAAAATGGTCCATTATTGGTTGAGCACAATGTTGACCAGTTCTTACTGCTATTCCAAATTTGTCTAATAAAGCACCTATATCATACGCATGTATTCCATCTATATTAAAAGAAATCACACATGTTTTGTCTTTAGACTCACCATATATTTTAAGATTTGGAATTAGCTTTAGTTTTTCAGTAGTATATTGTAGAAGAGAAGATTCATAGTTATAAATATTTTTAAAGCCTATTTCATTTAAATAATCTAATGCTATACCAAAAGCAATTGCTCCTGAAACATTAGGAGTGCCTGCCTCAAACTTATGAGGAAGTTCTGCATAGGTAGTTTTTTCAAAAGTGACATCTGAAATCATTTCTCCTCCACCTTGATATGGAGGCAATTTCTTTAGCCATTTTTCTTTGCCAAAAAGCATTCCAATACCAGTTGGACCACATAATTTATGGGCAGAAGTTGTATAAAAATCTGCATCAAGTTCTTGTAAATCAGTTTTAAAATGAGCGCTAGCCTGAGCACCATCAATTAATACAGCTGCATTTACTTTATGCGCTTTTTCGATGATTGTTTTGATTGGGTTAACTGTTCCCAGCGCATTTGAAACATGATTAACAAAAACAAGTTTTGTTTTACTATTTAGAATATTGTCATAAGCTTTCATGTTCAGTTCCCCATTCTCATTAATTGGGATTATCTTAATTTTCGCACCATTTTTTTCTGTCATCATTTGCCATGGAACTATATTAGAATGATGTTCTAACCCAGAGATAATAATTTCATCTTTATCACTTAGTAAATCTTGAAATCCATTAGCAACTAAATTAATTGAGTGTGTAGTCCCAGAAGTGAAAATAATTTCGTGAGAATTTCTGATATTAAAATGTTTTTGAATTTTAGCCCGAGCATTTTCATAGGCATCTGTAGCCTCTTGACTTATAGTATGAACTCCTCTATGAATATTGGAGTTATAATTTTTGTAGTAATCGGATATAGAGTCTATTACTATATTTGGTTTTTGAGATGTAGCGGCATTATCAAAATAAATAAAATTAGAACCATTAATTTTTCTTTTTAAAATTGGGAAATCAGACCTTATTTTATTTATATCAAAGCTCATTTTATAAATCAAAACCTAAATTTACTCCTAGCTTTTTAGCAATTATTTTTTTTATTCTAAATTTTAATTCCGGAATATTAACACTTTCTAAGATATTATTAGCAAAACCATAAGTAAGTAATGCTTTTGCTTCTTTTTTTGGAATGCCTCTTGCTCTTAAATAAAATAAAGCATCTTGATCTAATTGCCCTATTGTACAACCATGTGAACATTTCACATCATCAGCAAAAATTTCTAACTGAGGTTTGGAATTAATAGTAGACTTATCATCTAATAGGATGTTGTTGTTTTGTTGAAATGCATTAGTTTTTTGAGCTATTTTATCTACTATTATTTTACCATTAAATACTCCAGTAGATTTTCCTGAGTAAATTCCTTTATAATCTTGATGGCTTTCACAATTTGGATTAGAATGGTGGACTAAAGTGTGGTGATCAACTAATTGATCATAATCAATAATAGTAAGCCCTTTCATCGTAGAGTTTATGGAGGGGTTTTTTTGATAAAAATTTAAATTATTTCTAGTTAGTCTTCCGCCAAAAGAAAAGGTATGAACTTTAACATCGCTATTTCTTTTTTGGGTGATGTATGTATTGTCAACTAAACTAGAGCTTATAACATCATTTTGAATCTTATAATAATCTACTTTAGAATTTTTCTGAGCAAATATCTCAGTAACTGAATTAGTAAAAACTGAATTAACAGTTAGACTTTGATGGGTTTCAATTATTTCAACTTCTGAACTTTCTTCTACAATAATCAGGTTTCTAGGCTGTAACATTAATGCAGCTTCATTTCCTGTTGCAAAATGAATTATTTCAATAGGTTTTTCAAGGACATTCTTTTTAGGAATATAAATATAGGCTCCTTCTTTAGAAAATGCAGTATTTAGTGAAGTTAAAGAATCTTCTGAAGCAGCAGCTTTATTGAAATATTTATTAATAAGGTTTGAATACTTAGGCTTATTTAATGCAGCAGACATTATACAGATGTCCAATCCATCATGACTAGTTTGAGATAAAAAAGGGTCATAAAATCCATCAACAAAAACGATTTTGTAAGATTCGATATTGTCAATAAAATAGTCTTGAACTCTTTTAAAATCAATTACATTTCTCTTCTTTGAAAACACAGTATAATCTTCTTTAATGATTTGATTTAAAGAAGTGTATTTCCAATTTTCCAATTTTCTATTAGGGAATCCTAACTTTTCAAAGTTTTTAATTGCATTTGTCCTTAAATGATGTACAGAAGAATTGATGTCAATATCTAATTCAAAAGCTAAAAATGATGATAATAGTTTCTCAGTTAATTGCATTACAAAATTTTATTTTATCCAATCATAACCCCTTTCTTCAAGTTCATGAGCAAGTTCTTTATTTCCAGACTTTGCTATTTTCCCTTCATTTAATACGTGAACATAATCAGGAATAATATAATCAAGAAGTCTTTGATAATGAGTTATAATAATCACTGCATTATCTTTATTTTTTAATTTATTTACACCTTTTGCAACAATTTTTAGAGCATCAATATCTAATCCAGAATCTGTCTCATCTAAAACAGATATACTTGGTTCTAGCATTGCCATTTGGAATATCTCATTTCTTTTTTTCTCTCCGCCAGAGAACCCTTCATTGAGTGATCTAGAAAGAAATTTAGAGTCGATTTCAAGAAGAGCAGCTTTTTCTCTAATTTTTTTAAGCATTTTATTTGCGGGCATTTCATTTTCACCCCTAGCTTTTAAATTAGAGTTAATAGATGTTTTTATAAAGTTAGTGACAGTAACTCCAGGTATTTCAACAGGATATTGAAATGAAATAAAAACCCCTCTATGAGCTCTTTCTTCAGGCGATAATTCAATAATGTTTTCTCCTTTAAATAAAATATCTCCCTTAACTATTTCATAGGACTCGTTTCCAGCTATAGCTGCAGCTAGAGTACTTTTCCCTGATCCATTAGGCCCCATAATAGCATGAACTTCTCCTGCTCTAACATCTAAATTTATGCCATTTAAAATTGCCTTTCCTTCAACACTAACATGTAAATTGTCTATTGTTAACATATAATATTTTTTTAATTATCCTACTGATCCTTCTAATGAAATTTCAAGTAATTTTTGGGCCTCTACTGCAAATTCCATTGGAAGTTTATTTAATACCTCTTTACTAAAACCATTAACAATTAATGCAATGGCTTTTTCAGTATCAATTCCTCTTTGATTACAATAGAAAATTTGATCCTCCCCAATTTTACTAGTAGAAGCTTCATGCTCAACTATTGCTGTATTATTTTTTACTTCAATATATGGAAAAGTGTGAGCTCCACACTTATTCCCCATTAGTAAAGAATCGCATTGAGAAAAATTTCTAGAATTTCCTGCATTGGAATTTATTTTAACAAGCCCTCGGTAGCTATTTTGAGATTTCCCTGCAGAAATTCCTTTTGAGATTATTGTACTTTTAGTATTTTTTCCAATGTGAATCATTTTCGTTCCAGTATCTGCTTGTTGATAATTATTTGTGACAGCAATAGAATAAAACTCTCCAATACTATTATCCCCTTTTAAAATACACGATGGATATTTCCATGTAACAGCAGAACCTGTTTCAACTTGAGTCCATGATATTTTAGAATTTTTATGGCAGATTCCTCTTTTTGTAACAAAATTATAAACCCCGCCTTTTCCCGCCTTGTTTCCAGGATACCAATTTTGAACAGTAGAATATTTTATCTCTGCATTATCTAATGCTATTAGCTCAACTACAGCAGCATGTAATTGGTTTTCATCTCTAGATGGAGCAGTACATCCTTCTAAATAACTAACATAACTTCCCTCATCAGCGATTAAAAGAGTTCTTTCAAATTGACCTGTCCCAGCTTGGTTAATTCTAAAGTATGTAGACAATTCCATTGGGCATTTAACTCCTTTTGGAATGTAACAAAAAGATCCATCTGAAAAAACAGCTGAATTCAAAGCACTATAAAAATTATCTCTTTGAGGAACTACAGTTCCTATATATTTTTTCACAAGGTTAGAATGTTTTTTAATAGCCTCTGAAATAGAGCAAAAAATAATTCCTTTTTTTGAAAGAGTATCTCGAAAAGTTGTTGCTACTGAAACAGAGTCAACAACTATATCAACTGCAACGCCAGTTAATTTTTTTTGCTCACTAATTGAAATTCCAAGTTTTTCAAAAGTTTTTAATAATTCTGGGTCTACTTCATCTAAACTTTCATATTTATCTTTTGATTTAGGAGCAGAATAATAAGATATTTTCTGAAAATCAGGTTTTTTATATTTTACATTTGACCAATTGGGCTCTTCCATTTTCTTCCATGAATTGAAAGCTTTAAGCCTCCATTCAGTCATCCAATTAGGCTCTTCTTTTCTTTTGGAAATAGCACGTATGACATTTTCATTTAATCCCTCTGAAAAAGTGTCTGCATCGATCTTAGTTACAAATCCATATTCATATTCTTTTGTTTCGAGCTCCTTTTTTAATTCTTCTTCAGTATAAGCC
>Ga0206684_1000023_pt1 | contig 53030 bp, 44 predicted proteins | sample M210012015metaG_FD_155467 | JGI IMG/M metagenome (GOLD analysis project Ga0206684, IMG submission 155467) | Ammonia-oxidizing marine archaeal communities from Monterey Bay, California, United States - M2 100m 12015 | ecosystem: Environmental > Aquatic > Marine > Intertidal zone | place: USA...
AGAGCAGGTTTACACTACTCTGCCCCTTATAATCGTGACTTTGACCGATTTAATTACTGGGAGTCAGATGACGTAGAGCTTGACTTTAGTACCCCATCATTAGGGTATGACTATCTTGCTGAATGGGTTAATGGTTATGCACCATTCTCAGCCTACAGACATAATTTTGCTACTGGAAACAAAGAGCAAATTTTTGCCGGTTGGTGGGAAACTGATGGTGACTATGAGCTAAGTATCCATGCAGGTCAATGGGCGGGTCCTATATATGGTAAGGACTCTTTTGAACCTATCTATTGTTTTGTAGGTATGGTTGCAACGCCATATGATCCAGCTAAGGAAGCACAATATATTGCTGAAGACGACCTAACTACCTCAGGTGGTTGTGGTTGGGGATCAGGTGGTTCTTGTGATAACACTACTACAAGTGGTGCAGGAATCGGATATCCATATATGACAGCAACATTATTTACTGACTATTTAGGTTCAGGTGTACTACCAACAGCAGCAGGTTTTGCATACTGGGGTGGTTTCACAACAGCTAGTTCTGTAGTATGGGAAATGAGCAAACCAAATTCATCAGCAGATACGTTTACGTTTACTACTGAGGGATTAGGTATGTCGGCTAACGCTTACGATCCAGATCGTATTTCAGTGTGGCCAAACCCATATTATGGATATAACCCAGAAGAACGTGATGCGTTAGATCGTAGAGTGATGTTTAGTCACTTGCCTGAAGAAGGCGCTGCGACAATTCGTATCTTTGCACTAGATGGTACACTAGTAAGAACAATTCACCACAATGATACAGCTTCACAGCACGCAACATGGGATATGAAGAATAACTTCGAATTACCAGTTGCTAGTGGAATGTATGTGGCACATGTAGAGACTAACCACGGAGATAAAATCCTGAAGTTAGCTGTAATTCAACCAGAACAACGTTTAGACGTTTATTAAGGAAAAGGAGAATATGAAAATGAAAAATACATTTAAAATCTTCCTTGGATGCGCAGTGTTGGTTTCAGCACTAACTGCTGGTACAGTAAGATCGCAAGGTACCGCTGGTGCCTCGCAACTTCTTATCCCGGTGGGTACTGAAACAGTAGCTCTTAGCGGAACGAACGTTGGTACCGTATCTGGAGTAGATGCATTATTTACTAATGTAGCTGGTCTAGCAAGACACAACTCTGGTTTACAAGGAACAGTTTCAACCACATCCTACATTGCTGACATTGATGTCACATATGCAGGTATGGTTATGAGTATGGGCGAATCAGGAACGTTTGGAATGACACTAAAGGCATTAGACTTTGGCGACATCCCAAAAACTACTTCATTTGCTCCAGAAGGAGATGGTCAAACATTCTCTCCTAGCTTTTTCACAGCGACAGCAGGATTTGCGAGAGCATTCTCTGATCGTGTTAATGTAGGGGTTGCAACAAAGTTGATTTCTGAGACAATCGAAGAAACATCTGCAACAGGATTTGCATTTGACGTAGGTGTCCAATACAAATTCCCAGACCAACCATTAACAATAGGTGTTGCTATGAAAAATGTTGGTAGTAGAATGCACTATGATGGTATTAACCTTGATCAGAACCTCACACCAGAGGGATCTGAATCAGGTTCATCATCTGAAACCTTTAGAATTGTTGCAGACAACTTTGCGCTGCCAACAAGTCTAGATCTTTCTGTAACCTACTCAGTGCTTGACAACCTAGACATGAGCACAACTTTCACTAATCACTCATACCAATCAAATACTTTAGCGTTTGGTGCTAAATATTCGTTAGGTAGTGCTTGGGTGGGCGCAGCTACTACAATGACTGTAGGAGATGACTCACAACCAAATAGCGTTACTGACGCAGATTGGGAAGAATGGAGCGGAACCAATTGGGGAGCTTCAATGGGTGCAGGTGTAACAGTGCCAATAGGCGACTACACAATGCATGTTTCATACGCTATGAGAACAGCAAACGAATACTTTGATGACCATAGCACTATGCAAGTTACCTTTGATTTCTAAACTGTTGAGTTAAGGATTCAAAACAAGAGGGGCTCTTTTTAGAGCCCCTTTTTATTTATCAAATAATAATTCAATATTATTATATAAATAATTGGATGGGATGTTTTGACCTAAGAAGTATCGATCGTTTGCACTGTCAAAATGCATTTCCCAATGTAGATGTGCTCCCCTATCATTTTTTAAAGCACCATCCGATGTCCCTGTATTGCCAGATAAGCCAATAATCGATCCTTGCTCTACTTGTGCACCAGGCACAATTCCTTCTGGAATGCTAGATAGATGAGCATATACGCTAATTGTTCTAAATTTTGATGTAATGGTATACCCATGATCAATTACAACAGATTTTCCAAGCAATATATAGTTATAGATGTCATCAGGAGTTTTATTAAGCTGTGCAGATGTGGCTAAAAACGTATTATAGGTGTCAATATCAACATCTATGTGTTGCGGGTTGCTTCTTACCACGGTGCCACTAGCAACGGCCATAACGGGTGCATTTAAAGGCACAGAGAAATCAATACCTTCGTGCGTGCCTGCTCTATACTCTCTTTTCGCGTTAGGAAGCAAATTTAATATCGACGGAACAATATAATCTTCTGATGGCAACTTAATTTTTTGTAATAGCTCAGAGCTATGTAGATTGGTGTTTTTATCAATATAAAATAAAAAATTTTCCCTTGATGGTGTTTCTGCCCCCAAATCAATGGAGGTGGTAGGCGCTACACAAGCACCTAAAAACAAAGTCAACACGACCGCATAGTAACTAATTTTCATTTGTATTGATAATATAAGTTATTCTATTATATATAAAACTGAGTTTAATAATAGATCCAGTATCTTTTTCAACCCACACCTTTCGTAGCGAGCTATCAATTAATGCCCTATTAAGAAGGTTGGTTTCTTCAGACACAACACTATCTGACTTAATATCCATTCTATATAAAAGCGCCACAATCGTTTTCTGACCATCTCCCTTACCCGACTGTACAAGCTCCTCTTCTTCTGCAAATAAAAAACGTACGTCAACCACCACACTATCAAGAACGGGCACTTCTCGCACCCAAGCACCGTCTGTAATATCTATTTTGTTGTTAGATAGGAGCTGTATTATGAGGTTTTTATTATCAAGATCCTGATTTTTATACCCCATATTTTCTTTTAACAAAAATGAACCCACGCCAACAGGTTCAATCATTATTTTCTTTTCTTCTATTGTAATGGTGAAGACTTTTAAAGCATCATAAGCATAAATATGATACTCTTTTTTGCTTCCAAAAACTGCTGAATGAAGCAATACAAACAAAAAAAGCAAAATAGCTGTGTTTTTATAGTTCAATTTTATAATAAGATATAAGAAGCAATTATAAAATATAGCGCAACTCCCAATATATCAATTGCTGTAGTTACAAAAGGACCAGTTGAGATTGCTGGGTCAAAATTTAATTTTTTTAATATTAATGGAACGCTAGCCCCCACTGCGGTTGCAATAGTCATAGAGCAGGCTATACTTAACCCTATAACCATTCCAAGATTTTTTAATTCAGTTCCTGTAATAAATTCAGAAGCAAATCCAATCAATATTCCATAAATAATTCCTAAAATTCCCCCTACAATAATTTCTTTTGTGATAAGTGGAAGTGTATTCGCAATATCAACTCTTCCTGTTGCTAGTCCGCGCACTATAATAGTGGAAGATTGTGTACCAATATTGCCTCCAATACCAATAATAATAGGGATAAACGATGCTAGCACAATCATTTCTTTGAGAAGGTGATCAAAATAGCCAATAATAGCTGCCGCACAAATTCCTCCAATTAAGCTTGCAAAAATCCACGGAGCTCTTGATTGTGCATTTTCGATAGGAGATTTTAATAAAATATCTCTATCTTTACCTACACCAGCCATTTGTAAGAAATCTTCAGATGCTTCTTCTCGAATAATATCTACTACATCGTCTATAGTAACAATACCCAAAAATTTATTTTTTCTATTTACAACAGGCAGTGCTAGATAGTTATATTGTGCTACAGTTTTAGCTACTTCTTCCTGATCTGTTTCTGACGTGGCAGCGTGAATATCTTTGATCATAATATCTTTTAATTTTTTAGTATTTTTTGATGTTACTAAGTTTCTTAATGAAATAACACCCACTAATTTTTCTTGATTATCTAAGACATAAACATAAAAAATCTTATCATTTTCCGGGAAGGCTTGCAGCTGCTTAATTGCTTCTTTGATGGAGATATTTTGATTCAGCGTAAAAGTTTCTTTAGTCATAATACTACCAGCACTATCGTCTGGATATGACATGATTTCTTCTACATCCTCTAGGTCTTCTACCTCAATTTTTTCTAAAATTTCTTTTTGTTTTTCTTCGGGGAACATACTAATAATTGCTGCCTGGTCGTTGGTATCTAAGTAAGAAAACATTTTAGAGATATTGGTAGAGCTTTCATCGATGAGCATGTTTTCAATTAACGTTTCATCTAACTCTTCTAACACGTTTGCTTTATGGTTAAAAGTAGGACATAAATTAAAGATAGTCTTTTGTTCAGAGCTTCCAAACCCTCTCATAAGAAGAGCTACATCGGCAGGATGCGTCTTGCGTAAAATCTTTGTTAAGTTTGTGTCGGCCTTTCTTCTTAAAAGCCTTTGTATGGTTCTTCTTAACAAAGAAATTTCAGTGGAAAATATTGCTTTTTTCATTGTATTGGATTTTGTATAAATTAACTCTACTTTATAACAAATTAAAGATTAAGTAAATGGCTAAAATAACTAAACAATCAGAAAATTTTTCTCAATGGTATACTGATGTCATTTTAGAGGCAGACTTAGCAGATTATGGCCCAGTAAAAGGCACAATGGTTATCAAGCCGTATGGATATTCTCTTTGGGGAAATATTAAGAATGTTTTAAACAATATGATTGAAGAGAGTGGACATGAAAATGCGTACTTCCCACTTTTTATTCCAAAAAGCTTTCTTGAAAAAGAAGCAAAACATGTTGAAGGTTTTGCAAAAGAGTGCGCAGTAGTAACCCACTCAAAACTGGTTTCTGAAGACGGTGTATTAACGGTGGATCCTAACTCTAAACTAGAAGAAGAGATTGTTGTACGCCCCACCTCTGAAACTATTATTTGGTATATGTTTAAAAAATGGGTGACATCCTATAGAGACTTACCAGTCAAAATTAATCAATGGGCTAATGTGGTGCGCTGGGAAATGCGTACAAGATTATTTTTAAGAACATCAGAATTTTTATGGCAAGAAGGTCATACTGCACACGCCACCAAGGAAGAGGCGTTAGAAGAAACACTCACGATTGTTGGTATATATAAATCTTTATTTGAAGACTATCTTGCCATTCCAACTATGATTGGAAAAAAATCTAATATGGAAAGATTCGCAGGCGCAGATGAAACCTATTCCATCGAAACAATGATGAGAGATAAAAAGGCGTTACAAGCGGGTACTTCTCATTATTTAGGGACAAATTTTGGCACTGCGTTTGATGTAAAATTTCAGAGCAAAGAAAATAAAGAACAACCAGTGTTTGCAACCAGCTGGGGTGTGAGTACTCGTATGATTGGAGCATTGATTATGGTTCATGGAGACGATAAAGGGCTCAAGATTCCACCTAGGGTTGCTCCACACCAAGTGGTCATCATACCAATTAATCCTAAAAATGAATCAAAAGAAAAATTTGATAATTTTGTTGGCATGGTTCACAGTCAAGTAAAAGACAATGGCCTTAGATGCACTATAGACGATTCAAATAATAGTCCAGGATTTAAGTTTAACAATTGGGAACTAAAGGGCGCCCCAATACGCGTTGAAATTGGTTTGAAAGAATTTCAAAATGAAAGCATAACTGTTTGTAGGAGAGATACTGGCGACAAAGAGTCGCTGTCATTAGATCAACTAAACACACTTGCACTTACGTTAGAAGATATTCAAACGGCCATGTATAACTCAGCAAGCGCATTTCTTAAAGACAACACATTCGAATTAAATGATTATAGTGAATTTAAAAAATTACTATCCAAAGACAACTGCTTCATTAAAGCATATTGGGATGGCTCTGACGACTCAGAATTAAAAATTAAAGAAGAAACCAAAGCTACTATTCGTTGTATTTTAGAGGATGTAAACGACCCCAAATTAAGATGTATGTTTTCTGGTAAGCCAGCGAAACATCTTGTTGTCTTTGCTAAGGCTTATTGATTGTTCACATGAACAATATCTTCCAATCTATTTTATTGTCCTTATTAATTTGTTTGTTTTATCTAGTATTTTGGCCAATTCCAATAGACCCAGTTGCTTGGGAGGCTCCCAACCCCCCATCAATGACAGGTGTTTATGCCAAAAATGATTATTTAAAAAACATAGAAATATTTTGGGCCAACGATGGACATTCTGGTCCAGAAGATATAGCTATTAGCAACGGAAACTTATATGCTGGCTATCACGATGGAGTGATTATGAGTTCTTCAGGTGAATTTTATAATACAAATGGCCGTCCTCTTGGAATGGTATTTGATTCAGATAGTAATTTAATTGTTGCAGACGCTATTCAGGGCTTAATCTCTGTTAATCAAAAAGGTGTTGCTACCATCCTTTCCACAAAATCTGACTCAGACGGCATTCCGCTTGGATTTACAGACGATTTAGACATTGCGAGCGATGGAAAAATTTATTTTTCTGATGCATCGGATAAATTTGGATATGGAGAAGATAGATTTTCCCTCATGGAACATAGTCCAAATGGACGATTATTAGTTTATGACCCAGTGACTAAAATCACCACCACATTACTTGATAGTTTATATTTTGCCAATGGGGTTGCAGTGGGAATCGATGACTCTTTTGTTCTTTTAAATGAAACATATATGTATCGTATTCACAAATATTGGCTTAAAGGAGACAAAGCAGGCACCTCAGAAATTATTATTGATAATTTACCAGGATTCCCAGACAATATCTCTTCAAATGGAAAAGGTATTTATTGGGTGGCGCTTTTTACGGTAAGAAATGATTTTATTGATAGCACAACAAACAAACCTTTTATTAGAAAAATGGCACTACGATTACCAGAATTTTTACAACCCCAGCCAGAACCCTATGCATTTATTTTAGGAATTGATGATACTGGCAATGTTTTACATAATCTTCAGTATGGTGCTAGCGATGCTTATTCACCCATAACAAGTGCCAAACAGTATGACGACTATTTATATTTTGGCAGCCTTACTCATGAAGGTTGGGGTAAGATAGAAGCTCCAAAATGAAAATTTCTACGCCGGGTATTGTCTTAAAAACCAGCTTATTTAAAGAATCGAGCATTATTGTCAGGCTGTTCACTCTAAAACGAGGTAAGTCTTCTTATATTATTAAAGCAGCAATGCGACAAAAATCTCCCCTTAAGGCCATATATCAACAAATGAATGAAGTAGAAGTCAACTACGTTCACAACAATAAAAGACAATTACAGCCCATATATGACTCTAAAATCATAAATAATTGGGATAATATTAATACCGACCTTAGAAAAACCATTCTTTGTTTATCTATGATAGAAATGATTGATAAGGGGTTTGATGAAACCGCATCTGACCAGAGCACATACTACTTGATTAAAAATATATTAGAATATTTTAATGTAGCTGATCATGGCTATAATAATGCTTTTTATTTTTTCCTTATACACTTCTTAAGTAATACTGGATATAATATTATTGATGCCGATGAACACCCCATTATTAAAAGATATATTACAAAAGAGCCAAATTTACTAGACCAATTAAAAGAGATATATAATTCTGATTTTGTTGATAGAAAAAATACAAACATAGAGTTTAGTTACAACAAAAAAATCATGGCTAATCTTATATCAGATTTAGTTAAATATCACTTACCGGATATTAAATCATTTAGTGTGGCGAAAGAGATATTTAAATCTTCTTAATTATTCAACCTTAAAAACTTTTTCACCAGGTTTGACCATTCTAAATTTTTCTCTAGCAATTTTTTCAATATATTTTTCATCAAATTCTAGCTTTTCTGCTTCTTTTTCAAGAGAAGCAATTTGTTTGCGCAAAGAGTTGATGTCTTGTTGAATTTCAATTTTTTCTTTTTTTAGATTCCAAAGAGCAATGAATCCTCGATCGCTAAATAACAGTAAAACAATACATCCCATAGCTAGGCAAGCGAATAAAACATTGGTGAGAGATATGGTTTTAAGGTTCATAACCTACTTATTTAATAAAAGAAAAACTTTTACCAAATCTTGGATTCTTTAACCCTTCTTCAATTCTTAATAACTCATTATACTTGCTGGTTCGATCTGATCGACACACAGAACCTGTTTTAATTTGACCACCACCCATTGCTACTGCAAGATCAGCAATAAACGTATCTTCAGTTTCTCCCGATCGATGGGAAATAATAAATTCACAGTTATTTTGTTTTGCTATATCGATTGCTTGAATTGTTTCTGATACAGTTCCAATTTGGTTCAGCTTGATTAAAATGCTATTAATAGCATTGTCTCTAATAGCTTTCTCTAACTTTCGTGGACTGGTCACAGTTAAATCATCCCCAACAACTTGAATTTTTTTGCCTAAAGCAGTATTCATTTCCGCCCAACCATTCCAATCATTTTCATCTAAGCCGTCTTCAATGGATATGATAGGATATTGAGTTATTAGGTTGTCATAGAACTTTATCATACCATCGGCGTCTAACACCTTATTGTCAATTTTTAGACTGTATTGCCCAGAACTATAAAAGCTTGAAGCTGCAACATCTAAAGCTAAGAAAACATCTTTTCCAGCTTTATAGTTAGATTTTTCTATAGCGTTTAGCAACAATTCTATAGCATGTTCATTAGACTGTAATCGAGGGGCAAAACCTCCTTCATCACCCACCGTTGTGGATAAACCCAAGTTTTTTAATTCGCTCTTTAGCGTATGAAATATTTCTGACCCCATTCTAAGTGACTCTGAAAAAGATGTTGCGCCACAAGGGAATAACATAATTTCTTGGATATCAGAACCTCTATCAGCATGCATGCCCCCATTGAGCACATTAATCATTGGTACAGGCATTCTAAAGCTGTCTTTGTTTAAATAAAGATAAAGAGGTTGGTTATAAAATTTTGCTGAAACTACAGCACATGCCATTGATATACCTAGCATAGCATTTGCACCATAATTACTCTTATTCGGCGTACCATCAATTTCTATTAATAAGCTATCTATTGCGTCTTGATTATCAGATTTTTTGTTAATTAATTGTGGTTGAAAAATATTTATTACATTGTTTATAGCTGTATGCACTTCCTTGCCATGAAACCGAGTTTTATCCAAATCTCTTAATTCAAGAGCCTCAAATTCGCCGGTAGATGCTCCAGATGGAACAGCTGCCTTACCGATAACACCGCTAGCGCACACTTCCACTTCTATCGTCGGGAAACCCCTAGAATCAAGTATTTGTCTAGCATGTATTTTTTCTATAATTGGGCAACTAGTTTTTTTCATCTTTAAAGTTACTTCTTATTGTGTTTATATGACATATTTCAATACCAATTCTAATGAATTAATCATTTTTTACATAAATAATCTTTTTTTATATACTGAATAAAAATCTTGATTCATCGGGAAAAAGCGCCTATAATTATAAAAAAGATGAATAAAGAAAACTTTTTTAAAAGATTTAATCATATTGACATGATTAATAATGGGGGTAAAAATCCGCTTTTTAGTGCGGAGATTTACCTTTTTTAACTAGTTAATAACTAATCAAGGAGGAATAACATGGCTTCATGGGATTCACTAATTACGAGTACGTTAAGTGGTTTAACAGGTGTAGTAAAAGCTGCAATTATATTTTTTATATTTGCAAACATACTATTTTCAACTGGAATGGATCCACTAGGCGGAATTATGAATTTGGTTGATACTTTTCTAAACGGTGGCGTTACAGGATTGCTAGTACTAGTAGTCTTTTTGTCATGGTTATAAAATAGAACCGTATTACACTAACAAAAAAGTAAGAGCTCCACACATTAGTGCGGGGCTCTTATAAAGAAAAGTTTGGAGGACAAACAAGATGAATAATGTAATGAAAACAATCAACGATGCTCTAAGTTCATTAACAGGGTTGTTGATTAATGTGATTGTTGCTGGTACTATTATCGGTATTTTATATGATGACATTTTTGGTGTTATCGCAGGTATTGGTAGTGCAGTTGCTGCAATTGGTGACGGTGGCGTTGCTGGGTTAGTGACAGTAATGATTGTCGCAATGTGGAAAAAATAATTTTTTAATATAACTCTCTACATTGACTTAAAATAAAAAGGGCTCAATTTTTGAGCCCTTTTACGTTATATTTATAATAATTTTATGCTATGAAATTATTAACCCTTCCACGCTATATTTTCCCCATATTTTTTTTGTTGTCTATTCTTATAGCAAACAACCAACAAACTATTACTATTTTAGGAGAAAATAATAATTTTCTTGGCAAAGCAGATGTTCTTAAAAAAACTCAATATTATCTCTCAGTAAACGATTTCGGAAGAATTATTGGTAGTGGATCGTTCGTCAATAGTAAAACCGAAAAAATCGTTATTTATATAGACAATTTAAAGATCAAATTATCAAACAATATTGCATTTATTATCATTGATGACAAGGCATACCAAATGGGAAGCAAGTTGATTAAGAGCAAGGATGAATATTATGTTCCAATAGATGATTTTTTTAACATATTATCAATTCACGGTTCAGATAACCATTCTATAGATTATACTACAATGTCTATTGCGCTTAATTCTAAAATAAAAAATATAGAAAAACCAGTTACTACAGTTGATTTAACGAAAGAAAAAAATAAATGGGAATTTAATACTATTATTATTGATCCCGGTCATGGTGGAAAAGACCCAGGTTCAATAGGATATAAAGGTACGAAAGAAAAAGATATTACACTTGACGTAGCAAAACGTTTGGCAAAAAAAATACAAAAAAATTTAAAAGTTAAAACTATTTTAACTAGAGATGAAGATGTGTGGATGAGACTCCAAGACAGAACAAGGCTTGCAAATGACAAGAATGGGAGGTTGTTTATTAGCATTCATGCTAATTCGGTTGAGGATCGTAGAGCAAGCGGTTTTGAAACCTATATGATTGGTACTAACAAAAATGCAGCTGCAGTTAGAACCGCTGCTAGAGAAAATGCTGTGCTTGATCTTGAAGGCACTAATTCAGCAAAATTAACAGATGAAGATTTAATTACAGCTACTATGGCACAGTCTGGTTTTGCAAAGCAAAGCGAACAATTTGCTGCATTGGTGCAAGAAGAAATGAATAAAAGGGTGCAAAGTAAAAATCGAGGAGTAAAACAAGCCGGGTTCTATGTTTTAATGGGCGCTTCAATGCCAAACGTTTTAATTGAACTGGGTTTTCTATCAAATCCTAATGAAGAAAAAAAATTGAATAGTTCTAGTTATAGAGATATGCTTGCCACGTCTATTTACTATGCTATTTTGAAATATCAAAAAACATTAAATGATTAATCCAGCCTTAGAGTTTTTATATGGACTTCATAACCGTGGAATAAAATTAGGCCTTCAAAACATTGAAAGTTTTTTATCAATCTGTGGAAACCCGCATAAGGAAATTCAAACAATTCATTTAGCAGGGACTAATGGCAAAGGCTCAACTGCGTCTATTATTTCAAAAATTTTACAAAAAAATGGGTATAAAGTAGGACTGTATACTTCTCCCCACTTAATACATTTTAATGAAAGAGTAAGAATTGACGGGGTTCCTATATCCAACGAATCCATTGTAGAATTTATTGAAAAACATAAACAGACCTTAATTGATAGTTCGATTACATTTTTTGAAGCAACCACGGCTTTAGCTTTCGAATATTTTGCAAAACAAAACGTAGATATTGCTATTATCGAAACTGGACTTGGAGGTAGGCTGGACTCTACTAATGTCTTATCCCCTATTCAGACCATTATTACAGAGATCCATTACGATCACACACATATTTTAGGCGATTCTATTGAAGAAATTACTGCTGAAAAATGTGGAATTTTTAAAAACAATACTCCCTCTATAACAATTAATTCAGATAAGCGTGTTATAGACACTATTAAAAAACATGCATCTCTAAAGAATAGTGAAGTGTCATTTATTGAAAAAGAAGACATTATAACTGAGAATCAAACACCAGAATCAATTAGTTTTCATTATGGTAGACAGCGTTTTTCTTTGCCTCAAGCGGGTTCATATCAAACACAGAACGCTATATTAGCAATCAAGACATGCCAAAATAATTTTAATACACTAACAGAGAAAGATATTCAACTAGGATTAGATCAGTGGTGCTGGCCAGGAAGAATGCAATTAATGAAACCAGATTTTTTCTATGATGTGGCACATAATAGAAACGGTGTTGAGATTCTTGTAAAAGATTTAAAAAATATATATAATAAAAAGCCCATAGGAGTGTTAGTGGTAAAAAAAGACAAAATTAACCCTGAACTAATAGAGATTTTTTCCAAATCATTTGATAGGCTTATTATTTCTACTATTCCTTCTAAAGATATTCTAAATAAAGAAGAAATAACCCATAACCCGTTATTACAAAAATTTGAATTTATAGACAATTTACACGAAGCTATGGCAACAATAGATAGGGTAGAATATTCTGGTGGAAAAGTTGTTTTTGGAAGTCATTACATTGCAAAAGACGTATATAATTTTTTTGATTTTTCCTTTGACAATGGTCTCATATGATGTAATTTGCGTTTCAAGGTGTTTTCCCCCTAGAAGTACATTTCACAATTAATAAGAGGAACTAATGAAATTAACCGATTTAAAAGAAAAAAAATTAACCGATTTAAAAGAAATTGCAAAAACAATGGGCATAGAAAAAATTTCTACGCTTTCAAAAGACGAGCTAATGCAGGCTATGGTTAGTGCTGCTCCAGCTGAAAAGAAAGAAGAAGTGCCAAAACCAAAAAAAGTCACTGAAAAAAAAGAAGCTCCAAGTAGTGCGCCTCACCAGAGCCAAGGAAGCGAAAAAAGAGCGGCAGGAGTTTTAGAAATTTTGCCTGATGGTTATGGATTTTTAAGAAGCGTAAATGATAATTATTTACCTGGTCCAGAAGATATTTATGTTAGCCCATCACAAATTAAACGATTCAAATTAAAAACGGGCCATTTTGTTGAAGGCAGTACTAGAGCTCCAAAATCTAAAGAAAGATTTCATGCATTATTAAAATTGGATAAAGTAAACGATATAGATCCAGAAAAAATAAGAAATCAGAGACCTTTTAATAAATATACCCCGTTACATCCAAACGAGAAATTTAATCTATCTAATACCAGCGATATGTCCATGAGAATTATGGATTTAGTTTGTCCTATTGGTAAGGGCCAGCGTGGATTAATTGTAGCACAACCTAAAACAGGAAAAACTATTCTTATTTCTAAGATTGCGAATGCAATTAGAAGAAATCATCCTGAGACAACCCTACTCATTTTGTTAATTGATGAAAGACCCGAAGAAGTTACAGATATGAAACGTAGTGTAGATGCAGAAGTGATTGCTTCTACGTTTGATGAGGGCCCAGAGAGACATGTCCAAGTTGCAGATATGGCACTTTACAAAGCACAGCGCTTAGTAGAGTGTGGTAAAGATGTGGTTATTTTGCTTGATAGTATCACACGTTTAGGTAGAGCGCATAATGCAGTTATTCCTCATAGTGGAAAAATTCTTTCAGGTGGAGTTGATTCAAATGCGCTAAGAAAACCAAAGAAATTTTTTGGAGCAGCTCGTAATACAGAAGAAGGCGGTAGTTTAACTATTATTGCTACAGCTTTAATTGATACGGGCAGTAAAATGGATGGAGTTATTTTTGAAGAGTTTAAAGGAACAGGCAATATGGAGCTTGTGTTAGATCGTGAACTCAGCGATAGACGTATTTATCCAGCATTTAATATTGTCAAATCTGGAACCCGAAAAGAAGAACTGCTTTTATCTGATCAGCATTTATCAAGAATGTGGATTTTAAGAAAAATGTTGGGAGAAATGAGCACAGAGCAATCAATGAACTTTATGTCAGAAAGAATGAGAAGAACTAAAACAAATCAAGAGTTCCTTGATTTAATGAGTCAATAATATGTCCATATCGTTATCAAGATTAGTTGATAAGATTAAACCATCCTTTACATTGCAGATGACAGCTAGAGCTGCCGCCTTAAGAGCTAAGGGTGTAGATGTAATCAATTTTGGCGTTGGCGAACCAGACTTTAATACGCCTGCACATATTATAGAAGCAGGACAAAAAGCAATGGATGATGGCTATACTAAATATACGCCAGGTTCTGGGATGCTAGAGTTAAAAGAAGCCATTCAAACGAAAGTGAAGAACGATACCGGTGTTTTATATGATACCAATCAGATCATTGTATCGAATGGCGGTAAACAATCATTGTCTGTAGCATGCCAAGCACTGTTCGAAGAAGGCGATAAAGTAGTTATTTTTTCACCCTACTGGGTCTCTTTCCCAGAGTTTGTACGATTATCTGGCGCAGAACCTTTATTGGTAGATACTGTTGCATCTAAACAATTTGAACCCGATTTTGATGATTTACACAAAAAAATAGTAGATGAATATGACTTTAAAACAATTGATCTTTCCATTAAGGGTGTCATTATTAATTCTCCTAGCAATCCTACGGGCGGTGTTTGGTCCGACGAGGCAATTATAAAGCTGTTAGAGATTAGTAAAGCCAATAATTGGATTGTGATTTCTGATGAAACATACGAAGAGCTAGTTTATGATAGAAAATTTACCGCTATCGACACCTTAAATGATGTTGGTGCTGAAGTACTAACTATCAGAAGCATGTCAAAAACATATGCTATGACCGGATGGCGTATTGGTTATGCTATTGCAAATGAAATTATTGTAAAGGCAATGTCTAAAATTCAAGGACAAACAACATCTTGCCCCAATGCAATTGGTCAAAAAGCATCTGTTGCTGCTCTTTTAGGCAATCAACAACCTATATTAGATATGAAAAATAAATTTCAAGAAAGACGCCAGGTTATGTTTGATGCTCTAAACAGTTTAGATGGCGTAACATGTGATATGCCCGGAGGAGCATTTTATATGTTTCCTGACTTCTCATCTCACCTTAATAAGGCAACAAAAGATGGTAAAATTTTACGCGACACTTTCGACCTTTCTGATTATATTCTCGACACTGCAAGAGTAGTAACAGTTGCAGGGGATGGTTTTGGAGCAGAGGGTTATTTAAGGTTATCTTTTGCAACAAGTAGTGAAATCATCAAAAATGGAATTAAAAGAATAGAAGAAAGTTTAAAAGAATTAAAATGAAAAAAGATACACACTCAGAAGAATATAGGTTCGTCGTCTTCGAAGATAGTTCATGTAACTATTCTTTCTTGACGCGATCTACTGTCAAAACAGATAAAACTGTTAAATGGGAAGACGGCAAAGAATATCCATTGTTTAAATTAGATATTTCTGATCAGTCACATCCTTATTATACAGGGCAACGTACATTAGTAGATACTGCTGGAAGAATTGAAAAATTCAACCGTAAGTACAATAAAAAAGCCTCTTAAACCTTTTTTATTAATAAATTTTTAATCTATGGACATCTTATCTAAAGCAAACAGTACTATTGTAGAATATGACAATATTATGGAAGAAATCATGGATCCTTCCAATGTTTTAGATCAAGAGAAATTAGCTACTCTTTCAAAGCAAAAAAGTGCGATTCAAGAAGTATATGATTTAAGTCTTCAATTTGTGACACTTACCAATGAAAATAAAGAATTAGATGTTTTGGGGAGCGAAGAAGATTATGCAGAGTTAATTAAGGAAGAAAAAATTGCTCTAGATAAGAAGCTCAACAGTATTGAGAGAGCTTTAATTAAAATACTGATTACAGATGACCCGAATGATAATAAAAGCGCTATTATTGAAATAAGAGCAGGTACGGGAGGAGATGAAGCTGCATTATTTGCAGCCGATTTATTTAGAATGTATTCAAGGTATGCGGAAAAAAATAACCTCTCTATTAATATTATGGATATTCATGAAACAGGTGTAGGAGGACTAAAATCTGTTATTTTTAGCGCTGAAGGCCACAAAGCCTATGGTATTTATAAATATGAGGGAGGGGTACATCGCGTGCAAAGAATCCCTAAGACAGAGTCTGGAGGGCGCGTACACACATCAGCAGCTACAGTAGCAGTATTGCCAGAAGCAGAACAAGCAGAGGTAGATATTAACGAAACTACCGACATTAAGATTGATACTTACCGCGCAAGTGGAGCTGGAGGTCAACATGTTAATAAAACTGAATCTGCTATTAGGCTGACACACATTCCTACAGGATTAGTGGTAACCTGCCAGGATGAAAGTTCACAGCATAAGAATAAAGCTTCAGCATTAAAGGTGTTGAGAGCGAGATTATTTGCGCTGGAACAAGAAAAGCTTAATAAAGATAGAGATGAAATGCGTAAGAGTTTAGTATCCACGGGTGATCGTTCAGCAAAAATTAGAACATATAATTTCCCACAAGGACGTATTACCGACCATAGAATAAATTACACCACCCATAAATTACAAGTCACCCTTGAAGGTGATTTAGATCATATTATAGAGCAATTAAAGCTCGCAGAGGATAATTCTAAGATTAACTAATATGCATTCAAATTATCTATTGATTGATTTTTTTAATAAGCAATTAGTGGACCTTAAAAGAAATAAGATAAATGAATATAAGCAAAAATCAGAAATGATTATTGACGCTGTCTTGGGTATATCAAAAACTGAATTATATATTAGAAATCATTTTATACCTAACGATCAATTAAAAAGCCTAGAACAAGCCTTTTCAATGTTGTTAGAAGATATGCCGGTGCAACATATTATTGGTAAAACTCATTTTTATGAAGAGAGTTTTTCTACCCCCCCTGGTATTTTTATACCAAGACCAGAAACAGAATTAATTATTGATTGTATTCAAAATGATTTCGACAGCTTGTCAGAAAAAACCGTATTAGACATAGGATGTGGTAGTGGGTGCATAGGAATCACTCTTGCTAGCTTATATAAAAATTTTGATGTAACGGGAATCGATATTTCAAATAAAGCGATTAATATTGCTACTAAAAATGCAAAGCAACTCAAAGTGACTAATATAGACATCATAAAGCAGAATATTTTTGATATGAAACCTAAAAAATTTGATATTATTGTAAGCAATCCCCCCTATCTTGGGATTAGCGAGATTCCAAATTTGGATAATACAGTTAAAAATCATGACCCATTAGAAGCTTTATCTGATGAGGGGGATGGATTAAAATTTTATAAGCATTTTATTGATAATATATCTGAATTGTTAAAAAGTAATGGTTCTATGTATTTTGAGATACCTAAATCTATAATAACAAATCAAATCATTGATATGATTCATAATAATAGCAATATTGAGAGTATATTTTTTAAAGATTTAGAAGGAAATTACAGAGTAATTAAGGTATTTTTTAAAAAGTAATGAAAAGCGAATTTATACACCTACATAACCATTCAGACCATAGTTTATTAGATGGTGCACAGAACATTAATTCTATATTAGAAACTATGGATGACTTAAGCATGGATTCTGTGGCGCTTACTGAACATGGAAACTTATTTGGTGCCATCTCATTTTATAAACAGGCAAAAAAGAATAATATTAAGCCTATTATTGGATGTGAAGTTTATGTTGCTAAAGGTAGTAGCTTAACAAAAGATAAATCTGGCGGGATGGGCAACTATAATCACCTAGTATTAATTGCACAAAATTTAAAAGGCTATCAAAACTTAATGAAGATTGTAACCCACGGCTATCTGGAAGGATTTTATTACAAACCCAGAGTAGATTTAGAGATTTTAAAAAAATATAATGAAGGCATTATATGTATGTCAGCTTGTTTAAAAGGAAGTTTACCAGAAGCGCTTTTATACAGCGGTTATGATAGAGGAAAAGCTGTTGCAGAAGAGTATTCAAGTATCTTTCCGGGGCGATATTATATTGAATTACAAAATCATGGCATTCCAGAAGAAATACAAAACATACAATTAGCCTCAAAGTTGGCTAAAGATATGGGACTACCAACTATTGCAACAAATGATGCGCACTATGCTAGAAAAGAACATCACGTTGCACATGACGTACATATATGTATTGGAACAGGCAAACAGTTGAGTGATACCAAAAGATTAAAATATCATGGGAATGAATTTTATTTTAAATCACAAGATGAAATGTTTTCTTTGTTTAAAGAATTCCCAGAAGCCTTAGAAAATACACGCGCCATTACAGACAGTATTGATTTAGATATACCAATGGATGATTACCATCTGCCCTGGTATCAAATTCCTAAAGGGTCTGATTTAAAAGATGTGGATGATTACTTAAAGTTATTGTGTAAAGAAGGTATGAAACAAAAATTTGATGATCGCACAGAAGAAATTGAAACAAGATTAAACTATGAACTGTCTGTGATTAAAAAAATGGGATTTGCAAGTTACTTCTTAATTACAGCAGACTTCGTTCAATATGCTAAGAAAAACAAAATCCCAGTAGGTCCAGGTAGAGGTTCTGCTCCTGGAAGTCTTGTTTCATACTGCCTAGATATCACCAATATTGATCCCTTAAAACATAATTTAATTTTTGAACGGTTTCTAAATCCGGATAGAATTAGTTTGCCAGACATTGATATTGATTTTTGCGTTGAACGTAGAGGTCAGGTTATTGACTATATTAAAAGTATATATGGTGATAAATCTGTAACACAAATCATTACATTTGGTAAAATGAATGCGCGAGGAGTAATTAGAGATGTAGGTCGTGTGATGAGCTATCCTTATTCTGATGTAGATAAGATTGCAAAGATGATTCCAGAAGGTCCAAATATTACATTAGATAAGGCACTTAAAAAAAGTTCAGAATTACGCACCGCATCACAGACTTCCCATAAAGATTTATTAGATAATGCTAAGGTATTAGAGGGAATGACTAGACATGCATCAATTCATGCTGCTGGAGTGGTGGTAGCACCAGGTAATTTAACAGATTTTGTACCTTTATATAAATCTTCCCAAGGAGATATTACCACACAATACGACATGAAGGAATTAGAGTCTGTAGGGCTTTTAAAAATGGATTTTCTTGGTTTAAGAAATTTGACAGTTATTGATAAAGCTGTAGAATTAATTAAAGAAAGATTAAATAAAGATATTGATATTAATACTGTACCTATGGATGATCCTAAAGTGTATGATCTTTTTGCAAAAGGATTAACAGTTGGAGTGTTTCAATTTGAATCTTCGGGTATGCGAGACTTTCTTAAAAAATTAAAGCCAACAGGAATTGAAGGATTAATTGCCATGAATGCACTTTATAGGCCTGGTCCGATGCAAAATATTGATCGTTATATTAAAAGATCGCACGGCGAAGAAAAAGTAGAGTATGTTCATCCCCTACTTGAAGAAGCATTAAAAGAGACGCATGGAATCATAGTGTATCAAGAGCAAGTTATGCAAATTGCTAATATTATCGCCGGTTTTACGCTTTCAGAAGCGGATGAAATGAGAAGAGCGATTGGTAAAAAGATTCGTTCTTTAATGGACAAAATGGCAGAAAAATTTGTTGAAGGAGCTGTCAAAAATGGATTAACAAAAGTAAAAGCAAAACAAATTTTTGAATTAATTGATAAGTTTGCACAGTATGGATTTAATAAAAGCCATTCTGTGGCATATTCTTATATTGCATATCAAACGGGTTGGCTTAAAACACATTATACAGCAGAATTCATGTCTGCAAATTTAACTAGTGAGATGACTAACACTAATAGAGTTGTAGTATTAATAAATGAATGTCGAAAACTAAATATTAAAGTCAATGCACCAGATATCAATAAATCTGATATCAATTTCATTCCATTAAATGATAAAGAAATATCTTTTGGGTTAAACGCTATTAAAAATGTAGGGATTAAGGCATTGGAGCAATGCATAAGGACTAGAAAAGAGCAAGGAGATTTCACATCTATTTTTGATTTTGTAACAAAAGTAGATCAGCGCTTAGTTAATAAAAAAGTATTAGAGAGTCTTATATTGGCGGGGGCTTTTGATTCTGTTTCTCCTAATAGAGCACAATTGTTTGAATCCGTAGATAGCGCTATTAGTTATGGACAGCAGGTAGACAAAGCATCAAATAAAAATCAAATTGATTTATTTTCTAATGAAGATAATCTAGTTAAACAGCCTAATTTACCAAATATAGAGGATTGGGAGAATCAAGAAAAACTAAGAAAAGAAAAAGAAGTTTTAGGTCTGTATGTATCAGGAAATCCATTATTAAAATATGCCGATACATTAGAAGAATTAAGTAATTATGATTTTACTGAAAAAAAATATTTAAAAGAAGATAGTCTAATTAGAATTGGTGGAGCAGTATCTAGTTTTAAGCTCCATTATGATAAAAAAAATCAACAGATGGCATTTTTTAATTTAGATTGTTTAGGAGGTCAAGTGGAAGCAATTATTTTTCATGACGCGTTTGAAAAATATAAAGAAATTATTAGTGAAGGCAATATTGTATTCTTAGTAGGCAACTCTACATCACAAAATGATTTTTCTGATTTAAAAATTATAGTAGATGAGGTTGTGCCTATTAATCATGCAAAAAAAGTTTTAAAATTGAAAGAAATCAATATAAAAATTGGAAAAAATGTTACCAAAACTACTATAGATGAAGTACACAAGCATGCTATGGATAATTCAGGACAAAGTTTATTTGTTGTACACATGAATAACGAAGATGGATCTTCACGTAGAATTATATCAAAGAAAATCAGAGTATCTAGCAGTAATCATTTCCTTGTTATGTTAAGAGATTTATTAGGGGAATCAAACGTCTGGATTAGTTAAATTCTATCTATTATGAGCTTAAATCCACCAATTAGAATTTTAATGGCAAAGCCAGGTCTTGATGGACATGACAGAGGTATTAAAGTGCTTGCTGCCGCTTATCGTGACGCAGGTATGGATGTCATTTATCTTGGGCTTCGTCAAACTCCTGAAAGCATTGTTAGGGTTGCCATTCAGGAAGGCGCAGATGTTATTGCATTATCTATTTTATCTGGTGCGCACATGACTATTTTTACCAAGGTTATGAAATTGATAGAAGATTCTAAATTAGAAAATGTATTAGTAACTGGTGGAGGTATTATTCCAGAAGAAGATAGTGAAGCATTATCTAAGATAGGCGTAGGAAAATTATTTGGGCCCGGAACCCCAGTTAAGGTTTCTTTAGAATATATTGAACAATGGGTTCAAGAACGTCGAAGATGATTGCAAACATTCACAGTACTTATCTTAAAGGCGAAAAAGCTTTTAATAGCAAAAAACTTATAGAAGCAAAAAAACATCTTGTATCAGTAGTTGAACATGACGCAAATTATTATGCTGCTTATCTTTTATTGTTTGAGATTCTTAACAATTCCCAACCTGCTTTATTGAAAACAGTAGTAAAAGAACTAAAAAGATTGAATCCAAAAATTGCTCTCGATTACAAGCCTGTTTCTAGGTCTAAAAAAACTAAAAAAGATACTAGTATTGTGACAATTTCATATATCAAATTAATGATACAACAAGGTAAAGCCATACAAGCAAAAAGAAGTTTGAATGCTATTATTAATCATGCAAAGACAAAAAAACAAATTTTAGAAGCCGAAACACTATTAAAGACTCTTAATAAAAAAAAGGATCAAAAATGAGCACAGAATATTTTACAAGAAGACAAGATAAATTGCGTACAGTATTAGCAGAGAAAAATGTAGATGGAATGTTAGTCACCAACCTTACTCATATCAGATACCTGTGTGGATTCACCGGTTCTAGCGGTTCTTTGTTGATGGCCCCTGATAGTTGTGAGTTTATTACAGACGGTAGATATGTTTTTCAATCTAGAAATGAAGTTAAAGGTGCTAATATTACCATTGATAGCATCCCACACTTACAAGTAATAAAGAATAATAATTTTTTATCAAGAGGGTTAAAAATCGGATTTGCTGGCGAATGTGTTTCTCACCAAATGTTTTCAGATATTAGTACGATCTTACCACATGTGACATGGGAAAGCCTTGTCGGATGCGTAGAAACGCTAGCGATGGAAAAAGATCATAAAGAAATTGAAGCAATTAAAACCGCAGTAGAGATTACTGATACAGCCTTTGCTGAAGTATTCCCAATGGTAAAGATTGGTGTAGAAGAGCAGACAATTAGTAATCAGCTATCTTTTCTTTATCGTAAGTACGGAGACTCTGATGCTGATGCGTTTGCACCTATTGTTGGTAGTGGACCCCATTCAGCTATGCCACATGCAAGACCAACGGATAGAAAAATTGGTCCAGGAGAATTAGTAGTTATTGATTCTGGAGCAAAGTATGCAGGCTATCATGCAGATATGACGCGTACGGTTGCTACTAAAGGCTATTCAGAAAAGCAAAAAGAAATTTATCACATTGTATTAGAAGCTCAATTAAAAAGTATCGAAGGAATTAAAGCAGGAGTTTCATGTAAAGAGATTGATACGCTTGCAAGAGGACATATTAGCAACGCTGGGTATGGCAAATATTTTGATCATGGGTTAGGACATTCATTAGGCTTAGAAATACATGAAAATCCTCGATTTAGTAAAGTCAGTACAGATCATTTGAAATCAAACTATGTAATGACAGTAGAACCTGGTATATATCTTGAAGATGTAGGTGGCGTACGCATTGAAGATGATATTGTCGTCACAGATGATAGCTGTATTGTGCTCAATCAAACATCTAAAGATTTCACAGTAATTTCATAAAAAATGAGAAAAGCATTTTTAATAATAGCATGCATGCTACTTACAGCGTGTGTTGAAAACTTGATACATATATCTGTATTATCAAGCGGAAAATATTCTATTAAATATAGTTCTATCGGAGATAAAGCAGATTTAGAAAATCACGATTTTTTACATCCAGAAAATACTGATTTAATTAAATGGTCTAGTACAATGATTTCATTGGATAAAAGTAATAGTATTCGTTCAGATAGTTTGAATTGGGAAAAAGAGACTATTATTACTGAACCTATCAATCAAAAAATGAGTTTTACTAATAGTGAAAGTTTAATCTATGATATTGATGTCAGTAAAAGTGAATATTTTTTTTGGGATAACTACCACTTTAATTCTACAATCAATAGCCTAGCGATTGATGACAAGTATCCCTCTGTTGTAGAATTTCTAGATATAGAAGCAGATTCGTTGTCTTGGATTGCCCCAGCTAAAAAATATATTATTCAAACTAGCTTAAAAGAATATGATAAGAGTACCAAACTCAGCACTATTTTTACAGAAAAAATTAATAATCAAATAGATTCATATTTTGAGTATGCCACAGAAAGAAAATTGATAGAGAAATTTGATAAAGATTCTTCAATAATTTTGAAAGACGCTTTAAAACCCATTGCAAACACATTACCAAAAAATTTTTTTAAAGAAATTACAATATTTATTGATACATATGAGAAAGACTTTAAAAAGAATACAGCATTAATGAATGATTACTTTCAATTCAATATTAATTTGCCTGGGATTGTTCGTCACAATAATGCAGAGTCTATTTCAGATGGCTTATTAGTGTGGTCATTTGATTTTGATGACATTGCAAAAGATGAATTCAAAATGTATGCTAATTCAATTAGAATCAATAAATTTAGAATCCAATTATTATTAATCATGATTGTAGTTGGATTTTTAGGAATATTATGGAATCAAAAATTAAAGAAAAAATAAAGCATCTAACCGACAAGATTAACGAACATAATTATGCATATTATGTTTTAGATCAACCGTATTTAAGCGATGCGGAATATGACAATTTATTTAGAGAGCTAGAGTCTTTAGAAAAAGATAATTCAGAATTAATACAGCCCTCATCCCCCACACAAAGGGTAGGTCACCCTATAAAAAGCGGTTTTCAGAATTATAGTCATGATACACCAATGCTATCTTTGTCAAATGCTATTAATGAGCAAGAAATTCATGATTTCACTCAAAGAATTAATAAGTGGTTAGAACAAGAAAGTACCTCTTACATTGCGGAGCCAAAGATTGATGGTTTAGGAGTGTCACTGATTTATGAAAGTGGAAATTTAGTACGCGCACTTACTAGAGGCGACGGCTATACGGGGGAAGATATTACGCATAATATTAAAACAATTAATGCTGTTCCTATGGTTTTAAGGGATAGCAAGAATAGTCATCCAGAGTTTATAGAAATTAGAGGTGAAATTTTTATGCTAAAATCTGATTTTATAAAATTAAATCAAATGAGATCTCAAGAAGATGAAAAGTTGTTTGCAAATGCTAGAAATGCAGCAGCGGGAAGTGTTAGGCAGCTAGACCCCCATGTTACAGCAAAAAGAAAATTGTCTATATTTTGTTATGAACTTGGGACCAGTAAAGGCCTAGATATTAATAGCCATTGGGACATGTTATCCTATTTAAAATCTATAGGCCTACCAGTAAATCCTTTAGCAAAAAAAATTGATACTATTGGTGACATGATTGCATATCATCGAGATTTAGAACATAAAAGAGAAAGCATTCCTTATGAAATTGACGGCTCTGTTATAAAAGTTGATAACTATTTATTAAGGTCTAATTTAGGAGAAAGAGCGCGGTCTCCACGATGGGCAATTGCCGCGAAATTCAAATCAAAAGATGCAGAAACCCAAATATTAGATATAGTGCTCCAAGTAGGTCGTACAGGAGTGGTTACCCCTGTAGCAAAAATTAAAGAAGTAGAAATCTCAGGAGCAATGATTAGCAGTGCCACATTGCATAATCAGGATGAAATTGATAAAAAAGATATTAGAATTAATGATTACGCAATTGTACAGCGATCAGGCGATGTTATACCAAAAATTTCAAAAATTATATTGAAAAAACGACCTAAAAATACAGTCAAATTTAATATAGCAAGCCATAATTGTCCTTCATGTCAATCAATAATTAGTCGTATAGAAGGCGAAGCTGCATATAGATGTGAAAATTTATCTTGTAAAGCAAAGCTACAAGGATCAATAGAGCATTTTTGTTCAAAAAATGCTATGAATATTGATGGTCTAGGAGTTCAGATTGTTGAACAATTAATGCATAGCAATCTTATTCAAAAAATAGATGACTTATTTAATCTATCATATTCTGATTTAGTTATTTTAGATCGATTCCAGGAAAAGTCTGCGAACAATCTAATTAATGCTATTAACGAATCCAAAGATACCACCTTTCCCAGGTTTGTATTTGCCCTGGGTATACCTAATGTTGGACAACATATTTCAAAAATATTAGATATACATTGCGAGTCTTCTATTAAAAAGCTTTCCACTTCTTCCTTAGAAGATCTTGAAGCAATTGATGGCGTAGGTTTAATTGTTGCAAAATCAATTATAGGGTTTTTTAATAGCCCTTCTAATAGAGAGACTATAAAAAATTGTCTAAATAGTGGAGTAAAAATTAATAAAACCGTTTTTAGAAATTCTAAAGAATTAAAAGATGTTACATTTGTGATTACTGGTAGTTTTAAGAATTATAAACGCAATCAGATAAAGGAGTTGTTAGAAAGAAAAGGCGCTAAAGTAGCAAGTGCTATTTCATCTAAAACAAATTTTTTAGTTATGGGAGAAAATGCAGGCTCCAAAGCCGATAAAGCTCAAGCGCTAAATATAAAGATTATTAATGAAAATAAATTAAGCTCCTTATTAGATGAACAAAATTCTTAAATATTATTTTCTGTTCTCTATTTCTATACTTTTTACACAAGAAATCAATGATATAAAATCAGTCATAATAGCTGAAAATCTTAATCGTCCCGTTTTTGCTGTTTTTGAACCTGCAACAAACAAAATGTATGCTGTTGAGCAGACTGGAAAAATTTATTTAATTAACAATTTGCAAAATAAATCATTATTTCTTGATTTAAGTAAAAAGATTAGTGTGAGTGTTACTCCAGATGAACGTGGATTATTAGGTATGGTATTTGATCCAAATTTTCAATCTAATGGATTTTTTTATGTGTCATATATTGATACTGAAAATTATTCTGTAGTGTCACGATTTCGCTTATCAGAAAACAAAGATGAAGTAGATATAGAGTCAGAAAAAAAACTAATCTATTTTGAACAACCATTTAATAATCACAATGGGAGTCATCTAGATTTTAATCCAATAGACAATTATTTATATATATCATTTGGAGATGGGGGCGCTTCAGGTGATCCATATGGTAATGCACAAAATTTACATAATTTTTTTGGCTCTATTTTACGCATTGATCCGCAAGACGATGGAAGTTATTTAATTCCTAATGACAATCCTTTGGTTTTGCATAAAAAAAATAATGATTCAGATATAAAAAGTGAAATATGGGCTTATGGTTTACGTAATGTATGGCGGTTTTCTTTCGACAACAACAATGGTGATATTTATATGGGAGATGTTGGGCAATATCTCTGGGAAGAAATCAATTATTTAGAGTTTGGAGAAAATGGAGGAAACTTTGGATGGAATATAATGGAGGGAAATCATTGTTATCCTGAACCAGGATGTGATAAAGAGGGTTTTATCAATCCAATATTTGAATACCCCAGTGATGCAAACTACCCATTCAGTTTAATGGGAATTAAACAAGAAAATGTTTCTGGATGCTCTGTTACTGGTGGTTATATATATAGAGGAGATCAAATTAAAAGCTTATATGGATTATATATTTTTTCAGACTTTTGTACTGGGAAAATTTGGGCGTTAGATCCATTAAAAAATATAGTTCAAGAAATTACAGAACCTCTTCTTGGGTCTGAACAACATATGATATCATCATTTAGTCAAGATATTAATAATGAAATTTATATAGTTGAATTCTCTGGTAAAATATATAAAATTGAGCCACATCATGAATGAAATAGCCATTAATATTAAAAACCTGCATAAGAAATACGATGAAACTGTTTATGCTTTACAGGGTATTGATTTATCAATCAAAAAAGGCGAGTTTTATGGCTTACTCGGACCAAATGGTGCAGGAAAATCTACTACAATTAATGCAATTACAAGTCTTGTAAAACCTACAGAAGGGAATATTAAAGTTTTTGACAAAGACATAGTATCTGAATTTCGATATGCAAGATCTCAAATTGGAATTGCTCCACAAGAGATTAGCAATGATTGGTTTTTCCCTGTAGAACAACTACTATATTTTCAAGCAGGTTTTTATGGTATCAAAAGAAAAGATGCTGAAGAACGCATTAACTTTATACTTCATAAAGTTGGCTTATATAGTCATAAAGATAAAAAAATGCGTCAATTATCAGGAGGAATGAAAAGGCGTTTGCAAATTGCAAGATCTTTAGTTCATGACCCTGAAATTTTAATTCTTGATGAACCTACAGCAGGAGTTGATGTGGCATTAAGACATAATCTTTGGGATTTTTTACAAGAATTGCATAAAGAAGGAAAAACAATTTTATTAACTACTCACTATATTGATGAAGCAGAATTATTATGTGAAAGAGTTGGTATTATCAATAGTGGCAAACTTGTTGCTGAAGATACTGTATCTAATCTTAAAGCATCCACCAACAAATCAAAACTAGAGGATGTGTTTTTAGCATTAACAGGGAGAAAGTTAGATGATTAAAAATTGGGTTGGATTTTATACACTTTCTTCAAGAGAGGTATTGCGATTTTTTACTGTTTGGAAGCAAACAATTATTCCTGGGGTTATAACAACGCTCTTATATATTTTTGTATTTGGTGTAGCGCTCGAAAGTCGTATAGATCCTATTGCTCCTGGAGTGTCTTATAAAATGTATATTCTTCCTGGATTATTGATGATGAATGTTATAACTAATTCTGTAGCTAATACGGCATCATCAATGTTGCAAATGAAACTACTACAAACACTTCCTGAATTGCTTATTACTCCACTTTCAAGTTTAGAATTATCAATCTCATTTATTATTGGTGGAGCTGTTCGTGGTTTTGTTAATGGCTTTCTTATTTTGTTAATTTGTTTGATGGCAGGAATGAGTGTTCAAGATCCAATTTCAACTTTATTTATAATCTTTATTGTGTCCTGGTCTTTCTCTAGTCTTGGTCTCTTTATGGGACAAATGTCTGATTCATGGGACCAGTTGTCATTAATTCAAAACTTTGTTCTTACTCCCTTAAGTTTTTTAGGAGGAATTTTTTATTCTGTTAATGATTTGCCAACTTGGGGTATTGCAATTAGCAAAATCAATCCTATTTTTTATACTATCAATGCTTTACGATACTCAACCTTAGGAATTTCTGACGCCCCATTTATTAATTCGGTGGCATTTATTATCGTGTTTTGTGTCTTATTGACTATTCTTGCTGTTAAGACAATGGAGAGTGGGAAAAAAATAAGGTTTTAATTTTCAATTATATGATATAAAATCAGGCATGCAAAAAGAACAAAAGGCTATCCTATATTTAGAGGATGGCCTTTTTTTTAAAGGAAAAAGTCTTGGTACATTGGGGGAAACTTCTGGTGAGGTATGTTTCAATACTGGAATGACCGGATACCAAGAAATTTTAACAGACCCTTCTTACGCAAAACAAATGATTGTCATGTGTAGTCCACATATTGGTAACTATGGGACTAATGAATCAGATGGAGAATCTTCAAGAGTATATGCTTCAGGCTTTATTGTTAAAAATGAAGCACTATCTCCCTCTAATTGGAGATCTAGCAATTCATTAGGTTCATTTCTAAAGTCTAATAAAGTTATTGGTATACAAGACATTGATACCCGAGCTCTTACTGTGCATATTAGAGACAATGGAGCAATGAGAGGAATTATTTCTACAAAAGATTTTGATATTGATAGCTTAGCTCAAAAAATACAAAATGTTCCGTCAATGGAAGGTTTAGATTTAGCAAAAGAGGTTTCTAGGAAAGAAAAAACTACTTTATGTAATGTAGAGAATCCAAAATATAAAATTGCAGCCATTGACTATGGAATGAAGAGTAATATATATGATATATTACTAGAAAATGATTCTGAAGTAACTATTTTCCCTGCTTCCGTTAGTTCGGATGAAATATTGAATTACAATCCTGATGGTATATTTCTTTCTAATGGCCCAGGAGACCCTGCCGCTGTATCATATGGAATTGAAACAGTAAAAAAATTACTAGGAGAAAAACCAATGTTTGGTATTTGTCTTGGGCATCAAATTCTGGCATTAGCTCTAGAAGCTAAAACATTTAAAATGAAATTTGGTCATAGAGGAATTAATCAGCCTGTAAAAAATTTAAAAACTAATAAAATTGAAATTACATCACAAAATCATGGTTTTGCAGTAAGCAATGATTCGTTAGCGTCTAATATTACAGTAACCCATACACATCTTAATGATAATACGATTGCAGGCCTTGCGTGTGAAGATGTGCAAGCATATTCTGTACAGTATCATCCAGAAGCCAGTCCTGGGCCGCATGATGCAAGATATGTATTTGATAATTTCTTTAAAATGATGGATTCAAATGCCCAAGAGAACTGATATTAACACAATTTTAGTAATTGGGGCAGGCCCAATTGTGATTGGACAAGGCTGTGAATTTGATTATTCAGGTACACAAGCCATTAAAGCGCTGAAAGAGGAAGGGTATACGGTCGTATTAATTAATTCTAATCCTGCTACCATTATGACAGATCCTCAATTTTCAGATAGAACATATATTGAGCCCATTACAACAGAATATGTTGAAGCAATTATTCAAAAAGAAAAACCAGACGCTATTTTACCTACTGTAGGTGGACAAACGGCTTTAAATGTAGCAATGGATTTAGATGATAAGGGGATATTAGAAAAATATAATGTAGAACTAATTGGAGCTAATAAGCAAGCAATTGAAACAGCTGAAAGTAGAGAAAAATTTAAAGAAGCAATGTTAGAAATTGGTTTAGATTTACCATATGGGCACATCATTCAATCGTTAGAAGAAGGAAGAGAGCTTCTAAGTAATGTTACTTTACCTGCCATTATTAGACCATCTTTTACTCTTGGCGGTTCAGGAGGATCTGTAGCGTATAATGAAGAAGAATTTGAAGAATCTGTAGGAAAAGGGTTAAAAGAAAGTCCTACAGGCCAAGTATTAGTTGAAGAATACTTATTGGGTTGGAAAGAATATGAATTAGAACTAATCCGCGACCCTAATGACAATGTTATTATTATTTGTTCTATTGAAAATATAGATCCAATGGGTATTCATACAGGAGATTCAATTACCGTTGCCCCCGCAATGACTTTAACCGATAAAGAATTTCAGCATATGAGAAATGCAGCAATACAATGTATCAGAAAAATTGGAGTTGATACAGGCGGATCTAATGTGCAGTTTGCTGTAAATCCAAAAGATGGTAGAATGGTAATTATTGAGATGAATCCTAGAGTAAGTCGTTCATCTGCTCTTGCTTCAAAAGCCACAGGTTTTCCTATTGCAAAAATAGCTGCCAAATTAGCAGTTGGATATTCATTAGATGAATTAAAAAATGATATTACAAATAAAACGCTAGCTGCTTTCGAACCAACTATTGATTATATCGTGACCAAAGTGCCAAGATTTGATTTTGAAAAATTTTCTTCTGCTTCTGGTAAATTAGGAGTACAAATGCAATCTGTGGGTGAAGCGATGTCTATTGGTAGGACATTTAGAGAGTCATTTCAAAAAGCATTTCGATCCTTAGAACTAAATTTGCCAGGATTTTCTACTAAGGATCCAAGAAATGAAGACCCAGACATTAAACGCTATCGTTCATTAGATATATCATCCTTGAACGATGGAAGTGCTTTCAGAATTTTAAAAGTAAAAGAGGCCATTAAACAAGAATTTACTATTGAAGAAATTCATAACAATACAGGGATTGATCCCTGGTTTTTAAATGAGATTTCAGAGATTGTTTATTTAGAAAATCATCATAATTCTTTAGATGATTTAGAGCTACTTAAGAAAAATGGATTTTCAGACATACAAGTAGGAGCATTAACCAATCATACGCCTGCTGAAATTAGAACAATTAGAAATGAAAGAAATTTAAAACCTGTTTATAAGGTAGTAGATACTTGTGCTGGTGAGTTTAATGCAGAAACACCATATTCATATTCTACCTATGAATCTACTGATGATATTCAACCGCTTAATGGACCAAAAGTAATGATTCTGGGTGGTGGACCAAATCGTATAGGGCAAGGCATTGAATTTGATTATTGCTGCGTTCAAGCTGTATATGGCCTTAGAGAGGCTGGGTTTAAATCAATTATGGTCAATTGTAACCCAGAAACTGTTTCCACAGATTTTGATTTAGCTGACAGGTTATATTTTGAGCCAATTACCTTTGAAGATATTATGAATATTATTGAATTTGAAAAACCTGATGGAGTCCTTGTACAATTTGGAGGGCAAACACCTTTAAAGATTGCAGAACAACTAACAAAAGAAGGTGTAAAAATATTGGGCACATCATCAGCAAGTATTGATTTAGCTGAAAATAGAGAAGAGTTTGCCAGAATAATCAAAAAATTAAAAATTCAAATCCCAGAATATTGTATTGCAAAAAACTATGATGAAATTATCAATTTTTCTGAAGTTGCTCAATTCCCAGTACTAGTGAGACCAAGCTATGTTCTAGGTGGAAGAGCTATGCAAATTGTGTATAATAAAGAGCAACTCGTGGATTATGTATTCCGTTCTGCTGAAGCAACAAATGATCACCCAATACTTATTGATCAATTTATTGAGAATGCATTTGAGTTTGATGTTGATGCTTTATGTGACGGAAAAGAAGTATTTATTGCAGGCATTATGCAACATATTGAAGAGGCTGGAGTCCATTCTGGAGACTCGTCTTGCGTAATACCTCCTTATGATATGAGCGATAAAATTAAAAAAGATATTATTGATATGACTACAAAACTAGCATTAGAGTTAAATGTTATCGGATTAATTAATTTACAATTTGCAGTTAAAGGGAATGAAGCTTACGTACTGGAAGTGAATCCAAGATCAAGTAGAACAGTCCCCTTTGTCAGTAAGTATAGCAATGTTCCATTAGCAAATATTGCTGCTCAATTATCAGTAGGTAAAAAACTAAAAGATTTTAATCTAGAAGAAAATAATTTTAATCATATTGCTGTTAAAAAGGCAGTACTTCCATTTAAAAAATTCAAAAATGAAAAAGTATTTTTGGGACCAGAAATGAAATCTACAGGTGAAGTAATGGGAATAGATAGTGAACCGGGTATGGCATTTTTAAAAGCGATGCAATCAGATGGGTATACTGTGCCCAATGAAGGGACGGCATTTGTTTCTATTAGCGATATAGATAAAAAGAGAGCGCTTCCAATTATCAGAGATCTTGCGACACTTAATTTTACGATCATTGCTACAAAGGGAACTGCAGACTTTTTTACAGACAATGGCATTGAATGTACTTCCATTTTTAAAGTTGGAGAAGGTCGTCCAAATGTAGTAGATGAAATCCTAAATGATAATATTCATTTGGTAATTAATACTCCACTAGGCGCTCAATCGAGATATGATGAAGAGGCTATAGGGAAGACGTCGGTGATGAAAAATATTCTAACTATCACCACTCTCGCAGGTGCAAAGGCGGCTATAGCAGCCATGTCACATTTAGATCAAGTCAGTGTGAAACCATTGCAAGAGTATTTTAAATAATAATTATTTATAACTATCTATATCTGGGCATACACAGAAAAAGTTTCTATCTCCATAGGCATTATCAACTCTAGAAACATATGGCCAAAATTTATTTTCTTTGATCCACTCTTTTGGGAATACAGCCTTTTCTTTGCTGTACGGGTGATTCCATTCATCACAAATATCTTGAACCGTATGAGGAGCATTGACAAGAACATTATTATCTTGAGGCACTTTACCTTCTGCAATTTCATCAATCTCTTTTTTGATTTGAATCATTGCTGCGCAGAATCTATCTAATTCATCTTTAGATTCACTTTCAGTAGGTTCAATCATTAATGTACCTGGTATAGGCCACGACATGGTTGGTGCATGGTATCCATAATCAATTAGTCTTTTTGCAATATCTTCATTAGTAATACCTGCGCTATTTTTGAATTCTCTACAGTCAATAATAAACTCATGTGCATTCAACCCAGTTGTACCACGATATAGAATTGTATAATCATTCTCTAATTCTTTTGCCATATAGTTTGCATTTAAAATTGCTATTTGGGATGCTTTTAGTAATCCTTTCCCAGCCATCAATTTCATATAAATATATGATATTAATAATATGCTTGCGCTACCATAAGGAGAAGATGACACAGAATAAGAATAATCTTCATCGGTAAAATGATGTTTAGGAAGATAGGGTTTTAATTTATCATTGACACATATAGGACCCATTCCTGGTCCACCACCACCATGAGGGATACAAAATGTTTTATGTAGATTAATATGCATCACATCTGCACCAAAATTACCTGGTTTACAAACTCCAACCATTGCATTTAGATTTGCCCCATCCATATAAACCAGTCCACCATTATCATGAACTAAAGCACAGATTTCATCAATGTTATGCTCAAAAACTCCATGAGTAGATGGATAGGTTACCATAAGAGAAGATAATTTATCTCCAGCTTCTTCAACCTTATTTGTTAAATCTTCAAAATCAACATTCCCATTATCATCACATTTTACAATTACCACTTTTAAACCTGCCATAATTGCACTGGCTGGGTTTGTTCCATGTGCAGATTCTGGAATAATACATACATCTCTATCAGCATCATTTTTCTTATGATATTCTTGAATTGTAAGTAAGCCCGCATATTCCCCTTGTGCACCAGAATTAGGCTGAAAAGATACAGCATCAAATCCAGTAACTTTATATAACATCATTTCTAATTGATCAATAATTGTTTTATACCCTATTGTTTGATTAGCTGGAGCAAAAGGATGTATAGTATTGAACTCAGGCCAACTAATAGGAATCATTTCTACAGTAGCATTTAATTTCATAGTACAAGATCCTAATGGAATCATACTATGATTAAGAGATAAATCTCGTTTTTCCAACTTATGAATATATCTTAACATCTCAGTTTCTGAGTGGATGCTATTAAAAATAGAGTGCTGTAAAGTTACCCCATCTCTCGTTGTATTAAATGTTGGACTAGCATTTTTTGAGCTAGAATCTGTAATAAATAAACTAGCAATTTCGTCTATTTCGGCATCAGAAGTTTTTTCATCTAATGAAATACCTACTAAACCTTCATTATGATATTTAAAATTATATAGCTTATCCAAAGCTCGGTCTTCTAGAGTCTTTTGATCTAAATTATTTAATTTGATAGATAGAGTATCAAAATATGAATGATCATCTAAGACAATTTCATGTCCTTCATGACTTAATTTTTCTGCAAGATTTTTAGTGTGATTATGAATTCTATTTGCAATTTCTTTCAATTTTTCTGGACCATGGGAAATAGCATACATGCTTGAAATAATTGCAAGTAGCACTTGAGCAGTACAGATATTTGAAGTTGCTTTTTCTCTTCTAATATGTTGCTCTCTAGTTTGTAGTGTCAGTCTATAGGCTTGATTTTCTCTTCTATCTTGTGAGACGCCTACAATTCTTCCAGGGATATCTCGTTTAAATTCCTCTGTAGTTGTCATAAAAGCTGCATGAGGTCCACCATAACCTAATGGTACTCCAAAACGCTGACTGTTTCCTACCGCAACATCTGCATCGTAGGAACCTGGAGATCTAAATAGTTGTAAGCACATTAAATCTGTAGCAAAAATGACTTTACATTTAGATTCACGTGCTTCATCCGTAATTTTTTTATAAGCCTCAGGATTAGAAATTCTTCCAAAACGATCTGGATATTGAACAATACATCCAAAAGCATCTGTATAATCAAAATTTTCATACGATGTAATCTCAATTTCAATGCCAAGGGGCTCTGCTCTAGATACAATAACATCAATAGTTTGTTGAAAGCAGTTTTTATCAATCAGAAACTTATTAGAGGTAGATCTATTCTTTCTATAAAACATGAGCATTGCTTCACTTGCTGCAGTTCCTTCATCTAGTAAAGATGCATTAGCTATTGGTAGTTCGCAAATTTGTGATATCATTGTTTGATAATTAAGCAGTGCTTCTAATCGACCTTGAGATATTTCAGGCTGATAGGGTGTATATTGTGTATACCACCCTGGGCTTTCTAAAATATTTCTTAACACCACATTAGGAGTAATAGTGTCATAATATCCTTGACCAATTAAGGAACGAAAAATTTGATTTTGTGATCCAAGTTCTTTTACATATTTTAAAATATCATTTTCAGAAAAATTTTCATTTCCAATAGATTCGCCATCAATATCCAAAATATTTTTTGGTACGATTTTTTCAAGCAACTCATTTAGGCTATTGCATTCGAGAGAAGAAAGCATTTCTGTAACTTCTTTAGAAGTAGGACCAATATGTTTATTGTGAAATTCAGACATTGTACTTAACCCCATTAATAAAACTTAGTACCGACGGAAGGACTCGAACCTACAACCAAGGGCTTAAAAGGCCCCTGCTCTACCATTGAGCTACGTCGGCAAAACTAGGCATTAATTTAAGGTTGAGAATCCAGATTCGGTAATGGAAAAAAGAGATTGTTCAATTTTTTTTGTCATTTTTGAATTAAAGTATTGACCAATTATATAAAAGACTGTTAGTTTAACATAGTCTTTAATTAGATATTGTACGCAAATACAAGCAATCGGAAAGGCTCTGAGGTTGGCGCTACAGAGCCTTTTTTGTTTATAAAAAATGTTGTATTTTCCAATGATATTTGACAATTGGGGGCGCCTGGTTTCGACATTTTAGAAAGAAATTTTAAATTGCATGTAGAGCTTAGTACCTCTTAAAACTTCTAAACCGTATTAAGTGCCGATTATGGCCAAATGGCTATAGCTTAATTGCTATAACCCATCATCAGTAGACGTTTCTCATCGTTGTCTGAATGATGTCATAAAAATGAGATAGCTTATTTTTTTGCTTCAACTAAATAAGTGAACCCTTAGAAGATAGTCTTATATTCGTCTGTTCTTGAACCTATATAAGGCGAAACTTGATCGAGTAACTAAACATGTAGATATTTACCTTTTCTCTATTATGGACGGGAGTTCGAATCTCCCCGCCTCCACAGATATTTTAATTAAATGATAAAGAAGAAAAAAATGCTTAATGAAAAAATTTAACAACTTAATTATTCTTGCACCATTAGCATATGCTATCCATCATTATGAAGAACATGTTATTTTTAATTTTCGAGAATGGAGATTAAAGTATTTTTTAGACAACAATAATATTCCTACTGAGGCAGTTCTCTGCATTTTGATTTCCGTTCTTTTGTTAGCAGTTTTTTTTCAATTAATCTCAAAAAGCAGAACAACGTCTCACATTTTGTTATTTTTTTTAATGGCAATACAGGTAGTCAATGCTGTTTTTCACATATTTTTTAGTCTTTATTACTTTGATTTTAGCCCAGGAACAATAACAGCAATATTTCTATATTTGCCCATTAATTTTCTAATAATTCAATCTGCATTTAGAGAGGGTTTATTAAAAAATACTACTGAATTAATAATCATTTTTATCCTAGGTACAAGCACTTTCGTTCTTTTTGAACTATTTGGACCTAAAGTTTGGTTGATTTCTTTTTTTATGTGTTTTATTTATTATTTTTGGATGAGAAAGATATCATCTATTGTTTAATACGATCTGGAAAATCTGTAATAATACCATCAACCCCTAATTGAATTGCTCGTTTAATATCTTTTGGCTTATTAATAGTCCAGCTATATACTAAAAATCCAGAGGAATGCATTCTATCTATTGCTTTTTTATTCAAAATAGAGAACTTGGGATGTATAGCCACAGCATTCAATTCCTTGCCTTTTTTAATTATATCATTAAGTCCTTTTTCTAAAAATAAATAGCTATGGCTGAGTACACCAATAGGGATGTCAGTATTTTGGTTTTTGAAAAGTGTTAATTCCTTCCAGTTCTTGCTAGAAACAATCAATTTTTTTATGTCAGACTGTGAATTTTGAAGATATTTTTTTAGTATAGCCGCGGTTGGAATAGCAGTATGTTCACCTTTTAACTCAATATTTAATACTACACTACCAGCTATTAATTCAAGCACTTGCTCTAGAGTGGGTATTTTATATTTTCCTTTTACTAACATAGTATTTAATTCATCAAAATTAGTCTTTTCAATGAAACCTCTATTGCCGGTAAGTCTATTTAGTCTTTTATCATGAAAGACTACAATTTCTCCTGAACCACATTGATAGACATCTATTTCCACTCCATCAACATGCAGGTCTAAGGCTTTCTGAATAGACTCTAAAGTATTTTCAGCCACATATCCACGAGCTCCTCTATGACCTATAGTCAGCATTAATTTGCCTCATTAATTTCTGTAGCTGCACGTAGGCCAGAAAACAAAGCTCCTTGCATCCAACCATGATTGTCTGATGCATGTTCCCCTGCAAAATGAATACGTCCTTCAGCTAAACCAATATGGCTTGCTAAAGCAGCATCTTGAGAGTTAGTAGGGGAAGCCCAGGCTCCTTGAGACCACTCTTCTTCAGCCCAAGATTGAGAGACGCCACTTTCTAAATTATTAGTTGCGCCAGGGAAGATACTTTCCCAACGATTTAATACATAGTTGATACGCTCTTCTTCGCTCAAAGCATCCATAGTTTCTGCTGGCGTCCAACGTAAGTAGGACATTATAATACCAGTAGATCCTGCTAGGTCCCATGTAGGTTGCCATATTTCTTCAGGAATATCAGTATTCCCCCAACCACTTAATGATTCATTTTCCCAAAATCGATTTTGAAATTGCATATAGATTCTAGTGGAGGGAGCATAGCGATATCCCCCATTCATTGCAGTTTGTTTTTCAGATGATAAAGATGGGGTAAACTGAATTTTATTAAGAACGGTTAAGGGTACCGTGCATAATACTCTATCAGCAGTGAATTGATTCCCATTGGAAGTTTGTACGGTTACACTATTATTTTGCTGTTGTATAGAAGTGACTGGAACACCAAGATATATTTTGTTATTTAAGGTACTAGAATTAGAAAATGCATGAGGCAAGAGATCAGAACCCCCACGTATTTTCAAATACTCTTTACGTAAAATAGATCCATAACTAGTATTTAAATATGTGTTGTTGGCAATAATATCACGATTTCCATTTGACATATTAACATAATCTCCAGATGTTGCATAAAAAGGATCTAAATCCAAATTGAAATGATTAGCATAACCTAAGGTTAGATTGTGGCTTGGTTTTATTCTTGCTGCGCCTCCCTCTGCAAAGTGATTATTTGAAAAAGGAGATCGAATCGTTAACACCCGTCCACCTATCCTATCTCTTGCTTCTAGCATAGTCACATCATGACCAGCTCTAACTAATTCATAAGCAGATACTAATCCAGACATACCAGCCCCTATTATTATTATTTTTTTAGCATTACCATTTGAGCTTAACATTCCTGGTGAGCTAGCAATCGCAGTAGGTGTGGTATCTTTGTCTTCACAAGAAATGATTAATGATGCTCCGGCAGAAAGTATTAAACTTCTTCGGATAAATTCTCGTCTTGTTAGATTAGACATAGTATTTTACATTTTTTCAGGAGCAGTAATTCCTAGAATAGATAGCCCTGTTTTTAAAATAATTTGTGTAGCATTACAGAGATTTTTTCTTGCATAAGATAGTGGAATATTATCAAGGTCAATGACCTTATGATTACCATAGAATTTGTGATATAAGGCAGCAACTTCCTCAAGATAGGTGGCTAATTTTCTCGGCTCTAAAGATTCATATATCTCATTCATTTTTGTTGGGAATGCAGATAATTTTTTTATTAATAATATCTCATATTTTTCTGTCAAAAGACTTAAATCAAGATTGGTTTCTTGTGTGATGTCATTGTTATATCTTATAATTAAATTAGAAATTCTTGCATGTGCATACTGTAGATAATAGACAGGATTGTTTTCAGACTCATCTTTTGCTAAATCAAAGTCAAAATCTAAATGGCTATTTGCTCCTCTCATAATAAAGAAATATCTCACAACATCTACGCCTAATTGATTAACAAGGTCATCTAAAGTAATAAAGTTTGCTTTGCGGGTAGACATTTTGACAACTTTGTTGTCTTTTTTAAGAGTTACAAATTGATGTACTACGACCTTAATGTGATCTGTTTTTTTACCCAAAGCTTTTAACCCAAGCAAAACATCTGGATACGTATCAATATGATCTGCGCCAAATATATCTACAATTAAATCGAAACCTCTATCTACTTTATCGATGTGATATGCAATATCGGGTAAGCGGTAGGTTGGTTCACCGGTACTTTTTACCAATACTTTATCTTCTTCTTTTCCTAGGCTACTAGTCTTAAACCAGGTAGCACCATCTTTTTTGTAGGATAAAGATAATTCTTCTAAATTTTTTAATACATTGTCTATTGCACCATTATCATAAAATGTTTGTTCCTGAGAAAAAAGATCAAATTCAATTCCTAGATTTTTTAATGTGCTTTTGATGCTATCAAAGATTTTTTCTTCTGTAAAAGTTCTAAAATATTCACTATCTGAATCTAAAGCTTCTCCATATTTTGCAATAATTTCATCTGCAATATCATCTAAATACTCTCCAACATAACCGTTTTCTGGAGGACTAACATTCTTACCAATTTTTTTTGCATATTTTGCATAGGAAGATTTAGCCAACATGCGCATTTGTTTTCCCGCATTGTTATAATAATACTCTCTTGTAACATCATAGCCATACCATGATAATATATTTGATACCATATCACCAAGTATAGTGTTTCTGCCATGACCAGCAGTTAATGGTCCAGTAGGATTGCTACTAACAAATTCTACATTGGCTGACTTATCGTGTTTAGCAGGTTTTCCAAAATTAGTACCTTCATTTAAAATATTATTTATGATATCTAAATAATAATCGATTGAAACATGAAAATTAACGAATCCAGGTTTAGTAGCAGAAACAGAAAACAACTTTTCATTTTCAGTATGAAACGCTACTATTTTTTCTGCAACCTCCATTGGATTTTTGCCAATTTTTTTTGATAAGATTAATGCAATATTAGATGAATAATCTCCAAAACCTTCTCTTGTATTTACTGCAACACTCCAATTAGAAATTTCATAATCCTGGTTTTTTAAATATTCATTTATAAAAGATTCTAGTTTTTTTTGGATCATTATATTTTTACCGTCTTTGCATCAAACCAAATACGTTCGAGATCATAATAATGACGCGTTTCTTCAAAGAAGATATGTACCACCACATCTACATAATCAATAATAATCCAATTGGAATTTTGATATCCCTCAGTGCGCCAAGGCTTTTCTTTGATATTATCTTTAATATTATCAGCAATTGCTTTGACTTGTATGAGATTGTTGGCAGAACAAATGACAAAATAATCAGATAAAGAAGTAATTTTAGATACATTAAGTGCTACCAAATCTTCAGCCTTTTTTTCTTTAGCAAGGTTGACAATTTGTTTTAATAATGGATTTATTTTCATTAGTTCAAGTTAAGAAAATCTGAGTAGTCTTTTCCAATGATTATTTGAATATCTTCTTGAGGATTATACGAGCTATTAAATTCTACATTTTCATTATTAATAGTCATACCTAGAATAGTTAGTAAGTTTTCAATATTAGGATTAGAGTCATTGATAATTACTACTTTTGTCATTTCGTAGTCAAAATTATCTGCATTTTCAGTTCTTACAATAACAAGTCCATATTTACTATTTAATAAATCAGAAAATTGATTCCCTAATCCACTTATTCCACATCCGTTTAATATGGCAACCTTTAAAGTTTGATTATCGTAGTTTTCAAATAATTTAATTTTTGGCATTGATTCTATTTTAGAAGATGGCGTATTAAGTAAAATATTTTGATCAAGAAAAGTTTTTGATACAGACCATCCAAAAATTATGATGATAAATGACAGTATAATGATAATGGAATCAAGAAAGTATTTCATTAGTTATTATTTTCCAGATCACTTAATTGATTTATTGTATTGATCCCTATGACCTCCGCAGGATTAATAATTTTTTCTGCTTGTACTGGAAAATTTTCTTTAATCAACTCTATCACATCAGTTAGGTAGTATTCATTTGATGCATTATTGGATTCTATTCGTTTTAATTCACTAAAAAGCTGTGGAATTTTAAAAATGTATATACCAGGATTCCATTCTTTAATTTTTTTCTCATCAGCAGTACAATCTTTTTCCTCCACTATCCTTAATAGGTCACCATTTTCACCCCTGATAATGCGACCATATCCTGTTGGATCGTCTAGCGTTGCAGTAATAACAGTTGCATTGCGATCTTCCTTTATGTGTTCATCTATTATAGGAGATAGACTACTAGATTTGATATTTGGTACATCACCATATAATATTAATAAATGACCTATTTGATTTGCTAATTGATGTTCCATTTGTAATGCTGCATGACCAGTTCCTAGTTGTTGGTCTTGAGAAACATAATTTATGTTATCATCTTGTATATGATTTTTGACACGATCTTTCTGAAAACCTACGACTAGAGTGATGGAGTCTGGATTTAGTTCTGATGCTGTATCTAGTACATAATCAATTAAGCTTTTACCATTTAACTTATGTAGGACCTTAGGCAGTTTAGATTCCATTCTTGAGCCTTTTCCAGCTGCAAGAATACCGATATGTAATTTATTGTTCATTTAAATATGTTCCTTTAAAAAGGGTATATCTCTTTTTGAGATAATACCACCTCCAATACAAATATTTTTTTCATCATATAAAACAATAGATTGTCCCAGAGTAATAGCTTTTTGTTTTGATTTAAATTTAATGAGATATGCAGTGTTATCTAAAGAAAAAATAGTACATAATTTATCTTTATCTCGATACCTGACTTTTGCATAATATTCTTTTGGGAATATATCAGGTTTTTGATTAATCCAATTCATATGTGCAACTATAATTGTTTCACTAAATAGTGCGGGGTGGTCTTCGCCTTGCGCCACAAACACAATATTATTCTTGATATCCTTTTTTATCACATACCAAGGCTTATCTTCGGCGCTAAATCTTGCGCCAATACCTAAACCTTTTCTTTGACCAATGGTAAAGTAGATGTGACCATCGTGTTTGCCTAAAATTTCTCCATTAAGAGATTGAATATCTCCTCTTTTTACAGTTAAATACTTTCCTACAAACTCATTATACTTTCTTTCTCCTATAAAACATATTCCCGTACTATCTTTTTTATTATGATTGATTAAAGAGTATTTTTTTGCAATACTTCTGACATCTTTTTTTAACATTTTTCCCAAGGGGAAAATTGTGTTTTTTAATTCGGATTGTCCTAGTTGATGAAGAAAATAGCTTTGGTCTTTTGATTGGTCGGTTGCTTTTTTTAAATAGCAAGTAGAATCGGTTGTATGCTTATCTGCATAGTGGCCTGTCGCAATTTTAGTTGCCCCTATTTCTCTCGCATAATTTTGAAAGACTTCAAATTTGATTTCTTTATTGCATAATACGTCAGGATTCGGAGTTAATCCATGTACATGATCATCTAAGAACTGTTTAAATACCTTATCTTTGTATTGAGCAGTATAGTCAATTTTCTTTAGAGGAATCTTCAGTTTTTTACATACACTTAAAGCATCAGCATAATCATCTTCTGCAGAGCAGATAGCATGTTTATCATCCCAATTCTTCATAAATACTCCATGCACATCATATCCGTCTTCTTGCAAAAGTAGTGCAGCAACAGAGCTATCAACTCCACCACTAATGCCTAATACTATTTTTCCTTTTTTCATGTTGTTTACATTGTTATCTTAATAAAAAAATTTATGACTTCAAATTACTCACATAAAGCACTTGTTTTTGGCTCATTAAGTATCGATAAGATAGTTAATAGATATGGAACATATCCCAATGTACTAGGGGGATCAGCTTCTTATGCCTTGCTCGCTACTAAGCAGAAAGAATGTCAATTGGTTGGTATGGTAGGAAGCGATTTTTCAAAACAGCACTTTGATCTTCTAGGTGGTCATTCTATAGATTTAGATGATTTGAAAATAGAAGAAGGCAAAACGTTCGCTTGGGGAGGGGAATATGCATATGATTTTTCTACAAGAGAAACACTATACGTAGATCCAGGAGTTTCAGAAAAATATAGACCTATTTTATCTGAAAAAGCTAAACAATGTGAATATTTATTATTAGGGAATACACATCCCAACTTACAACTTACCGTTTTAGATCAAATTGAGTCGTCTCCTTTTATTATATTGGATACATTTAAATTGTATATGGATATAGCTAATGACGATTTAAAAAGGATCATTTCTAAATCCAATTTATTATGTATCAATTATAATGAAGCTGTGTATTTATCTGGCTTATCAAACTCTACTTTAAAAGAAATGGCAGAATGTATACTAAATATGGGTACGGACAGTCTTATCATTAAACAGGGAGAAGATGGAGCCTCTTTTTTCGATCGTAGTACTCATTTTTCTATAGGCGCATATCCTGTTAAGACGGTTATGGATACTACTGGAGCAGGAGATGCTTTTGCAGGAGGATTACTTTCATCTAAAATGGCCGGTAAAAATATTGAAGACGCTATGATCGCTGGAGCAACAATGGCGTCTTTCTGTATTGAAAATATTGCACACGAAGGTATCGTCAGTGTGCCTGATAAAGAATATCAATTACGCAAAGAATGGATTAAATCTACTCTTACCTATTGAAATCTGATAATAATAATACTAACTTGTTCCTATAACTGGAGGATATATGTTTATAAGCACTACAAAAAACTTTTTTATTACATTAATACTAGTTTCTACACTTTTTGCTGGACAAGATTTAGAGTCTGCAAAAATCAGATTAAAAGACAAAGAATGGGGAGCAGCTGAAGAATTTTTATTGAAAGCTTTAAATCACCCAAAAGATAAATGGGAAGCAGCATTTCATTTGGGAGACAAAATCTATCCCAGAACTCAAGAATGGGCAAAAGTAAAAGAGTATATGGATATTGCTAGCACTGCTTTACCAAGTGCTAAAATTCGACCTACTCCAAATGATAAAAAAATATTAATGTCTCAAGCTATTGCAGCTTCATTGGTAAAAAGTTATAATTTGATTTATTATAGAGCCTCTGGATTTTTAGGTTTATTAAATAAGGTCAGCGATGTAGATAAAAGAAATGTGCTAATAGATCAAGCTATTGAAACTTCGATGCAGGCAAAAGAATTAGACCCATTACAACCAGGGTCATATGCATTGCTTGGACTTTACTATTCTGTCAAAGGGGATAAAGACAACTCATTTAAATATATTGATCAAGCCTTAGCGTTACCAGACGTACCAGAAGATGTTCAATTAGCATTACTAGTTAGCGCCGGACAAAGTGCGGTGCGCTTAGGAGATTTTGAAAAAGGATTAAGTTATTATGAAAGCGCTCTAGCTGTTAACCCTACCGAAGTACCAGCTCTTAAGAGTCTAGGTGCTTTATATCTTGCAAAAGATGACTTTGAACCTGCGTTAAAAAATCTTAATGCAGCAATTGAAAATTCTGATGACGATACAGAAAAAGTAGATTTGTTTTTTAATAGAGGTCTAGTTTATTTAAAAATGAATGAATTTGAAGAAGCAGAGTATAATTTTGAAGAAGCATATTTCTTAGCTCCCGATGATAAAGAAGCTTTATTGGGACTTGCAAAAGCTTTGGAGCAAGCAGGGAGATGGAGAAAATCTAGAACATATTATTTAGAACTCATCGATTCTGATCCAAATAAGGCAAGCTACTATTATGGAGTATATCGTACTTATTTTGGTGAAGGCAGATTAGATGATGCTACAGAATATCTTAATAAAGCCAATGCTTTAAAATAAAAATAATTTTTTATAGATTTATTCTTAATAAATAACTTGGCCAATCTGTTCTTGGTAAAATCCTTTAGCAGCATTTTCTAGCACTACTCCTACTGCGCGATAAGCATTTGCATTATCTCTAAACCCAGCATAAGGCGTTGCTACCTCAATAGCATTAATTGTCCCGCCATTACTGCTACCATAAGTTTCAAGAGTATACCCTCCCGATAAATATGGATTAGTGCCAGGGGATGGGTTATCTAATGTTGGTACAACATTAAAAGTATAGCCATTATAGGATGAAGCAAATAATAAATTGCCAAAACTACTATATCCTCTGATTACTTCTGCAAAAGATGATGCAGAGATGGATGCCATGTGATTTACGCTGGATTGGCTATTATATGCGTTAAGCGCAGTATCTGACAAATTCAAATTATTAGCAGATAGGAGATAGCCAAGCTCAATTTGTTGTACGGAATGGTCATGTCCAACAAGATTTAACAATACACCTGCATCAAAATGTGCTTCTACAGAGTCAATAGCTGTTTGTAAGTAGCTATGATATGTGCCATATGATAGCGCAGAATAACTATTGCCTTGTGCACCATCTGTGACATTTAAATCTGGATCTAATTTTGTACGACTAACATTATTATAAATAATATGTGGGAAAAGACCATTAGAATTTGCATTAAAAAATACTGCAAATTGTTCTGCAACTTTTCTTGTATTGACTGCGCGCTCTGTATCTCCAGTACGGTCTGCCATTGTAGATGGAGCCAATGTTCCATCATGAGGAACAGTGATAATGATAGGAGTATTACCCACTCTATATTGTACATATCCTTGCCCATCTGATACTAGTTCACCGGGAGTATATGTTACGGTAGGCGTTGGTACTGTAGATTGTGTTGCACGATTATTATCGCCACAACTTATTAAAAAAATTAGCGTTGCTAATGTTAGTGTAATGAATGATTTATTAATATGTGATACCTTCATTTTCATCGTATGTTCCTCGTTTATCAAAACCGGTTATAAATTTATTATTCTTTAAATGTACTCCATGTATCTGTGCCAGCGTATATAGTCCATTCTCTACGGTACCGTTATGTGCAAATATATGATTCAATGCTTCTAACTCATTGATAGTTTGTTGAGTCAATGCATCCTTTTCATATCGAACATTATCTGGCAACCATTGAGAGTGTGTTCTTGGGGCATCAATCGCTTCTTGAATATTTAACCCATGATCTACAATGCTTATTATTGTTTGTAAGACAGCAGTAATAATTCTTGATCCACCAGCAGCTCCAATTGTTACTATTGGGTTGCCTTCATTATCAATAACAACTGTAGGACTCATAGAGCTAAGCGGACGTTTAAAAGGTTTAATAGCATTTGCTTTATATCCTATTAAACCAAAGGCATTAGCTGTTCCTGGTTTAGATGAAAAATCATCCATTTCATTATTGAGTAAGAATCCAGCACCGTCAACAATTTTTTTACTTCCATAACCCAGATTGAGCGTGGTGGTAATACCAACAACATTACCTTGATTATCCATCACAGAATAGTGTGTTGTTTCTACACTTTCTTTTGGTAGTGTTTCCCCCGCAGCAATTTCTGTGCTACGTGTGGCGGAATCCATAGAGATTAATGCTAAGCGCTCTTTTGCATATTCTTTTGACGTTAACATTGGAATTGGGTTAGGCCAAAAATCTGGATCTCCTAAATGTATTGCTCTGTCTGCATACGCTAGTCGTTGCACCTCGGTTAGTAGGTGTACAAATTCTGTAGAATTTCTTTCTATAGATTTAATTTCAAAATTCTCAATCATATTTAACATTTGTACTAATAAAGCTCCACCTGAGCTTGGTGGGCCCATAGAAATAACTTTATTTCCTCGATATGTCCCCACTATAGGATTTCTGTAGACTGAGTCATAATTGAATAGGTCTTCTTTAGTGATAAATCCATCATTAGCATTCATCTCTTCTATGATTAATTCAGCTGTTTTACCTTCATAAAATCCAGCATTTCCATATTGAGCAATACGTTTTAACGTGTCTGCTAAATCTTTTTGTACTAATAGGTCACCTGGTTTCCATTCATCAATACTTGCTAATTCTTTTGCATAATCTTCTTCAGATAGATCTCCGTTTTTAAATGCCTTTTGAATATTAATTATAGCATCGTTTATATCTTTTACAAAAATTTTAGTAGACCCTGCATCGGTTAAAAATAGAGCTTTATAAGAATCAAATCCTTTGGCATCTGTGGCATTGATATAATGACCATTTTCTGCATAATGAATTGCAGGAGCCATAATTTCTTCTAGGGTAAAATTGCCAGATCCATAATCATTAAAAATTTTTAATAAACCATTTACTGTTCCTGGCACCCCTGAAGATTTATGAGAGTTCAGAGCAAGATCACGGCTATATTCTTGATTTTCGTCAAGAAACATCGTTTCATATGATAATGCGGGAGCTTTTTCACGAAAATCTAAACTAATTGCTTCTCCATCTTTAGTATGTGCTACTAAAAACCCCCCACCACCAAGATTACCGTTAGAAGGAGAGGTCACCGCTAATGTAAATCCTGTTGCTACAATAGCATCAAAAGCATTTCCACCCTGTTTTAGAATATCAATCCCTACTTGTGAAGCAAGGCTTGATGTAGAAGATACTCCACCTTTTGCATTGTTCGGCTGATTACAGCTTGTAAATAGCAATATAATTATTGTTAATATAGTGTAATGTATTCTCATGATATGAAAGATAATAAAAAGCCTCTACAAAAAATAGAGGCTTTTTATTTTATTCAGTTATAATAACGGTATTACTTATAGAGTCATATCTAAACGAGTGTATACGTAACGTCCGCTAAATCCAAATGGACTATATCCAGAATGTTGGAATATTCCATTGAAACTATTTCTTTTAATAGTTTTATCAGGATAGACATCGAACATGTTATTTACACCAAATGAAACACGTACTTGACTATGCGCCTGGAATGAATATTCCATGTCTGTAGTCCATTTGCCGCTTAATACTTGTTCTCTTTCAACAGATCCTGAAGGAATTGTTACTTCACCCCAACGATTCATTTTAACCATGAATGTTGTGGTTGGTCTTTGAACTCTAGCTGAGAATTGGAACATTTCCGTAGGAGATGCACTTTCAAATCTCACAGTATTAGCACGTCCTAACAACTGATCTGTTGTGTAGTCAGCTAATTCTGCTGGAGTTACAAGATCTTCTTCGTTTGTAACTTCAGTATCATTAAAGTTCATAGCTGCTTTTAACAGCAATGTACCATTTGACAGGTCTTGAGACATAGTTGCAACTATATCTAACCCGTTTGTTTCAGTATTAATTCCATTAAAGAAGTATCTACCACCAACTGCAGGGATACCTCTGTCAGCAAAGAATGTTGCCATATCAGAAGTAGCACCAGAACCATTGAAGGTTTCACTCATAGTAATACGATCTTCTACAACAATCTGATAAGCATCTACTGCTATAGTGAATGTATCATCTTTATAAGTCATACCCGCTGAAAGGTTTGTTGATGTTTCTGGCTCAAGGTCTTTTGCTCCTAGAGCAATCGCTGGTTCTGAATCGTTTGGAAAAGTTCCTACTTCGTAAGGTATTCCATCGATAAAGTTAGTTGCGATAGATGAGAAATAAGCTTCTTGTAAAGCTGGCGCTCTAAAGCCTGTGCTAAATGAACCTCTAGCAGCTACACCATCTTGTATCTCATATCTCAAAGCAACTTTACCATTAACTGTATTACCAAAGTCACTATAGTTTTCCGCTCTTAATGCAACGTTTACTAATAAGTTGTCACGAACATCTGCTTCAGCATCAGCATAGACACTAAACGCTTCTCTGTCACGATCTTGCTCATTATTAGGAGCTAGTCCTGGTAAACATTGACAACCAACTGCTGCGCCATTACCTGCATTTGGGCCATCTAATACATCAAAACCGCCGTCAGCATAACCTGCTTCTTCACCGGCTTCAATAGTATAGTTTTCCATACGCAATTCAGCACCCATAGCAAGACTTAATGGTCCATCAAGTCCGTCCATGTCCATTTGTGTTGTTAGATCAAAGTTCACAGTAGTTTGACTGTAGCCTAATGTTCCTAGGTCGAACTCAGCTTGTTGTCCTGCGCTAGTACCATAGGTTGCATTATGACTGTTTACCATTCCCCATGCAAAGTCATTTGATCCATTGTTTACACTGATATCATAAGCATAGTCTCCCATAAGACCTTTCATTCCAATTGCAAAAGATTTGTCTGAAAGTTCAGGGCTAATTAACGGTAAGAATCCATCTGGATACCATGCACGAAGAGTACGATTATCTTGTGCTCTTCTGTAGTAACATCCACTTTCACCATCTCGTGTATTAAATCCACCAAATGTGTATAAAGTGCCTTTTTCCATAGGGAAACTACCATTCCACATTAAACTTACTTGTTCAAAATTACCAGCACCGATACGGTGATTTTCTCTGTCAAATGCAGCTTCTTCTGCATCCATGCCAGCGAAGTACTGTCTTCTTGGATCAAGACCCGCACGGTTTGTACGACCACCGTCACGAATTTGACCACTTACATATAGATTTCCACCAAATACTTCCATGCCGTTACCAGCGTGAATAATTAGATTTCTTCCATCTGTTTTGTGTACAGTTTCATTTCCTGAACGTGCCCATCCGCGATCTGCAGAGTATGGCAAGTATCCAGTGCCTTCATGTTCATCATCAAGATCCCAACCATAAGTTGATGCATCTTGACCATCGATTAAGCCTTCACCAGCTGCATACCCTCTGTCAAAATAAGAATCATTTCGACCATAGGTAATGCTCATGTCTGCTCCACCTGTTTCTTTTAATATTAAATTAATAACACCTGCGACAGCATCAGAACCGTATTTCGCTGCAGCACCATCACGCAAGACTTCAATCTTAGCGATTGCACTTGCTGGGATAGCATTTAAGTCAACCTGAGTTGAACCACGACCAGTTGATCCATTTACGTGTACTAATGCACCTTGATGACGTCTTTTACCATTTACTAGTACTAGAGTCTGATTTGGTGCCATACCACGTAAAGTAGCAGGTCTCATATGGTCAGAACCATCTGTAATATAGCCTTTAGGCGAATTATAAGATGGAACCAAGGCTTGTAATAGGTCATTAGTTTCAGTGAAACCAGATGCACGAATTTCAAGCTCAGTAATGACTTCTACAGGAACTGCTTGTTCGTCTACATTTCTTGCAAAACGAGATCCAAGAACTGAGACAGAATTACCAGAAACTGCACTAGATGCTAGTGAAAAGTTTGCGGTTGCAGAACCATCTACATTTACAGAAACACTTGCAGATTCATATCCAATGTATGAAGCGGTTACAGTATATGAACCACCCGATACACCGTCGACTGAATATGATCCGTCGGCTGCTGTTGCAGCACCAGATGATGTTCCTTCAACTGTTACATTTGCACCAAAAAGAGCATTACCTGCTCCATCAGTCACGGTACCTGAGACTGAACCTTGTGCAAACATAAAGCTGGAAATCATAACTAGCGCTATCACATTATATAGCTTTCTCATTGTTTTTCTTCCTTTGTTTATGTACATATTAATAAAAATTTGGTATTCACCCCTATCTATATAGAGGAGAAATTACCCTTAGTTGATGTAACTTAATTGTAAGAGGATGTTAATGTCAATCTTTTAAAGAGGAGGGATTGCTATCTTCTACTGCGTAGTTTCATGAGAAGATTTAGAATTTCAATATAGAGCCAAATTAAGGTAATCATTAACCCAAATGCACCATACCACTCCATATATTTAGGAGCACCACTTTCTGCTCCCTTCTCTATAAAATCAAAATCTAATACTAAATTCATAGATGCAATTCCAATAACAAATAATGAGAATAAAATACCAGTAGTTCCATTTCCAAAGAGCGACCCCATAAAAGATACTCCGAAAAATGATAAGATCATATTTAGGACATAAACAATCAAAATGCCGAATGTTGCAGAAAATACACCCAATCTAAAATTGTCTGTTACCTCAATAAGTTTGCTTTTATATAGCAGTAATAGAGCTATTAAAATTCCAAATGTTAAAAAAATAGCTTGATTAGCGATACCAGGATATATATCATTTACCTTAGCAGATATACCACCAAGTACTACTCCTTCAGCAAGACAATAAAGCGGCACAGTATATGGTGCGGCTTTCTTATTAAAGATAGTAATCATTAGTAATATGAAAGTAAAAATAGTGATTGGCCAAAATAACCTTAAAGCTGTTTCAGGATTATTCCAGCTGTAAATAGCCGATGTCATAAGGAGTAGTAGACCTAGCGCAGTTTTATTAACTGTTCCATCAATAGTCATCGCTTCGGATTGAGCAACGCGTCTCATATTTCTAAAAGTATTATTATTTAATGCAGGATTAGCAGATCTCATATTATAATCTTCCTATTTATTGTCATGAATAAAAGCAGAGATTTTATCAATAGAGACACGTGTTTGTTTCATTGAGTCTCGTTCACGTATTGTTACAGACTCATCTTCTAGCGTTTGATGATCAAGTGTAATCCCAAATGGGGTACCAGCTTCATCTTGTCGATAATAGCGCTTCCCAATAGAGCCTTGCTCGTCATAGATACAAGGAAATTCTTTATTTAATGTTTCAAATACAGACATTGCTTTTTCAGGCAAACCATCTTTTTTGACTAGGGGGCAGATTACTGCTTTGATAGGAGCTAGATCATAAGGTAATCGTAATACCACTCTATTGTTATCTGTATCCTCAAAATAAGCTTCACATAATACCATTAAAAAGAGTCTATTTAGCCCAGTGGACGTTTCAATAATATATGGATGATATTTCTCCTGTGTTTTTGTATCAAAGTAAGTCATATTTTTTCCTGAAAGACTTTCATGTTGTTTAAGATCAAAGTCGGTTCTATTATGAATCCCTTCCACTTCACCCCAACCAAATGGAAAATTATATTCAATATCATATGCATCTTTTGCATAATGAGCGAGGGCATCTTTGCTATGCTGGTGAAATTTTAAATTTTTAGACTTAATACCTAAATGATTTAAATAAAAATCTAACCTTTTTTGTTTCCATAAATCCATATTGTCAACATCTTCTGATGGATGCACAAAATATTGCATTTCCATTTGTTCAAATTCTCTTGTTCTGAATATAAAGTTTCTTGCTATAATTTCATTGCGGAACGCTTTCCCAATCTGTGCAATACCAAATGGCACTTTTAGTCTCATAGTTTGTTGTACCAGTAAATAATTAATAAAAATTCCTTGCGCAGTTTCTGGTCTAAGATATATATTTTTCCCTGTTTTTTCAGAAGGGCCTGAATCAGTTTTAAACATTAAATTGAATTGTACAGCAGGGGTCCATTTACCAATTGATCCAGAATGAGGATCAATGACTCCGGCTTGCTCTAAAACACCATCATGCTTAGACCCATTAGATAATAAAGCGTGGGCCATGTCATTATATATGTCACCACTTTTAGTGCTATCTATTTTTAGTGCACTACATATAGCATCAATTACTTTTGATTTTTGTTGTGACAAGAGATCATCTATACGATATCTTTTTTTATTATCTTTATTATCTGTCATAGGGTCATTGAAATTGGCGATATGCCCACTAGCTTCCCACACATCTGGATGCACCA
>Ga0206684_1000033_pt1 | contig 45995 bp, 49 predicted proteins | sample M210012015metaG_FD_155467 | JGI IMG/M metagenome (GOLD analysis project Ga0206684, IMG submission 155467) | Ammonia-oxidizing marine archaeal communities from Monterey Bay, California, United States - M2 100m 12015 | ecosystem: Environmental > Aquatic > Marine > Intertidal zone | place: USA...
AAATATCAAGTTAACCAAGAGGATGGATATGGTTTTACATCAAAAGAATTGTATTGTAATGCTTGTTTTGCAGCTGGTATAAATTATGCTGCAAGCATTGTTAGCTTATTGTATGGTCAAGGTGATATTATTGAAACCATTAAAATTGGTACTCTAGCTGGTTGGGATTCAGATAATCCCACATCTACATGGGGAGGCTTATTAGGTTTTATGATAGGTAAGGATGGGGTTGAAAAGGCTTTTGGTAAACAATTTTCCCCTCGATACAATATCCATCGAACTAGAAATGGATTTGATAATAATGGGATTGATACGTTTGATCATATGGCGGAAGTAGGCGTATATATAGTTGATCGAGTAGTACAGGATTATATGGGCGGAGGTATTGATCTTGAAAAAGATATATGGTATGTACCAGATGAGCCGTTTGAAATAACGGTAGGTACGGAATAATTATTTTTATCAATTGATAAATGAAAAAAATAGATATTATACAAAATCAATATTTTAACTTGGAAAAAGTGAAAGATTTATATTCTATCCAAACCTGGGATCCAAAAAAAATTGCTTCTTTTCATGATACAATAGGGAACAAAGAAACACCATTAGTTAGACTTCCTGGCTTAGCAAAACATTTAGGAGTAGGTAATATTTTACTAAAAGATGAAAGCCGTCGATTCGGTCTTAATGCATTTAAAGCTTTAGGGGCTTCATACGCAATGCACAGACAAATAAAAAAAAACCCACAAATAAAGATTTTTTGTACAGCTACTGATGGAAATCATGGTCGAGCAGTAGCATGGGTTGCTAGAAAATTAAAGAGAAAGGCAGTTATTTATATGCCTAAGTGGACAGTTACAGCAAGAATAAGAGCTATAGAAAAAGAGGGAGCAGAGGTACATGTAATAGATCAATCGTATGATATTGCTGTAGAAATGGCTAGTGAGCGTGTAAATGAAGGCAATAAGGATGGTGACTGTCTTTGGTCCTTGATTCAGGATACAGCTTGGGATGGGTTTGAAGAAATTCCATTGGATATCATGAAAGGATATTGGACGGAAATGTATGAAGTAACCCACCAATTAAGAAAAGAGACTGTTGATGTACTATTTCTTCAATCAGGTGTGGGAAGTTGGGCTGCTTCGATTCTGGGATATATAGCAACACAATGGAATCATCCACCAGTATGTATAAGTGTGGAACCGCATTCAGCTAACTGTCTATATGAATCAATTAAAACTGGCAACAGAGTTATTGTTGAAAATAATAAAACAACAATTATGGCAGGTTTAAATTGTGCTTCTGTATCAACTTTAGCATGGGATATATTAAAAAATGGTTTATCAGGGTCTATGTCGATTACAGATGAATTATCTGAAGAAGCTATGAGATTACTAGCTTATCCAGTATCCGGTGACCCTTCTATTACATCAGGTGAATCAGGTGCAAGCGGATTAGGTGGGCTAATTGGACTATCGAAAACAACCAAGTATAAGGACTTAAAAGACAAATTTAATTTGAATAAGAATTCAACTATTCTGATAATTAATACTGAAGGTGATACAGATCCAACCAATTACAAAAAAATTATAAATAATATTTAGTATATCATCTTTTTTTATTATCAATAATAAAAAAATAATTAACACCTTAATTTGTAGAATTGTATTTTTAGAATATTATTTATTTTGTTAATAACAGAATGAAAGCAATAAATAAAAAAATTATAATAATTATGATACCTATTTTCATTTCTTTTTATTGTGATGAAAATGGTGATGGGAATAATATAAATGGATGCACAGATACTCTAGCAACAAATTATAATAATTTGGCTACTAATGATGACGGAAGTTGCGAATATACACTTAATGGAGTTACACTAAAATGGCTTCGAACATTTAACTCGTCTGATGGGGTATATTTTACTGAAGGGTGGAGTGTTGAACCTACCTCAGATGGTGGTTTTATTATAGCAGGCGCAGCTGCTGGCTATGTAGGTCTTCTGATTAAAACAGATTATAATGGACAAAAAGAATGGCATCAAGTGTACAATAATTCAACCTCCTTACATAGCGCAAGTCAAACATCGGATGGTGGATTTATTGCTACTGGATATTATGAATGCGACACATCGGCAGCATGCTATCCAGACATTTTTCTTGTAAAGACAAATAGTACAGGTACAATTGAGTGGGAGCAAATATTTGGTAACGAAGAAAACAATGATTGGGGAAGAAGCGTTATTGAGACACAAGATGGAAATTATGTTTTAACTGGTACATGGAATGATGATGGGTGGAATTCCAAAGCTTTATTAAGGAAATATAGTAATACGGGATCTCTTATTTGGAGTAAAACCTTTTCAAGTTCAGATGCAAATGAAGGGTACTCTGTTATTGAAACATCTGATGGAAATCTTGTTTTTGCTGGGTATTCAGGTACGCAGCATGGCGCGTATAATAATTTTATGGTAAAAACAAATGCGGACGGTGGACAAATATGGAAGAAAAAGAATCAATCTGTTGGTGATGCATTACTTTATTCTGTAGTTGAATCACCAAATGGAGGATATACTGCTGCAGGATTTTGTAATAGCTGGAGAGCAAATTCAATCATAAAGAAGAGTCAATCTGGTGGAACTCAATGGCAAAATTGTTTTGTCGAAGACGGAAGTAATTATGGTTTTTATGACATTGTTGCTTCTTCAAGAGGCGGATATTATTTAATTGATGAGCGATCTTTTTTAACAAAAATAGATGATGAGGGTACAATGATTTTTAGTACACAATTATACCAAGTAAATCAATCAATTATTGAATTAGAAGATGGAGATATCGTAGTAGGTGGATATGGATTTAGAGAAGGGAATGATGGTGGTGCTATATCTTTAATACGTTTGGACCCTTCTCAATTTGAATGATTACTTATAGAATAAAATGAAAAGCCTTTTAGTTTTTGCATTAATTCATATCTCACTATTTGCTCATGGTGTTGCTACAGGTGATCAAGGGTACATTCAACAAATTAGTGGAATTAATTTTGTACCATTTATGTATTTAGGTGCAAAGCATATGGTAACAGGGTACGATCATATTCTGTTTCTTGTTGGGGTTATCTTTTTTCTTTACCGTTTAAGAGATATTGGTCTATATGTTAGTCTATTTGCAATTGGTCATTCATCCACGCTGATTTTTGGTGTTTTCGCTGACATTAATATTAATGCTTATATAATTGATGCAATAATTGGATTATCTGTTGTGTATAAGGCATTAGATAATCTAGGTGCATATCAACAATGGTTTGGAATTCAGCCAAATACAAAAATAACTACATTAATTTTTGGATTATTTCACGGTTTTGGTTTAGCAACAAAAATTATTGAATTTGATATGGATTCGAATGGTTTGTTAACAAACTTAATAGCTTTCAATGTTGGAGTAGAAATTGGTCAGTTATTGGCGTTATCAGCTATTTTAATATTAATTAGTTACTGGCGTAAGCATCCTAGTTTTATTACTTACGCATATTCAACAAATATTATATTAATGGTCCTTGGATTTGTGCTCACTGGGAATCAACTATTAGGATACTTTAATTCTTAAAAGGACAAAATGATGTTTAATTCGCAACAACCATCTGAAAAAGATTTACCTACATCTACACAACTTTTAAAAGCCACAGTTGTTGCTATTGCTATGGCATTCATATTAATAGTTGTTGTGGTATTGCCAGCTGAATATGGTTCCGACCCAACAGGTATGGGTAGAATATTGGGCTTGAAGGAAATGGGCGAAATAAAAATGAGTCTTTTGGAAGAGTCTCAACATAAACCAGCTCAAGAAATAACTGCATCTTCAACTGATATTTATCATAAAGAAGAAACTATGGTAAATAATGATGTTGTAGAGCACACATTAGAACCTGGGCAAGCAATTGAAATTAAATTGGAGATGATAAGGGAATCTTTAGCTCAATACGAATGGAGAACAACAAAGGGTGGATTAAATTATAATTTACATGGTGATGGATATAAAGGAACTGAGCATTTTGTGAGCTATAAAAAAGGGAGAATGGTTTCTTCAGATAGTGGAGAGTTAAAAGCAGAATTTGATGGGTATCATGGTTGGTTTTGGAGGAATAGAGAAGATTATCCAGTCACAGTAAGATTACAAACTTCTGGCGATTATATTCAAATTAAACAAATATTATAATAATTGTTTTATGATTTAGGATTAAATACGTTTTTTCCTTCAAATAGTTTTGTTCCATTAACATAGCTATAATATTTCCTACATTCACATGAAAGGTATTCAATATCAATTGGTTGAAACTTTCGTTTTGCCTCGGGCCAATATTCTCTTTGTATTTTAATCATGCGATCGCACGTTTGTTGATGATTATCTAGATCAAAATGTTTTTGCAGTCTATCTAGATAAGCTACTGCTCCAATTCCTGTTGGAACATGACTACTTGGATCGATTATATCTGGTCTAAACCAAGCAATATCGATAACGGCCATAAAAATTGGAAAATCATTTTTCATTTGAAATTGATTATTTACCAATTTTGTTGCAGCAATTACATCACCTTTTGCTTCAGTAATCATATTTATCAACGGTTCTTTAATTCTTTCAAAAAGAATAGTGGCGGTATCTATTCGATTATATTCTTTTCCATTCCACTTAACGTGTTCAACAGGATAAGCGGTTGTATTACACCAAGGGTCAAGATTGTGTAAAGTATTTATTAATTCATTTTGTTGAGATAGTATTGATGATGTTAATTGATTAAGTGTTTCTTGTCTATTACACCATCTAGAAAAAAATAAAGCATGAATTAATGCAGGTAAATCGTTTTCTAAATTTTTGGCAAACTGAAATATTGCTTTACTACCACGGTCATCTTCACGAAAAACATTTAAAAACCTACCTCGTTGAAAGATAGGATCATTTGACCAAGGAAATTCATCCCCATTATTTCTCTTGATACGGATATTTTCTCTTTCTTTGCAAAAATTAAAGAAAGCGATAACTGGATCTTCTATTATTAGTCCATCTAGTGCTGATGCATATGGATTATCTAATTGATTCATATTTCAAGTGATTTTATAAAATCTGCTGCTCGATTAGCGCTTTTTCCATCATTAAAGTAAAAGCAGTTATGTAACATCTTATTATATTGATCAAACGTGTTATTACTAAGTTCATAATTTATCATTGAGCAAATATCATTCTTATCGCTGTGATAGGTTTGCACAATATCTAATATGTTTAGATCAGTGGGCATATTATGAAGTTGATCATAATCGTTATCTACAATTATGATTGGTTTACGTGTTATTAAATATTCATAATTAATTGATGAAGTATCACTGATCATAAGATCAGATATTGCAAAGTCATTCATTGTATTGTTTTTAATAATTTGTGCAGGATTTGAGAAGTATACATGTTTTAACCCATTTAATTTTGCCCATAATTTTAATCTAATATTGTAGCCCCTATCTTCAAAATGCGGTCTAATTATAAGATTATGCTCTCTACTAATTTCTTTACAAAATTTCTTACCGAACTTCCTAAGTGTTCCATCACCCCACTTCCAAGTAGGTGCGTATAATATATTTTTTCTCGTTTTATCTTTTATACCCAAAAATTTTAAATATTGATCTTTATTAATATTTAAGTATTCATCAAATTTTGGATATCCTATTTTAATTAGTTTTTCATCAGGAATATTAATTCCGACGTCTCTTAATTTATGTAAATGTTTTTCACCAGAAATAAAATGATAATCATATGTTTCTAAATCATGTGCTGAGCCTCCATATTTTTTATCTCCAGCACCATGACCAATAAATATTGAAATAGATATATCCTGATTATTATTTATAGTTGTATTGGAACATGATACAATAACGCCATTCAGATCTAGTTTTTTTCTAATATCTCTAATTATCACATTAGGAGTATTTAATGATCTGTTTTCTGTTGAATTGTTGGCAGAATTTGCCATGTAAAATTTGAACCTTAGAAATCGATTGAATTTATTTACAACAAATGTTCCGCCAGTCTGTGTAAAAACTGGTTTTATATGACCATATTGATATACCTGATTTGCGTAATAGTATATATTCAATTATCAGAACCTAATATTTTATTTATTCAAATAATTTTCGATTCTTATTGATATAATCCAATGCTTCCGGTGTATCAATATCAATCCATATACTATCCTCAATATTTACACCTCCAAGACCTTGATTATTTATTAATATGTTGCACGCATCAGATAATGAATATTTTCCACTATCTTTGGCTTCCTGTAAAATTGAGAAAAATTCATATTTACACTTAAATATTCCACAATCTACTGCATTATATTTTAGTAAATCTTTTGACATTTGACTGATTGAATTAGAATTTCTATCGATTATTAATTTCATGGCATCATCTGGATCATGTATAGCATCAGTTTTATAATCGGCACCTACATTTACTGTTATATTTGTTAAATCACTATTCTTTATTTTTAATAGTAAATCATCATTATAAAAGTGATCACTCATAGAAATCATAAAATCATGATTCTGAGGGATATTATTTTTTGATGCCAATACGCTAATTCCATTGGGCATATCCCAATCATCATTATATGCTAACTCAATATTTATATCGAATTTATTATTTGATATAAAATCATGTATTATATCAGAATTATGGCCTGTAACTATAACTATATCTGAAATTCCTACAGTTATAGAGTTTTGTATTATATGTTCTAGTAAAGTTTTATTAAATACTTCTATTAATATTTTTGGTAAACCTTTTGATATAGATGATATTCTTGACCCTCTACCTGCAGCGATGATAACGAGTTTCAATTAATTAACTTTTATAATAGTCCAAGCCTAGATGAGTAATAAGGTCTTCACCCATAATATGGCGTAAGGTATTTTTAAGTTTAGCAAGCTGAACAAACAGATCATGCTCAGGATATAAAGTTGGTAAGCACATAGGACTTTTAAAATAAAAAGATAACCATTCTTGGATACCACTCATTTCAGATCTTTTTGCAAGATCAAGAAATAGTACTAAATCAAGAACAATTGGTGCCGCTAGAATGCTATCCCTGCATAAGAAATCAACTTTTATTTGCATTGGATATCCTAACCAACCAAATATATCAATATTATCCCAACCTTCTTTATCATCACCTCTTGGGGGATAATAATTAATTCTCACTTTATGATATAAATCACTATATAAATCAGGATTTTTATCAGGTTCTAATATTGTATCTAAAACGCTTAATTTGCTTTCTTCTTTGGTTTTAAATGCATCCGGATCATCAAGAACTTCTCCATCCCTATTTCCAAGTATATTTGTTGAAAACCATCCGTTTATTCCTAGTTGTCTAGCTTTTAGACCTGGAGCTAGAATTGTCTTCATTAGCGTTTGACCAGTTTTAAAATCTTTTCCAGAAATAGGACAGTTAGTTTCGTGGGAAAGTTCTACTAGAGCTGGAATGTCAGCTGATAAATTTGGAGCACCATTCGCATAAGGAATTCCTAGTTTTATTGCTGCATAGGCATAAATCATACTTGGAGATATGTCAGGATGATTATTCTCCAAACCTTCTTCAAACTTTGATATACTAGAATGAACATCAGAAGGCTCTAAATATATTTCTGTACTCCCACACCATATCATTACATTAGAGGTTGCTCCTGATTTTTCATTAAAATCTTTTATGTCATCCATTACTTGTTCAGCAAAGTCCATTTTGTTTTTTCCAGTCTTTATCCAATCTCCAGATAACCTCCGCACAAATTTTTTATCAAAAACAGCTTTATATACATTTATTGCTTCGAGATCCGATTTAAGTTCATTTAATAGATTTTTATCTAAAACCTCAGATCGAATACTGATTTCATAAACATTTTCATTAGCAATATCCCATCCACCAAAAACTAAATTGTTTAAATTAGCTAGGGGTGCAAAATCTTTTATTATTGGAGATCGATCTTCAGTTCTTTTCCCTAATCGAATAGAGCCCATTTGGCTCATGCTTCCAATAGGTTTAGCCAATCCTTTATTGCATGCTATCACTCCACAAATAAATGTACTAGCTACAGCTCCCATGCCAGGAATTAGTACTCCTAATTTTTCATTATTATTGCTTTTCATAATTGTAAATCTTATATGATTATTTGTTTGTGTAACATTCTATGAATTTATTTATTAATTATTAATGTTTTTTATAATAAAAATAAAAAATTAATTATTCTGAATATCCTTCTAATTCTCTTGCAGATGGATCTGTAGTGGAAGCCCACTTTGGCATCCAGTAGTGTGGTATCAAGTTATTTTGATTTGTAAAAAAGGAATCAAAAACTTTACGATAGTAATAACTTTCTTTCATCTGTGGAGGACAATGTTGATAGTTATTCTTTTGTTCTAGAAATTCTTGATCTGTAATTATATCATCAACATGATATTGAATAATTTTGTGCCAAGACTTTTTTTGAGAACTTACACCATCAGAAAAAGCGCATTTTCTTCGCCAAAGAACTTCATTCGGTAGAACATTATGATTATGAAAAGCTTTTCTTAATAAATGTTTTTCTAATCGATCAATACCATCAAATTGTTTTAATTCAGCTGGTATGGATAAATAATATTTAACAAATGATTTATCTAAAAAAGGAGTTCGAGCTTCTAACCCATTACAGCTTATACTTCGATCCGATCGTAGAACATCAAAATAAAATATTTCTTTTATCAAACGCTCGCTTTCAAGCTGCAGATCATTTGAAGATGGAGCATTTTTAAGATAGACGTATCCGCAGCAAACTTCGTCGCTTCCATCTCCATTAAATATTACTTTACAATCTGAATTTTCTTTAATGTATTTAGACACTAAATAATTTCCCACACTTGCTCTTACTGTTGTCGTGTCATAGGATTCAATATTATAGATAACGGTTTCTATGGCATCTAAAAATTCATTTTCAGAAATCTCAATCTGATGATGCTTTGTATTAAGATAGTTGGCAACTATTTGTGAATATTCTAAATCTATACTTCCTCTCATACCGATTGAAAAAGTATTTAGCTGTCCACTTTGTTGGTATTTTGATACTAAACTTGTAATTAAGCTAGAATCAAGACCTCCTGATAATAAACATCCTATTTCCCTTTCAGACATTAGTCTCTTTTTTACTGCATTAGTTAATAGCCTATTAATTTTATGACATATAATATCCTCATCGAATTCATCTATTCTATCTGCTTGATAATAGAAATATCTATTATATTGATTAATATTGTTTGAACTCCACCAAGTGCCGGGTGGAAAAGGAGTGACCTCATCACAAAAATCCATCAACGGTTTTGCTTCTGAAGAGATAAATATTTCATTTTTCTTATTACCTAAAAATCCTGGCCTAACTCCCATCGGATCTCTAGATGCAATTAATGTGTTCTTATTTGCATCGTATAAAACAAACATAAAAACCCCATCCAGCTCATTTACAGTTTTTTCAATACCCACCTTTTTATACATCTGCAATATGATTTCTGAATCTGATCCTGTTTTCAAATCAAACCCGTATTTATTTGCAAGTTCTAAATAATTATAAATTTCACCATTGCATATTAGAGTTAGAGAGCTATCATCAGGGTGCTCCATTGGTTGGTTACCAGAATTACTGATACCCATAATAGCTAAACGATGAAAACCAAAATAGATTTCTGTATCGACTTTATTATAATGGCTATTATCCGGGCCACGATAATTAATTAAATCAAATGCTTCAGTAAGATCTGACCAATTATATCTATTACCTTTATATGAAAAAATTCCACACATTAACTTTTATCCATTAAAAAAAAACCCCCAAGTCATTTAAGGCTTAGGGGTTTTAACTTTTTTGCTTATCTTAGTTTTTAAATAAGATACCCCATGCCAAATCCATTGGCATTATTTAAATTATTATTAAATAAGATATATTGTCTCATTAGCTTTTCAAACCTACCTTGAATAATTACTTTTTCAAAAAAGAATATTTGGCTTATTATTTATTGTTTGATGATCCGTCCAAATAGCATGTTTTATCAGTCGCGAAGAATAAATTTTATTTTTAAAAATATTCTAATATTTCTTTTATTACTAATAACATTCAGAATATTCTTTTTTTTATTTTTTAATTCTTCATCTGAAAATTATACAATCCTTATGCTGTTAAAAGCATTCTTTATTGGGATAAAATTTGATCTTCGTTTAGCTGTTTTATTATGTTTCCCCCATATGATTTTATCATTATTTCCATATGCAAATATTTCCAATTCTGTTTTAATGAAACAATTATCAAAACTCTATAATTATATTGTTATTACAATCTTACTTTTATTTTATTCTGTTGATTATGGTCATTATTCATATCTTGGAAGGAGGGTAGATGTTAGTGTTCTAAGATTTTTAGAAAACCCTGAAATATCTTTACAAATGATATGGGAAAGTTATCCTGTCATATTAATACTATTCATTTTAACGCTTGTTTTTATTGGGTTTAAACTTCTTTTTGAATTATCATATTCTATATTATCAACAAATAGAAAAATTCTATTATTACGCAATAAGATATTATTAACCTGTATTAGCGTCTTTATTATATTGTTTAGTTTATGGGGCACATTTAAACAATACCCATTACGATGGAGTGATGCATTCTTTTCAAATAACCCATTTATTTCTGCCCTTGGCTTGAATCCCTTATTGTACTATAATGATACTAGACGTTTTGCGAAGGATGATTATAATCTGGATATAGCTCAGGAATATTACCCTCAACTTTCTAATTATTTTTCAATTAATTATGCAGATTCTATAGATATGAATTATGGTCGTTCTTTTTCAAATACAACTTCTTTTAATGAGCAACCAAATATTGTAATTATATTTTTAGAATCAGTAGGCGCAAATAGATTAACTGCCCTTGGTAATCCTTTAGATGCGACTCCAAATCTTGATCGAATCATTGAAGATGGGATTTTATTTAATCGTTTTTATGTGCCATTTATCGGTACTGCTCGATCTGTATTTACAATGGTTACAGGAATTCCAGATGTTGCAAGAATAAAAACATCATCACGAAATCCGAGGATAAATAGACAGTATTCTATCATAAATGATTTTATAGATTATGAAAAACATTATATAATGGGTGGTAGTGCAGGATGGGCAAACATTCGTGGATTTTTACAACTTAATATTCATGATTTAACTATTACTGAACTAGATGATTTATACAGTCCGCGATTGGATGTTTGGGGTGTGTCCGATCATGATCTTTTTAAAGAATCACATCAAATATTTGAGAATCTTGATAAAAAGAAACCTTTTTTTGCTATTATTCAAACAGCAACAAACCACAGACCATATTCCATACCAAAAAATGTTAAAGGATTTCAAATTAAAAATCTTTCGAAGGAACAGGTTACACCAGCAGGTTTTAATTCAGTAGATCAATATAATGCAATGAGATTGCTTGATCATGCAGTGGGAGAGTATTTTTCATATGCAAAAAACTCCAATTATTATGATAACACAATTTTCTTTTTATTTGGCGATCATGGAACATCTGATCCCTGGGCGGAACATATGCCACTTTCTGATTATGAACTTTCATTACGATCTTATCATGTTCCTTTGATTATTTATGGTTCTGGATTGAAAGAAAAAGGCGTTATTAGTAGTGACATCTCTATGTTGCCTGATTTAATGCCTACTGTAGCCGGTTTCGCCGGCATTAGCTATCACAATCAAACGTTAGGACATGACCTGATGTCACTTAAAGATAATCAAGAAAGTTATGCGCTAATTGTAGGTAAAGATCGTGGATATCCTACAATAGGTATAGTAGGTAAGCAGTATTACTTAACAATGTATCATGATGGTACCAATATAAAATTGTATGATTTGCAATCATTGGGATCTCCTAATGATATAAAAGGTAATCATCCTGATGTTACAATGCATTATAGTAGATTAGTTCAGGCTCTCTATGAAACTTCAAAATATATGCTTTATCATAATAGTGAATTATTACAACCTTAAACATATAGAAGGAATTTTACGTGGATATGGTTACCTACAAAACTTTTCTGCAGATTCTGTACTTGAATTGTATGATATATTACTTAAAGAGAAATCTAAATATTAAAAATTGTCTCGTAACATTTTTTTAATTTCTGCTTCGTGCATTTCTTCCGTTGCGATCTGAGTTCTAGCAAATTCTTCTAACATAATAGATTTTCCTTCCACATGTTTTAGTAACTTATAATAAGCTTTTACTGCATCTCTCTCATGTTCTAGACATTCATTTAGTATATCCTCAGTCGAATGTTTATGTGTTTCCAATAGGTCACTAATCTTTAGTGATGGATGCTCACCAAGGCTAGTAATGTGTTCACCAACTGTTTCAGCATGCATTAAGGACTCTTGTGCTTGATCTCTCAACCATTTAACAACAGTTAATCTATATGGGCCTTGCACCATGAATGCATAATGAGTGTATTTCACAACGCCTGCTAATTCTAACTCAAGAGCATTATTTAACATATTTAGTACTTTTTTATTTTGAAGTTTCATAATTATAACTTAATAAGGATAAGAATATTTGCGAATCATTTTGTAAAAAAAACATTGATCTGTTGTGCGGTATCATATCATTTTTATCCAAATAAATTTTGATTGCTGAATATTTCATTGAATACTCGTATTATATATTACTTCATATATAAGATCGAATTATAATTGGTATAGAAAAACAAAATATATAATTAGTAATTAAACAAGCTTTATGAATCCTATACGTGAAAAGATTAAAATAATTATTTTTGGCACTGATACAAAAGCTGGAAAAATATTTGATCTATTATTAATTATTACAATTGTATTAAGTATCATAACAGTTATGTTAGATAGCGTTGATGATTATCATTTAAGATATGGTGCCCTGTTTAACATTGCTGAATGGATATTTACTATATTGTTTACTATTGAATATTTGCTTCGTATTTATTCTATTCGAAGACCACTTAGTTATATTTTTAGTTTTTTTGGAATCATTGATTTACTTGCAGTACTTCCTACATACATAAGTCTTCTCTTTCCAGGTACTCAGGTGTTTTCTATAATACGAGTTTTGAGAGTGTTACGAATTTTTCGAGTTTTGAAACTTGTTCAGTTTATGGGGGAAGCGGATTTTCTGAAAAAAGCCATGATTGCTAGTCGAAGGAAAATTTTTGTCTTTATATTTGCGGTAATGAATATTGTAATCATTTTAGGATCAATAATGTATTTGGTTGAAGGAGAGCCTGGTGGTTTCGATAGTATTCCAAGAGGTATCTATTGGGCAATTGTTACTTTAACTACGGTTGGATATGGAGACATTTCTCCCACTACAAACTTGGGACAGGCAATTGCTGCTGTCGTTATGATTATGGGATATGGACTTATAGCAGTTCCAACAGGAATTGTAACATCAGAAATCACTTTTGCTGCAAAAAAGATAAAACGGATTAAATGTGTTGTTTGTAATAAAGAAGATATTGAACACAATGCCAAGTTTTGTAGTGATTGTGGCTCCAAATTAATAAAATCCTAGTTATACAAATTTCTCATTATGCTACGTAATCTAATTCGTAGTTATTGGAATCTTCCAAGAATGATTCACATGTTGATCATGTTGGAATTCACTCTTAGTTTAATTCATGTTGCATTTATATTAGTTCTAAATATTTTCCTTAGGAAACAGGGCTTTAGTGATCCTGAAATAGCATCTTTCAATTCACTCAGATTTATAGGCGCTTTAGCGTTTGCATTACCTTTGGGTATATATATACGGGGAAAAAAGTTAAAACCATTCTTTATTTTAGCTGCATTGATCGTTCCCTTAACTAGCGCATTAATAATAGAATCAGTTTATAGAGAGATTGCCCCTTTAATCAAATTGTCTTTTTTATTATGGGGAATTGGAATGATGCTCATGAGAGTATGTTCATTGCCATTTATCATTCGAAATACTTCATCAGACAATAGCACGGAAGCATTATCTTTAAGTGCCTCGACTTGGTCTTTAGCAACGATATTTTCTGGTATTATTATTAGTAGCTTAGATTGGGTAAATAATTTTTCATTAGGTAAATGGATTCTATATTTTAATGAACGTAGTATACTCTGGATAATTACATTTTTTGGTGTTTCATCAATATTTTTTGCACTTAGTATTACTGAAAAAGAGCATGATAGTAGTGATAAAGATGCAAACATTATTTCTCTATATAAAAACTATGATTGGAAAATCATTATTAAAGCTTTATCTCCATTGATAATGATATCTATTGGAGCGGGTCTTACAATACCATATGTAAATCTTTTTTTTAACTCCGTTTTTAATTTATCATCAAGTGAATTCAGTATTCTTGGTAGCATAACTGCATTTCTTGTTTTTACTTTTTCATTATTGGTTCCATCTATAAGAAAGAAATATGGTTATTGGTTGACGATAGTTGTAGTACAAGCGTTATCCATATGTTGTTTAGTAGTAATGGCGTTAATGGAATTATATGTTACTTATTCCTTTGCATTAATTGTTGCACTTATAGCTTATATATTTAGGCAGCCTCTTATGCATATGGCTCATCCTGCATCTAATGAATTATTAATGAATTATGTTGGAAAAAGAAATCAAGAACTTATTAGTGCGTTAAGTTCAAGTCTTTGGAGTGCATCCTGGTTTATTAGTGCAAAAGTATTTGAATGGTTACGACTATTAGATTTTCAATACTATGAAATATTTTTGATTACGGCAGGTCTATATATTGTTGGGAATATTCTTTTTGCTTTATTGATTAGAGAATATGAATCCAATAAAAGAGTATCATCTATTAATTCAATTCCTCTGGAAGATGAATTAACAATGGATTAAATATTATGAGAATCATATTCATCTTATTTTTATCCAGTTTTGCATTACTTGCTCAGAAGTATCAATTAAATGATACTTTATTATTCAGAGGTTTTAATAAAATCGTATGTATAAATGCCCCTGAAGATCCAATTGCGTTGCACTTTTCTGATAGACAGATCGATGATATTAATTATGCTATTATGTTAGTCATGGATGAGCTATTACCTGTAGAAATAAGTTACGCTTATTCAGGAAAATGTATTGATGAAGTATTTTACCCTGGAATCAATTATGCTTTACAACTTGATTGGGAGGCATGGACTGTAGATCCTGATATTACAGGTGAGGAACTCACTGGATACTTACGAATTATAGTTTATCGAATAGCAAACTCACATTTTTTAGAATACAAAGATCCTAATTCTACATATGATGTTTGGCTAGGTGTGCCTTTTGAAGAAATATTTTATGAAGATGGGAGCTTAGTGATTAATTATTCCTTTGAAGAAATAAAAGATAAAATGGTTGATATGAGCAGAGGAATTTGTGAGCGAATAGCTATCGATAGACTTCAAAGTCCTTAAACTAATTAGTTTTTGATTTTATTAATGATAATATGTTCAATTAATTTGTCCTCTCCTATATCAGAATTATATTCTGATTTTAAGTTATGACCAAATAGTACAGCTGTAATCTGCCAAAATCCTGCTACGAAAAAACCTCTAAAATCTTTTATAATTTGATGGGAAGTATATTTTGTTTCCCTATCAATGAGTTTTATTAAAATGCGCCCTTGGTTTTTTGAAAGTTTTTTTACTTTTTTACCATACTTATTAATTAATTTATTTTCGATTAAATTAAAAATTCTTTTCTTTTCTTTTCTTCTTTTAAAATAGGATAGTTCATTCACACTATCCATTACAGTTGAATATTCAATAAGAAGCTTACTGACTAAAACTGCATATGGATAAATACGAATAACATCACGTTCTAGCTTGTTATATCTTCTTCTCTCTTTTTTTGATTTAAAACTGATAACACTTACTCTACCTATAGGCACATTAGATCTAGATAGAAGTATAGGATTATCAACTTTTAACTTTTTAATTTTAATTACTTCATAACCAATATGAGATATAACTATTTCATCGCTAGCATTAAATTTTGAAAGATTACATTTGCCACTAGAATCCGTAGTTGTTCCATAATGATTTGAATAGATGTTTACACCCGGTAAAGGGAAATGGGTATCCTTGTCTTTAATTAATATATATTGTGAATATCCAGCAATTGGGATCAGAATTATTATTTGAAAAATAATTATTTTTGTTCTATTCATATGTTGGAATAGAATTAATTGCAATTAAGCTTTAAAGGTCCTTTTATAACCAACTACTCCATTAAATATCTTTTGCACCTCTAAAGAATCTTTTTTAAAAGTATCTAATACTTTTCTTGGCTTATGTATTTTAAAGCATCTATTTTTATAATCAATTTCAATAGGTACACAAGGTATATCCAGTTTTTTTGATATATAATAATATCCACTTCTGAGTGTATCTACGTGCTCTATTCCACCTTCAGGGGCTAAGCATAATATAAAGCTACTTAATCCTTCTAGAACTTCAGATACCGATTCTATTAAACCTTTATTCTCTTCTCTAAAAACAGGAATTCCACCTAATCGCAATAAAAGATACTTTTGAAGCCATCCAAATGGCCATGGTATACCTTGTCTATCTAAATTCTTGGAAAAATGTATAGGACTTGGTAAGCGTGAAAAGATCCACTTTGCACCAAAAAACTTTACTTTTATATCAAGCGAAAGAATTGCAAGTAGACCAAACCAAGCATCTCTATATGCTGTGTGAGGCGCGCCAATTAATACCATTCTATTAATATTTGGTATTTCACCAATAATATTCCATTTTTCTCTTTTTAATAAAAATCTTGCTATTGGGCCAAGTATTTTACGTTCTTTTTTAGGAAAATTCTTTGGCATATCTTTTATTTGCATAACAATTTAAACTAATGAATTTATACACAGCTTTATGATTACATTTCATGAAATTTGAAATATCAAAAAACATTTTACAATTCCATTAATAAAATATCTAATTATTTTCTTTTTCCTTTAAAGATGATTCCACGAAATTATGATTATAAATAAGTATTAATAGGTAAATGAAGCTAATGAATGATCATTTTATTCTTTTTGTTGATGATAAAACTATTTTTAATTCTAAATGGCTTGATCCGGACGAGCCAAGCTATATTAATTCCCAAAGTAAAATAATACGCAATCCTAATCCCCCAGATTATTTTATTGATAATCTTCCAAAAAATTTTGTTGTAGAGGGGTTTGTTGAAATGGGATTTGATAAAATTATCTCTTGGTTAGAAAAAGTTTTTAATAAAGATATTATACTACCAATTAATATGAGTGAATTATTATACAAAGCTAAATATAAAATATTAATTGATTTAAATAAAATGGAATGGTCTGAAATGATTGAAAATTCACATCGATGTATCTTTATTGATATATGGGCTGAAGCCATAAAGATTGCTACAAAAGATTTAAATACAATTGTTCTCAAAGATTGGGAATATTTTATTAGTGCTGACTTCTACAATATATTTAAACAAGAATATTTTAGTACAAAAGGAATAGATAACTGGCATTTATTCAAATATGTAAAAAAATGGTATCAAAATAATAAACAGTTAAAATCATCAAAATAAAGGAGATATAAATGAAAGAATATATTATGGGCATGATAACGGGAGCTTCATTAATTGTTGCTGCTTTTTTATTTATGGGTCAAACAAATGTTAATCTTGAAAATGATTATGAATATGTTGGCACTTATGGTAGCTCTAATGCTATGATGGTATTAAATCGTAAAACAGGAGTAATGCTAACTCGCTTTGTTTCTGATATGTCAAATGATAATACTTTTCATGAAATAAATTGGGCAGAACAGAGTGAAAGATGGGTTGCCAAATAAACCGCATGTATTATTTCACTTTAATTTATTTTTTAATAATAAGTTTTATTCTTGGGCAGCATGAAGTTCAAATTAATAATCTAATAATAAAAGATGGTATTTATTATCAACCTTTGGATACAAAACCTTATACTGGCAGGATAATTGATATTAACAATGATGGAAATATTATATTAGAAACAAATTGTAATAGAGGGGAAATAAATGGTCTTTGGATATCCTGGTATGATAATGGAGAAAAAGAATATGAAGGTTATTATAAGAATGGTTATAGAGATGGGCTATGGAAAGGTTGGCATGATTCTGGTCAATTATGGAAAGAAGGTTTTTATTTTTATGATAAAAAAGAAGGTACATGGATATACTGGTATTTAAATGGTAATAAACAAGAATTAAAGACATACCGTAATGGAAAACTTAATGGACCCATTAAAAAATGGTATTCAAATGGGCAACAAAAAATGGAAGGATTGTATAAAGAAATAAATGAGTATGGAATTTCATCAAAATATGGTAAATGGGTTTATTATCTTAATGAATCTGGTGTTACTAGAATTTCTAGATACTATGCAAATAATTAAACAGTATACATTCCTCTGTATAATAATTATATTATTTATTGTACCAATTTTTGGTAAAAATCATGTTAATTATAATGCAATCGCTAAAAAAGGAATGTTCCTCAATTTTAATTTTGGTGATCACTATGTTGACGTTAAAGAAAAAAGAAACTATAATATAGATATTGGAAAATTAACCTGGCATAGGTATCCAGCATTTAGTTATGTTGAGCCTACGTACTGGTATTTTATTAATGGTACTAAAGAGCCCTTTGCTTTAAATATGAAATATGTAAATGATGAACTATATGATTTAAAATTAATTTCTTTAAATAATTATGAAAATGTAGATGAGATAAAAGAGATCTATATAAGAAAATATGGTTTAGATTATGTTAAAGAGGCTTCAGGATTAGGATATTCATATACTTGGTTGGAAAACAATATAAAAGTCACGATTGGTAGGAATAATAAAGGACGAGGTGATTGCATAATTCATTATTCAATTGTAGATAATTTTAATTAAACTTAATAAATAATATCTCAATGATTTTTAATAGCATTAACTAATATATCTATCCCTTCATGAAGTGTGTCTTTATCAATAGTTAATGGCATTAGTGTTCGTATCACATTACCAAATGTCCCTGCTGTAATCATTATTAATCCATTTTTAAGAGCTTCCTGATGTATTTTGTTCGTTCGTTCTTTATCAGGCTCCCCAGTTTTATCATTAATAATTTCAATTCCTATCATTGCACCCATTCCTCTGATTTCTTTTATCCAAGGGCATTTGGGTATAATTCTATTAATTCTTGATCGAAGTGTTTGCCCAATTATATTAGCATTTTTTAGCAATTGTTCTTCTTCCATGATTTCAAGTACTGCTAATGCGGCTTCACAGGATACTGGATTACCGCTATATGTTCCTCCAATTCCACCTATATGAACAGAATCAATGATTTCACTTTTTCCAATAACGCCGCTTAAAGGAAGTCCTCCTGCAATAGATTTTGCTATGGTTATCATATCTGGTTCGATACCAAATTGTTCAATTGCAAATAATGACCCTGTTCTACCAAATCCAGTTTGTACTTCATCCGAAATAAATAAAATTTGATTTTCTAAACAGTATTTTTTTAGTTCTATCATTTTAGATTTAGAAGCGGGAATAAATCCACCTTCTCCAAGGACTGGCTCAATAACAACACAAGCAATATTTTTAGGATCAAAATCAGTATTATTAAAATTTAATTCATTTTCATTATTTGGATAAGGTAATGTGTATACTTCTGGTGCAAATGGACCAAATCCTTTCTTATATGGATCTTCTTTATATGTCATTGACATAGTCATTAATGTTCTTCCATGATACGCATGGCTAAATACTAAAACACCTTTTCTGTTTGTATAGGATCTTGCAATTTTAACAGCATTTTCGACAGCTTCTGCTCCAGAATTAAAAAATGCAGCTTTGCATGGGTTATTTATTGGGGCAAGACTAGATAATTTTTCAGCAAGTTTAATATAGCTTTCATAGGGAGCTACAGTGAAACAAGTGTGTAGATAATTCTTAACTTGATTGTTTATTGCATTTATTACTTTTGGATGAGAATGTCCAATATTTATGGTTCCTATCCCTCCTGCAAAATCAATGAAAATATTATTATCGACATCGGTTAAAAGGGAACCTTCACCTTTTGATATATAAATATTACAAACTGTTCCATGTCCTTGAGCTACACTATTTGATCTTCGACTAGCTAATTCTAACGACCTTGGTCCAGGAATATTTGTTAATATCTTAACTGACATTTATCAATACTATTTATTAATTGAATTTACTTTTATTTTGTTAGATAAAAATTATTCAAAAGTTATTTATGAATTGTAAAGTTATATTTATTAAAAATGGTTGACAGATATAATAGAATTTTTGGTTCAGGCCCTACGGGAATAGCAACAACTATTCTGATATGGATTATCTGTATACAAATTAGTACTCTTTTTTCAATCCCAGAAATGAGGATTTCCCCATTATTTCGAAGTATTCTTATTGTTTTATTTACCATAGATGCTAGTATTCTTATTGTATGGAGTCTGATGGTATTACCGATTGATGATAGAGGAAAAAAATTAATATTTAAAGGACCTTATCAATATGTTCGACACCCTTTATATGCAGCGTTTATTTGGAGTGGAACTGGTATTATATCTATGGTTTATAAGTCTTGGCTACTATTAATTTTTATAATACCAATACATATTTTTTGGGTGTGGCATATACAAAAAGAAGAGAAGTTTTTACTAAATCAGTTTGGTCAAGAATATGAGCAATATATGATGAGAACCCCCCAGTTTTTTCCAAAATATATTTCATCTAAAGAAGTCGAATGAAAAATTTCTATATTATAATTTTTATTAATCTTTTGATTGCACAGGATACGACATTTAATTGTAATGAGTGGTCACAGTTTTCATTTGGAGAATATATTGTAGAGAACAATGTTTGGGGGCAGGGAAATATTGATGATTTTATTCAATGTATTTATCGTACGGGAAGTGGAGATAATATTCATTTTGGTTGGAGTTGGGATTGGCCAAATGAAAATAATGATGTTAAATCATACCCTGAAGTAATATATGGAAAGAAGCCATGGAGTAGTAGCTCAACTACACAACAACTACCTATCAAGATTAACAATATTGATGAAATATATGTGGATTATGATTTAAGTATGAATGCGAATGGATCTTATAATTTGGCTTTTGAATTTTGGGTAACAACTGACTCTTTGTCTTCTCAAACAGGAATAACAACAGAGGTGATGATTTGGATGGACAATAACATTATCAACCCGGCTGGAAGTTTGATTGCATCTGTTAATTTTGATGGTTTTGAATATAATGTATATAGGGCCAATTGGGATTCGTGGACATATATAGCTTTTTTATCAGTTGAACCCCAGTATAGTGGATTATTAGCAGTTCATAATTTTGTTCATTATCTTGTAAATGAAGGAATGCTGGATGCAGATGAATATTTTGCAGATTTTGAAATGGGTAATGAGGTTATATATGGAACAGGACAAACAGATATAAATAAATATGATCTTTATGTTAATACAAACCCGTTATCCATTAATCATTATTCTTCTATTTCAAATTCATATCATTTATCAACGAATTATCCTAATCCATTTAATGCAATCACCAGCATTGACTTTTCTATACCTATAGATCAATTTATAAACATCAAGGTGTATGATATTTTAGGGAATGAAATAACAACTTTATTAAATGATAATTTATCCGTTGGAAAGCATAGTATTCAATGGGATGCGACAAATTATTCTTCAGGTGTATATTTTGTAAAATTAGAATGTGAGAATTATTACAATATGAGAAAAATGCTATTATTAAAATGAAAATTTTGCGTACACCGGAAGAAAGATTTGAAAATTTATTGGATTATCCATTTAAGCCCAATTACATCCAACATGAAAATATTAGAATACACTATGTGGATGAGGGGAAATCTAATAAGGAAGTCGTATTATTAATTCATGGTGAGCCATCATGGTCGTATTTATATAGAAAAATGATACCTATTATAGCAGAATCTGGCCATCGAGTAGTTGTACCTGATCTTGTTGGATTTGGAAAGTCTGATAAGCCAATAAATCTGGATGATTATACTTATGAAAAACATGTAGAATGGATTACATCTTTCATAGAAAATTTAGATTTAATGGATATTACTTTATTTTGTCAGGACTGGGGCGGGTTAATCGGTTTAAGGATAGTTGCAGAAAAAGAATATCGATTTAAACGAATTATTGCCTCAAACACTTCTCTACCAACTGGTGATTATAGAGTTCCTGAAGCATTTACAAATTGGCAGAATTATTCACAGAATACTCCAGTGTTTAATGTTGGCAAGATCATTAAATCAAGTTGCGTAAATGGGATAAGTCAAGAAATACAAGAAGCCTACGATGCACCCTTCCCTGATGAAAATTATAAAGCTGGTGCACGGCAGTTTCCTATGTTAGTACCAACAAAACCAGATGATCCATCTTCAGAACCTAACCGCAAAGCTTGGAAAAAATTAACACATTGGAAAAAGCCGTTTTTAACCGCTTTTAGTGATTCGGATCCTATAACTAAAGGAGGAGATAAACTTTTTCATAAACTTATTCCTGGTTGCAAGGGAATGCCTCACAAGACTATTAATGGAGCAGGTCATTTTTTACAAGAAGATAAGGGTCCAGAGTTAGGTCAACTAATTGTAGACTTTATAGATAATTATTGAGTTATTTATCTAAATTCGAGTAATTAACAAATCATACATGGATAGCATTTTAAAATACTGATGAAGGATATTCCACTTTTTCCATTAAATATAGTTGCACTACCAAAGGAAAAAATACCTTTACATATTTTTGAACCTCGATATAAAAGAATGATTAAAAATAGTATTAATTCAGGAGAACCATTTGGTATTGTTCTTCAAGATCAAGATGGATTAAAAAGCATTGGATGCTCAGTGAAAATAATAAATGTTATTAAAGAATATCCATCTGGTGAATTTGATATTATTGTTGAAGGGCAACAGTGCTTCCAAATTAAAAATAAAGTTCAAGAAAACGATAATTTATGGGTTGGAACTGTTTCATATTTAAAAGATCGCTATAATATTAATGAAGATCTAATAGATAAAATACGTGATCAATATTTGCATATTATTCTAAAACTTGGAGTGAATGAAGATATGGAACGTCATATTAATAAAAACAAATCATTTGATTTTATTGAGTTTATTAACCTACCTAATAAGATAAAGCAAGAGCTTATTGAAGAGGATAATGAGAATAAGAGATTAACAATTATTAATCGAATATTTACAGCCGTTATGTCCATATCAAATTTCGGTTCAAATGGACAGCAAATATCTGAAGCGTAAAAGATATACTTAATACATATGAAAAAATGATTAAAAACAAAAAAGGGTAATACAATGCAAGAAAAAAGAACAAATAATGATAGAAGAAATGACCATAGAAGAAAAGATAAGCATGAAACAAATGCTGATAAAAGAACGGGAGAAGATAGAAGGGAAGGTCAAGATAGAAGAGATCAAAATAAATAGATCTTAATTTTTATTTTTTATTTTATCAATAATCCTCTAAGTATGAGAAAACGATCTTTTTAAGACAATATATTAGATTGGATACATCCTGATGAAAAAAATAGTAACTATTTTATTATTTGTGATTTGTATTTATCTCCTTCTTTTAATAGCACCAATATCTTCACTAGATAAAAACATGGGGGGTAATTATAACAACCCCTCACAACATGCATTTATAAATGAATATTTTGGTACAATTTCTTCATCTGCTAATTTGAATAGGGGATTCCCTTTAATGCCAATTCGTGAAAATAATCCCAAAAATATAAAAAAAGAAAAATTAGGAAAATTATTATACTTTGACCCGTTATTATCTGGAGATAATAATATTTCTTGTGCTCATTGTCATCATCCTGATCTTGGATTTACAGATAATAGAGCATTATCAATGGGGCACGGCGGTTCAGGTATTGGTCAAAATAGAACAGGAGGGGTCGTTCTCCGTAGAAGTTCTCCTACTATATGGAATTCTGGATATAATCATAAACAATATTGGGATGGTAGAGCAGATGATCTTGAGCATCAAGCTGGTTTTCCAATTCAAGATAAACAAGAGATGGCGCAAGATAAAGATGAACTGATAAAAGAGTTACAAAACATACCCGAATATGTGCAGTTATTTAATGAAGCTTTTGGAAGTAATGATATAACAAAATCAGTTACTTTTGAAAATGTAACATTTGCAATTGCAGCATTTGAAAGAACAATAACAGCCAATAATACACGGTTTGATCAATATAGTCGTGGAAATCACTTGGCCCTATCTAAACCTGAAAGAAGAGGATTAAATCTATTTCGCTCATTGAAAACTCGATGCTTTGAATGTCATAATTTCCCAACATTTAATAATCCTGATTTCAAAGCTATTGGTGTTCCAAATATAGAAAACAATGAACCTGACTTAGGTCGTGCTGAAATAGTTGGAAAGGGATATGAAAATGCTTTTAAAGTTCCCACATTAAGAAATATTGCTTTAACCGCTCCATATATGCATAATGGGATGTTTAATACTTTAGATGAAGTCTTAGACTTTTACGCAGGCGGTGGCGGTAGATCGCATGGATTTAAGGGTTCACAGCTTGATGATAAAATAAGAAAATTTGATTTAAGCCATGAAGAACGTAAAGACTTAGTAGCGTTTATGCATGCGCTTACAGATGAATCGAATAAGCCAACTATTCCCAAAAGTGTCCCTTCTTCTTTACCTGTTGTGCCATCTTTAGATAATCAGTCTTTAGAGATGGATGGTAAACAGATTAAATATATTGAACCTAAAAAAAACAAAGTGGAGAGAATTGGTAAAAAGTTAATTATTTATTCTGGACAGAGCATCCAAGATGGAATTGAGATTGCTGAAGATGGTGATACTGTCTTTGTAAAATCAGGTGAATATTTTGAGACACTTATGATTGATAAATCCAATATTACTATTATAGGTGATACAAAGAATGGGGATTTACCAGTATTAAATGGTAAAAATATTTTACCGGATGCAGGTGTAGGTACTGGAAGCAATATTGAGATTAATGGTTTCATAATAAAGGATTATACGGCCAATGGTTTAATGTTGAATAGATCTAGGAATGTAGCTTTCAGAAATGTACACTGTAAGAATACTGGTTTATATGGGTTATATCCAGTGGAATGTGTCGAAGTACTTGTCGAGGATTGTAGTGTTACAGGGATCAGTGATGCTGGTATATATATTGGCCAATCAAAGGATATTGTAGTTAGAAATAATGTTACTTACGGAAATGTTACTGGTATAGAAATTGAGAATTCAGTAAATGCATTAGTTGAGAATAATGAAGTATATGATAATGCGGGAGGTATTTTAGTATTTCTTCTACCAAATAATCCTTCAAAGGTCTCTTTAAATTGTAGAATTGTAAATAATTATATATATAAAAATAATCACGTGAATTTTGGTGAACCTGGATCAATTGTGAGTAACGTTCCACAAGGAACAGGGCTTATGATAATGGCTGGAGATAGTGTAGAGGTAACAGGAAATCGATTCCATGATAATCAGTCATTTGGAGCATCAGTTATAGGTCTTGATTTGTTTTTCGGAAATGATTTTGTTTATGATGTTGATCCAATTCCAGATGCATGCTGGTTGCACGATAATGAATATAGAAATAATGGATATAACCCTGCAAAAATCGTTAAAGAATCTGGGTTAGATGGAGCTGATTTACTTTGGGATGTAACTGGCTATAATAATAATTGGGATGAACAAAATGTTACTAGTATACCACCAACTTTACCTAATAAAGATTGGTCATGGTTAGCTAGAAAAACAAATTATAGAGTGTGGAGATTGTTATTTAATATAGTAGGTTAATTTTTACAATAGTCAGGAATGAATAATTTAAGAAAATTACTTTTACTTTTTACCAGCTTGTCTGCTCAAGAATTATATGATCCATATACAGTTCACAATATGAATATTGAATTCTACAACTCTAACTATGATTCTATTTTGCAGGCGAGATGGTATGCAGATGATAAAAGCTATTTATTAGCTGATATAACTGTTAATGGAGTCATTTATGATAGTGTTGGTGTTAGATATAAAGGAAACTCATCTTTTGTTGAACCTAATAATAGTGGAAACCCCAAACTCCCATTTAATATAGATGTAGAATTTGTTCATGATGATCAAAATGTGATGGGATATGAAAAACTTAAACTATCAAATTCTATCTTTGATCCAACATTTGTTAGAGAAACAATTGGCTATTTATCTTCTGGATTTTATCTACCTACACCAGTAACTGGTTATATGAATGTATCTATTTATGGTGAGGAGTTAGGTTTATATGTAAATGCTGAGTCCATCAATAAACAATTTCTACGCAAGCATTTTGGCAATGATGATGGAACATTTTTCAAGTGTGAACCTCAATTTCAATATGGTGAAGATTATCTAGCATGGCCAGATCTAGTCTGGCATGGGGCCGATTCTAATGCATTTGAATATCAAAAAGGGTATGAATTAAAATCAGATCATGGATGGTCTGATTTAATTGAATTAATATCAACACTAAATTTTCATACAGAAAATATTGAAAACATATTAAATGTTGATCGGGTCTTATGGTATTTTGCCTCATCCGTAGTAATGCCCGATCTTGACAGTTATATTTTTCCATTTTTACCACATAATTATTATTTGTATCAAAACGCTAGTGGACAGTTTGAAGTTATTCCATGGGATAAAGACCAATCATTTGGTGGAAGCGTGATTAATCTTTTTCTACTTTTTGGTGGGAATGAGTATTGGGTATATAACCATCCACCATTTTATTATGAAAACAGTTTAACTAGACCACTTTTTAGTAAGCTTATGCAAGTTCCACTTTATAAGATGATTTATACTGCACATATGCGCACAATAATTGATGAAATATATAATGCAGAATATTATTATTCTTGGGCAACAGAAATCCAAGATAGTATTGAAACATATGCATTAGATGATCCTAATTTATTTTACCCGTTTACATTTGGAGATTATTTTCGATACAATGTTACTAATTACTTAAGCACCAACTATATTGATATTTGTGGAATTGTATCTACTGTTGGACCTAGAAGAACATATTTATTAAATAACTCGGAAATTGCTAAATCAGCACCAACAATCTCTTCTGTTAATCAAAATAACTCTAATCCATTCCCAGGAGATTCTGTTTTTATTAATGCAACAGTTGAAAATGCAACTCAAGTTGAACTTATGATTACAATTAATGAATACTCGACTTTTTTTCAATCTATAGAAATGTATGATGATGGTATGCATAATGATGGTTATGAAAATGATAATGTATATGGCGCTCTTGTACCATATATTTCGAATGGAGAGCATATAAAGTACTATGTTAGAGCAAGAGATAATGATGCAATTATTCTTGAGCCAAGAAAAGCAGAGAGGGAATTCTTTGAATATTCTATCAGTTCTTTACCTGCAGCTGGTACCGCACCAATAATAAATGAAATTAATTATAATTCGAGTGATTCATTTAATCCTGATGATTGGGTGGAAATTTATAATCCGACAGATTCAATATTTAATATAACCAACTGGATATTTAAAGATGAGGCAGATGATCATTCTTTCATAATCCCTGAAGGAACGGTACTTAACCCAGGAGAGTTTTTAGTATTATGTAGAGATACCATTTCATTTAAGAACTATTTTCCAAATGTAAACTCATATATAGGTGATCTTGGTTTTGGACTTAGCGGAGGTGGAGAATTAATACGTTTATATAATAATGATGGAATATTAATTGATTCATTAACATATGATGATGATAACCCTTGGCCACCGGAGCCAGATGGTGAGGGTCCAACTTTGGAATTAATAAATCCATTTAGTGATAATGGGGTATATAGTAATTGGACAGCATCATTAGGAAATGGGACCCCTGGTGAGCAAAATAGTAATTATCTTGGTAGTATCAACAATAATCCAATAGCTGAGGATTATCGATTGTACCAAAATTATCCTAATCCGTTTAATCCCATGACTAAAATTATGTATTATCTTCCAAAGAAAAGTAAAATCTCTTTAACCATATATGATGCGCTTGGTAGAGAAATCAGATCATTAGATAAAGGTCAAAAAGACTATGGATATCATACATTAGAATGGGATAGTAAAGATAATTATGGAAACAAAGTTGGTGCCGGCATTTACTTGTATCAATTACTAACTGAAGGGTATATAAAGAATAATAAAATGGTCTTAATTAAGTAGAATTTATTTTAAAAATAATATGGAAAGATAACTTATGAAATCCGTATATAATTGGTTAGATGAATATGGGGAAAGTCACCAGAACCCTTTAAACAAAAAGATACATTGGGTATGTGTCCCTGCAATTATGTTTAGTGTTATGGGATTATGGTGGTCCATACCTCATGGGTATATGCCTTATATTATCAATAATGTTCAGTTAAATTGGGCGATTATAATTACTGCTCTTATTCTTGTTTATTATATACGGCTCTCTCGAGTGATGGCAGTAGGTATGTTCATTATTGGGTTTTCACTCTTAGCTGGGAATTTTTATATCAATACAAAATTTCACACCCCATTATGGAAAACTTCATTAATAATATTTGTTGTTGCATGGATTGGACAATTTATTGGCCATAAGATTGAAGGGAAGAAACCATCATTTTTTCAAGATATACAATTCCTTCTAATTGGTCCAGCTTGGTTGTTGTCATTCATTTATAATAAGTTGGGGATAAAATATTAAACTATATTGGGGATAAAATATGATCGCAGTTATTTCACCAGCAAAAAAATTAAACTTTAACGCTGAATCACCAATAAAAGCATTTACTCAATGTGATTTTTTGGATGAGTCAAAGAAGCTCGTTGATAAAGCAAAAGATTATACTTTTGATGATATAATGAAATTAATGAGTGTAAGTGAAAACATCGCAAATTTAACAGTTAACCGTTTTCAAGCGTGGAACCTTCCTTTTGATAAGCAGAATGCCAAACAAGCTGCATTAGCATTTAATGGAGACACATATACAGGGCTAGAAGCAGAAACATTTAGTCAGGATGATTTTAATTATTCTCAGGATCATTTACGTATTTTGTCAGGTCTTTATGGTTTATTACGGCCCTTAGACCTTATTCAACCCTATCGATTAGAGATGGGAACAAAAATGAATAATACAAAGGGAAAAAATTTGTATGAATTTTGGGGTACGAAAATTTCAGATCAATTAAATACAGACATTAATAATCATAAAAGTAAGTATATAGTAAATTGTGCTTCAGATGAATATTTTAAAGTGATTGATTTATCAATACTTAATGTTCCTATTATAAAACCAATATTTAAAGATGTAAAAAATGGTGTTCCTAAGGTGATATCCTTTTATGCGAAGCGTGCAAGAGGAATGATGTCAAAGTATATCATTAAGAATAGAGTACAATCTATAGATGATTTACATGGTTTTAATGATCAGGGGTATGAGTTTCAGCCAGATCAATCAAATAATCATGAATTAGTATATATACGCGGATAGTTTTCAACACCTTATTTAATTACTCTAAAGAAATTAATATGAGTTATAAATGCATTAGCTTAGATGAAGCTCAACCTCTACTAGATAATCCTGATACAGTTATCGTTGATATTAGAGATAAAGGATCTTACGAAGAAGGAAATATTCCTGGATCAATCAATATCTCTGATGAGAATATTGATAATTTTTTGGAAAAGACTGAACGAGATATAAACCTTTTGGTATATTGTTACGTTGGAAACAGTAGTAAAGGAGCATCTGATTATTTTGTTCAACAGGGATTTAAAACTGTATTTAGTCTAGATGGCGGATATGAAAAATTTGCTGGAAAAAGATGAATAGTTATGATAAACGACCATTATTAATTTATGATGGTGAGTGCGAGTTTTGTATTAAGTGGGCAAATAAATTCAAAACTTTAACCAGCCACTTTGTAACATATATCCCTCTTCAGAAGATACCATTAGATTATAATTATATTTCTAGAGCTGCGTGTTTGCAATCAGTCCACTTTATAAATATTAATGATAGAGTTTCCAAGGGAGCTGAAGCAATTTTTCAATTATTTTATACTGCAAACAAAGCCAAGTTATTATACATTTTATATAAATGGGTCCCACCTTTCCGATTTATATCAGAATTAATCTATAAATGGATAGCAAGAAACAGGCATTTATTTTCATAAAAATTAATTGGACCATAAATTGATTATCTGGCTTAATAATTTTTTCAAATCTATTACCATATTTGTTTTTAGTTTATCCATTATTATGGGAACAAATAATTCATATTCTGTTAAAGAAATTATTATTAATGATGAATGGTTTGCAGAGATAAATAATGGTGAATATGTATTGAATTGTAGAATAGGAGGGATGGAGAATGGTGGTGAAACAGTAATATTATTACATGGATTCCCAGAAACATCATACATGTGGGTTGGACTGATGGATCTATTAGTAAAAAAAGGCTATCGTGTTATTGCGCCGGATCAGCGAGGATATAGCCCAAAAGCAAGACCGACGCTGATTAAAGAATATACTCTTAAACATACAGTAAGTGATGTTCTTGCTATTGCAAATGCCTATAAATTAAAACGCTTTCATTTAGTTGGTCACGATTGGGGTTCTTCTGTTGGTTGGGCATTTATAGCTGAATATCCAGAAAAGATATATAGTTGGACATCATTATCAATACCTCATATGAAGGCATTTCAAGAGGCATACAGAAATGATTTTGATCAACAGGAAAAAAGCAAATACATAGGATTCTTTAATATGCCATTTTTTCCAGAATTTTATATGTCATTTAATAATTATAAGAACCTTAGAAAAGTGTGGAAAGTACATGGAGATGAAGAAATAGATGCATATTTAAATGTTTTTCGTCAACGAGGCGCACTTCGTTCAGCGTTAAATTGGTATCGAGCAAATATAGGAAATAGAAGAAAACCTAGTGATTATATACAATTTGAAAATGTTGAGGTTCCTACTTTATTTATTTGGGGTAATATGGATATGGCTATTGGGAGGAAATCTGTAGAATTAAGTGAGAAGTATATGAAAGGTCCTTATAATTTTATAGAGCTTTATGCTGGTCACTGGCTTATTCAAGAAGAGTTTGATAAAGTTTCAAACGCAATGATTAAACATTTAAATAAATATTCATCTTCATTTTATGAACCACATCTTGGAAGAAAAAAGTAATAAAAAAAGGGCTGCATAGCCCTTTTTTTATTACTGAATTATACTAATTAACCTTTATGTCCCCAACGTGAGTGTTTCATAAAACGTCGCGCTAAAGCACGGTGTATTTCAATTATTTCTAATTGAATTGCATCAAATATTGATATCTTATCTTCATGGAACGAATCGGTAATGCTTTGAACATTCTGTATGTATTGTTCTGGTGTGTAATTCACAATACCATCTACAAAGTTATTATACAATGATTCTAAGGATAATTTAAATGACTCTTCAAGCGTCTCAAGTGTAGAGATTTGTTCTGCAGACATACCCAGGACATCATACATTTCTTGACGCATCTTATTAGAATCTTTTGAGTATTTACCATATCCACCTCTATTTTTACGCCAATGATCATCCTTTTGTTTACGCATTTGTTCTAATATAGATTTTTGTTCGTCTGTTAATAGTTTATCCATTGATGCTCTGAACCACTCCATTACACCCATCATCTGACTATGTATTTCTTGTTTTGTATGTGTTCCATCTTTTAATGAGGTGAATATTTCTTCTAATGTGGTTTTTTTATAATTAGTTATTTCATCGTAATCTGATAATTGATTTTCATTTAAGATCGAGCGTATAAATTCATCCATTCTTTGATGATGACGAAGACGTTTATGGTGAATATCATTTTCTTCAGAAATTTCTTCGGCTATAAGATATTCTGGAGGTGAAAGAAGCTTTTGTTTTTGTTCTTCTGTTAAATTTTGTTGAAGATATAAAGCAAGTTTCCATAGAGAAGTATTATCAGGGAAATAATCACGGCCGCTGCGTAAAAAATTTCCACTATCAGATATTTGTTTTTCAGATAATGCTAACTCCTGTTCCAAGTCATAAAGCAACATGTCATTTGCATATGGATTTCCAGAATCATTATCAATTCCAAAAAAGTTTTCACATCCTATAGTAAATAATACAGTAAAAATTATTATTGGTAGTATTTTATTCATTATTTTCTCCTTGATTGAATTTAGTCTTTAGACTGTCAATAAGTAAAGAAAGTTAAAATTTTTATAATTTTATTCATTGTATGAGATTTAATAAAATATATTTATTCATTGTATTACAGTTTTCATTCTTACATGCTGAGATAGGAGTAACACTCATAGGTGGATTCAATCACTCCAATGTCATCCATCAGAAAAAGCAATTGCAGGAATGGTCTGGGGATATTAAATCACTATCATTTTCAATTGAACGCAAACTTGGTCCTCTTAAAACTAGTATTGGTTATTTAAATGGAGGATATATTAATGGACGTTATGATATTGATACTACTTTAAACATAACTTTTATAAATATAGAATCTTATTATCCAATAAATATTGGAAAAATGATGCTTCTTGGAGGTATTTATATCGCCAATCCCTTAAGTGCAAATGAAACATATTCAACGGGCAGCTCTATAACGGTTAAACCTGATGAACTTAATATTGATTATGGAGTTTTAATGGGAGGTTCTTTTGGCATAAATGAAAAGATCGGGATAAGAATTATTTTACATTATGGGTTAGTAGATCTATGGAAGGATCCTCTTCAACGTGGTAGCATTGCATCTATTTTAAGTGGTATAAATATTTATTACAATTTGTAAAAAGTAATGAAGCAATCTTTTATCTAGAGGAACAATACAATGAGTAATCAAACAATTTCAATAACGGACTCTATTTATAAATATTTGTGTGAAAATTCCCTAAGAGAAGATGAAAACTTATTCTCTTTACGTGCACATACATATAGAATGGAACAGCGGAATATGCAGATTTCTCCTGAACAAGGTCAATTTATGCAGCTACTTGTAAATCTAATGGGAGCAAAAAAAACAATAGAGGTTGGTGTATTTACTGGATACAGTTCATTAAGTGTTGCACTTGCTTTACCAGCTGACGGAAAAATAATTGCTTGTGATATAAGTACAAGATATACTGATATAGCTGAAAAGTTTTGGACGGATGCAAATGTAAGGGATAAAATAGATTTAAGAATAGGCCCTGCTATAGATACTTTACAGAAATTAATTGATCTTGGTTTATCAAATTCATTTGATTTCACATTTATTGATGCAGATAAAATAAATTATGATAATTATTATGAGTTATGTTTGAAATTATCACGTCCCGGAGGGTTAATTGCAATTGATAATGTTTTATGGAGTGGAGATGTAGCCGATGAACGTATTAATGATATTGATACAGAATCGATTAGATCATTAAATAAAAAACTACATAGTGATTCAAGAGTGGATATTAGTATAGTACCTATAGGTGATGGGTTAACATTGGCATTAAAGAAATGATATTTTATTTAATTTTTTGATAATATTACTTGCCCATGTATCATTACTTAAATATCTTATAGACTGAATTAAATGGAATGTAGAATAAGAAATTTAGGTTATTAAAAATGGCAAAAAAATCACCGTACAAGGGAAGCAAACCCAAAGTTGAAGCTTTGGTGAAAAAAATGTTAAAAGATAACATGTATGATCCCAATGAAGAGGAGTTATGGCTAATAAATGAATATGAGCGTTTTTCATTCTACGCTAAGCCTCTATTAATAAGTTTTGAGAAATATTATGATAAGGTTTGGGAAGAATTAAAAAAATTAAGACGTATGGACGCAGAAGTACTGGAAGATCTTGTCGGAAATCCTAATATCTACCTTCTTGATGTTCTTATTGAACCATTTACCGAATATATTCGAAAAAAGAAGGAATCAAAATCCATGTTAATGCTACAAAAACTAAATATTGTTTTTGTAGATGACCGATTAATTCTTAATTAATAATAGAAATTATGCCGGGTTATAAAAAAACGAACCTGGATTTTACAAATCTCCCAAATTGGTTAAGTCACTTAAAAGATGATCTTTCGCTAAGCGCTATTGGATTAACAGTCATTCGTCTTCCAGCTGGGAAAGGATATACGTTCATGCACCAGCATAAAGAACAAGAAGAAGTTTATATAGTAATTGATGGCAAAGGTATTATACATATAAATGGAGATGATATTTCATTATCTAAAGGTGATTTTATTAATGTATTTCCAAATAGTAAACGCGCTTTAAAAGCAAGTGAAGATTCTGATTTAGTATTTATATGCGCAGGTGCAGTAAAGAGTGAAAAATATCTTAATGATAAAACAAAAAAAACATTAATAAATGATGGTATTCCTGATTTTGAAAATTTACCTCCTTGGTATGTTGGAAATAAAAAAATCGCTGAATTAAATAAAAGATTAAAGAATGATAGAAAAGGAAATAAATAATGAAAAGATATAGCCTATTCATTTTGATTATGTATTCAATAATCTTTGCAAATGATATGACTCTAGAAGCACCTAATGGTACAACTATATTTATTCATCGTGATGAATATGGGGTGCCTCATATTGTTGCCGATGATGATTATTCAGTTTCTTATGGGCAAGGTTTTGCTGAAGCACAAGATCGTCTTTATCAAATGGATTTAAATAGAAGAGGAGCTTTGGGCAGGTTAAGTGAATGGTTTGGCGATCAGACATTGAGTTTTGATAAGGATATTCGTCGGTTAGGATATACTAAAACAGAATACGATGAGATGTTTTCCGAATTGGATTTTGAAGTTCAACAATTAATTATTGCTTATGTTGGAGGGATAAATGCATACGCGGATTCAATGTCATTTAATTCTTCCAAATATAAGCCTTTAGAATATATTGGAACAGAATTTGAACCTTGGGAAGTACATCATTCATTAGCTTTTGCGGTGTATTTTGTTAGGCTATTTGGCATGTTTGGTGGGGAAGAATTAATTCGGCTTACTGAATTACAAGATAATGGCTGGAATTGGTTTAATCAAAATCGACCTATTAATGATAGTACATGTACTACCACTTTAATAGACGATGGAATGGTTTATAATCGTAATTGGAATTATTCTGGTATGATCATTCCTGATCATATCGCTGCGGAAGTTGAATCCCATAGACAGGAAATACGACAATTTGCTGAAGAAAATGGTTTAATATTTAAATTAGGGAGTTTTTCCGCTGCAATTAGCTCATCTAAATCTTCTACTGGTAACGCTATGATTCTTGGATGCCCACAAATGGGAGGACCCAATTATAATGAAACATCAAGAACAATGGAAGTTGAGCTCAAATCACCAGATTTGCATGTTGGTGGTTTAAGTATACCAGGATTTCCAGGAGTAGTAATTGGTCATTCGGATTATATGGGTTGGACAAATACCAGTGGGGTAAGTGATAACGTAGATGTCTATATAGATTCCACTCAAAGTCAGAACTTTGATGATGGATATTGGCATAATGGTGAATGGTTAGAATTTGAAGTAATTACTGATACAATATATACATTTACAGGATATGAAATTTTTAGACATTATAGAACAATTCATGGACCAGTATTTTCAGCGTATTTGCCATCACATCAAGTCTATTCATATAAAATGACATTTTGGAAAAAAGAAATTGAAAGTACTAGCTATCTCTATAATGCAATGAAAGCCACAAATATGGTAGAGTTTGAAAATGCGATAAAGCTTGCACCGATGTCATTTAATTATATTGTTATTGATCATGATGGAAATATTGGCTATTGGCATGGGGGGCTACATCAAGATCGCAGTGATGGTGTCCATCCATATTTACCCCATAAAGGAGATGGATCTGAAGAATGGGGCGCGTTCTTAGACTTTGAAGATCTACCCCAGGGTGATAACTCCTCTATTGGTTATTTTGCAAATTTTAATAATAAACCTGTTTCATGGTGGAATAATGGTGATTTAGGTCCTTGGATAAATGGAATCTCTTTATGTGATCGCAATGACTTAATTACTGATTATATTGCTTCTTTAAGCTTAGTTACTCTTGAAGATGTAAAAAATATTCCGTACACAATAAATGATCATGGCACATACCAATACGCTCTTGAACTAAGTTCAAACGAAGCTATTGATTATAATATTAATCCACCTGGTCAAAGTGCGTTTATTAATATGATGGGAGAGTATAGTGAACACACATATGACCAATGGCCATTACATGAAGAATGGGACTTTAAAGATCAGTTATTTGGAGAAACAATAGTAAAAATTGATCAAGAGACAATTCCATCATCTTTTTCAATTAGCGATCCTTATCCAAATCCTTTTAATCCCATAACTAACATTATTTTTACCTTGAATCATAGATCGCAAGTATTTGCAGAAATAATTGATATAAATGGAATGGCAGTAGATGTATTAATTAATGAGGAACTAAAGCAAGGTAAGCATAAGATCTCTTGGGTATCAAAATCACATTCAAGCGGAATATACTTTGTTCGATTTATTTCAACTGATCTTATTGAAACAAAGAAGCTTCTATTGCTTAAGTAGTATTAAATACTGTTTGATAGATCTCTTTTTATATAAACAAGGAAAGATCTAGAAGCCGAGCTAGATACTAATCCATATCCATTTACAATATTTGAATTTGGCATCACAAATTGATTGAATTCAGGAAGACCTTGAAAATAATTAAATGTTGCATCATCTGTAGCTTGAAAAGTCATTAGTTGCAATCCGTAATAATCAAAAAACAACCAAGTCATGCTAATAGGTGAAGTTTCTACGTTCCAAGGCCAGGGATTGTATCTGAAAGGAGAATTCTTTTTCCAACCTAATTCTTGACTTGAACCACGAGGATACGTTTCTTTCCATAATTCATATACATCTTTGTATGTAGTATCGTAAATCAAATTAATAAAACAACTGTCACGCAAACCATTTTGGTTCCAATCGTCAAAATATTCATTTTCATTCCATATGCCATCTTTGTTTGTATCAGTGTATGGTTCTAAGTCAATTGAATCTGCATCTAATGCAAATGTCATGATACGGACTGTTTGATAATCATCTTCATTAAAATTTATTTTGAATAAAGGATAACTGGCAAAACTTTCTGTGAAGCATTCTCCTTGTAGCAATGTCAAAGTGTCAATAGGACCAGTTATTGGAGGAAATGACCATGGGTTATAATTATTAATATTTATTTGAGGTACATCATAATTTATATCTTTGCATGAATAAATAGTTTGAGGTTCTGAACTAATTTCCATCTTTTGAGGAATTGTTGTGACACCAGATATGGTATCATTTTCAAAAACAGCTTCAACTTTGTATGTCATTCCCCCCTGAAAGATATAATTTGAATTTGTAAAATATCTACCCGGAGAGTCTGTTACTGGCATTAAAGCTAAATTTACAGTGTCCCCAATAATATATACCTGAGCTTCATCTATCCACAAATCTTTTGAACTCACCTGTTCATTTAAACTTGCAGATTTAGCAACAAATACTGTATCTATTAATGGAAAATTTGATCGAAGATTTGCCCATAAAACAAGTTTTTCTTCATAGGTAGATTGATCATCATTAATTGAACAGGAAAAAAATATAAAAGTGAAAATTATTAGTATTTTTTTCATAATTAAAAATATATAGTAAATCCCATACTTGGTATTATTGGAAATAGACTTAAAGATTTTTCTTGTATGCGACCTTCATCTTCCTCATCCACATTCGTTTCACCAACATCAGGGACACCATTCCCATTGGAATCATGATCTAATTTTATCCAATCACCATCATCATCTTTTCCATTAGTTGTGCTGCCTAGATTATATATATAGGTAAATATATTCTTTTTATTATATGTATTTATAATTTGAAAAAAGAAATCTGCATCTCTTCCAAATAATTTTCCATGTCTCACAATACCAAAATCTAATCGATCATATATTGGATAACGGCCACTATTTCTTGATCCAGGTATCGTACTGAATGTTGAACTTGGGTCACCTGGAAGTTTTTCAACATAATATCCTAATATAGGTGTAAATGCCTGTCCAGATTGCCAGGTCCATTTCCAGTTTAGCTCCCATTTTTTGTTAAATGAATAATTACCCAAAATATTAAAGACGTGAGTACGATCCCAATTTGTATAGTATTCATTTTTAACAGCATTTATCTGGCTAGTCATAATTTTTCTAGCTATTGAATTTGTGTATGCTACCCATCCTGTAAGTTTTCCAAATGTTTTTTGGACAAACAGTTCTATTCCATATGCATAACCATCAGCAGGAGTAAACGTATCACTAATTTTATCATCTGATACATCTGCATCAGTAGAAGAGGTTAGATTTTCGAAGGTTAGCATATTTTGTAATTCTTTATAATATCCCTCGATCTGAATTTTGTAAATGTCATTTATATATTCTTCATACCCAATTACTGCCTGTTGTGCTTCTGCAGGGTCTACTGAGCTATCTACAGCCAACCAACTATCTAATATAGTTGGATTGTAATCATCTTGTGCTGTTTGGATAAATTGGTGATAATTACCAAATGCCAAATTTATATAACGATCATCAGTAAGAATAAACTTTAACCCCATGCGTAAATCAATATAGGGTGTATTAGAATACACACTGTAATAATTGTATCTTAATCCAGGTTCAAAAATAAAACTTGGAGTGATCTTCCACTTGAGTTTTGTATACAAACTAGCTTCTAATGGGTTTTCCCTTATATAAAATGATGTATCCACTAAAAATGTGCTTAGATATTTGAAATCAAGTTTTTTTACTTGTATTCCTGAGCGAATTTCAGTTTTTGATGATTGAAAAAGTGTTAGATTGGATGAAATAGTTTGATCAACAATCTTATTTGCGCTTTTTAATCCATCTTCACCACCTAAATTAAAATTTGTAAAAAATTCGCTTGAAGCAACGAGGAAATTTCCAACCAATTTTTCATTAAATACTCTTCGAAATGACATGCTATAAGTATTATTTCCCCAGTCCGCAGTTAATCCAAGTGTATTAAAGATTAAATCATCGATACCCCTATAGATACTAAATGAGATACGATCTTTATCATTTAAATCAGAAAATAAATGTCCTTGTAAATCATAAAAATAATATGGAGGAATATTTTCAGAAGTCTTTGGAGGTAGTATTTTAGGTAATAAGTAATCAAAATATGTTCTACGAGCGGATAATAACCATGCTCCTTTATAGAATGGACCTTCCATAGTAGTTTGCGCAGATAGTAGCGATATACTAGTTTTCCCTTGAAAATAATTACGATTTCCTTCTCTACTTAGAACATTTAAAACTGCAGATAATCTCCCACCATACTCTGCATTATATCCTCCTTTAATAAGTTCTGCTTCTTTAACAGCATCTACTATAAAATTTGAGAATATCCCGCCAAAATGAGTTGGGTTGTAAACTGTAATTCCATCTAATAAGATTAAATTTTGATCTGTATTACCACCTCGAATTACTAAACCTGTACTAGCTTCATTATTTGTAAGAACACCAGGTAACGCTTGAATAGTTCGAAATATATCTGGTTCTGCAAGTGCAGGTGCAGCTTTTATAATACGAGGAGATAAATTTACTCTACTTGGTTGAATATTATTCTTACGCCGAAGCTTCTCTGCTGAAACCTCAACTTCATTAATTTCAAGGGCCTCAACTTTAAGTGATAAATTCATCTTAATAGATTCATTTTGAGAAAGATTTATTTCCTTTTTGAATGTATTATATCCGATGTATGAGACAATTAAGTTGTATTTACCTGAAGTAATATTCTGAATAACATAGTAGCCATTTTTATCTGTTGACATTCCATTGCCGGTTTCTTGGATAAAAACGTTTGCACCTATTAAAGCTTCACCTGTTTCTTGATCCGTTATAAAACCAGAAATACTATTATTCTGGGCATATAGAAAAGGATTAATAAACAATAAAATCAATACATTAATATATCTAAAATGATTCATCATTAATTTAAAACACTTCCTTTTCCAGAATCTAAGGGGTCGATTAACTCTTGAGGGAATGGTTGAAAAAATGTTTGTTTTGATAAATAAGGTTGATTATATCTTGCCATCCAGGATTCTAGAATACTATTAACCCCGCTGATAGTAATAATTTGAGTTTGTAATTTTTCCAAAGCATTAAGAAAGTGTTCTTTTTCTTTAGAATTTAAATCTTTTGAAAAATATCCCAGTGCGTGCATATGAACATTAATCACTGATCGTTTATTAGGTTTCCTTGAAAATAAATTTTTTAACATTTCAAAATATAATTCTACAGTATCATCTATTTTTCTTTCGTTTAAAGAAGCCAATAATTTACCCATTTTTTTTAAAATTATCTGATTATACATCATGAATAAGTATTTATTTTTACTATGATATTCAATGAGTTTTCCTCTAGTTGGTTTTGCTACTTCATCTCTAAAGTTTGCAATCGCAAATATTGCTGTAAAAAAATGTTCTCTAATTCCCTTATTTTTTAATCGACCTTCTTCCTCAACAGGGAAATTTGAAAAGTGATTTAATATTGATTTAGCAAATAAACCTTGATCTTTGAATTTTACTGAGGGCTTATCAATATTATCATATACTTTTATGCCATAGATACCACAAGAGGGAGACTCATTCTTTAATATAAAACCATCAATTGGACCCAAATTATTAACAAACTCATCACTAAACTTTTTCATTTTAATTGTCATATCTTTTTTTGTAAATGGTTGGACCAATTTTATTTCTTTTTCTTTATATATTAATCTTATTGGATCTCGAGGTGTACCTAGTCCTATTTCAACTTCAGGGCATACTGGAATAAATTCAACATATTCTTTTAATGATCGTATCATTGAGTCGTTAATTGATAACCCATTGTATCTGCATGCATCAAATTCTAAACATTTACTTACAACAATTTTTGGTTTAGAAAGCTTCATATATAGATTAGATTATTTATTAATTACTATGTTAATAGGTAAACTATTTTGATGATAAATAAGATAAATTCTCAACAGAAAATTCTGTTGGTTGAATACCAAACTCTTTAAAAAAAGCGCTAGAATCACAAGTATTACCTTCTAATAACATTGTTAACTGATCTTTGGTAATAGGAAAAAGAGGGAGCCATTGAAGTATTGTAGCGGCTAATTTGATTGGTTCCACGGGTGCGGGTATTTTCCATTTGCTTTTATTTATTGCATTGCAAATAGTATCAATAAGTTCTATCCAGTTATAAGAATTTGGTCCGCCAAGATTGTATATCTTTCCAAATGTCTTTTTTTCATCAATACTATTAACAAAAAATTTAGCTACATCAGATATATGAATGGGAGACATGGAAAATTTACCTGCATTTAAAAAATTTAGCTTATCAAAGAAGAGTGGCGCAGGTAAAGGTAGATTTAACATATCATTACGCAATTGAGTACAAAATTCAATTGTACCCTTTGGATCACCAAAGATTAATGAGGGACGAAATATTGTCCAGTCAAGATCAGAATTCCTAAGATATTGATCTGCTAAAAATTTTGTAGATTGATATTTAGTGCCTTCATATTTAACCCCATTTGCACTCATAAGAATAAATCGTTTTACTCCTAATTCCATAGCAATATCAATGCAATGTTTTGCCCCTTCAAAATGAGTCTTTTCAAATGTAATTCCTTTTCTTGGATATTGTCTAATTAACCCAATATTATATATTACTGCATCAGCGCCGTTAATTGTGCTCTCAATTATTTCTTTATCAGAAATATCACCAATATTTACGGTGCAATCATTTGATCTAGAAATTTTATTTTCTGATCCTGGCCTAACTAATAAAATAGGATTATGATTATTATGTAATAATTCATCTGTTATATATGTACCTACGAAACCAGTTCCACCAAATAATGCAACCTTCATTTTTATTTCTCCATTATTAAATCTTATGCGTATGATTTGTAATCATCATTTCCAAAAAGTTCATCTATTACTTTTTTGCGATAATTGAATATATTTTCTAGATCTTTTCTTATCCAAAGAAAATTTAATATTCGACCTAGAATACTAAATGGTATCGAATATACAACCCTATCTTTTATTTCTACGCCGCCGTCAACTTTTTGAAATGTATGAGTGTGGTGCCATATAGTATATGGACCTTTAATTTGCTGATCAATAAACGTATGAGGTGGATCAAAGTCTGTTATTAATGTTCTCCAGTGGATTGGAATACCCATTAAATAAATCTTATAATCTATCAAACATCCAACGCTCATTTTAATAGGAGTTGGAGTTAATATTTTAAAGCCTAATTTTGGTGGTGTAATTACCGATAAATTGTCAGGATTAGAAAAGAATTCAAACACATCTTCAATTGGCTTATTAATAAATTGTATAGAATCTAAGGTATACAATTTCATATTATTTCACTAATTCACCATTTTGATAATCAGAAAAAGCCTGCATTACTTCTGTTTTAGTATTCATCACAAATGGCCCACCACGCACAACGGGTTCATTTAGAGGCTTCCCTCCAGCAATAATAAACTTTGCACTATCTTTTTCTGTGGTTAATTCTAAATCGCCAAAATTGTCAAGTATTGCTAAGTTATTTTTTGATACATTTTTTTCCATAACAATATTTCCTTCGTATACATAAATAAACACATTCCATCCATCCATTAACGGCAAATTAAAATTTGCATATTTCTCTAAATTAACATCATGATAGAGCATCATAGTATGAGGCCTTCCAGGTCCTTCAATATCATTATATTTACCAGCAATAATTTTAATTGTACCACCAGGAAAATCTTCTTTGGGTATTTTACTATGGTCTATATCTCTGTAGGTTGGTTGAATCATTTTCAATGCCTTTGGGAGATTAAGCCATAGTTGAAATCCACGCACTAACCCTTCAGTCTGCTCAGGCATTTCACTATGTATTACTCCTCTACCAGCTGTCATCCATTGCACGGATCCCTCAGTTAGAATCCCTTCATTTCCATTTGAATCTTTATGACGAAACTTACCATTTAACATATATGTTATCGTTTCAAATCCTCGATGGGGATGTGAAGGGAAACCACCTATATAATCATTAGGATGGTCACTCCCAAATTCATCAAGCAATAAAAAGGGGTCCAGCATATCTAATTGTGAGCTTCCTATAATTCGCTTAAGGTGAACACCTGCTCCATCTGTTGTATCAATTCCTTGAAAAGTATTCTTAATTTTTCGTACGCTCATTTTATTGGCACCATTATTTCATTTCTTCGAAAAGGTGGGAGAGCCCAGGGTGAATTATATTGGGCCACCATAAAGTCTCCATTAATCGGATATCGTTTTTTTATCAATATCATTTCAAGCTTTTTTTGATATTTAATTACTTTATCTTCAGTAGCCCATCCTCCAAAACGTAAAATAGCTATTTTACCTAGATTTTCTTCTTTAACGATAACATTATCATAATTGGGATCAGGAAGATTAGATAATGAATGTTTACTAGGCATAACAAATGCTACATCGTATGTCCCATCATTATTTACAGGGCTGCTTGATATAACAGGAGCGGTCATTGCTATTTCCATATTTTGATCATTTTCACCAAATATGTAATTTGCTATGCGTCTAAATCCTGTACTAGTAGACTCACGATAATTACTATTAATTTCTGTAATAGCAATGATCATAGGGTCATACTTTCGTATTTCAAATTGACCATCCTTTTCAATAAGTTGGTAAGCTGGTGTCTCTAATTCACTACCCATTATTACTCCTATTGAAAATAATATTGTAAATATCACATTCAATTTATTTTAAAGCCATTTCTATTAGTTTATTTGTGTTTCCGATAAATTCCGTAGCGCATAAATTAGAAAAATCATCGAATATTTTTAAATCATTATCATATAATTGACAATGAATTTCTCCATCAAGGAATTCTGTAACTTTTGGAATCATATCATCTTTATCAGGTGCAAAAAGGATTCCCGGTTTAGACCCTTTTTTAATTGTTAAATCCAATACCAATTCTTTTTGTTGTAGTTGCCAGTGAAGTTTTTCCGAATCAATATATATATTATTTATAATTGTATTCCTGTATGTAGTAAACCGATACAATTTATTATTACAATATAAACCTACAATAAATCCAGCAAATTTCATTTTTTTCCATGGAATTGTAGCCAGTGAAGCAGAAATACTTGCTTGATTATTTTCAAAGTGATTTGATTGAGCCCATATCCAATCTTCAGGAAAATTCCCCCCCCAATCTTTCTCAATGTACCCACGACCATCTGAAAAATTATATAATGAATCATTTAATTCTAATTTTCCATTTAAGGAATGATCCATGCTTAATATTCCATGAAAACATTCCATAGTTGGTATGTATGTATACCAACCCATACATCCGGGTTCAAAAAAAGTTACAGGCCATGGTTTAATATTGTTTGAATAAACCTGACCTTTTAATTGAAAATCATCATCAATTATATCAAGTTTTATTTCTTTCAATGAAAAATAATTTGTACCAAGGTGTAATGCATATTTTGATTTGCTACATTTGAATTCACTTGTTTTATATCTTTTAAAAAAAACTTTACCATTTATCCCATCAAAAACCATTATGAATGCAGTTTTATTATTTGATTTTCCACTATGATATATACCAGGAATAATAGCCAAAGATCTATTGTTTTTAGTTGTTAGCTTATGATACCAGCCCTCAAAGAAAGGTCGTTTATGTTTATTTCCATGATATGCGCTAGGATTGCGAATTATCATATAATTATGATTTTGTAATTAATATTCTTATTCTTTTTCATGATTAAATCTGATTTATCCAATTTGAAATATATTAATCAAATGATTATAATTATTACCTCTAAATCCCAATGAAAGGAAATTATATTAAACCTATTATTGAAGTTCCTTTATGTTGCGATAGAGATCAAGAGATTGAGGGTTTGCAAGGGCTTCTTTATTATTAATTTTTTCACCATTAATAATTTTCTTCACAGCTATTTCTACTTTTTTACCACTAATAGTATAAGGGATGTCATCTATCTCCAGTATTTTTGCAGGCACATGTCTTGGAGAACAAGATTTCTTAATGATTGATTTAATGTTATTAATTAGTTCATCACTTATTAATCTATTTTTTGCTAGTTTGATAAATAATATGATTCGTTCATCTTCACCCCAATCTTGGCTAACCACCAGGCTATCAGACACTTCACTAAAATTATCAACTACACGATAAATTTCTGCAGTACCTATTCGGACTCCGCCAGGATTTAATGTAGCGTCACTTCGTCCATAAATAATAATTCCACCATGATTATTAATTAATATATAATCACCATGATGCCAAATATTAGGGTAAGTTGAAAAATATGCTTGATGATATTTATCGCCATTTTCATCATTCCAAAAGTAAATCGGCATAGATGGGAACGCAATTTTGCAAACTAATTCTCCTTTTTGATTCAAATTAAACTGTCCATTTATATCATAAGATTCTACAGCCATTCCAAGACCTCTACATTGAATCTCCCCGCGATAAACAGGTAACATCGGATTTCCA
>Ga0206684_1000035_pt1 | contig 45281 bp, 46 predicted proteins | sample M210012015metaG_FD_155467 | JGI IMG/M metagenome (GOLD analysis project Ga0206684, IMG submission 155467) | Ammonia-oxidizing marine archaeal communities from Monterey Bay, California, United States - M2 100m 12015 | ecosystem: Environmental > Aquatic > Marine > Intertidal zone | place: USA...
TCTATGAGAAATTCCAGTTGGATGATCTTCGCTTGGTTTTTTACTTCCCACCCAAATAGGATCATTTTGGTCAAGGTTTAGCACTCGATGATTTTCTACATAAACTTGAGGAACACGATCATTTGTAGTTGGAAGAAGGAAATTATAATCAAAACCAATCTCTTTTGGACCAGGCTTTAAGTCTTCATTCCAATTTGGCCCTGAAGTTTCTCCTAGTCCTAGATGCCATTTTCCAATTACTGCTGTACTATACCCAGCCTTTTTTAATAGAGAAGCAATAGTTTCAGTGCCAGGTTTAATAATTGCCGGAGCATTTGGTGGAGCAATACTCGTTCCTTTTTGTCTAAAAGCATATGTACCAGTGAGGAATGAATATCTAGTAGGTGTGCAAGTAGATGCAGACGCATATCCACTAGTGAATTTGATACCGCCATTAGCCAATCTATCAATATTAGGAGTTTTTACATTCTCAAGTTTGGCGCCATAGGCACCCACATCACCATATCCTAGATCATCAGCCATAATAACAATAATATTTGGCCTCTCATCATGATTTTTTTTAGAGCAACCACCAAATAATAATAATAATAATAATAGATTGTTTTTCATTTATAGATTCTTAAGTGTAATAATTTTCTTATCTTATTGAAGTAAATACATAATTGATGTTAGATATTATTTCTGTTTGTAAAAAGCTTTGATTTCAGTAGCATATTTTTTCATAAATTGATTAGGGATAGGTAATAATAAATTATATTGTGATATTTTCCATTGTGATCCTTCAATTTTTAATACTCCAGTACCACGAAAATTCCCATAACCTTTACTATAAAGAATCTCATCAAACCATGCAGTTTTTTTGTCATCAGAAAAATAAACATTTCTTTCTTTCATATGATAAGTCCAACCAGTACCTGATGACATTCTATCTGTTGCGTAATTATTAAACTCATTTTTATTCCAACGTTCACTAATATCAGTGCCAAAAAAAACTGCATCAGTTGCAAATAAGTTAATATACTTTACTGAATTTGCTTCAGAAGCAAACTGATGAAGATTGTCAAGGACAGCTTCAACATTAGTTTGTGGATTATCTTTTTGTGAAAAGAGTAAAGTCATAAGTGATAGAAACAATATTATCTTTTTCATAATGATCCTGTGTTATTTTTGGTTAATATTTTTTGTATAAAATTCTATTTCATCATCTGCAGTTAGGCTATCCCAATCAATTGATATCATCGTTGGGTTACCATATTTTTTATCATATTCAATTTCAAATTTATATGCTTCTCCAATAGACGATTTTGCTATATCAAATAAGTTATTAATAGAATACCAGTCATTCAATGTGAGAATAGTTGGCTTTAAACTATCATCTGTAAAAAATATATCTGTTATTACTTCTTTATTTACTGAAACATTAACTTCACGAACCCATTCATCCACGCAGAAACAGTTTGCCCTGAAATCAAAAGAGTATTTTTCCATTTGATAACTATCCCAAATATTTTTGTTTTTTTGCCATTCAGTTATATTGGAATCAGGTTCATTATCACAGCTAATAAAAAAAAATAATAAGTTGAAAAGTATAGTTTTCTTCAATCTTCTGTTTTCCTAATATGAGATAATAGCCAACTATAAATATCTTTATTATTGTATGTTTCTGTCCATGAATCATGCTTTGTGTTTGGATACATAGTAAATTTTATATTTCCATTTAAATTATTAATTGCATCAACCATATTAATTGTTTCTATGACTGGAATTACATCATCATCTTCACCATGGAACGTCCATATGGGTATATCTTTTAATTTTAATGCTTTTGCAGGGTTGCCACCTCCGCAAATAGGAATTGCAGCAGCAAATAATTTAGGATGTTTAGACAAAATAGACCAGGTTCCATATCCACCCATACTAAGACCAGTTATATAAATACGTTCTTTATCTACATTATTATTTTTTATGAAGTTTTCAAGCATTGAAATAACTTTATCTTGCATTTTATTTTCACGCCAGTCAAACTCTAATGGGCATTGTGGTGAAACAGTTATAAATGGGAACTCTTTATTCGAATCAATAATTTTTGGAATACCATGAAGTTTTAATAGTTCTAAATTGTTTCCTCTTTCTCCGATGCCATGTAAAAATAAAATAAGGGGCCATTTTTTATTAGATTTCTTTTCATAACTTTTTGGATAAGAAACTAATTTTTTGATTTCTATATTTTTTGTACATCCTTGTATAAAAAATTGTAAAACAAATATTAATAATAAAAATTTATTTAAATGATAATGCATAAATAATTAATTAGAAGATACATGAACTAATCGATTATTGAAATAATTTGATTAAACAACTTTTATTTAATCTCTGCCATTGTTTCGTATTAATTATCCGAGGTAAATTTGCCGATATGTCAGAGTTTAAACTTAAATCTAGCTTTAATCCACAAGGTGACCAACCTCAAGCAATCGATAGCCTTGTAAAAGGATTAAATAATGGTGATGATCACCAAGTTTTATTAGGAATTACTGGTTCTGGAAAAACATTTACTATTGCCAATGTTATTGAAAAAGTACAACGACCAACTTTAATTATTTCTCATAATAAAACTTTAGCTGCTCAACTTTATGGTGAATTCAAACAACTATTTCCTAATAATGCGGTTGAATACTTTATCAGTTACTATGATTATTATCAACCAGAAGCTTATTTACCTGTGACAGATACTTTTATTGAAAAAGACATGTCAGTTAATGAAGAAATTGATATCCTTAGATTAAGAGCAACTAGTTCATTATTAGAAAGAAATGATGTAATAGTAGTTAGCTCTGTATCATGTATCTATGGAATAGGTTCTCCTGATGAATATAGGGATAAAGTCATCCATCTAAAATGTGGTATGCAACTTAACCGCAAACAATTATTAAAAAATCTTGTAAATATTCATTACCTTAGAAATGATACTGTTTTTGAAAGGAGTTCCTTCCGTGTAAGAGGTGACGTTATTGAGATATATTTAGCATATGAAGATGTTGGAATACGAATAGAGCTTTTCGGAAATGAAATTGATCAAATTATGCGATTTCATCCTTTAACTGGTGAGATTCTTAAAGAAATGGATACAGAATTTATTTATCCTGGTAAACATTTTGTTACAGATCAAGCTACCATTAATAGGGTCACTGGTGACATTCGTCTTGAAATGATACATAGATTAGAAGAATTAAGATCGCGAGATAAGTTGCTTGAAGCTCAACGTTTAGAGCAGCGAACTAACTTTGATTTAGAAATGATGATGGAAGTAGGGTATTGTTCAGGTATTGAAAATTATTCTCGATACTTTTCTGGAAGAAAACCAGGTGAAAGACCATATACATTAATTGATTTTTTCCCTGATGATTATATTACTGTTATCGATGAATCTCATGTTTCTCTTCCTCAAATTCAAGCGATGTATAATGGTGATCGATCACGTAAAGAAGTATTGGTGGAACATGGATTCCGCTTACCCAGCGCTTTAGATAATCGACCTATGAAGATTAATGAATTTCATGCAAAACAAAATCAAGTTATTCATGTCTCAGCAACTCCTGCAGATAGGGAACTAGAGATGGCAAATGGTATTGTTGTTGAGCAAGTAATAAGACCTACAGGATTATTAGATCCTTTAGTTGAAGTGAGAAAAAGTCATGGGCAGATTGATGACCTTATTGGTGAGATACGTGAAAGAATAGAAAGAAATGAACGAACTTTAGTCACAACCTTAACAAAACGAATGTCTGAAGACCTTAGTGAGTATTTGCGAGGAGTTAATCTACGTGTGCGCTATCTTCATAGTGAAGTTGCTACATTGGAAAGAGTCCAAATTTTGAGAGATTTACGTTTAGGTGAATTTGATGTTTTAGTAGGAATCAATCTTTTAAGAGAAGGTTTAGACCTTCCCGAAGTATCTTTAGTTGCAGTAATTGATGCAGATAAACAAGGTTTTCTTCGATCTAGAAGTTCATTAATGCAAACAGCGGGTAGAGCTGCAAGACATATTAATGGACAAGTGATATTATATGGTGATAAAGTTTCTGATGCTATGGAATATCTAATAAATGAATCTTCTAGAAGAAGAAAAATTCAAGAGGATTATAATAAAAAACATGGTATAAAACCTGAAACAGTTTACAAATCTACAGATCAGATAATGGGGACAACAACTGTAGCTGATTCAAAACATGAAGAAAAAGATCCTGATAAATATAAAAGTCGTAGAGGGGATGATTTTAGCAAAATAGATAAAAAATTAGCACTTGATATGATGAGAGAGGAAATGCTGGAATCAGCTGATTCTTTAGACTTTGAACGTGCTGCAAAATTAAGAGATGAAATAGCTCTAATCGAGAATGAATTATTAAACGTATTCTAAGAGATTAAAATGAGTATAGAACGAATCCAAAAAAAATCTGGAATTATTGGAAGATCTGATTCCATTCAACAAGTCCTTGAAATGATTTTACAAGTTTCACCTGTAGATATATCTGTTTTAATTACAGGTGAGTCAGGGACAGGTAAAGAAATGATTGCTAAAGCGCTACATCAAAATAGTAAAAGGTCTCACGAATCACTAGTGACCGTTAATTGTGGTGCAATTCCAGAAGGAATTATAGAAAGCGAATTATTTGGCCACAAAAAAGGTGCTTATACTGATGCTAGAGATGATAGGAAGGGTTATTTTGAAACAGCTAATAAAGGAACGATTTTTCTTGATGAGATAGGTGAGACTCCTTTAGAAACTCAAGTAAAACTACTTCGTGTACTTGAAAGTGGTGAATTCATGCCTGTTGGAGCATCGAAATCAAAAAAAACTGATGTTAGAGTTATTGCTGCTACAAATAAAGATTTAGCTAGCCTAGTTTCTAAAGAAAAATTTAGGCAAGATCTTTACTATAGATTGAAAACTGTAACTATTGATTCACCGCCTCTTCGTAATCGTGTTGAAGATATTGGTTTACTTGTTGAGCGATTTGCTCTTGAATTCACACGTTCAAATGATATGCTTTACAGAGGTTTTATGCCAGAATCCATCCGAACAATGAAAAATTTTTCTTGGAATGGTAATGTACGGGAACTTAAAAATTTTGTAGAAAGTATAATTGTTCTAGAAAAAGGAGAGCGAATTACTGTTGATATGGTTGAAAAGCAATTAGGAATGAATAAAACAGGCGTACATGACAATACAGCACTGCCAGTTGTTGTCCCTCAACCAGCAGAATCTGCAGAACGAGAATTAATACTTCGTCAACTTTTTTTACTTCGTCAAGATGTAGAATTTTTAAAACAAGTAGCTTCGGAGGGAAGCTCTATTTCAAGCCATGTAGGTGTACCAGTTATTTCTAAGAATAGTGGTGAAGTGAATCCTAGCTTACATATTGAGGAAGATGTTGAAAATTTTATTAAAAATAGTGCAATTGGTGATATTACCATGGAAGATCTTGAGCGTGAAGTAATAGAACGTACGCTAAAATATTTCAACAATAACCGTCGCGCTTCGGCAAAATCATTAAATATGAGCGAAAGAACCTTATATCGTAAAATTGACCAATATGGATTAGAGCGAAAGATCAAGTTAAATGAATAAAAATAATATTTTTATAATTCTTTGCTCTCTTTTTTCTGGGTGTATATATTACTCTATGGCGGGTAGTATACCTGCTCATATCACTTCGATCTCAATACCAATTGTTGAGAATCAAACTGCTGAATTTGGTATGAGTGAGTCCGTTACAGAAAACTTATTACTTAAGTTTAATGAGGAAAATATCCTTAGAGTTACAGATGAAGAACAAGCAACTTCTATACTTAGAGGTACAATAGTTCGTGTTACTGATGCACCATATACTTTCACTAAAGAAGAAGCAGTGACAGAATATAGATTTACAGTACATATGAAAGTAGAATGGTTTGATGTTAGAGATGACAAAGTTTTAATAGAAAAAGAATTTTCTGGGTGGGGTGCTTATGGTCTATCAGGTGATATTAGTTCTGATGCTATTGATAATGATGGAGATGGATTGATTGATAGCGAAGATGATAATGAATTTGGTGATCCACGTGAATTTGCTACGGCAGTAGCAGTAACAAAAATTGCAGAAGATGTTTTGAATGAAATCATGACATCGTGGTAATATTAATATTGTTTTAACTTAAAAATGTGAGAAGAATGAAAACTACAATTGCAGAATTAAAAGATTTTGAAGGGAAAGAGGTTGTTTTAAATGGCTGGGTATACAATCTTAGGTCTATCGGTAAAATTTGGTTTTTGATATTGCGTGATGGCACAGGATTAGTTCAATGTGTCGTGGTAAAAGCAGATACTGAAGAATCAATTTTTAACTTGGAAAATAAGTTAACACAAGAATCTTCAGTTACTATAACTGGAACAGTTCGTGCTGAACCGCGATCAGTTGGAGGTTATGAACTTGGTGTAACAAACATTGAGGTTCATCAATTTGCTGAAGAATATCCTATATCGCATAAAGAACATGGCACTGACTTTTTAATGAGTAATAGACATCTTTGGTTGCGTTCAAAAAATCAAAATGCAATATTAAAAATTAGACATCAAGTCATTAAAGCAACTAGAGATTTCTACGATAATAATGGTTTTACATTAATGGACTCTCCAATTTTAACTGCCAATGCTGTTGAAGGGACAAGCACGTTATTTGAGTTAGACTATTTTGATCGATCTGCTTACTTAACTCAAAGTGGTCAATTATATGGAGAATCAAGTGCAATGGCCTTTGGTAAAATATATGTTTTTGGCCCAACTTTTAGAGCTGAAAAATCAAAAACACGCCGTCATTTGACTGAATTTTGGATGGTTGAACCTGAGATGGCATACTGCGATTTAAAGGAGAATATGGAATGGGCAGAAAAACATGTTAGTTATGTTGTTCAATGGTGTTTAGAACACTGTAAAGAAGAATTAAAAGTGCTTGAACGGGATATCTCATCATTAGAAAAAGTAGTGCCACCATTTCCTAGAATTACATATGATGAGGCTGCAAAGATTCTAAAAGATAAAGGTACTGACTTCGAATATGGTTCTGACTTTGGAGGAACTGATGAGACTATTATTTCAGAAGAGTTTGACAGACCAGTAATGATTCATCGTTGGCCTGCTGAGATCAAAGCTTTCTATATGAAAAGAGATCCTCAAAACGAAGATTTAGCACTAGGAGTGGATATGATAGCTCCTGAAGGGTTTGGTGAGATTATTGGAGGTGGTCAAAGAGAAGATGATCACGATAAGCTTCTTAAGCGAATTAATGAGCATGATCTTCCTGTTGAACCGTTTCAATGGTATCTTGATCTAAGGAAATATGGATCAGTACCGCATTCAGGCTTTGGATTGGGAATTGAAAGAACTGTAGGATGGATTTGTGGAACCAAACATGTTCGTGAAACAATACCTTATCCACGTACAATGCATAGGATAGAACCTTAATAAAGTTTTTCTATGAAAATTGCGCTTTGCCAGATAAATCCCACAGTTGGGGCAATTAATCAAAATAAAAAGATTATACTTGAGACGTATAATCGGGCTATTGATTTAGAAGCAGACGTCATAGTATTCCCTGAACTTGCTATTATAGGCTATCCACCTCAAGATCTATTACTTAGAGATCGTTTTATTATAAATGCGCAAAATGCATTAAATGAAATAGCGCAAAAATCAACAATCCCTGTTATTTTGGGAAATACTCTGATTGAAGATAATAAACTTTATAATTGTGCATTTATTTGTGAAAATGGTGAAATAGTAAGTCATTATAAAAAAAGATTATTACCTACTTATGATGTGTTTGATGAGGCTCGTTATTTTGCTGCTGGAAATAAACATTGCATAGTGGAATTAGCAATTGATGGAAAAAATACTAAAATAGGTTTACAAATCTGCGAAGATCTTTGGGATAAAAATTATTCATGTGACCTTGCTAAAGAGCTTAAAGAATCAGGTGCAGAAATAATTATTAATATTTCTGCTTCACCTTACAGAGTAGATAAACTATTAGACCGTTGTGAACTTATTCAAACAAAAGCGAAGGATAATAGTATACCATATATTTACTGCAATTTAGTTGGCGCACAAGATGAACTTATATTTGATGGTCAATCTTTGGCTTATAATGAGAATGGTCAATTAATAGCTCAAGGCAAATCTTTTGAAGAAGAAATAGTCATGGTTGATTTTAGTTTAAACAAGCCAATGAATCTAAAAGTTCTACAAAGAGAAGAAAAGATCTATAATGCTTTAGTTCTTGGCGTAAAAGACTATTTCAAGAAAACTAACCATTCAGAGGCTGTAATTGGACTTAGTGGAGGTATAGATTCTAGTTTAACAGCTTCAATTGCTGTTGATGCACTTGGTAAAGAGAATGTTCATGGTGTTTCTATGCCCTCAAAATTTTCAAGTCAACATAGTAAAGATGATGCAAAATTATTATCTGAAAACTTAGGTGTTGATTACAGAACTATATCTATTGAATCAATTGTTAGTTCTTTTGAGCAATCTTTAAAAGCGAGCTATAATGGTAGTGAATCTGGAGTTGCAGAAGAGAATATTCAAGCAAGAGCTCGTGGAAGTATTATTATGGCGCTATCCAATAAATTTAATTGGTTAGTTTTATCTACAGGAAATAAGACAGAATTGGCTATGGGATATTGTACCCTTTATGGAGATATGAATGGCGGCCTTGCTGTTATCTCAGATCTCTCAAAGACTGATGTTTATGCCTTATCTAAGTGGGTTAATAAGAATGCTGGTTTTGAACGCATTCCTTTAAGTTCAATTGAAAAACCACCATCAGCAGAATTACGTCCAGAACAGGTTGATCCATTTGATTATGATGTGGTTAGTCCTTTAGTTAGCTCCCTTATTGATGATGAGAAATCTCCATCGGAGTTAATTAAAGAAGGTGCAGACCCTGAATTGGTAAAAGATATCTCAAGTCGAATTCGAATTAATGAGTACAAAAGACGCCAAGCTGCTCCTGGCTTAAAAGTAACTTCAAAAGCCTTTGGAATGGGTAGGAGAGTACCAATTATTAATCAATATGATGAGTTAAAACATGATTAAAAGAATAATCCTTTTTATATTTTTAATATCATTGGTTTTGGGCCAAAAACGATCTCCAGCTAAGTATTGGGAGTCATTAGAGTTCAAGGAAAAAGTTGCATTTGTAAATGGTGTCTATGCAGCTGGAGCAAAGTTCAAGTTTCATCATAAGCAAGAAGTGAAGAAACAGTTTAATCAAGATCCTAATTGGGTTGAACCTTATTATATAGAACGATTTTATGAGATTATTGATGAGCATCGAGCTAAAAAAGCTGGTTATCAAGTTAATCTCATAGCCCAAGCTTTAGACGCATTTTATTCAAATTATGATAATACTGCTATTCCCTTATTGGAAGCCGTTAGAATTGTTTCTCTTGCTCAAGATGAAGAAACAGAAAAAGCCGATCTATACTTATTAAAGGCACAAAAAAGGTATAGACCATAAAATTTAGGAGTTCACTGTGAAGAAAGTAGCTATCCTTTTATTTATCACATTATCATTCGTATTTGCCCAGAATACCTATGTCCCCGATGACAAATTTGAGCAGGCCCTGATTGACCTGGGATATGACACAACTCTGGATGATTCAGTACTTACAGCAAACATCAGCGGTGTAACCACTTTAGATGTGAGCGATAAAGAAATAAGTGACTTAACGGGAATTGAAGCATTTACTGCTTTAGTGACTCTGGATATGTCTGAGAATGAATTAACCAGCATAGATGTAAGTAAGAATACTGCTTTAGTGTATCTGGAGTTAGTTTTTAATGATTTAACTAGCATAGATGTAAGTAAGAATACTGCTTTAGTGACTCTGGATATGTCTGAGAATAAATTAACCAGCATAGATGTAAGTAAGAATACTGCTTTAGTGACTCTGATGTTATGGGATAATGAATTAACCAGCATAGATGTAAGTAATAATACTGCTTTAGTGTATCTGGTGTTAGATTTTAATGATTTAACTAGCATAGATGTAAGTAAGAATACTGCTTTAGAAGAACTGAAGTTATGGGCTAATGAATTAACCAGCATAGATGTAAGTAAGAATACTGCTTTACAGTTACTGGATATGGATGGAAATCAATTAACCAGCTTGGATTTGAGCAAGAATATTGCTTTAACAGTTCTGTTTTCCACTAGTAATCAATTAACCAGCTTGGATTTGAGCAAGAATACTGCTTTAATGTCCTTTTATGTCGGTTCTAATCAATTAACCAGCTTGGATTTGAGCAATGGACTTACTGACCAAATAACGGATTTTGAAGCAACATATAATTATGGTCTTATCTGTATAAAAACTTTAGACCCAGTCTATGCAACTGCTAACTGGAATTCTTATATAGATGAAGGCGTAACCTTCAGTCTTAGTTGCAGCCTGGCAGATTTTGAATGGGTGAGCACCGTTTCAGATACGATTAATATCACTGAATCAAATCTTGCTGATACTTATACGCTTCAATGGGGGTCCAGTAATGATGGGTTCTCAGTGAATTATTTAATTTATGGAGCAATAGGTGTTTATCCAGCGGAAGAAATATCTATGATAACTAGTCTATCGGTTCCAATAAGCTATCAAGAAATATTGGAAACTGCCTTTGAAGGGGTTCCTGGAAATGCTCTAACGGTAAGATTCAATGTAAAAGCAACGAATGGTGTTGATACAGTAAATGTAACAGGTGATAACAGGGTTTTATATGTGAATCGCTATGACTATCTATCTGTAGAGGGAGAAGGTATTCCTACGGAGTTTGCATTACATGAAAACTACCCAAATCCATTTAACCCAAATACGACACTTCGTTTTGACCTACCAGAGGCAAGTAACATAACCTTGACTATTTTCAATATGTTAGGTCAGAAGATTAGAACTTATGATATGCAAAGTGCTGCTGCTGGTTACCATACATTAAAATGGAATGCTACCAATGATTATGGGGACCCTGTCGGTGCAGGAGTCTACTTATATCAATTACAGGCGAAAGACTTTGTGAAGACTCGTAAGATGGTGTTGCTAAAGTAGGATCATTTAACAGTTTAGATAGGGAGTTCCATTAAAGAAACTTCTTTTTGGCCTCCATCAGTAAATTGAGTATCAATTTGCTTAAATCCATATTTTGTATGGAAAAGCATAGATTCTTTATTGGGCGGATTAATGTTTACTTCGCAGGTGATTCGTGGAACTTTTCTTTTAGAAAAATTTGACAAATCATTATAAAATGCAGTTCCAAAACCTTTACCTTTAAAAGTAGGGTTAATTACTATTCTATCTACATAAATAAATGAATCATATTTGTTCTCAAACCATTTGTAATTAACGCTTTGATAATCTTTTTCAGGAGTAAGGGCAATCAAAAATCCCCCAATTATATTATCAACTTTCAAAGTTTTAAAGTAATCAACTATTTCAAGAAAATGCTGCATTTTTTTTATAGTAACACTGCTTACAGCAGGCAGAGCTTGTTGATTAATTTCTAAAATTTGATTTAATTCCGAAGACGTTGTTGTTTCTATAGTAAAATCCATGTTAGAAATTAGGTAAAAAGCCTAATCTCTTTCTTTATTGTTTTAAAAGAGTAGTATAAGTTAATTTCCCAAGCTTTTACAGAGCCGAAAAAATATGTTTAATCAGCTGGCAGAACGGTTCGAATCTATCTTCCGAGACCTCAGGGGTTTGGGAAAGATTACTGATTCTAATATTCAGCAGACTTCACGAGAAATACGTCGTGTGCTTTTAGAGGCCGATGTAAATATTGTGGTGGCTAAAGATTTTGTGAATCGAGTTAAAGATCGAGCTGAAGGGACAAAAGTCCTAAAATCTATTAAGCCAGGCGAACAATTCATCAAAATTATTCATGATGAATTAGTTGCTTTGCTTGGAAATGATGTTAAGACGCTTGAACTCGGCTCAAAAAAACCGGCGGTTATTTTGATGGCAGGTTTACAAGGAGCAGGTAAAACTACTACTTGTGGCAAACTAGCTTTGCTGCTTAAAAAGCAGAAAAAGTCCGTTATGCTTGCTGCTGCTGATGTATACCGTCCAGCCGCTATTGAACAGCTTGTACAAGTAGGTAAATCTATTGATGTGCCTGTTTATGAACAAGGGGCTGGAGATCCGGTAGCTATTTGTCAAAGTGCAGTTGAAGAAGCTAAAGCTTCTAAAACAGATGTAGTTATATTAGATACCGCAGGTCGCCTTCATGTTGACGGTGAAATGATGAATGAGATTCAGGAAATAAGTGAAGCAGTATCTCCAAATGAAATTATGTTTGTAGTTGATGGTATGACTGGCCAAGATGCGGTAAATTCAGCAAAAGCTTTTGCTGCGGCATTACCTTTAACCGGAACTATTTTAACTAAGTTAGATGGTGACGCAAGAGGAGGAGCTGCAGTAAGTATTACAGCTGTAACAGGTGTACCAATAAAGTTTATTGGCGTATCTGAGAAAGTTGAAGGTTTAGAACCTTTTGACCCTGAACGAATAGTAAATCGAATACTTGGTTTTGGAGATGTGGTTTCACTTGTTGAAAAAGCTCAAGATTTTGTAAATGAAGATGATGCTAAAAAACTTGAAGAAAAACTTAAAAATGCAACATTTGATCTCGACGATTTTAGAAAACAACTAAAACAAATAAAAAGTATGGGTTCGTTAAATCAAATAATGAGTATGATGCCAGGAATGAATCGAAAATTGATGAAAGGGATGGATTTCGATGATAAAAAAATAATTTGGACCGATGCTATTATTAGCTCTATGACTTTTGAAGAACGAAAAAATCCTTCTATAATTGATGGATCTAGACGATCACGTATTTCAAAAGGATCGGGAAGAACTGTTCAAGAGATAAATCAATTGCTTAAGCAATTTACTGAAATGAAAAAAATGATGAAAAAAATGGGTAAAATGAAAATGCCGAAAAATTTAAAAAATCAAATGATGGGCATAAATTAAGGAGAAATGAGAATTGTCAACTAAAATTAGATTAAAACGTATTGGAAGAAGAAATAGACCATTCTATAGAGTGGTTGTAATGGATTCTCGAAACCGTCGTGATGGTGCTGCAATTGAAGAATTAGGATGGTTTAATCCTATTCAATTAGATAAACCTTATGATCTTAAAGAAGATCGTATTTTAGAATGGCTTAAAGTAGGTGCTCAACCATCAAAAGCTGCTCATGGTTTAATGAAAAGAAGTGGTCTAGCTCATCACTGGCATTTAATCCAGCAGGGTTTAGATGAAAAAACAATTGAAAAAGAAATGAAAAAGTGGGTACTAACCCGTGAAGAGACATTAAAAAACAAAGTTGATAGAGCGGATAAAAAAGCTGAGGAAGTAAAAGCAAAAGCTAAGGCTGATAAGGAAGCTGCAGAAGCACCAGCAGAGGCAGAAGCACCAGCAGAGACAGAAGCACCAGCAGAGGCAGAAGCTCCAACTGAAGAAGAAACTCCAGCAGAAGAAGAAGCTCCAGCAGAGGCAGAAACTCCAGCTGAAGAAGATGATAACTCTGAAGAGTCAAAGTAAAATAATTATTTCAATAGAAAAGGAGATTAGTTATGGAAGAATTTATTGGAACTATAGTACGTAATTTGGTTGATAAGCCAGATGAAGTAGATGTCAAGGTAGTTGAATCTGACGAAACGATCTTATATGAACTTCGTGTTGGTGATGGCGACTTTGGTAAAGTGATTGGTAAGCGAGGTAGAAATATTTCAGCTATTCGTACCATTTTATTTGCTATAAATGCAAAAGAAGGTGGTAAGCGAGCTATGTTGGAAATTATTGATCAGAATGAGCAATAAGCTTTTTGCCATCGCAAAAATAACTCGAGCCAGAGGGCTTGAAGGAGAAGTAGGTCTACGTCCACTTATTCGTCAATTCGATGATTATGTTGACAAGCCTCTTTATATTGGGTTTGATGTTAATTTGGCTAGAGATGTGAAACTTGAAAAAGTGACTGGTATTGATAAGAAGCGACGTTTTCTTTTTGAAGGATTGAAAAATAGAGATGAAGCAGAATCAATGATTGGTCAGCTAATTTTTGCATCTATTACAGAATCTGACCCTATAAATTTAATTTCACCGGACCTTTTAGGTGCAACAGTAGTTGCTGATAATGGTGAAATAATTGGAGAATTGGTAGATATGATGAGCTTACCAGCTAATGATGCATATGTGATTGAGCGTGGTAAGAAAGAAGTTCTAATACCAGTTATCCCTGAAATTGTTCGTTCTGTTGATGTTAAGATGGGTTTAGTTACAATTACACCAATGGATGGTTTATTGGATTGAAAAAACAAATTGCCATCATCACACCGGTTCCAGAAATGGTTAATTCGGTGGTGCAACAATCTATGTTGCGGCGAGCGGTTGAGCAAGAGAAGGTAACTCTTCATTGTATTAACCTTCGTGATTTTGGGAAAAGCAATTATCGTCAAATTGATGATACACCTTTTGGTGGTGGTGCAGGTATGGTAATGATGCCTAAACCTTTATTCCAAGCTATTGACCATGCTATAGAATTAGTTGGTGGATCTGAGAACCTTAGGATAATATATCCATCACCACAAGGAGAGTTGTGGAGTCATAAACATGCTGTTGAGAACAGTGAAGCGGATAAGCTAATTGTCATTTGTGGGCATTACAAAGGTATTGATGAGCGAGTAATACAAAAATACGTAACTCATGAATACTCCATTGGAGACTTTGTGGTTACTAGTGGTGAGTTACCAGCTCTTATTGTAATCGATAGTGTTGTTCGTCTTATTCCAGGAGTTTTAAATAAGATAGAATCAGCACTCTCAGACACATTTGCATCTGATTTATTGGATGCGCCTTACTATACGCAACCTAGGGAAATAGATGGTATGAAAGTGCCAGAAGTTTTAATATCAGGACACCATGAAAAAATTAAAGCATGGCGTAAAAATAGTAGTGAAGAAGCAACAAGAATAAAACGTCCAGATATTTGGAAAAAATATTTAGAATTAAACGATTTGGAGAAAAATGATGAATAAAATGATGCCAGTTATAGAAGGACAATTAAAATCAGATGTTCCTGATTTTGGTGCAGGTGATACAGTCTCAATTGATGTGAGAGTTGTTGAAGGCGGTAAAGAACGTATCCAAAAATTTGAAGGTATTGTAATTGCACGTAAAGGTAGTGATGTATCAGAAACATTTACAGTAAGAAAAATTTCTGGAGGAATTGGTGTTGAGCGAATATTTCCTATTCATTCACCAATGGTAAGTAAAATTGATGTTAAACGTCGTGGTAAAGTGCGTCGTGCAAAGCTTAATTATATGAGAAAATTAACAGGCTCTAAAGCAACACGTATTACTGAAAAAAGATAGTTGATATTTTCACTGATATTTAGCCCTCATTATCTTTGGTAGTGAGGGCTTTTATTTATGACACGTTTTGAAAAAATAATATTAAGCATAACGGGAGGAAGTCATCTTTCTGTTCATGCTTTAATGTTAGCCTTACCAAGTTTAATTCCAATTATTAGAAATGAGTTTAATGTTGGTTTAGATATTCTTGGATTTGTTGTCACTGTAAGCGCCTTCATGTTTGGCTTGGGTGCAATTCCAGCTGGGTGGGCAGAAAAACGTTTTGGTGGAAGAAGTTTACTTTTAATCTATCAAGTAGGTTCTTCTTTATCCGCCTTATTAGTAGCTCTATCTAGCTCTTTTATAATGATGATTGTTGGGCTTGGGTTCATGGGGTTCTTTTGCAGTATTTACCATCCTGCAGGACTTACATTAATTTCCCATCGAGTTAAATCGTTAACCAGAGGGATGGCTATTCATGGTATCTTTGGATCTACTGGATCTGCATTAGGTCCATTATTAGCTACAACTTTAGCAGCATTAATATCTTGGAGATCAGCATATGCTTTTCTTGGGATTTTTAATGCAATTTTAGCAGTAGGCACATATTTAACAATACCCTATCGTAAACGTTCCGAAATACCTGAAGAAGAGTTTGCAAATCATAATATAAACACAAATAAACCTGCTCTTATATTTTATTTTCTTGCAAATGGATTCATGGGTATGGCATACTATGGTTTTACAACTTTTATGCCATTGCATTTTGCGGAGAACACAACTTCTATACTTCCTAATTTAACTGAAAATATGAAAGCAGGTCTATTTCCAACAATGGTTTTTATTGCTGGTATCGGTGGGCAGATTATTGGTGCTCGTATAGGAGAACGTTTTCATAAACCTACAGCATTAATTTATATTATTATGGCTAACATACCATTTCTTATTTTAATGGGATATACTTCTGATATATTTTTGATTATTTCAGGTATATTTTTAGGAATTGCTTACTTTAGCAATCAACCCATTGGAAATACTCTTATTGCAAATTTTACTAATAGTCAAAATAGAGGAATTGGTTATGGTCTTAGTTTTTTTATTAGTTTTGGAATTGGATCATTTGCAGCAGGATTTAGTGGGCTAATAGCTGAAAATATGGGTGTCGCTGCAGTCTTTCCAGCAATGGGTATTTTGCTTATTCCAAGTGTTTTATTTGCTTTCCTTATGAGTCGAGCAGCTAGAAGTTCTTGATTTGTGAATTTAATTAATCTACTTTAGTAATTATTATGACATTAAATCAACTTAAAGAACTGCCTTCTGTCTCTCAAGTAATATTTGAGATTGATAAAAATATATTATTAAATAATAAATATATAACATTTATAATAAAGTTGAGATTAGAAGAGTATCGTCGTAATGCTAAAAAAGGTATTCTGAAATTAGAACGTAAGCAAATTATTAATAATATTTTAAATGAAATCAATAGTTTGACTATGCCAAGTATGAAATCCATTATCAATGGTACAGGTATTGTACTTCATACTGGTCTAGGTAGAGCACCTATTAAAGAATCAGTTGCAAAAGATGTTGTTAAGCGAGTTTCTGGATATACAAATTTAGAATTTAATATAAAGAATGGTAAGCGTGGACAAAGGCAAGATCATATAGATTCTTTACTTTCAGCTCTTACTGGAGCACAATCAGCTATGTGTGTTAATAATAATGCAGCAGCAGTTATTTTAACTTTAAATGAATTGGCCGAAGGTAAAGAAGTAATTGTTTCACGAGGTCAGCAGGTTGAGATAGGTGGATCTTTTCGAATTCCGGAAGTAATAAAAAAAAGCGGTTGCAAGATTAAAGAAGTAGGTTCTACTAATCGTACACATTTAAAGGATTATGAGAAAGCAATTAATAAGAATACAGGTGTAATTCTGTGGGTGCACACAAGTAATTATGTAGTTAAAGGCTTTACGAGTGAAGTATCATTGTCTGATTTGGTAAAGCTAGGAAAAAAGAAGCGTATTCCTGTTATGGCCGATCTTGGATGTGGAGCATTAGTTGATTTATCTGATAAAGATGTTTTTATTGATATTTTTGTACAAGATGTAGTTAAATCTGGTGTAGGTATTATAACATTCTCTGGAGATAAATTATTAGGTGGTCCACAGGCAGGATTAATAGTTGGTAATAAAACTTATTTAAAAAGATTTAAACAGAATTCATTTGCAAGAGCATTTAGATGTGATAAATGGATACTCGCTTTTTTAGAATCTTTATTAAGGAGCTTTTATGATGATGGCCCATCAAAGGATAACTTAGCTATAAATTTAATGACTACTTCAAGAAAATCACTTTCAAAAAAAGGAGAGAAAGTTCTATCATATATTCCGCAAAAAATAATTAAGCAACTAAGTATCTCATTAGTAGAATCTGAAGTTGAAGCAGGGAGTGGTTCTTTACCTGAAGAAAAACTAAAAAGTATGGCATTGAAATTCAAATCTGATTCATTTTCTCCTAATATTTTATCATCTAAATTTAGAAATGGAAAAAATCCAGTAGTTGGATATATCAATAACAATACTTTTTTTATTGATCTAAAAGCTATTATTCCAGGCCAAGAAAAAACTTTAGCTGAAGCTATCCTTGAAATCAAATAAACAGGAAAATTTTGCAGATCGTTATTGGAACAGCTGGCCATATTGACCACGGAAAAACCGCCTTGGTCAAGGCTTTGACTGGTACTGACACTGATCATCTAGCTGAAGAAAAAGCGAGAGGAATGACCATTGATCTAGGTTTTGCCTATCTAGATAAATTCATAACTATTATTGATGTGCCAGGTCACGAAAAATTTATAAGAAATATGGTTGCTGGTGTTTCAACTATTGATATTGCTCTTCTTGTTGTCGCTGCAGATGATGGAATTATGCCGCAAACAAAAGAGCATTTGCATATTTTAAAGCTTCTCGGATTGAAAAAAGGTATTATTGCTATAACAAAAACTGATTTAATTAACGATTTAGATTGGATAGATTTAATTGAATTAGAGTTGCGTGAACTAGTATCAGATACTTTTCTAAAAGATGCTCCAATTTTTCGAACATCAGTTGAAAAAAATGAAGGAATTGATGATTTAAAAAATGAGATTATTACTTCCTCTAAAACTTTAAGCACGGTTCCAAATCGTGGTTTTTTCCATATGCCAATTGATCGAGTTTTTTCAAAAGTAGGATTTGGAACAATTGTTACAGGAACAGTATTGTCTGGTAAAATTAGATCAAGTATTGACTTAGAAGTATCTCCAGGTAATAAAAGAGCTAAAGTAAGAGGGCTTCAAACTCACGGAAGTAATACAGCATCAGTTAAAATGGGAGATAGAGCTGCGATTAACTTATCTGGAAAGGAATTAGATAACTTATCAAGAGGTTCAGTTATATCTGAACCAGGTTTTGTTAAAGAAACAGATAAGATCATTGTTAATGTTAGTATGATTTCAGATACAAAATGGAAATTGAAGAATCGTCAACGTATACATTTACATATAGGGACTGCAGAGGTAATGGCTAAAGTTGTAATAAATAAAACAATTCAAGCAGGCGAAAAATCTAATGTATTATTTTTACTTGAGAAACCATTAGCTATTTTAATGAATGAACGTTTTATAATTAGAAGCTTCTCACCAATGGAAACAATTGGAGGTTGTATTGTTTTGGATCCAGAACCTCTTTTTAAAGGGAAAAAACTAAAAGAGTGGGTAAATACATTAGACTTTGAAGATTTTAATAGGTTTAATCAATTTATAAATAAATTTTGGAAAACTCCTGAATCGATAGGTAATTGGTCAAGACGCTTCCATATGAATGAAAAGGAAATTAAAATTTGGATAAAAAATTCTAGTCTTTTAAATGAAAAAGGGATGGTTTTCAGTTCTCAATCTTTTGAAAAATCTATAAAATTGATTCGTGAAGTATTGACATCATTTCATCAAAAAAATCCATATAAAAATTCAATACCTAAAGAACGTATCCAAGTTATCAGTCAATTAAGTATGAATTGGCTTTCTTTTATTTTGATTTCGCTAGAAGATGAGCTTATTTATCTCGATGGAGGATTTGCTTTAAAAAGTCATTCAGTATTACTCTCTGAATCTGATGATTCTTTAGTACGAAAATTAGAAAAACTATTAATAGATGCTGGATTTAATCTATCTAAGGCAATTGATTTAGAAATAAGTGATGGAAAAAAATCATTAGAACTTCTTCATATTCTTAAAAATGATAAAAAAGTTTACGAAGTTATTCAAGGTATGTGGATTCACTCATCGGTATGGGATAAATTAATTAGTAAAATATCTCAATATTTCTCAACAAATGAAAAAATGAACATATCAGATTTTAAAATAATGACTAAAACTAGTCGTAAAAATGCAATTCCTTTATTGGAATTCCTTGATAAAATGAAAATTACGGAACGTGAAGGAGATATGCGTATAAAAGGAGAAGCTTGTGCTTAAAGATAAAGGAACTCCTCTTATGCGTCAATATATGGAGGTGAAGAATAATTACAATGATGCAATTGTTCTCTTTCGTATGGGTGATTTTTATGAGACTTTTAATAATGATGCAAAAATTGTTGCTAAAACTTTAGGAATAGTATTAACTAAAAGATCGAATGGAGCAGCAGCAGATGTACCTTTAGCAGGATTCCCTTATCATTCATTGGATAATTATTTACATAAACTTGTAAATGCAGGATATCGGGTAGCAATTTGCGAACAAGTTGAAGATCCTAAGCTAGCAAAAGGAATAGTAAAGAGAGAAGTAATAGAAGTTGTTACACCAGGAACTATTACAGCTGAGCAAGCGCTAGATCAAAAATCAAATCAATATTTATGTTCTATACATTTTGGAAAGAAATTATCAGGTTATGCAGTTCTTGATCAATCAACAGGTGAGTTTTATTTAGGTGAATGTTCACCAGAACGTTTAACTGAAGCATTGAGGAAATTTGCTCCACGTGAAGTTTTAATTGCTGAGTCTTTAGTTTATTCAACTTCAGATTGGTATAATAACCTTAAACCTTTTATCACAAAAATAGAAGATTGGATATTTAATTACGATCAATGTTATAAAACACTATTAAATCACTTTTCTGTAAAATCATTAAAAGGTTTTGGTTGTGATGAGCTAAATGAAGGTGTTATAGCAGCTGGTACTATTTTTTACCACGTAACCGAGTCATTGAGTGGCAGTATAGACCATATTTCTAAAATAAATCCTATAGCTGATAAAGATATTATGGGCTTAGATGGATTTACTGTAAAGAATTTGGAAATATTTAAATCACTTGGTAGTCAAGGTACTCATGGTACTCTTATTGATATTCTAGATAAAACTATTACCGCAAGTGGTGGTAGAATGTTAAAACAATGGTTAAATCGACCACTTACAAATAAAAAACGATTAAATAAACGTTTTGATATTGTTGAATCTTTTATTGAAGATTTTAAAACTTTAGATGATATTAGATCTTCTTTAAAGGAGGTTTCAGATATAGAACGGATCCTTGGGCGAATAAATACTAATAAAGTTTCACCAAAAGAAATAAATGGTCTTCGTTTTAGTATCGAACAAATTCCTAGAATGAAAACTATTTTTATAAAATCAACACAAAAACCTTTAAATAAATTCAGTAAAGAGTTTTTAAATATTAATACTATTTTAAGTGAAATTAATAAAGTCCTTAATAAAGATGCTCCATCACAAATTAAACAAGGTAAAGTCATCGTTGATGGCTTTGATAAAGAATTAGATGAATTACGTCAATTAAGTAAGGGAGGAAAAGACTGGATTACAAGCCTTCAAGCAAGTGAAAGAGAAAAAACAGGAATTTCCTCATTGAAAGTAGGATTTAATAAAGTTTTCGGCTATTTTTTAGAAATTACTAAAACTCATAATGATAAAATCCCCGAAGAATATATTAGAAAACAAACATTAGTTAATTCTGAAAGATACATTACACCAGAACTTAAAGAGTATGAAGAAAAAATACTTTCTGCTGATGAAAAAATCGAATCTATTGAATCTAGAATATTTAATAACCTATGTCAAAATATTATAAAGAAGGCGAATCTTTTACAAAAAAATGCATTAGTACTTAGTCGTTGCGATGTCCTTTCAACTTTCACTGCAGTAGCAATTGATAATAACTATTCAAGGCCAATTATCACAAATAATCAAAACCTTAAAATTGAAAATGGTCGTCACCCAGTCGTTGAACAGCTTTTACCTCAGACAGAACGATTTATTCCTAATGATCTCTTTATAAATATTAGTATAAACCAAATACACTTAATAACAGGTCCTAATATGGCTGGTAAATCAACATATTTACGTCAAATTGGATTAATAATATTAATGGCTCAAGTTGGTTCATTTGTACCAGCCTCTAAGTTAGAATTTGGTTTAGTAGATAAGTTATTTACAAGAGTTGGTGCTAGCGATAACCTCGCTGGAGGTGAAAGTACATTTCTTGTGGAAATGAATGAAGCTGCTAATATTCTAAACAATGCTACACGAAAAAGTTTAATACTCTTAGATGAAATTGGTAGAGGTACAGCAACATATGATGGACTATCTCTGGCATGGTCAATAACTGAGTATTTACATAATACTAAAGCAATAGCTGCACGTACTTTATTTGCAACACATTATCATGAATTGACAGATTTAGAAGACACTTTAGATCGAGTAGAGAATCACCATGTTTCTGTTAAGGAGTTTGGTGATAAAATAATTTTTCTAAGGAAAATTTTGTCTGGACCTGGTGATAAAAGTTATGGTATTCACGTAGCTAAAATGGCAGGATTACCTAATGAAGTGATTAATCGAGCATCTGATATTTTAAATTACTATTTAACAAAAAATCCATCAGATAAAAAGATACATATAGAAACAAATGACGCTCAAATATCTTTATCCTTAGAACAAGAATCTTTAATAAAAAAAGAAATATCTTCATTAGATCTTTACAATACTTCACCTGTAGAAGTAATAAAAAAGTTAGAAGAGATAAAGAAGAATCATTGTTTATAATCAATTTTTAATTTTATGAACTTTTATCATTCTACTTTAAATAAAATATTATTTATTATTATTTTATTATCAACGGCATCATCTCAAACTTATTGGGTTAAATATGGCTGGGAAGTTTTTAAAAGTGCAGGTGATGCCAGAATATTATCACTGGGTGGTTCAGCAGTAACAGATTTTGGAACTTCTGTCTCACCATTATTTAATCCAGCTTCTTCTAATCGAGTAGGGTTACATAATTTTAATTATACTCATCAAAGTCGTCTTGCAGGTATGATTAATAGTGATTTAATAGGATTTCAAATAAACAGTTATACTCGACCAATTAATTTAATTTTAATGCATGAGGGTATTGATCAAATTCCAGATACTCGAAATATTCTATTAGATTTTGGTTTTGATGGTGTTCCTGGAACTGGAGATATTGGTGAAAATAATGGTTTATTAGATGATGGTGAAAGGTTAGATGAAAATAAAATAAAATATTTTTCACAACGTCAAATTGGATTTCATTTAAGTACTGCATGGGAAAAAAAAGAGCTAACATATGGTCTCGCACTTAAAGGGTTAAATCATACTCTAGGTGAATATTCAGCTTTTGGTGTAGGTCTAGATTTTGGAATATTAGCAAGACCATGGGATAATGGTCAAATTGGAATAACTATTCAAGATATATCAACAAGTTGGTTAGTTTGGGATAATGGTACCGTTGAGCGTTTTAAACCAACCATCATTTCAGGAATAGCTCATACTTATGCCTTTAAAGATTTACCAATAGCTATTAATGCTATGGGAAATTTCATTTGGGAGTTATCTGGTAAAAACTTTGATGATGATTTAAAATTTGAAAATCATGGAGTAAAATTACTTTTAGGTCTTAATATTATTTATAATCAAATGGTTGCGGTTAGGATTGGTCGTAATAAAACTGGTACTAATACTGCTGGAATTGGTCTTAGTTGGGAGAATATTTCTTTAGATTATGCTTTTTTGAACGAACCTGTTAATTCAGGATTAGGGTCTACTCACCTAATTTCTTTATCAGCTAATTCAGAATGGATATTTTCGTATTTAAAAAATATTTAGTTTTTAAAATAATTAAATTTTCAAAAGTCGAGTTAACCAATCAGGTGCCCATTTCATTATAGGAATTATAAATAATTTTACCTGCCATGGGAAAATATAGACTTTTTTTCTATTCTCAACAGCTTTAATGATTTTATCAACGGCAATATTAGTACTTATTTTGAAAGGTTGAGGGTTATCTTGATTATCTGTCATCTCACTTGAAACAAAACCTGGGCAAATTGCGCTAAATGAAATATTATATTTATGAAGTGCATTATTCCAACCTTGACAAAAATTACGTACAGCTGCTTTTGATCCGCTATAAGCAGAATGATGAGCTAATCCTCTAAAACTTGCAACTGAGCTTATTACAGCAACTTTACCTTTTTTATTAGATTTGAAATAGGGGATAAATGGTAAGACAGTATTGGTTACACCCATAATATTAGTTAATAAAATTCTATTCATAGCTGTTGAATCACCTGTATTTAATTGATCTGGGGCTCCAACACCTGCATTAGCATAAATAGTATCTATTTCGCCTGGAAGAGATATAAAATCATCAATATTCATTTGGCATGATTCATTATTAGTTACATCTAAAGTGTAACATTTTGCTTCACCACCTAGTTCAAAACATTTAGATGCAACTTGAATTAGCTTATCTTCTCTTCGTGCTGCTAATCCAATAAAATAACCTTTTTTAGCATATGCATAGGCTAAATATTCACCAATTCCACTACTAGCACCTGTTATAAAAATTTTTTTCTTCATTTAGTAAAATTACCTTAATCAATTAAATAATATTACATAGAGTATTGATTAATATACTCAACAATTTTACTTGAAATAGAATAGATGTATTACTTCATTAAAATCTATAAAAAGTGTAAGTTTTCAGGCTTATTTAGAAATAATAAATATGATTCAAAGTATGACAGGTTACGGTCAAGGCTTCTCAGGCACTGGCACAAAAAAAATTACTGCTTCAATTAAAGCAGTCAATGGCCGTTATCTTGATGTTAAAATACGTGGTATTGATATTGAGCCTGCAGTCGAAAAGAAAATTCGTGATATTATTACTGAAAAACTAATTAGAGGTACAATACTCGTCAATTTAGATAAAGATAATGGAAATAAAACTCAAGATCTTACTTTTAACTCAGAAAGATATGAATTGATAGAAGCTGTGCTACTTGAGATTCAAAAAAAATATGGTCGTCATCTTGATATGGGTGACCTAATCAATGCTAATGATTTATTTACTTATGTTGATAATGACCCAATTACTTCAGAAAACTTGATTAAAGCAGTAAGTAAAGCCTGTAGCGAAGTATTAGATATGCGATCTATTGAAGGTATAAGACTAAAAAAGGACTTTGAAGATCGTTTGTTAATTTTAATAAACCTCTTATCTGATTTAGAATCTGATTTACCAAAAGAATTAGAAAAACGTGAAGAAAAGTATAAAAATAAAATTAGTGATTTATTAAATAATTCAACAATAGATGAGGTTCGGATTGCGCAAGAGATAGCTATTTTGGCTGAAAAATCAGATGTGACTGAAGAAGTTGTTCGATTAAAAAGTCACTTTGATCAATTTAAAAGTATGCTAAATAAAAAGGAACCATCAGGTAAAGGCTTAAATTTTCTTTTACAAGAAATTAGTCGTGAGATTAACACAATTGGCTCTAAATGCACATCTGAAAAAATAATTAATAAAATTATAAATATGAAAGATGAAACAGAGAAAGTTAGGGAACAAGTTCAGAATATATTATGAATAATTTTATAATTATTTCTGCACCTTCTGGTTCAGGAAAAACTACTATTTGTAAGTATTTACAAGAATTAGACCCTTCTATTGTTTTTTCAGTTTCATGTACTACTCGTCAAAAAAGGGAAAATGAAATTGAAGGTAATGATTATTATTTCATTACAAATTCAATATTTGAAAAAAAAATTAAAGAAAACAAATTTGTTGAGTGGGAAAAAATTCATGGAAATTTCTTTTATGGTACATTAAAATCATCTTTAGATGAAGCTATTAAAAATGATAAAACCATACTTTTAGAATTAGATGTTAAGGGAGCAATGTCTGTAAAAAAACTTTACCCAAATAAATCCTTATCAATTTTTATAGAACCACCAAGTGTTGAAGATTTAAAAATTCGCCTTGAAAAGAGAGGCACAGATAATAATGAACGCATTATTAAACGTTTAGAAAGGCTTGAATCAGAATTAACATATAAATCAAATTTTGACTATCATGTTATAAATGATGATTTAGATCAAGCGGTTAATGAAATTATGAAAATTATTAAAAAAGAAAATAAAGGAGTATACTATGGCTCTTGAACCCTTATCTATTCGACAAATGGAAGAACTTACTGATGACCAATATGAAGCTGTTGTAGTAATGTCAAAACGTGCAAAACAAGTTCTAAATAATCGAATTGTTGAAGAAATGATATCAGAATCTGTCGATGAAGTTGAAATGGGAGTCTTTGATGAAGTTGATGAAAAAAACCCAGAAGACTATGAAGAACTTGAAAAACCAACAACTGTTGCTGTTGATGAGTTTATAAGTGGAAATATTAAATGGGAAGATAATAAAGAATAATTTTTGATAAATAAAAAAATGAAGTTTGGTTCAAATATTATTAGTAATAAATATTTAAAGCAAACTCGTGAACTGTATGGTGATGACCTTTATTTAGACTTTGGTTCTAAACTAGATAATAAAATTTCTAATGATAATCATTTTGATAATAATTATAAATTGAATCTAGAATTATTTAATAAACAAATTAATGATTGTCAAAAATGTTCTCTAGGATCTTCGAGATTGAATTTTGTTTTTGGTGTTGGAGATGCAAATGCATCTCTACTTCTAGTTGGTGAAGCACCAGGAGAGAAAGAAGATTTAGAAGGTGAACCATTTGTTGGTCGAGCTGGAAAACTTCTGGATAAAATTTTATCTGCTATTGATCGTTCACGTGATAAAGATGTCTATATTTGTAATGTTCTTAAATGTAGACCTCCAAAAAATAGAGACCCTTTACCAACAGAAGTAAAAGAATGTGAGCCATATTTGCTTCATCAAATTAATTTGATAAAGCCAAAACTAATCGTAGCTTTAGGCCGAGTCGCAGGAATGACGCTACTTAATGTTGATAATTCGTTGAAAAGTATGCGTGGACAGATTCACGATTACAATGGTACAAAACTAATAGTAACCTATCATCCAGCTGCTTTATTAAGGAACCCTAATTGGAAACCAGAAGCTTGGAAAGATTTTAAATGGATTCGTTCCATTATTGATTAATTGAAATGGCAAAAAAAGATAAAATAAATGAATTAACAGCACAACCTCAAGCACTAGAAGCTGAGCTTGCTGTACTTGGTTCAATGCTTTTAACAAAAGAAGCTGTTAGTATGAGTATGCAATGGTTAACAGCTAATAACTTTTATAAAGCTGCTAATGAACGAATTTTTGCATGTATGGTAGAGCTTTTTGAGAAAGGTGAACCTGTTGATGCAATTTCTGTAGTTGATAGATTAAAAAAGAAGAAAGAATTAGCAAGTGTTGGTGGAGCACATTACATATCTGGATTAGCTGAATCTGTGCCAACTACAGCCAATGTTGAACATTACTCTAAAATAGTCCTTGAAAAACATCTATTAAGAACATTGATTAAGGTATCTCATGATGTTTCAAAAGATGCTTTTGAAGATTCTCAAGATGTTGACCAAATATTAGATTCTGCAGAATCTGCAATTTTTAATATTTCTGAAAAGAGACTTCGTGGCGGTTTTAAGCATATTGATCCAATTTTACATCATGCTTTTGAAGAGCTAGATAAAATTGCTTCTAAACCAGGTTCAGTAACTGGTGTACCATCTGGTTTAATGGATCTTGATGATATGACATCAGGGTTTCACCCTGGAGAGCTAATAATTGTAGCAGGTCGTCCTGGAATGGGAAAAACTGCTCTAGCTCTTACAATGGGAAGAAATGCTGCTATACTTGAAAAAACTGGTGTAGGTATGTTTAGTCTTGAAATGGCAAACCATCAATTAGCAATGCGTTTACTTTGCGCAGAAGGTCGTGTAGATAGTCATTTAGTAAGAACAGGAAAGTTACCTAAAACACAGTGGAAAAACCTAAGTATTGCAGTAGGCTCATTAGCTGAAGCACCAATTTATTTAGATGATACTCCAGGTATGTCAGTTTTAGAAGTAAGAGCTAAAGCGCGTCGATTAAAAGCTGAAAAGGATGTAGGCTTAATTATTGTTGATTATTTACAGTTAATGACTGGACCTAAAGGTTCGGAAAGCAGACAACAAGAAATTTCCCAAATTTCACGTTCATTAAAAAACTTGGCTAAAGAAATAGATTTACCTGTAATTGGATTGTCACAGTTATCTAGAGCTGTTGAAAGTAGGACTGACCGCAGACCTCAATTGTCAGACTTGCGCGAATCAGGTGCAATTGAACAAGATGCCGATGTTGTTATATTTTTATATAGACCTTGGGTCTATTCTCAAGAAGAAGAAGATCGTGGAAAAGCTGAAATTATTGTATCAAAACAACGTAACGGACCAACAGGTATTGTTGAAGCTACTTTTATTGATCGTTTTGCTCGTTTTGAAAATATGTCAGCATTTGTTGAAATGGAAGCAGAGTCACAATTTTAAATGATTAATCCACTCTCAAGATTCGCACCGTTTCTTGTTGGTGACTTTCCAAAACCTTTTTTAGAATTATTAAGCGGTGTTACTCATCATGAAAAACTTTCTGAAGATGAATTAAAAGGCATACTTTGGAAAGCATATGAATTTGGTTTAAGACACCATGAAGGTCAAAAAAGATTATCTGGCGAGCCATATTTTGAGTCTCATTGCGTTGAGGTAGCTAAAATTCTTGCAAATTGGAATATGGATCATGTTACTATTATTGGTGGCTTACTTCATGATACCATAGAAGATACTGATGCAACACTTGAAGATATTGAAGAAATTTTTGGATCTGACGTAGCCAATTTAGTGAATGGCGCAAGTAAATTAGGTGGTATTCGTTTTTCAAGTCGTAAAGCTAAACAAGCAGGAAATTTCATGAAAATGCTGATTTCTGTTGCACAAGATTTGAGAGTAATAATTATTAAATTTGCAGATCGATTACATAATATGTCCACGATTAATCATTTGCCAAGAATTAAACAACATCGTATAGCTGTAGAGACTCGTGATGTTTATTCACCTTTATCTCATAGATTAGGAATGGCTAAAGTGAAATGGTTATTAGATGATTTAGTACTTAAAACCTTAAATCCAGACATTTATAAAGAAATTTCTTCAAAGGTAAAATCATCCAATAAGGATCGTGAAAAATATATTAAAACTATAACAAAAGTTTTAAATGAAGAATTAAAGACTTATAAAATAAACCCAACTATTGCTGGACGACCTAAATCCTTTTCTTCTATATATGGAAAAATGGTAAAAAGAGGTAAGGCCTTTGAAGAAATATACGATATACTAGCTTTACGTATGGTTGTAGAAAAAATTGAAGATTGTTATTTAACATTAGGTATCATTCACCAAATCTTTAAACCCCTTCAGGAAAGATTTAAAGATTTTATAGCTAATCCTAAAAGCAATGGATATCAATCAATTCATACTACAGTTATAGGGCCAGGTGGTAAATTAGTAGAAATTCAAATAAGGACCGAAGAAATGGAGCAAACAGCTGAAATAGGTATTGCTGCTCATTGGAGATATAAAGAAGGCCCTAGAGATTCAAAAAATGTTGATAGTCATGTAAAATGGTTAAGAGAGTTATTAGATATTCTTCAAAGTGAAGAAAATGATCCTAAAGAATTTATGCATATGTTGAAAATTGATTTATTTAGTGATGAAATATTTGTTTTTACTCCTAAAGGAGACCTTCTTCAATTACCAGTTAAATCCACTCCATTAGATTTTGCATTTGAAGTTCATTCAGAAGTAGGTAAAACATGTTTAGGTGCTAAAGTAAACCATAAGACAGTTCCATTGAATACGGTGCTTCAAAATGGTGATACTGTTGAAGTAATTACGAGTAACTCGCAGCAACCCAACTATGGGTGGCTAAAATATGCTATAACTTCAAAAGCTAGAAATCAAATTAAAAGATATTTAAAGAAACAAGAGAAAGAAGAAAGCATAATAATTGGCGAAGAGATACTAACAAAAAGTTTAAGACGTCTAAAAATATTGAAACAAATAGATGAAGTCAAAAATGCATATTCAAAATTTGGATTCGGAGGTGTAGAAGATTTAATTGAATCACTTGGTAAAGGAGACATTTCTGTTAGAGATATACTTGACAAACTTTCTCCGGAGAATGTAGATCTAGAAGAAGATGATACTTCTAAGTTTTTTAAATTCCGTAAAAAAGAAAGTAGAAATATAAAAATTGAAGGTATTTCAAATATAATGGCGAATTTTGGTAAGTGTTGTAACCCTATCCCAGGCGATGATATGGTTGGTTTTATTACTAGGGGTCGAGGAATTACAGTCCATCGTTCTGAATGTTCAAGCTTACCATTGTTAAGAGAAGAATCAGATAGATTATTACCTGTTGATTGGGAAGTTGCTAGAAAGGATTTTTTTAATGTTAGAATGAAAGTTGTAGGTCAGGATCGTAAGGGTCTTTTAAAAGATATGACAGAAACAATTTCAAAACTAAGTATAAATATGACTTCGGTTGATATTAAAGTTAAAGATACAGTAGCTACAGCAATATTTATCATTCAAGTTAATAATGTCAAACAATTAGATAGAGTTGTAAGAAAAATGTCTAACGTCAAGAATATAGACTTAGTTGAACGTAGTAATAAATAAAATATTTATTTAAGCATGGGTAGATATCTAGCCATTGATCATGGATTGAAAAGAATTGGGTTGGCTTTATCAGACCCTATGAAAATTATTGCTAAACCTTTTAAAACTATCCAATACAGTAATTTAGATGACTTTTTTAAGTCTTTAACTGTTATAATAGAAGAAAAAGAAGTTGAATGCATTGTACTTGGTTATCCAATTGGAATGAAGGGGCAAGAAACAATACAAACAAAAAATGTCTTAGAATTTAATGAAAAATTAAAATTAAAGATTAAAATTCCAATAGTATTTCAAGATGAGCGGTTGAGTTCGTTAAGTGCTGAAAAATCACTAATTGAACAAAAAATAAAAACAGGATTTAATAAAAGTAAAATTGATGAAACTGCTGCCGCTATTTTTTTGCAGCAATTTTTAGATACTAAGCGTATATGAATTTGCTTTTTAATCGTTCATCATTTCATCTTTCAATTATAAGTGGCATATTAATTGGTTTTGCTTATCCTCCATTCCCTGGAATAACTGCATGGTTTGGTTTTGTTCCTTTAATTCATATTTGGTTAAGTGAATCTCCAAAAGAATCAGCTAGATGGAGTTTTTTATCTGCTGTTATTGCAAACACTATTTCTTTCTATTGGATAGGTCTGAATTCTGGTGCATCATTATTTCCCGTACTTTTATCTCTAATTAGCTGTATTATTTATTTATCATCAATGTGGGCTCTAGTTGGTTTCTTCTTATCTCATCTAAATAAACGTTTTGGTAATGGACTTGCAATGATCCCTTTTGTTTGGGTTACATTTGAATGGTTACGAAGCTTTGGTCCTTTAGGTTTTCCATGGGCAAACTTAGCAATAACGCAAACTAAATTTCTCCCACTTATACAAATAATCGATACAACAGGTTCAGAAGGTGTAGGCTTTTGGATTTTATTATTGAATACTCTTTTATATATCTTTCTTAGAACTAATATTTTTGATAAAAAATTAGTTATATCATTAATATTAGTATTCTTAATACCTTGGGTTTTTGGAACTATTAGATTTCAATTTTTTGAAACAAAACATAATATTAAAAGTCGTACTATATCTGCAATTCAACCAAACGTGAATCCCAATCAAAAATGGGATGTATCATATCGAGATAGATTATATACTATTATGGATTCTCTTAATGCTGAAGCATATTCATTTGATCCTGATTTAGTTCTTTGGCCCGAAGCAGCATTGCCTGCTTATATGCGTGTTTCTACATTAAGAAATAAATACGAATCATTAGTTAAAAAAACTAAAATTCCATTATTAATGGGAACAGTAGATTATGAGTATAAACAAAATAATCGTTTAAGCTATAATGGTGCAATTTATTTTGGAATAAATGATAATCAAATGTATCATAAAATGTTTTTAGTACCTTTCGCCGAATACATTCCACTTTCTAACAATTTTAAAATTCTTAAAAAATTAAACTTTGGACAGGCAAATTTTTCACCTGGAGAAACATTCACAACTTTCCCCCTAGATACAATTCGTTTTGGGAATTTAATATGTTATGAATCTAGTCATCCATTTGTCGCCAGAAACTTTATTCAAAATGGTGCTAATTTTCTTACTATTGAAGCTAATGATGCTTGGCTTCGTAATTCATCTGGTGTTAGGCAACATTTTGAACTAGCTGTACTTCGCGCAATTGAACAAAGAGTAGGTATAATTAGAAGTGCAAATACTGGAATTTCTGGTGTAATTAAACCTTCAGGTAAAACTGATCATAAAGTTGCTTTTGGAGCTCAAGAAGTTTTTAAAGGTAAAGTAATTCTTAATGATAAAATTACATTTTATGGTATTTACGGAAGTGTTTTTTCTCAATTATGCTTTATTATAACTTTCATGCAGTTTATATGGCTAATAAAACGACAAAATTAATTCTTTTCTCATTTATTATTTTCAATGTGATTGTTTATGGTCAAAATCAAGTTGATCATAAATTAGATCCTGTAATAAAATCTTTAATAATTCCAGGCTGGGGACAAAAATCTTTAGAAAAACCTAAAAGAGCTCGATTTTTTAATTATTTAGAATCAGGGATACTACTTACACTTATTGGTTCTTCTACATTTGCTAATATTGAAAAAAAGAATTATAAAGCTTTTGCTTCAAAACATGCAGCAATTTCTTCATCTGGGAAAAATCATAAATACTGGGTAGATATTGGAAATTATAATTCAATTAAAAATTATAATGAAGAACATTTAAGAAACCGTGAAATGGATGATTTATATTCAGATGATAAAAAATGGAGTTGGGATTGGGATCAAGAATCAAATCGTAAAATATTTGAGAATAAACGTATTCGCGCTGACCAATTAGAATTATTTGGAACATTTAGTGTTGGTGCGTTAGTCCTTAATCATATTGTTTCATCAATAGATGCTTTGTATTTAAAAAGAATTTCCACTAATAAATCATTGACAATAAATCCCCATAATAATTTAATTTTAGGAAGTGTTGGATATTCTTTAACACTTTCATTCTAATATAAATTCAAATTATGCATCCATTAGTTAACTTATGGTTTTTTCTTGGTTTCTCAACTTCATTATTATTTACTGAAGGTTATTTTGGTTGGCTCCTTCATATAATAATTTTTCTTTCTGTAGTGATTTATAATTATAAGATTACGCCACTTATAATTTCTAAAATTATACCATATATATATTATTTTCCTTTAATGCTTTCATTCTATGTACTTTTTTCATTATTCCTAACTAATAACAGTCTTCAAGTAATTATTTTTGAAGCTATTTATGGTTTTCTTAGATTAATACTTATGGTAGCAAATATGATGTATTTTTTTGAAATAACACCAAATAAAGATATAGTAATTTTATTAAGAAGTATTTGGATAAAATTTAATCTTGAATGGAAATGGGTAGAAAATTTCTTTTTATTTTTAAGTTTGACCTTAAGATTTTATCCCACATTTCAATCTAATTGGAATTCAGTAAGAAATAATCATAAAATGCTTGGACTTGAAGCAAGTACTCCTCGTTTAAAAAAAATAATAATGGTAGCTAATGAAATGCCAGGTCTATTAATCCATGAATTAAAACGTGCTAATGATATTAGCATAGCAATGAAACTTCGAGGTTATGGTAATCAATTTCCTAGAGGAGTAACATATCCTATTCCATTTAATTGGAATCATGGAATTATGATATTCTTAATTACTTTTGCTTATTTTATTTTATTTAAATATGCCACGATTTAGTATAATTGTACAATATGATGGTACTGCTTTTCGTGGATGGCAATTACAAAAGCATGATAGAACTATTCAAGGCGAGTTAGAAAAGTCTTTAATAAAATTTAATAATAATATCATGATACGCGTGTATGGCGCTGGAAGAACCGATACTGGAGTACATGCGACTGGACAAGTGGCACACTTTGATTTAAAAACAAATTTAGAACCAATTGAATTAAAAAATGCATTAAATGGACATTTACCAAAAGATATTAGAATAATGAACTGCAATCTAGTCTCTGAAAAGTTTCATGCTAGATTTTCAGCTATAAAAAGATTCTATTTATATAGGATTCGTAATGATAATTTTTTGTTAGATAGAAACTTTACATGGTCTACAGAAAAATTAGATATTGTTAGATTAAATGATGCAGCTAAAATTATTAAAGGAGATCATGATTTTACATCTTTTAGTCGAAATAATAAAAATTTAGAGCATCGTCGATGTATTATTTATGAATCTTTATGGAAAGAAGATAATGAAATTGTAAATTACTATATAACTGGGAATAGATTTCTTCACCATATGGTACGTTATTTAGTCGGTACAATGGTTGAAGTATCACGTAAAAAAATTCGATTCGAAAAATTTAAAGAACTTATTGAGAATCCTTCAGAAAATGCCAAAATATTTAAAGCACCACCACAAGGTTTAGTTTTATATAAAGTAGATTATGCTAATAATTAAAAAAACCATTTTATTTCTTTTTACCTCAATACTTATTTCACAATCTGATATAACTAATTCAAGAACTAATGCTATTACAAATGCAATTGAAATTTCTAGTCCTGCTGTTGCTAGTATTAACGTTACTCAGGTCCAAAAATATTCAATAAATCCATTCCAACGAGACCCTTGGTTTGAATATTTTTTTCCACCTCAAATTAGACAAAGAGAAATAAAAGGTTCTGGTTCAGGTGTTGTGATAAGTCCAGATGGGTATGTGCTAACAAATGATCATGTGGTTGAGAATGCTACAAAAATTATCGTGACTTTGCCTGGAGGGGAAGAGTATAATGCAGAGGTTATTGGTATGGATAATTTAACTGATTTAGCATTGTTAAAACTTGATGGTAAAAATTTTCCATTTATTGAAATGGCAAACTCTGACGAATTAATTATAGGTGAATGGGTAATTGCATTGGGAAACCCTTTTGGACTTTTTGATATGAATCAACAGCCAACTGCAACTATAGGCATAGTTAGTGGAAAAGATCTTGATTTTGGTTTACAAGATGGTAAAGTATTTCAAGATATGATCCAAACTGATGCGGCTATTAATCCTGGCAATAGTGGAGGACCTTTGGTTAATTCAGAAGGAAACTTAATTGGTATTAATACTTTTATTTATACAGGAAGTAATGCTCGCCAAGGATCTATCGGTATTGGATTTGCGATTCCAATAAATCGCGCTAAAAGAATAGCTGAAGAATTAAAGTCAAAAGGTGAAATAATTCGAGATTTTACAACTGGAATTCGTGCGCAACCACTAGACTCTAGAACTGCTACTTATTTGGATATTCCGATTAAAGAAGGTGTAATTATCACTAGTATTGCTAAAAATAGCCCTGCAGAGAATGCTAAACTTGAATATGGTGATATAATAATTGCAGTTGAGAATCAAAAAGTTTCAAGTCTAAATGAAATTTTAGAGGTTATTGAAGTAAATGACATTCGACCTGGTGATAAAATTCAATTAAGAATTTGGAGAAATGGACGTTATATAAATAAAAAACTTAAATTAGGAAAATTATAGATATGATTGCAAAAGAGGGCCGTATAATACTTATTCCTTTATTATTAATCACATTACCTATAGGTATTTATGCTCATCTAGTTAATAATACACTTTTTTCATCAATTTATTTTTTCCTTGGTGTCTTATTTTTATTTTGCATTAATTTTTTTAGAGACCCAAAAAGAACTATTCCAATGGGTGAAAATATAATTATTTCTCCAGCAGATGGTAAAATAGTTAAAATTACGGATATTAAAGATCCAGATGTGGGAGATGCGAAACTAGTTTCTATATTTTTAAACGTATTTAACGTTCATGTAAATCGTGTTCCGATTGATGGTAAAGTTATTTCAACAAAGCATAAATTAGGTAAATTTTTAGCAGCATTTGATCATAAAGCATCAGATGAGAATGAACAGGTAATTACAATAATTTCTCATAAAAGTGGAAATTATAAAATAAAACAGATTGCTGGTTTGATTGCTAGAAGGATATTATGCTATGCTAAAGAAGGTTTGATTTTACATAAAGGTGGTAGACTTGGCTTTATTCGATTTGGAAGTAGAACAGATTTAATTATGCCATCAAATGTAAAAATAAATGTAAACTTAGGTGAAAAAGTTAAAGGTGGTGAAAGTGTCATTGGAGAATTATGACAAATATTAATACAAAACAACCCAAACGATTAAAACGTTCCTTTATTCCAAATATTGCTACCGTTTTTAATATGTTTCTGGGTTTTTTAGCTATAACACTTATTTTAAATAATGAACCAATTAAAGCTGGTTGGGTGATGATGGTTGGGGTGTTTTTTGATGTTCTAGATGGTAAATTAGCCCGTTTAATGGGGTTAACTTCTAGGTTTGGAACTGAATTTGATTCACTAGCTGATACTATTTCTTTTTGTGCTGTACCATCAATACTTGTATATAGTGTTTATGTTGAAGGGCTTCCCATAATTCTTGGAGCTGCTATTAGCTTTATGCCACTTTTATTCGGGACGATACGTTTGGCAAAATTTAATATTGATACTTCTGATGAGCCAAAACCATATTTTATTGGTTTAACTACACCACTAGCAGCAATAACTATTATTGCGTTTATGCTCTTTAATTATCAGTTATATAATGATATGGGTGATCCTAGGTTAGCTTTGGTTATAGTTGCTATCATGAGTTTTCTAGAAATCAGTCCTGTACGTTTCTCAAAATTTCCAATTCTTAGTTTAAAAAGAGGGCGAAATAACAATTTACGTTTAGTTGGCTTAGGAATCACTTTACTTGGTCTTCTATTCTTTAGAGGTTTGGTTCTCTTTCCTTTAATGTCAGTTTACATTATATGGTCCATTATTAAATGGACTCTTGATAAAGATCGTTTAAGTTTAGATTTAGATTCTGAATCAAATTTGGAGAAAAATGATGTTGAATAAACGTTCGCTTTCAATTATTGTGCTTATACTTTTTTTTGGAACACTCTTTGGAACGTTGTTAGGAGAATTACTTGGTTGGGTTTTACCTGATAGTGTTGTTCGTGAATTTTTTTTAAAAAGTATAAATTTTAACTTAGGTAACGTAGTAGGTAATGAAACTGGTGTAGTTACTTTAGATCTGATAATGTTATCTATAAAATTTGGTCTAACACTTACATTTAATTTTACTAGCATTATTGGTTTTACAACAGCTTATTATTTTCTAAGGTATTTCAGATAACCATTATAAATTACACTTATTAAATGCACTTTTTTATTGGAGGTATGAAATGATTAATCAAGAACTATTTTTTGCAGCTATGCCAGGTGGATGGGAAATGGTAGTTATAGCTTTAGTAATCCTTTTAATGTTTGGTGCAAAAAAACTTCCAGAATTAGCTCGTGGATTAGGTCAAGGTATTAGAGAGTTTAAAGGTGCTGTTGATGGTGTTAAGGATGAACTCAAAGATGCGGAAGAGTCAATTGAGAAAAATAACGAGTCAGATCAAGAAACAAATAATTAAATAGTTATTTTATCTATATTAAAAAAAGGGATCTTTTTGGTCCTTTTTTTGTTTTAATATAAACTTTTAGGCAAAAGTAAATTAGAATAAAAGAATGATCACATTTGCAAATCCATTTTATTTTATTGGGCTAATATTTATTTTAGCTCTTTTAATTTATCATCGTTTTTTTGGTAAAAAACTTGAAGGTACTTTTAGTATTTCATCAGAATCTCTTATTTCAAATAAAATGAAAAGAAGAGGTAAAGTTCGATATCTGTCGTTAAGGTTTTTAAATTACACAACTTTATTTTTTATTCTGATAGGTTTGACAAGGCCACAATTAATTGATTCAATAAAAGAAACAAATGTTGATGTTGTTGATATAGTTTTAGTTATGGATATTAGTTCATCAATGCTGGCAACAGACTTTCCTCCTAATCGATTAGAAGCTGTCAAAAATACTGCTAAAAATTTTATAAAAGCTCGAACTGGTGATAGATTAGGTGTTTTAGTTTTTGCAGGTGAATCTTTTATTCAATGTCCTCTTACAATCGATCAAGATGTATTAATCTCTTTAATGGATGAGATTAAGATTGCCGAGCAATCTTATGATGGTACAGCTATTGGTATGGCAATAGCAAATGCAACAAACCGTCTCAGACATAGTGAATCAAAAAGTAAGGTTATGATATTGCTTTCTGATGGAAGCAATAATGCTGGTGAGTTAGATCCATTGACAGCCGCTGATCTGGCTGCTAAATTTAACATAAAAATCTATACTATCGGAGCAGGTACTAATCAAGATGTTTCATTTATTCCAGGAAGAGGTTACATTAGAAATGAAATTGATGAAGAAACATTGAAATCTATTTCTAAGAGAACAAATGGTCAATATTTTAGAGCAACAAATTTATCTGGTCTTGAACAAGTATATGATACAATAGATGCTTTGGAAAGAACAGAAATTGAAATAAAAGAATTCACACAATACAAGGAACTATTTGGTTGGTTTTTAATACCTGCTTTAATTCTAGGCCTAAGTGGTCAAGTTTTAGATAGAAATATTTTTAGAAAACGTCTATGATAGAATTTAGATTTCCATTCATTCTTTATATTTATATTCCATTATTCTTAGTTTTATTATTTTGGATTTATAATAGTTATAAAAAACCTGCTTTTAAAAAAATATCAATAGCACTTCGATCACGTTTATTTTTTAATACTAGTATGAAAAGAGTTAAAATAAAAGATAGGTTTCTATTCTTATCTTTATTTTTTCTAATTTTCGCAGCATCGGGGCCACAGATTGGTGTTCGCTTAGCGCCACTTGATCGAAAAGGAATTGATTTAGTTTTTGCGATAGATGTATCTACAAGTATGAATTCAGAAGATGTTAAACCTAGTAGACTTGAAAAAGCTAAATTTGAAATATCACAGATGATCCAACAGTTAAAAGGTGATAGAGTTGCCATAATTGTTTTTGCAGGCTCTAGTCATATGTATTTACCCTTAACTATTGATTATGAAGCTGCACGTCTTTTTTTAGATCAAATAGATACAAATATGATACCAACTCAAGGTACAGCATTAAGTATGGCATTAGAAACTGGACTTTCAGCATTTACTGAAGATGATTCTAAATTTAAAGTATTAGTATTAGTTACTGATGGTGAAGATCATGAAGGTAAAGCTATTGATTTAGCCAGTAAAGCTGCAAAAAGGGGAATGATAATTCATACAGTTGGAGTTGGTACGCAAAATGGTTCATTAATACCAATAATTGATAAGCAAGGTATTAGAGCTTATAAAAGAGATAGTAACGGTAAGTTAATAACATCAATTCTTAATGAAAAAATCCTAAATGATATAGCTTCATCAGGAAATGGAACTTATGTTCGATTTGATAACAAACCAGCAAACTTTAAAAATATCACTAAGGCAATTGACAGTATGGAAAAACGAATACTTAAATCTCAAATCTTTAGTGAGTATGAAGACCGTTATCAATCTTTTGCAATTATTTCTTTTGCTTTAATGTTCATTGGAATGATGATTCCAACAAAAACAAAAACACATATGAAATGGAAAAATAAATTTGAAGATTAGTAAAATATTTATATTCTGTTGTTTTTTATCATTTTGTTTATCTCAAGATAAAGGTTTGGAATTTTATCAAAATCAAGAATATGATGAGGCCAAAGGCTATTATGAGAATATTTTACTTGAAAGAGGAGATAATGCACAAGCTCATTTTGGACTTGGAGCTTCATCTTATCAACAAGGCGATATTGAAGTAGCAAAAGAAGGTTTTCAAGAATCTTTAAAAACTTCTGATAACAATTTGCGTTCTAAAGCTTTTTATAACTTAGGAAATACGTTTTATAAAAATAACAAAACCAATGAAGCTTTATCTTTTTACAGAAAAGCACTTGAATTAAACCCAAATGATAAAGATGCACTGTTTAATTATGAATATTTAAAATATCAAAAGAAGCCACCTGAAAAGGATAAAGATAACCAAGAGCAAAAAGATCAAGAGCAAAAAGATCAAGAGCAGAAAGATCAAGAACAGAAAGAAGAAGAACAGAAAGAAGAAGAACAGAAAGAAGAAGAACAGAAAGAAGAAGAACAGAAAGAAGAACAACAACAAGGTCAGGAAAAACAACAAGATAAAATGGATTCTTCAAATGAAGAAAAAGATCAAGATTTAACACAAGCAGAAAGTATATTGGATGCATTAAAACAAGATGAAAAAATTATGCAAAAAAAACAAATTTCTCGTGCAAAATCACGTAAACTTGCCAAAGATTGGTAATGATTATTAATAATTCAAAATTATATATATTTTTATTTTTTATTAATCTTGGATACTCACAGACTACTGTTTCGGCTTCTGTAGATGCAAACCGTATATCTCGTAATGAAACTATTGGTTTAAAAATAATAGCTACAAATGCGAATGGTACTCCCAGCGTTAATGTTTCTCCAATATTAAAAGATTTTAAAATTATAAGTGGACCTGCTCAACAAACTAATATTCAATGGATAAATGGCGCCATGACTAGTTCAAGAAGTCTATCTTGGACTTTACTTGCTAAAAATGAAGGTAAAATCAATATTCCAAGCCTTGAGGTTACTGTTGAAAAAAATATTTATCGAACAAATCCAATTGGAATAACTGTTGAAAAAGGAGCTGGGCGAGCTCAAATGGCTAATGTTTTTATTGAAGCAAAGTCTGATAAAGAGCAAGCTTATCCTGGAGAACAGATTACCGTTACATATCGTTTATTTACACGTCTTAATTTATCTATTGAAGATATTGAATACCCAAAGAGTGTAGGTTTTTGGAATGAAGATCTTCGAGTTGCTCAAACTATACGATTTAATAATACCAAAATAAAAGGAATAGATTACAAAGTAGCTACTTTGTACAAATCTGCATTATTCCCAACTCAGTCTGGAAATTTAGTTATAGCACCTATGACTGCAATTTGTAATGTAGAAAAACCTTCAAGAGGAAAATCAAATAATTTTTTTAATGATGCATTTTTTAATTCAATGTTTAAAGAGACACAACGTCAATTTATTCAATCTGATTCAATAAATATAAAAGTCGTGAAATATCCAATTACACCACCGACAGATTTTAGTGGTGCTGTCGGAAAATTTGAAATTAGTTCTTGGGTTGATACACCAAATGTTAAAATTAATGAAGCTATAACTTTCAAACTAAAATTAAAAGGTACTGGTAACCTAAATCAGTTTAATATCAATAATATAAATTTTCCACAAAATATGGAAGTGTTTCCACCAACTTCTTCGTTTAAACGCGAAGAATTTAGAGATGATTTAACGGGTGAACAAAATTTTGAATATATATTAATACCTAGAATATCTGGACAATTTATATTAAAGCCTGTCACATTAACTTACTTTGACCCGTCTTTACAAAAATTTATCATTGCTAGATCTAATCCTGTTCCTTTAATAATTAATAATAATAACAAAGGTGATATATCAACAAATCAATTTAATAGGGAAGATATTTCTTTACTAAGTGAAGATATTAGACATATCAAAAAATATACACCTAGATTAAATAGTAAAGGAAGTAAAAGGATACCAATTTGGGTTTGGGGTACATATGTTTTTGCTTCTGCATTATTCTTATTTCCATCGGTTATTTCTAAATATAACACAAATCGTTTATCAACATCTAGCCACAGACAATCACGTGGTGCTCTTAAAGTTGCTTTAACTAACTTATCAAAATCTACTACCGATCCCTTTGCTTTAACCTCAACCGTACTTTATAAATACTTTCAATCAAAATTATACCTATCCTCAGAAAATTTAGACCCACTAATGATTGAATCTGTTCTTAATAATAAAATTTCTGCTTCTCTTTTAGAGGAAGTTGTTTCACTAGCAAAAATTTGTGATGCTGGACGATTTGGTCCAGAAGCAGACGCTCAAGTTGAAACTTTACAAATGCAGGCCAATAATATTCTTAAAAAAATTGATAAAGTATTAGTTTGAGATTCTTAATTATAAATATAATGTTACTTTCTATTGTTACTACTCAATCCTCTGATTCATTATTTCAATTAGGAAATACTTATTATGAAAATGAACAATATGAAACTGCAGCTAGTACTTATGAACAGTTAGAGAATGATTATAGTCATGAATATTTATACTTAAATCTCGGAAATAGCTATTACAGAATGGGCGAATTAGGTAATGCCGTATGGGCTTATGAAAAAGCTTATTCTATTGCGCCAAGAGATCAAGACATTATTTATAATTTAAATTTTGTTCGTTCACAAGTAAGAGATAGAATTATTCCTCCAGATAATTTTTTTATATTTTCTTTGTATACAGCATTTTTAGATAAAACTACTATACTTGATATAAGTGTTTTAGGTGGATTGTTATTTATAATCATTTCTATCATTTATCTAATGAATTCATATTTATTAATCCCTGAAAAATTAAATTCTATTATTAACTCTACACTAATATTGACATTGGTCTTTTTAATTTGGGTATCTGTAGATAAATATTGGAAGTTCACTGATATTAATGAAGCAATAGTCATTTCAACTTCTGTTGATGTTCGTTCTGCACCAATTCAAAGGGGTGAAAATGTGGTATTTAGAGTTCATGAAGGAACTAAAGCACAAATTACTGCATTCGATTCAGGTTGGTATGAAATCATACTATTAGATGGTAAAAAAGGATGGTTAAGTACTCAAGATATGAGAAAATTATGAAAATAATATTATTTTTAGTATCTACTTTCTTAATAGCGCAAGATAAAAAGATTGATTTTGACCCAAACCAACTAATTGACCCTGAACCAAAATGGCCTATAATAAGTTCTCCATTAAATACTGAAAATCTTTTAATTAATAATAATGAATTAGACTCAACGCAAATTATTATTGAAGGATTTCGTGTTCAACTTTTAGCTACAAAAGAAGCATCAAAGGCTGAACAGTTACAAAAAAAACTATTAGATAACTTAAATCAAAATATATATATAGTTTATGAAGCGCCTAATTATAAGGTTCGTATAGGTGATTTTATTGATAGAAGAAAAGCTGAAAACTTAAGAAAAGAGATGATAAAAGAAGGTTACACGTCAGCTTGGATTATTAGAACGAGAATTAAACCAAAAGTAGAATAATTTATCTATTGTTTTAGAAGTGAAATTTTCTATTGTCAGTAATTTCTGCTTTATCTTTTAGATTTTTCATCCAATTTTGGTAATTAGTTGTTTCTTTAATAGAGCTTAAATCAACTTTTATTATATCTTTTTGACTTTGCCAAGCTGTTGAATCAAATGAGCTAATCTCTAATATTTTAACTAGACCATATCCTCGATTTGTTTTAAAAGGACCTATTAATTTATTTTTATCAGAATTTAATAGCGCACCGACTAATTGTTCAGATTTTCCTAAAGAAATAAATGAAGCACTTAACCTTTTTTTGTCACTAGGAACGTATTCTATAGTTTTATCATTTTCTATTATTGTTTCAAATGATGTTCCAGTATCAAGTTTAACTTTTAATTCATTTGCATAAGATGATGTGGCTTTGAGATTTCTATCTCTATCCATTTTGGCAACAACTTGAGAACGGACATCTTCAAAAGGTGCAATTCCTTCATGTGATATTGAATCAAGTTTAAAAACTGCATAAAAATTATCAGTTTCTAAAGGATCTGAAATTTTTCCAACTTCTGAATTAAAAGCCCATCTTACAGCACTTCTAAATGGCCCCAATCCAGCTATAAATATATCACCTTGGTCTAAATAATTAGATGGTTGTATTTGCACGTCATGAGAGTCTTGAGCTGTTGTAAATCCATAATCTTGAGCATCATAACTAAAGAGAGTTGCCTTACGTCTTAAATTTGTACGAGTATTTTGTCCCATATCAATAGTCAAAAGTATATGTTTAGCTTTAACTTGGTGATTGTCTTTACCTTTGTTTTTTATACTATCAATTTTAATAATATGATAGCCATATTGTGTCATAATTGGCCCTACAACAGATCCAGGTTTTGCTTTAAATGAAGCTTCTTCAAAAGCTGGAAGCATTTGACCTTTTCCAAACCAACCTAAATCACCGCCTCTTCCAGAGTCAGGAGTTACTTGATTTCCAGGATCCATAGTGTGAATATTGGCAAGGGCAGCAAAATTATCACCTTCACTATAGGACATTATAATTTCTAATGCTTCTTGCTTAACTCTTAGACTATCATCAGATGTTGGCGATTTAGCCCAACTAACAAATGATATGTGTCTTTTTTCATCTCGTTTAAAATCTTCAAGTCGCGATTTATAATTTTTTAATAATTCTTCATTTGAAGGTTTAGAAACTTTATTTTTAATTGAGTTATTAGTTATATGGAGAGCAGAAATAGTATAATCAATATTTCTTTTAATAAATTCTTCTTTTACATCATTTTCTGATACGACAGATGACATGCTTATATATTGCTGAAGTTTAAACCTTGGGATATAGTATTCTTTCATCCATGCTTCGATTGGTGTCCAGTCAATCATTCCAGGAGTTTTTAAAGCTTGCTGATATCTCTCTTCATTAAATACATTATTTTCATAAAATAATCTTTGAATATCAATCGGAGGATTATTTTCTAAATGATATATAATTTCCTCATCAGATACAGTTATTTCTAAATCTTCAATAGCCTGCTTGGTTAGATATTCTTCAATGAAGCCATTCCAAACTTGACTACGAACTCTATCAAGATCTTGATCTGAAATTTGCGTACCAGAATTACGAATCGCATCCATTTGTGCATTTACAGCTTGATTAAACTGATTTGGTGTTATTTTTTGACCATTAACTAAGCCAATAGCTTCAGCAGGATTAACTCTGCCAAGTAGTTGATCTATTATATTTGCTCCACCAACCAAACCACCAACAGTCATACTTAAAAGAAAAAGAATAAGTAGAGCCCAAAGAACTACGTGCATCCTATTTCTTAACATTGTCATCATTGCCATAAATGATTATCCTTAAAATAAATAATGTTTTACTTCTCACATGAGAGGGTGCGAATTTATGTTTTTGTATGTCCTAAACGCAACGAGTATGATAAAAGTTTGAATTTTAAATAAATATAATCTTATTTAATTAATTTGTATTAATCTTCGTTATTATAATTTTATTGATTATCTATAATTAAATAGCAAATAAGTGAATTGACAAATTTTAACCCTAGATCTAAAGATCATC
>Ga0206684_1000036_pt1 | contig 44839 bp, 31 predicted proteins | sample M210012015metaG_FD_155467 | JGI IMG/M metagenome (GOLD analysis project Ga0206684, IMG submission 155467) | Ammonia-oxidizing marine archaeal communities from Monterey Bay, California, United States - M2 100m 12015 | ecosystem: Environmental > Aquatic > Marine > Intertidal zone | place: USA...
TGATACTTACCGCCGAACAAAGGTAGAGTGAATTAAAACAATATGCAGGTAAAACAGTATCAACATCTGGTACAACGAGAGATCGATTGGATCCACCTTGAAATTCATCACCACCCCAGGCATTTCCATTGATGTATTTATATTGAACTGTATCGCCAGGTGTTAAATCCAAAATTACAGAATATACACCATCACCATCTGCATCACTTAATGCCGTTGCAGCAGGATCCCATCCTTGCATGGAACCAGCAATATGTACACCATCTGCGCTGACGTCTTCATTAGCCATATCTACTTGAAACGTTACACTTGCTGTATTACAACTGTTAATTGGATAGGGGCAGGTAGAAGTAGCATTTGTCTCAGAATCATCGGAACAATTTGGCGCTGCTATCGTCCACTGTGTAGAATCAAATGTTGCGCTAGGAGTGCGACTATCGCAGTTACGAAATGCCCATGCATCCACATAATCCCAAAATTCACCCGTTCCATCCGTATCAAGATCCCCAAATAAATCTACAAGAGTTTCCACCCCACCGGAAATCATAAATAATTCGATAGCATCATCACCATTCTGACCAACATCGGTATCAATTGCATAATTAACATTGTATTCTCCAAAAACATCTCCAAAATAGTTTTGATATGCAGTAGTGTCTCTTAAAAGCCAGAAACTTTCACCTTCTGCTAAGGCAACTGCAGGAAGATTTGCTTCAACCCCATCCGTACCACCACCATTATTGGCGACACCAACAGCATATACACTAAGATCTGCTATATCGGCAATAGCTACCAATTCGATACCTTTACCAGAATTACCTGCTTCAGGAACATCTAAATCCAGAACTCCTCCAATTATTAGAGAACTAGTTTGCCCAAAAGCAAACGTGAAAATACTAAGACAAAATACGAATACCATTTTTTTCATTATTAAGCTCCTCCCAATGAAAATGAATTTGAATGATTCTTTAAAAAAAGTGAATGAAAATATAAGTAATAATTTTGAATATCATAATGAAAACTGAATACTGAATTGATGGGTTTCTCCCAAATGAGATAAAGTTTCTACACTATAGTTAATGAATAGATTTTTCTTTAAGATATTTGTCATATTTAGTCCTATACCCATCGACATTTCTTTTTCTCGATCATGCAAGAATAAGGAATTCATCCCTGACCGTACAATGAGCAGGTTGTTAAATAATGCACACTCCAAACCTGCATTGAGATACATGGTATTGTCATTGGGGCTATTTACATCAACGCTCCATGTGGCAACACCAAATTGGCCGACATTCATTTGATCAGAAATACCCACTCGCAATATAAGAGGTAAATCAAATTTATCAGTAGATAAATATCCTGTAACACTTTCATTGTTTCCTTCAATGGTTTCATTAATATCAACAGGGACAAGTAAATCATCGCCTGTCATATTCATTTTAGGACCAAAATTGCTAATACTGGTTCCCAACATAAACCCGTAGGGAGTGGAAAATAATGTACCAATATCTAATGCAATACCTGCCGCACGATTATTGGCAATATTTTCTTGAATATACTTGCCATTGAAACCGATAGAAAATCGGTCAGTCAGGTTCATAGAATAAGTAGCTCCGACTGCATAATTTGCTGCAGAAAATGTTTCTCCCGTATTTTCATTTCCATAGCGGGTAACTTCCATATCTTCCATCGTGACCGAAGTGATGTTCAATCCAAAGAATTGATTATTTAATAAAGGCAACGAAAAACCAAAATAATCAAAGGAAATATCCGCAATCCAATTGGAATGATTAAAAAACACTTCTTTCACCTTATGGAATCCTAGTCCAGCGGGGTTCCAGTACATCGCAGTGGCATCATTTGCAATGGAAGTGAAAGCACCACCCATACCCACAGCTCTTGAGCCTACATTCATATGCAAAAATTTCGCCGCAGTAGTGCCTGTTTTATCCACTGCATAAGCGTGTCCAATGAAGAAATGAATACAAAAAATGATGATAAAATATTTTTTCATTTTACAATAGCCAGTTTCCCAACTTTTTCTCCAATTCCATTTGCTTCAATATGATAGATATATACCCCGTAACTTGCTGTTAAATTATCCTTGGTTAATAGATCCCATTTCCCAGTTCCATAATTAATAGATGATTGATGATGTATTTCTTTAACTAAATCCCCTGAAATAGTGTATATACGTATTATACATTCTTGCGGTAGAAAGCGAAATTGTATTTCTCTAGGGCCTCTTCCAGAAGTAAATATGTTTTGTCCTTCAAAAGTATTGGTTGCGTAATATGGATTTGGAACCACTTTAATTTTGTCCATATCTGTTATTGCTTTCTGTTGATCGACATAAGGCGCAATGGTTGTAAACTCATAAATATCTTCTGTAAGAAATGGTTTTTCAATAAATATATATGCCGTATCACCAGGTTGAGGTTCATTGTAAATCAGTTCCTCGTTATTGGGGTGCAAGTTTAAATAAAAGGACCAAGAAGGCGCTGGATTTCCATTTTCATCTTCGTGATCCATAAACACAATCCAGTCACTTTCTCTATTACCATCGGCATTGAAGTATCCATCAGAATTTCCTAGAGGTATCACATCAATTAATGCAACGGGAATATCTACCCAGTCAATATCGTCGATTCCGGTTAATGATTCTCTTCTTTGGGCTGTAAAATTGACATTGCGACTACTATAAAGAAATCCTGGATAACAATTGGATGAATTTGGCAAATAACGCATGCATATATCTATTGTTGAATCAGATTGCGTGTCATTAAATATAATTCGATAATCAAATGGTAATTGTGTGCCTACTACATTAAATGTTGCATATCGAAGTACACGAAATGTCCAAAGACTATCTCGTGACCAGAACGATTTCTCATCATTAAATCGGAGATCATCTACATTCTTAAATGATAGTCTGAATCCATCAATGACTTGACCATCTTCCATAACAAGACTGTTGCTATTATTAACCAGTGTATCTGGAGCATTTTCCAAGGTAACATCAGTTAAAAAATAGGATTTCGTTGTGATCGTATCATACCCAGCCAAACCTTGTTGATTGGGTAGCGTGGTATCCAAAAAAGTTATTTGATAGGTATGCTGGTTCCGTATACTCATCGGATCAACAATTTCCATATATATTTCACCACTAGATGTACCCGAAATGTGATTAATTAAAGATCCTTCAAACGTAGCATCTGTATAACCAGCAGAAGGAGGCGAGGGAGTGGCTGCAACTACATTTGGACCCATTTCAATTTCACCAGTTAAAGAGTTTACCCGTAAACGCATTGGTGAATCGCTGGGTATGATATCATTTGTTAAATCACCTCCATAATCATAGGAAACAACCGCATAATAATATCGTTGTCCATTCACAACATTTTCATCTCGATAATAATGCCGCAATCCTGTATCATCACCCAAATAGAATTTGATGCCATTTAAATCGACGGGGTGCCAACCGTTCTTTCCGTTATTTAAATCCCATTGAGCTTTCTCTCCATTTTGAATGTATGGTTCCAGAAACGTTAAATTTCCTTCTCCATCGGTGATGGTATATGCATCATTGAATTCAAAATCTGTAGCTCGGTATATTTTATAACCCTCAAAATCATATAAATCCATACCATTGGTCACTTCACCCATATATTTATCAATAGATTGTTCGGCGCTTTCATCCCAATAAAGAGTGACAAAACCGTCCCCTGTAACTGCAGTTACATTTGGAGGATTAGGTGCCTTTGCAAATTGATAATCAAAATCATAGGTAGTTTGAGCAACTGCTTTATTGCGAAGGGCGTCTGCTACATCATTGCCAAGTGTAACCGACATAGCAATACGCTCAGTTTGTCCAGCTTGTAATGGAAAAAATCCTGAAGTAACAAATAAATCATAATCACCAGGAGGTTGACCGCCAGCAGGGGGTTGCCAATAGGTTCCTGGTGTCATATAAAAAAGCCATAGGTAATTGTCGCTAGTGATTGGGATGGAACCCGCTGGATCATACCCTACGGCAGTTAAGCCCATCTGATCGGATTCTGCTACATCAGTCTTATCAATATTAGGTTCTCCTGGAAAGCCTGTTCCCGATCCAGAGGTTGGTTGCTGATCATTTACACCAGCCAGTATTCCACCGGATTCATCTCCATTAATCCCCACATCATCACTGGGATCCCAATCATAATCATTATCGATATAATCATCTCTGGATTCATCAATCATTTCATCTATTCCTTCATCGATTCCTTCGTCAACTGCTCCATCACCATCATTATCAATACCATCCGCATAAGGTTTACCCAAATCTTCTGTATTCACATCGTATAAAATTATATTTGAATTTGGAATCGCGTATCGTCTCCATTCATCGCTAGAAGCTATTTCTACCATTTCAGCAGTAATAACAGGAGAATTTACATCTGCACCCTGACCAAAAGGATATTCCAAAGCATATGGATTTTCTGGATTTGCATTGTTATCGATTCCATCCGCAAAGGGAAATCCTAGATCATCCTCATCTAAACCAATTATATGAATAATAGAATCTTGAATAGAATCATTAGGAGAAGGCCATATGTTCCACTGTGTGTAGGTCGCTTCAATCATTTCATCAGAAACAAGCGGACTGTTGGCTTCGCCGTCTTGATCATTATCAATCTTGTCAGAAAAAGAAACACCAGTTTGATCTCCAAAGGGTACATGGGTCATATTTTCATCAATTAGTCCATTCCCATTATCATCAAGGGCATTTCCCAATATTTCATTGATAATAAAAGATTCTGTAATAATAGGGCCATTATCTTCACCATCACCATCATTATCGATCCGATCGGTATTATTTCCAGGGGTTTCGATGAAAGAAGTAGCAGCGACACCTACTGTATTGCTACCAAATGCAGGATTACCGATTCCATCGCTATCCATAGACCATGCTACATCGTATAATAAATCAAAGTCAGGAGTATCATCACCGCTGTCACCATCTCCACCAACCAGATCTGCCAGCCACATGGAAAAGGATACTTTATCATAATCATACGATGCATCATTCTTTATTTCATGTAGAATAAATACGACATCTTCAATCAACACCTGTTTCCATTCTAATACACGTACACCAGCCATTAAACCTGCGCCTTTACGACTTAGATCTGTTGAATCAGGAGTATAAGAGACACCAACAATGAAATTTCGATCATCTGACGTTTTATAATATATTTCTTGTTGAGCATTGAATTGATTTTTTCCAAAAAATCCATTCCAGGAACTAGGCCATCCTGGATCATTGCTATCATCCATTTTATCAGGCCAGCTAGTTGGCCACGTATCCATATCATCACTGATTGCTATTTTTTGCGAGTTTGGATTTAAATATCCCGGTACAGGTTCCCAAGTCATGGAATTTCCTGATTGATCGGAACGAAAGGGGATAGTTACCAAAGGTCTTATTTCGCCTTCATCTGTAGACACCTCTGCGCCAACAGCTAAGGCAGTCATCGCTATATAATGTTGATTGGAATTCACTGGCCATTCATAGGGAATTTCTCCAGGAGTTGCAGATTGACGTCCAGTAATACCGAAATTGAAAATAGTAGTACGAACTTTATTTACATCGATATTCGTAGCGCGACGATAATCTGGATCCCCACGTTCATCTGATTGCGACCATAGCATATGAAACAATAGGGAAGAGATGTATATAAATCTTACCATGAAAATTGAAATCCAAATTGTATTTCTCTAGGCTCATCATACCAATCAGGACGATTAAAGAATTGATGTATCGTATTAGGCCTTAGAGGTTCAAATGGGGAAATAATTTCTGCTCTTGCTTTTTCAATTGTTTCATCTGTTCGACCTGTATCTCCATAAACAATTATCTCATTTCTTCGGTCAAAAAGATTATAAATATTGATATACAATTTTCCCTTCATACCGGAAAACTCAATATATTTAAACAGTTTGATATCCAATCGGAAACTCATGGGTTTTCTACGACTGTTCCGAATTAACACATTGGATAATACTTCACCTTGTTGTTCATAGTTCGTAATAAAGGGAGTATATGGATATCCACTTCCGTATTGAAATATGGTATTGGCACCCCAGCCTTTATATCCAAATTGAACCGATCCATTTAAGTTGTGTGTTTGGTCCCAATCCAATGGTATTATAGAGCGAGATGGCTCTTTGCCAGCCAACACCGCACCAAATTCTTCACTTGGATCCGAGTTGGAACCTTCTGCGACTTGATATGTGTAATCCAAATGCCATCCAATAAAATTACTAAATTGTCTATAGAAAGATAGAATTAATCCTCGAGAGTTTGAATAATCCTTATTTACAAAGGTGTAATAGTTTTTTCCATCTCCAAGATCAATAGGTATTCCACTCGATACGTAATTTCTTGCATCCCGATAGAAACCTTTTAATTCTAATCTAGTTCTGGACGCTACTTCTTGGCGCAAACCAAGTTCGTAGCTAATAGTTGTTTCTGGTTGTAAATCAGGATTGCCAAAAATTCCAAAATTTGCTCCTGTCTCTGTTAGTTTATATTCTGTATTATTATATAGCATTGAAAAATCAGGTATTTTGAAAAAATATCCATAAGCAAAATGTATTACTCCTTTATCCGAAATAGGATAGGCAACAGCTAGACGAGGACTTAGCTGAGATTTTGTTTGAGTTTTTTTCCACCACCCCAGCTTACTTGCTAAACCAGGTTGATCGTTAAATCTATCATAATATTCAGCAAATGTATGGTTTTGGGGATTACCTAAGCTATCTTCATCCGTATAGGATATATCTCCCCAACGAATATTTTCTAATTCTTCGATTGATAATGTATCCAAAGCTGGATTTCTTGGGTCATAGATATATGGCTCGTGTATATTGATTGGTATACGAGATTTGGGGTTAAAAATTTCATATCGCAGACCAACGTTGATTATCATATCCCCATATTCAATTTTATCTTGGATATAGAAGGATATTTCTTCGGGATTGTATTCATATGTAGATCGATTAAAGCTTCCAATCTGTGGAATGAATGGTGTAAAGACTTGATCTGCTTGTGAAGAATCCAATAGGGCATAAGCATCCAACGATAGTTGGTGTCTGGTTACATCAAATCCAAATTTTATTTGATTATACTTATTGATTTGACTGGTTGCGTCTAATCGAAAACTTCGGCTTTTTGTTTCCCGTTCAAATCGGTCCGTATCGACACCCCATCGCGCAACTGTATATTGTGGAAAATAATTGACTTCTGATCCATACTTATTGATTACTTCGTTAGGTAACCTTCCTTCAATATGTGCCCAGAATAAACTATCTGGGGTGATATAGCGAGGATCCAACGCTTCCTCAAATACATAAGATTGAAATTGATGAGTGTATTCAGTTAGATATAAATCGATAAATGATAGAGCAGAAAAAGAATGAGAGAGGTTGAATCCAATAAATGCTCCATAATCAAAATTCTTTTTTCTTCCTTCATGAGTCATTTGTCGGTTATGGTCGTATCCTTGCGAAGTACCTGAATTAAATATTGTATTAATTTTTAATCGAGTCATTGGACGAAGTCGAAATGTAATCTTATTTTGTGTAGACCAACTATCATACAAATTCAGACTTTCATATTGTGGATTTTTTAATGGTTCATTGTTATCACGATAATGATTGTTATTGTTATCGTAAAAAATGGTATCTCCATACATCGTAAATGTATTTAACCCATTTAACCAACCGGCTGATCGATTGATTCTTGCTGAAGAATAAAAAGTGGCAAACCCCGGAATAATTGGACCACTTAAATTAGCAGAAATAGAATAATCATTATCAATGCGATATGAATCTAAATTTGGGAATATAGAGTCGCTGGTAGTATGATCTCCTGAATAGTAGTTAATAAATCCTTCAAAATTATTACCGCCATCTTTTGTTACCATATTGACTACACCCGTCAGTGCTTTTCCATATTCTGCATTAAACGTACCGCTGATTACTTGTAATTCTTGAATATTATCATTTTCAATTTGAACAGATATACCACCATTGTATGCATCGGTCATTGGCACACCATCTACCATATAAGCAATTTCATTGCTTCGGCCACCTCGCATATGCAATGATCCACTTGCATCCTGAGTAATTCCACCTTGCAAGCGTAATACATCAGCAACTTCAGCAACAGGCATGGATTCTAATTCTTCTGCAGTTACTCTTGATTCCGATTGCGTCACATCAAATTCAATCAATTTACGATCCGCTGTTACAATTATTTCTGATCCTTCAATAACAGATATTTGAAGATTTGCATTCAATTTTGTTGTCCTATCGATAGAAATTTGCACATTATTGATAATCAAAGTTTCATATCCTATCATTTGAAATTTTACATCATAGATTCCAGGTGGAATATTTAGTAGAAAGTATTGCCCGCTAATATCAGAAGCAGTTCCAAGATCGGTTCCATTAATAATAATATTGCATCCGATAAGAATATTATCAGAATTGGTTTCCGTTATCATTCCAGATAATTTTCCAGTTGTTCCAGCAAATGAAATATTTAACAGAAAAGTAGATAGGATGAGTAATCGATAATTCATTAGGAATTTTCTCCAACAGGTAAGATAAACTTCTTTACCGCTGAACTATCAATAGATATCAATGCATTATCTGCTAATTCATTACGAAAATCTTTATAAATCGATTGTTTTAAATCGGGGTTTTGATGTAGTTGTTCGTTTGGATTAAATAATTGTTCCAGACATTGATTTACTAGATAGACATGATAATGACGTTCGAGTAATTCTGTGAATCGAGCATGAGTTGAAAGTTCTAATTCTTCAGCGTGTACGAGCATCTTTTCCCTGGCAGCTAATCCTTTAATAATGTTTGTGAGGTTATCCATGTTATTAATTCGTTTATATTGTCTTGATGAAAGATTATCTAGTTTTTCATAGGTCTGTTTTGCGGTCCAATAATTACCATTCTTAAATGATACAAAAGGACTATTACTATAGATATTTGTTGATTCTTTATTTTCAATAACTGCCGATAAAAACTCTTTTAAATCATCTTCATTAAAATTGATTTCCATTTCTTCCACTTGTGTATCGGTAAAATCTCGAATAGCAGGCATTTTTTTATATTGTACTGCTTTTAATTGAAGCCAATCTTTTTCTAACTGAAATTCCTGTTCTGTAATAAATACATCTTTTTCTTTTTCTAGTATCTGTATAATGCTATATCCATACTGAGTTTTTATTGGAGAAGATATTTCCATATCTTCTAATTGAAACGCAGCGTATTCGAATGCAGGATCCATATCTCCCATACGAATCCAACCTAGATCGCCACCATTTGATTGAAGAAGGGAATCCTTGAAAGTCATTTCCGCACATTTTTCCCAAGGTTTTCCATTTTCCAGTGCATACTGAATCTGTGTGATGCCATTAAAGTCTTTTGCGTATAAATGACGAACATGAAGCGTAGTTTTTGACCATGTTAATAAGGTCCGTAATTCCTCATCGGTCACTTCCATTTGTTTTCCAATAGTAAAATCAAAATACTCATTGAGTAAAAGTTGATCATAGATTCGCTGTTTATGCCTATTGTATATGGGAATCTGATCTGAATGATTACGATGCATATAATTAATGATTAAAACTTCATCTATTAACGAATGCAATAATGTGTATCTATTTGCGAGGTTATCCTGAAGACTTGTCTGTTGTAAAAAATCTTTATATTTACTTATATATGTATTTAGCGTGATCACTTCATTATTAATTTCTACTATTGGTTGCATCATTGATTGCTCGCAAGAATGCATACATATAACAATAAAAACTGATAAAAAGGGAAGAACTGTGAACAAACGTTTCATTATTGTAAATCCAGTACAAGAGCATTTTTTGCAGGTACATGGATATCTTTTTCAAGATCATATACTTGTTTTTTTAGAACGCTTATTCCCTGTGTTTTTTCTTCTAATATTTCATAAAAGCGATCTGAAGAAACGTATGCGTCCGAGGTATTGTTATTTATTAATACCATAACTATTTCTTCATTGTATTTTCTAAAATAAACATAGACACCATTTTGCGGTAGATAGTGAGTTAATGTACCCTTAGTAATAGCAAGATTATTTTTTCTCCAACTTAATAGCCGTTTTGTGAAACGTTGTGCTTCCATTTGCTCATTAGTTAACCCAAAGCCATTAAATCCATTTATCTGATCAGAATCCCATCCACCAGGGAAATCCGTTCGGAGAGTTCCATGATCTGGCGGCCCTTTTAGCAATATTTCTGTTCCGTAATAGACTTGCGGTATACCCCTGGTAGTATATATATACGTCATCGCCATTTTATATAAGGATAATTGTTCATTTAATTGAGTGTATATCCTTTCCATATCATGATTATCAGCAAATACTACTAAACTGTATGGATTTCCATACAAAAAATCATTCGATAAAGTTTCATATATCTTTATTAATCCTGAATTCCAACTTTCATTTTCTTGCAAGCTGATTGCAAGAGCGCTATTTAAGGGAAAATCCATCATGCTAGGAGTATGCGAAATATAGTTATCATACCTGGGGCTGTCTTTTTGCCAGTAGGATATGATAGCAGGATTTAATGACCATTCTTCTCCAACAAAATTAAAATTAGGATATTCATCAATGAGACGTTTACCAAAGTCTGAAATAAATGTTTTATCATGATAGGGATATGTATCTATACGAAACCCAGATAAGTTTGCATATTCAATCCACCAAATAGAGTTTTGAATTAAATAAGTTGCCATAAATACATTTTTGTGATTTAAATCCGGCATAGTTGGTACAAACCAACCATCTACAAAATTACTAGTTTCAGATTGTGTAGTATGGATATCATGTATAGACACCCTATTATGACTGGTTTGCCGGTAATTTCCTTCATTATTTATCCAGTCTTTTGAGGGAAGATCTTTCATCCACCAGTGTTCCGAACCACAATGATTAAGCACAATATCTTTAATAATTCCAATTCCTCTTTTATGAGCTTCTTCTGATAATAATTTATATAAAGAATTTCCACCAAAACGTTCATCGATATTGTAATAATCAGTCGTTGAATATCCATGATAGGAGTATTTTGGATGGTTATTTTCTAACATGGGGTTTAGCCATAGCTGAGTAAATCCCATTTCTTCAATATAATCAAGATGATCAATGATACCTTGTATATCACCACCGTGTCTGCCATCTTTATTATTACGGTTTACTTTTTCTTTTAAATTAGGAGTAGAATCATTTTCAGGATCGCCATTTGCAAAACGGTCTGCTGTAATTAAATATATTACATCCGAAGAGGAAAAACTATTTCGCTTTGCGGAATTATCAACTCTTTCTAATAAGGTGTACGTATGCTTGAGTACTATCTGATCATTTTTTGTGAATCCAATCATAAAATCTCCAGCTATTGTATTTTTATCTATCAAAATATCAATAAACAAGTAATTTGGATTTGTTACCCGATGAACAGCTGGGATGGAAACACCTGGGTATGATATTTGTGGTTTTAATTCACTAATATTATCACCATGAACCATCAATTGTAGCTTCGTATTAAACATTTGTGTCCACCAAAATGGTGGTTCGAGATGTTTAATATCGTAATTATCACTGCTCTTTAGTGGAGTAAAAGAAATAAATAGAATACAAAAATAAATAAGGTAATTATCATTTTTCATCAGATTAAAAAGTTAGTAATATTATTTTGAGTTGCCGATAATAATTTTGTATCGCTTAATATTTATACTATTCAAAATAATGATTAATGATATCTATTAAAACATTCAATGTGTAGTTTGAGTATAATGAAATCAATAAGGAATAATATATTTTTCATCTTATGTATATTTGGATTCGAGCAAATGGTGTATGCTGAAGTAGTGTATTCTGATCCGAATTTTGCAACGGAAACAGATTCAATAACCGTGTATTTTGACGCTTCACAGGGAGATCAGGGTTTAATGGATTATACAGATGATGTATGGGCTCACACTGGTGTCATTACTTCCAATAGTACTCATTCTACTGATTGGAGATATGTAAAGACTAATTGGGGAGAAAACACCTCTGAGACGCAACTGATACCATTAGGAAATAATTTATGGAAATTAAATATTGGTTTTCCCAATGAATATTATGGTGTACCAAATAATGAACAGATTTTGCAATTAGCATTTGTATTTCGTAATAATGATGGAAGTGAATCCGGTAGAGATGTAGGTGGATCAGATATATTTTTAGGTCTATATGATGCAGGGATTACTACAATCATTGTTCATCCATCTATTAATAATATATTTGGTGATACTCGTAGAACTCCTGTTTTTTGTCAGCCAATTGATACGCTGGATGTGATGATTACAGGTGCAGCCATAGGAACAGAAATAGATGGGTTAGAATTGTTAATGGGTGAACATATTCAATTGCAAGCGAATGATGATACGTTATCAGCTCAGATTCTTCTTCAAGATATTCCTTTGGGTATGCACGTGATTACAGCCATTACTCATGATACCTCAGGTATATCAGATAGTGTAGAATTTTCTGTAATGATACATAATGAACCTTCCAATATTCAGCGTCCTAGTGGTATTCAAGATGGGATAAACTATAATGATGAGAATACTCAATCCGTTACGCTATCATTATTTGCTCCTTACAAGGAGCATGTATATGTGATTGGTGATTTTAATAATTGGCTTGTGAACGAAAATTATTATATGCACATGGATTCAGGATCAACGGATTCTATTCATTTTTGGATTACATTAGATAATGTTTCTCCAGAGATAGAATATGCCTTTCAATATTTAGTAGATGGAGAAATTCGTATTGCGGATCCATACAGTGATAAAATCTTGGATAAGTGGAATGATAACGATATATCTAATAATACGTATCCAAGCTTGAAACAGTATCCATTTGGGCTTACAGATCATATAGCTTCCGTATTGCAGACAGCGCAAACTCCATTTGATTGGGAAAATAGTAATACATTTATTCGCCCAGATAAAGATCAATTAATCATATATGAATTATTATTAAGAGATTTTATATCTCAACATGATTTTCAAACATTAACAGATACACTAAACTATTTGGAAGATTTAGGGATTAATGCAATAGAGATTATGCCTTTTAATGAATTTGAAGGTAACTCAAGCTGGGGATATAATTCTTCATTCTATTTTGCTCCCGATAAATATTATGGTCCAAAGATGATGTTGAAGTTATTTATCGATGAATGCCATCGAAGGGGAATAGCAGTAATCATGGATATGGTATTAAATCATAGTTATGTCCAGTCTCCATTTGTAAGGCTATATAATCATGGAGAGTGGGGTGCACCCACAGATGAAAACCCATGGTATAACACAGAATCAAACTTCTCTAATCCTGATGCGCAATGGGGAAATGATTTTAATCATGAGAGCATTCATACCAAGCAATTAGTAGATAGAATCAATCGTTATTGGATAGAGGAATATCATGTAGATGGTTTTCGTTTTGATTTCACTAAAGGTTTTGGTAATAATCCTAAACTTTCTAATGATGCCTGGGGTAGTCAATTTGATGCAGAAAGGATAGCATTATTAAAGCGCATGGCTGATCAGATTTGGGAAACAGATTCCTCAATTTATATTATTTTAGAACATTTTGCAGACAACTCAGAAGAGATAAACTTGGCAAATTATGGAATGCTTCTTTGGGGAAATTCGCAATATAATTATGCAGAATCTTCTATGGGTTATCACAGCAATGGTAAATCAGATTTTTCTTGGGGATATTATGGATCTCGCGGATGGAGCAATCCTCATTTAGTTACGTTTTTTGAAAGCCATGATGAAGAACGCTTGATGTATAAAACGATTACTTGGGGGAATAGCGCTGGTACGTATAATATCAAAAATATAAATACAGCAATCAATAGAGTGAAAGCAATAGGATCTTTTTTCTTTACTATACCAGGACCAAAAATGATATGGCAGTTTGGTGAATTGGGATATGATATTAGCATTGATGATCCCTGTCGTTTATGTGAAAAGCCAATATTATGGGATTATTTTGATGACATGGAGCGTAGAAAATTGTACAAAACATTTCAAACCTTGATTCATATGCGTCAACAATATGAAATATTTAATAGTGCAAATACGGAAGTAGATTTGTACGTTGGTAGTTCAACAGGAAAGAAGAGAATTCGATTAAGTTATAATGATGAAAAAGCAGTGATTATTGGAAATTTTAATGTAGTAAATCAATCATTAGATCCTGATTTTTTTCATACAGGAATATGGTATGATTATTTTTCAGGGGACAGTATCTATGTTTCCGATTTGAATAATCCTATTGATCTAGACCCGGGGCAATTTCATATTTATTCTAACTTTTATATGGATCCACCAGAGGAAGATCTTTTATCTACTCATACAGAAAGTGAATTTTTACCCAATACTATAGAAATAAAGCAAAATTATCCCAACCCATTTAATCCATCGACATTAATTCAAATTTCTAGCAATGGGGATATAGAAACAAGCTTGCACATATTTGATATAAATGGAAAATTGGTAGATACATTGATGGACCAAAACTTTATTACAGGAATAAATACATATCAATGGAATGCTTCTACTTTTCCAAGTGGTATATATATTGCAAGGTTATCATCAGGATCTATGAATAGATCAATCAAGATGTTATTGGTAAAGTAGTCTTTCTTTTAATATATAGAATATGCCTTTATTCGGATTAATTCTCTTTTCTTCACTAATCATTGCTGATGATAGTTGGATGGTATATGATGATTCATCTGTTGCTAGAGTTGATATATATGTTGACCCTCTTGCCCTAGAATGGATGTATGATTATGATAATGTGGAAAGTGATTCATTACACATGGCATATATTTATTACCAGAATGAATACATAAATGATACTTTAGAACAAGTAGGTTTTCGGTTGCGAGGTAATACTTCTCGTACATCCCAAAAAAAATCATTCAAGCTTGATTTTAACCATTTTGTTTCCGGTAGGGATTTTTATGGATTAGAAAAAATTAATTTAAATGGAGAACATAATGATGTATCCATTATTCGAAGCAAATTAAGTTGGGATATTTTTAATTCAATTGGAATGGTGGCTACGAGAGCCAATCATATTGAAGTGTATATTAATGATACTTATTACGGTTTATATATTTCGGTTGAACATATCGATGATACATTTTTAAGCAGAAATTTTGATAATGGTTCAGGGAATCTATGGAAATGTTTATGGCCGGCGAATCTCGGCTATAGAGGATCGAATCCAAGTGATTACCATCCTTGGGTAGATGATAATCGACCGTATGACTTAAAAACAAATGATGATGAATATGATTTCACACAACTGGCAAGGTTAATTCATATTATAAACAATGATCCTGATTCCCTCGAACATGTACTAGATGTTTCTGAGTTTATAAAATACCTTGCAATTAATATTTTAACGGGCGGATGGGATGATTACCGCTCTCTTCAAAATAATTTTTATTTATACCATCAACCAAATATTGGTCGTTTTCTATTAATCCCTTATGATTATGATAACACGTTTGGTGTAGATTGGTTTTCAGTAGACTGGGATAATATAGATCCTTATAGTTACTATCTAATTGCGGACACAGATCGTCCGCTAGCAGATATCATTTTTGATAATGAGCACTATAGAAATCTTTTCTCTAGATATCTTCAATTTTATATCGATCATGTATTCAATATAGACGAGTGGGGAGACTGGATTGATAATACCAAGGAAATGATTGACTCATCTGCTTATTATGATACCTATAGAACCTTGGATTATGGGTTTACATATAATGATTTTATAAATTCATTTTCAGCAAGTAATTACACCAATCAACATATAAAAACAGGTTTAAAAGAATTTATTATTAATCGAGTATCATCATTGGAAAACCAAATTACCTTTAGCGATGGGAATCCATTGGTATATAAATATTGGATAGAACCTGAAATTCCTTTAGCGGGAGATTCCATAACTATTCATGCTGCAGCATATGGATATCCAGATATTCAAAATATCAATCTTATTGTTCATAATTTTACTAATGGAACCTACGATAGTTATTCCATGAATTATGAGCCAGTATTAAATACATCTTCACCAGAAGAATTAGAAGATCATTGGGTGATAACGATACCACCTATTTTAAATGTAGGGAACATTGGTATACGGTTTTTATCTACAAATACAGAAGGAGTTACAGGAGTATCTCCACAAATTGGCGAATGGATGATACGCATTCCTTCATCGTCAATAACAGAGAATATATTTATTAATGAATTTCTGGCAAAAAATAATACAGTTAATGTAGATGAATTTTCTGAAAACGATGATTGGTTGGAATTGTATAATAATAGTTCCGATACCATTAATTTACATAATCATTACTTATCTGATGATCTAGATAATCTAACCAAATGGAAATTTTCCGATAATGATATTCTCGTTGCACCGAATGACTATTTACTAATCTGGTGTGACAATGATGAATCTCAGGGTGTATTGCATACAAACTTTAAGCTCTCTAGCAGTGGTGAGTTCATTGCTTTGACAAATCCTGATGGGCAAACTATAATTGATACATTATTTTTTGGTACGCAAATAGAAGATGTTTCTTTTGGGCGTTTTCCAGATGGATCTTCACAATGGATAGAAATGAGTCCTACTCCTGGGTCATCAAATATTGAAGGCTTATCAACAAATAATAGTTTAATGATTCCCATTCAGTACTTTTTATATCCGAACTATCCAAACCCATTCAATCCCATTACTAGTTTTGTATATGATTTACCTAGTCAAAGTCAGGTGAAAATTTCCATTTACAATACACTTGGTCATGAGATAAAAACACTTGTTAATAGGGAACAGAACTATGGATCATATACAATACATTGGGATGGTAATGATAAATATGGAAATAAAGTCAGTTCAGGAGTATATCTCTACCATTTGAATGCAAATTCATTTAATCAGACCAGAAGGATGATCTTATTAAAATAAAGATCAAACAGTGCTTATTTATTAAAACTGATTACTATAATTATGTTGTGGTCTAGATTTATACAACCTCGAATTATCTCTTTTGCTTGTGGTACAAAACCATTTATGATTCAAAGAACCAAAATTATTCCTTTCGCTGAAGGAAATGTGCTTGAGATAGGTATTGGATCTGGACTTAATATTCCTTTGTATGATACAGATCTTGTAAAGAAGATTGTTGGAGTTGATCCTTCCGCAGCAATGCATTCATTAGCAAAAGAAAGAATCAATGAATCTCCTGTAAGTATAGAATTCATTTCTGCAGATGCAGCGGAAATTCCATTGCAAGATCAATCAATTGATACTATTGTATGTACTTATACTCTTTGTAGTGTATCCAATCCACAACAAGTATTGAAGGAAGTAAAAAGACTATTAAAACCAGGGGGAAAGTTTCTATTCTCGGAACACGGGAATGCACCAGATGAATCTGTAGTGAAGTTTCAACATAAATTAGAACCTATTTGGAAATTTCTTGCTGATGGTTGTCACTTAACAAGATCTATTCCAGATTTACTGGATGAAAGTGATATGAAGATTGATAAAATAGAGACTATGTATTTACCAAAAACTCCACGGTTTGTAGGATATAACTATTGGGGAATGGCAGTCAATGATTGATAGCAATAAATATTTAATTTAGGAGTGAATGTTTGATGAAAAAATATATGTTATGGTTGTTAGGTGTTGTTATTTGGAATTATGGGTATCCAGGGGCTCTGCCAGTCTATGATATTGGGATGGTTGTTATCTTAAAACATATGTTTGACTTGAATTATTTTAATTAATGCGCATTTTTCTTTCTATAGTATTTAGTATCAGTATTGTATCTGCAGATTGCTTAGGGGATGCAAATCTTGATAACACAATTAACAATGAAGACGTTATAATGATGGTACAGCATATTTTACATCTGGATATCATGGATAGTCTAAATGTTCAAAGTGCAGATATCAATGGTACGTCAACTGTAGATATATATGATCTTTCTAGGCTTGTTGATATCATTATGGATTCAGAGAATTGTAATGGATTTAACCCTATTGATTTAAGCTTGGAATGGGATACAGAACAAGATGTTAGTTATTTTGATTCTGAATTGCTTAATGAAATTATAGTAGAGGACATTGGGCAAATGCAATCTATCCGTGGGGTTATAGTTATTCACCGAGGAAAAATTGTATCAGAGGAATATTTTAATAATAGCTTCATGTCGCAAACCTATAATATATGGTCTGTTACCAAAAGCTATATATCGACGTTAATGGGGCAAGCTATTGATCATGGTTATATTGAAAATCAATTGATTACATTAGATAATATCTTTTTTGAAAATGCCTATACAAATCAAGTCACTATCGAACATTTATTAACCATGTCTTCTGGATGGCCTGAAAACTGGACATACATGTTTATACCAAATCCATTAAATACGTTGCTAAATACTGGATTAATTGTTTCTCCAGGAACTTACTGGTTATATAATAATGCCGTATGTCATTTGAATGGACATGTTATTAATGAATTAACAGAGATGAGCCCTAGAGACTTTGCTCAAGAAAATTTATTTCCTCAACTAGGTATAACGGATCCATATTGGAATGAAGATCAAGATAATGTGCATAATGGATCATATGATCTGTATTTAACTCTACGTGAAATGGTAAAACTTGGACAGTTGTATTTACAAGATGGCATGTCTTTAAATAACCAAATATTATCATCGGAATGGATAGAGAATGCCACATCTTCTCAAATCAATGATTGGTACGGTTATCTATGGTGGCTTCCTGGAATTGGATATCTAGCAGTTGGTCTTGGTGGTCAATATATCGCAGTAGTTCCTGAGTTAGATCTTATTATTGGAACCCATTCTGCCACTCAAAGCAGTGATGCATATACCGATCAATTATTATCGTATATATATAATCAAATTGTTCCAATATTTGATTTAGGAGGGCGAGTAGAGAACAGAACTCTTTTATTGGAACAAATACATGAATATTAATTAATAAGGCTCCATCTTTGAAAATTTTACTATTAGAACCATATTTTACTGGATCGCATAAAGCGTGGGCCGAAGGATATCAATCCAATAGTTCTCATGAAATTAAAATAATTTCACTACCGGGACAATTTTGGAAATGGAGAATGCATGGTGGTGCAATTACGATTGCAAAAGAATTTTTACAATCAGATTTTATCCCTGATTTAATTATTGCAACAGACATGCTTGATTTGACTACGTTTGTAAGCTTAACGAAAAGTGAGACAGCAGATATACCTACTGTTCTATATTTCCATGAAAATCAGATAACGTACCCATGGTCATCCTTGGATAGGGATGTAATAGAAAAAAGGGATATTCATTATGGATTCATCAATATTTCATCTGCATTGGCAGCGGATCATGTATTATTCAATTCAGCGTATCATCTAGAATCATTTTTATCTGGCGCTACAAATGTATTAAAACATTTTCCTGATTATCAGGAGCTGGATAGTATTAATGAAATTCAATCAAAGAGCGAAATATTATATCTTGGAATGGACTTATTGCAATTTGACAGCTACAAAGAAGAAAAGAAAGGTGAACCTATAATTGTATGGAATCATCGTTGGGAGTACGATAAGAATCCTGAGCCATTTTTTCACTTACTATACCGATTGCAGGATGAGAACTATGCATTTCAAATTGTAATTCTTGGTGAAAATTTCCAATCTACACCTAATATTTTTGATGAGGCAAAAGAGAGGCTGAAAGATAGAATTATTCATTACGGATATTGCAAAGACTTTAAAGAATACGCACGATGGCTCTGGAAAGCCGATATATTGCCTGTAACAAGTAATCAGGATTTTTTTGGTGTCAGTATAATGGAAGCAATTTATTGTGGCGTGTATCCTATTTTACCAAAGAGATTAACATATCCAGAACTGCTACCCAATGAATGGCATCACAATCACTTATATGATAATGAAGATGGATTATATGAATTAGTAAAACTTCGCATTAAAGATATGAAAGAGAATCGTACGAGTTTGAACCGTGATTGGATTCATAAGTTTGATTGGAAGTCAATGGGGGGAGAATACGATAAATTATTTAATTCTTATATATAATATAACTATTTAACTATATATATCTAAATCATATTATATAAGTAGATACAATTATTTAAATCAGTGAAATATTACCAAACTTTCCTGCAGTAATAATGAATAATAATAATTGATATAGATGCATATTATTTCAGTTAATTGTAGATTTAGTAAGTTTGAATATTTTATAATAATAAGGATCAGTAATGAAAGTTGAATATAAAAGTATGTTTCTTGGGGTACTTACGGGTATAATAGGTGTAGTTATTCTTCTTTTTGTTCTTGGGAATGTAGAAACAGAGTTATCCTTTACAACTGGCGATCCTATCAAGAAGAATAAAAATATAAATGTCAGCATTAATAGGACGATAGATAATGGGGAAGACTTAACCAATGTTATCATTAAAGGAAGTGGTAAAGTTACAAGAGAAGAGCTGGATGCAGAATTAGAACGATTACTACAAGAACATGGAATTGATAAAAATAATTCAAATATTAATATAGAAATAGAAATTAATAACTAATTTTCACATATAGATTTATTTAAACCGCAAACTAAAGGGACGAACAATGATTAAAAAAACGCTAGTAGTACTATTCAGTTTATCCATCTCATTTGCATCGGATTTTTCTGCCGATAAATGGAAACAACTTTTTGAGCAATTTCAAAAGAATTATCCCACATTTTCAATACAAGATATAAAGCAAATGAAATCTATGATTCAATCAGGAGATTATGATGTTTCTGCACGAGATATGGAAGAGTTCTTAGGCGAATGGTCTCTGGAAGATGAAACCATAGAGATTTATGTCACTGTAGACTCGGACCAGTCCGTTCCCAATATGCTTGCATTATCAGCAATGGTAGAAGCGGAAGGGGTTATCACTGCTACAGGGTCAGATTTTGAGGAAGAATTAACCTATATATTGGATGAAGAAACAATTGATGATGGTGGTGACGAATATAACTGGGCCTGCGATGATGCATATGGAACTAGTTGGTATGAATCAGAAGATGAATGCAATATGTATTGTGAAAATGATTGTTATTATGATGATGGAGACGAAGAGGATGATGTTTCAGCAAATATAATGAATATGAGCTTTTTTGAATTTTTTATGTTGTTATTTGGTATGGAGCCAGAAGGAGTGGATGTTCCTGTTATTGTAACATTTTTTATGGATGAGGATTATGATGTGCAATTTGTAGGCGGCGTAATGTTTTCTGATGATGGAGAAATGTTTGAATTAATAGCTGATTCAGTAGATTTATCCTCTGGTGCCGCATTTGATTCGGATGAAAATACAATCACATTCACCAGTCTTGAACTTAAGGATTCGTTACGAGTTACTCAATTAACCCTTGATGGAACAATTGGTCCAGGAACGGTTGATTTTGAAGCCGGTGTTCCTACCTTAGTACCTTATTTTGACGAAGAAGAAATGTTTGGAGAAGAAGAGATGGAAGATGTATATATGGTATTTAACGATGACTCTAGCGGTATGGAAATTTATATTGAAGAAGATGAGTATTCTGGTGAAATGTATACAGACACAGCTTACTATGCATGGTGGCTGGATAATGATATGTTATTGATTAACTTTTTTGGCGGAGGAGAATGGGTCTGTAATGAAAACCCTGATGATCCTTCTTATTGGGGTGATGAAGATGAATGTAATGATTACTGTGATATTGATTGCGAAGTTGAGGATCAGTCAGATACTATATCATTTAGCTATGAATTTGATGAAGATACATTACATATAGCAGGAAATGTTTATGTGTGTGAAGATGAGACTGACGGATATCAAGAGTGTCTTGAGGATGAATTACCAATACCTCCAGAACTTCGTGATATAGGTGATGCTTATATTACGTTTGGTAGAGCCATGGTATTTACAGGAGATAATGTTTCTATATCAAATGCGAATGCCTTGATACCTAATCAGTTTAAAGTATATGATGCATATCCCAATCCATTCAATCCGGTCACAACATTGCGCTATCAATTACCAGAAGCGAATATGGTTACAGTAACGATTTATGATATGGTTGGTAGAGAAGTAAAAACATTACTGAATCAGCAACAAACGACAGGATTGCATGGTATTCAATGGAATGGAACAAACAATCTTGGAAATACGGTTAGTGCAGGGATTTATTTATATCAGGTTCAATCTGGACCATACAACCAAATAAATAAAATGATTCTGTTAAAATAGGGGGATTTATGGCTGTAAAAGTAATATGGAGTGTTTCCCTGCTTGCAGACTCATAGAATAACTAGATTATTCATCGTAATTCTTTCCCTTAACACGTTGATGTCTCAACGTGTTGTTGGATATTATCCTGATTGGATGAGATATGAGTTCCCTCCAGTTTACTTAGATTTGGATGTGTTAACGCATGTAATACATGCGTTTGGATGGCCAGATGTGAATGGCAATGTCATGTCATATGATAATATGTTTAATATTAGTAATAGTGGGATCATTCATAAGAAATTTCTATTAAGTCTTGGAGGATGGGGGCAAGATGAGGGATTTGTGGCAGTTTCGGCATCTTCTGAACTCCGACATGCTTTTATCAATAATCTGCTTGATGTATGCGATGAATACGAATATGATGGAGTGGATCTTGATTGGGAATTTCCACAATCAGTTTCCGATAGAAATAATTTAAATTTATTGGTTTCTGAAATGGATTCAATGTTTCATGCGCATGATTCAACATTATTGATTACCATGGCTGTTCCTGCATCAAACTATTATGGACAATGGTATGATTTTGGATATCTAAAAAATCACATAGACTTTTTTAATGCCATGACATATAACATGCATGGAAACTGGTCCAGTCATGCAGGACATAATTCCCCCTTATATCAATCACCTCCTGGAGATCCTGATGGGTCTTGTCAGACGGGAATGAATTATTTAATTCTTACAAGAGGTGTTCCTGCTGAACAAATAAATCTAGGATTACCTTTTTGGGGAATTCAATTTAATGCTTCGAATATTAATGGATCATTTACAGGGAGCACGGCAGATGTGCAATATAGAGAAATTCCAGAGATGATTAATAATGGTTGGACCTATCATTGGGATAGTATTGCCTATTGTCCATATCTAATTAATGATGAGCAAACAAAGGTGTTAGTATATGATAATCCCCAATCTATTGCACACAAATGTGACTATGCTGTGGAAAGAGGTTTAGGCGGGGTGATGATTTGGGCATTAGGATACGATATAACTGCTAATGGTCAAGAATTAATACAGTCAATTGGGGAAAACTATCTTCATATTGATATGGAAAATGAAGATTTAGTTCCATCGCAGTTATCAATAAAAGCATATCCAAATCCATTTAATCAAACGTGTAAAATTATTGTGGATGTTATTAGCGATAAATCAATCGTTATAAATATTTATGATATGTTAGGCAATCAGGTTGATCAAATAGCGAATACATTTTTATATGCTGGACAACATACATTTTATTGGAATGCCGATCATCATACAAGCGGTGTATATTTTATTCAACTACAAAGCAATCAGATAGCAAAAACTCAGAAAATAATGTTAATTAAATAATAGTATGAGAAAATAAACTATTGAAGAAATTGTAATACTTTATTGTATTTATAATAATGTCTACATACTTTTTATGCAATATTAGTATAGCATTTCGTTTTACTAATTAAAAACTTAATAAATAATAATAATAAATAAGGAGGATGAACATGGTGAAAGTGTTATCAAAATTAACATTAATCTTTGTTTGTGTTTTAATCCCTGCAAGTATTGCTGCGCAAGATACATTATTGATTTCTTGGGCAGAAACTCCAGGGCTACTTGAATCAACAATTCAAGCAGATACAACCGCTGATGGTTCACAAGCGCATGATGTCTATTTACTGGAAGCAAATAAGATCTATTTGCAAAGAACACAGTTAAATGTAAATAGCCATGTAAATATTTCTGGTCAAACCCCTGGTGACGGGGAGTTTCCAGCAACAATACAACCAATGCCTGGAGCAGATGGATTGTCTGGTTTCACGGAATGGCCAAATGGTAATTTCCAAGTATATGGAGATGGTGCAAATTTAACCATGAGAAACTTGATTCTTAATGGCGCTTCTATTGACCAAAGTTTTAATCTTGGTTCTGTAGTTACAGCCAGAGGGGACTTGCAAAAAATCGTAATGGATAATGTTGTTGCATCTCATTATGTAACTTTTACATTTTCTACTTTTGGTACATCAACTGATTTTCATTTTGTTAATTCAGTAGCAAAAGCCTTTACAAATGGACCTGGTGGTCAATACTTTGGTGGTTTATCTTGGGGCGGAGGCTCCTGGATGGGCACTATTGACTCATTAGTAGTTCAAAATAGTACAATTCATAATGTGATTGGTGAATGTATTGTTGTATATAGTCAAGTGGATTATGGTTTAGTTGATCATAGCACATTTGCAAATATTGTAATGGGTGTATTATGGTATCGTGGTCAAAATAACATGACTGTTAGTAACAATCTGTTTTATAACACGAAATCTCATGCTCAGTCTACCTATGATGTTAGCGGTTGGGGCGTATGGCACCCAGGCGGTCAAGGTCAAATGAGTGTTATGCCAGAATATACGCATCCTGACAGCACATCAATGGCAGGTGCTGATGTAGTTGATCATATGAATCGTAATGTTAATTATCACCATAATGTATGGTGGCATGATGAGCATCTTACAGGGTTTATGACTGGGACAGATCCTTGGTCATGGCAGGCTTCCAGTACAGCATATGATACTTTAGCAGATGGAACGATTGATACAATTGTAACCGTTACTACTGTGGGTGATACAATGCTCGCGTTAGCAGATCAAAGTAAATGGAATGATGATTCAACTCTAGTTACTTTAGATCAAGGACGTGGCGTATCGCAGTCTAATAATATTAATTCTGATCCTGGTATTAACTTAGCTGATGATTATATTACGACACAGCTTGCACGTACGTGGGATTTCAGAGATAATCTTGTAAGTGACACTCCACCTTTTGATACACAGTGGTGGCAGTATGAACACGATGGTAGCCATGTAAGCATTGAATGGCCAATGCATATTGACATGAGCTATGATGCAAGTTCTGTTGCAGCAACTGCAAGTGCTAGTGGTGGACCAGTTGGAGATCCACGTTGGATGTCAAGTACTGTTGGAATTGATAATGATGTTAATGTGCCAAATGAGTTTGCTCTTAAACAGAATTATCCAAATCCATTCAACCCAACAACTGATATCTCATTCACTATAGGACAGACATCAGATGTTAATCTAACTATCTACAACTTACTTGGTCAAAAAGTAAGAGTTTTAGAGAATGCTTCTAGACAAGCTGGAACGCATACTTTACGTTGGGATGGTCGTGATGAAATGGGTCAAGATGTATCTACCGGTGTATATCTTTATACCTTAACAAATGGTACAAAGTCTATCACAAAGAAAATGGCATTGATGAAGTAATTCTTCAATTCATTTTTACATTTTAAAAAAAAGGGGCAGTAAAATCTTTACTGCCCCTTTTTAAAATATAAATATTTATTATCTAATAATTATAAATTGAACCGTCGTAACTATATTCTATTATTATTTGGGTGTTTGATTATATCATCATGCTCAAAAGAATCAAATGATGATAGCAAAACAAAATCAAACAATATTCCTCAAAAAGTTTCAGTTTCAACGACATCTAAAAAATCAAACTTTGATACCTCAAAACTCAATTCAGTTTGCAATTGTTATAAAGAAGCATTAAGTGCGCTTGATGCTATTTTATTAGTACGAAACAATTTTAATAGTTTTGAAGAATACAATGAAGATAATCAATCGGTGAAACAGGTAAAAAATCACTTAAAAGATTGGCGAGCAATACAATCTTATTGTTTACAGACTTTTAAACGAGCTATGTATTGGGAAAATGATTGTTATCCAACGGATAGTGTAGAAAAAAAGCGTTTAGAATTGAATGAATTAGGGATAAAATCATAATCAACAAATGAATACAAATTTTTAACTAGGAAACATTCAAATGAGATCATCGCTTTTATTTTTTGTTACAGCATTTTTACTAAGTAATAGTATCGGATATTCCCAAAAGGGAAATTTTTCTGGGTTTGTGAAAGATGCTTCAAATGGAGATCCACTTGTCGGAGCAAATGTTTTTATTGTTGGAACAAGCTTAGGTACAGCAGCTGATGGCGAGGGTTTCTACAAATTATCTAATTTACAAGAAGGGACCTATCTTATTAGAGCGGAATACATTGGATATGTAATGATGGAAGATAGTGTCGAAATAATTGCTGACTCAGATCTTATGCTAGATTTTAATCTCAATTATACAACTATTGAAGGAGAAGAGGTGACGGTTACTGCCCAAGCAAAGGGGCAAATGGATGCGATAAATAAACAGTTGAATTCAAATTCAATTGTCAATATCGTATCTGCAGATCGTATCCAAGAATTGCCCGATGCAAATGCTGCCGAGTCAGTAGCTCGAGTTCCCGGTGTATCTATTAAAAGAGAAGGTGGTGAAGGTAATAAAGTTGTCATTAGAGGATTATCACCAAAATATAATTCTATAACTGTCGATGGAACACGTTTAGCATCTACAGATCCAGATGATAGGAGCACGGATCTTAGTATGATTTCACAGTATATGCTTGATGGGATTGAAGTAACAAAGGCTGGGACACCAGATCTTGATGCGGATGTATTAGGAGGAACAGTTAACTTTATCCTAAAAAGGGCAAAACCTGGTCTTCATGCAAATGTTATTACACAAGGAATGTATAATGGTCTTGAAGACACTTATAACGATAATAAGTTTGTTTTTGACGTAAGCAATCGCTTTTGGAAAGATCGCATTGGTGTACTTGCGCAAATAGATCTTGAAAACAGAAATCGTAGTTCTCATGAACTAAGTGCTTCGTACACGCTTCCTGGAGCAGAATTAGATACGGTGAATGAACTTTTCTTTACTGGTTTAGGCTTGTATGATGTTCTTCGAAATAATAAACGTAATAATAATACCTTAATGATCGATATGAATATTCCGAATGGTAATATTAGTTATAGTAGCCTAAACAGCTCTATTGATAAAGATATTATCAATTATTCTACTAACTATGTGTTTTCTAATAACGCTAGAAATTCTTCCTCAGGTAAAACGCGAAGTAAAATTGAAGTGACAACAAGAACCTTACGCTATAAGCAGACATTGTTTTCAAACTTACACATCGATGCATTCAGTTCTTTTTCCCAATCAACAAATACTTCGTATGCATATTCATTTAACTTTCTCGAACCTGATGCATATACAGAATCTACCTTTGGTATAAAGATGGAAAGAGTGGAACAGATTGCAAAATTTGATACACTGAACACTGGTTTGGATAGTTATCAGTATAACAAATATTATAGCAATGAAGAAGAAAGAACGTATGGTGCGAACGTTACCTTAGACTTTCGCTTGGGAAAGCAAATATCAGGAAAATTAAAGATTGGAAATAAAGTTCGTACAAAAGAGCGAGAATACGATAGAAATAATGAATATGCGCCTGTAGCTGCAGCAGCAGGTCTTCGCGATCCAAGAGACTCATTAGTGCATCATTTTCCTCAATTATTTGAAAACCAGGGTCTAGATCCAAGAAGAATACCTATTACAGGATTTATGGATCATGATTATGATCCAGGTGATTTTATGAATGGCGAATACACAATGGGACCAGTAGCTGATCTTGATTTCATGTTAGAGGTTTTTAGATTTTTTAAGAAAAATTTTGGTAGATATTCACCAGGGGCATCTACCATTGATGAATATATTATGCATAGATTGCATGAGACGAATACCATTATGTACGATTATACAGGTGAAGAAAATTATAATGCATATTATTATATGGTCGATATGGATATTGGTTCGAAATTTAACCTTATCGCTGGTGGGCGTTCAGAGAGGAACGAAACATTATACGGATCTTGGAGATCACAAAAATCTGCCTTACCTCATTGGATATATACTGGAGAGCCTTATTCGCATGAAAGAGAAAATGAATTTTGGCTACCTGCACTATTTCTACGATTTAAACCTTTTTCATGGTTAAATATTCGTTTTGCTCAGACAAATACGCTCACCAGACCTAACTATACAGACATTATTCCTTTATATGAAATAGATGGTCCTGGTTCTAATGTGGATTACAGAAATCCATTTCTGAAACCTGGTAAATCAGAAAACATGGATTTTGCTGTTACATTCCTACAAAATCATCTTGGCTTGTTTAGTATTGGTTATTTTGAAAAAAATATAAAGAATCTCATTTATTCAAGTGGTAGGAGATATATTTCTGATCCAAGTGAACATGGACTACCAGAATCAACATATAAATATTATATCCAAAATTATACATCCAATAATCCATATGCGGTAAAGTTATCTGGTTTTGAGTTTGATTTTCAGACAAGGTTTTGGTACTTACCAAGTGTATTAAGTGGACTAGTGTTAAATGCAAATTATACAATTACTGAATCGGAGGTAAGGTATCCAAGAACGATTATAGAATTTGATATCGATTGGGGACCGCCTCTTACAACTACTACTACAAATGTTGATACATTTTATGTAGATAGATTGATTGATCAACCAGATGAGATAATCAATATTTCTCTTGGTTATGACTATAAAGGCTTTTCCGGTAGACTTTCTATGTTATATAAATCGAATGTATTCATGCGAACAGACTTTTGGCCAGAGTTACGTCAGTCAACGGATGATTATCGTAGATGGGATCTATCTATGAAAACGGATCTTCCTATTGAAGGATTAGAAATCTTTTTAAACGTGAGCAATATTACTGAAGCAATCGATAGAAACATCTTCAAAGATAGAAATTTAAGTTTAAAACAGCATTACGGTAAAACGATTGATCTAGGATTCCGTTATTATTTTTAATTGATTAATCAATTAAAAGATGAAACTATTATTTTTATCGATTGTTGCATTAATTAATCTACCCTGTTACCAAAAAATTCCTTCTCAAGTTAAGCAGAATTATATATACCCATCTCCAAACCTTGAAATTAAATATCAACAAGATTGGCAGAAAACTCCATTTAACAATCGAATAAATGATTTTCGGAATAAACCAATTGGAGAGAATAAGATCGTATTTTTGGGTAATAGCATTATTGAGGCTGGCAGCAATTGGAATGAAAAGTTTGGAGTTAATTATATTGTAAATAGAGGTATTTCAGGCGACTTTACTGAAGGTGTTTTATCTAGACTAAATGAAATATTTTATTATAAACCTCTAGCTGTATACATCTTAATTGGAATAAACGATATTTTTGATGATCATTTGAATAGAAAAGATATAACCCCTCTTTATGTTGCCAGTAATATAATGAAGATTGCAAATCAGATTAAGGTGAATAGCAATGATACAAAAATATTTATTCAAACAATTCTCCCAGTTGATACATTACGATATATGGAATTTCATGATCGTAAATTACCTATATACAAAATATCTCTTAATGAGCAGATTAATCAGATAAACCTACTGATAGAAGAAATCAATAAAGATCACTCTATAATTGATTTACACTCTTTATTTGCAGATAAACGAGGATTAATGAATAAACAGTATACTACGGATGGTGTTCATTTGAATAATGCTGGATATAGTATTTGGGTTAAGCATATTAAAAAAGATATTTTATCATTTATGGAAGGATAATGGAATCAATCTAATTATGACTACATTATATAACATTTATTTTAAGGAGATGTAATGAAAAGACTGTGTTTAATTGTATTAATATTTGTTTTTAGCTGTGATGAAACAACTAACGAAGAAGTTTCCTTGCTTGGGACATGGACAATTACATCATTAAAATATTATAATAATTCTGATTGTTCAGGTGAATATGATGAGTCAACAGGCACTATTACGTTTAACGAAACTTCTGTATATGAAGAGATCGTTAGCGAATATTCATTTCAAGAATATTGTCAATCCATTGGTGGGTCATATGATGGTACTTATTGCTTAATTGGAGATGGATCATTATTCTTTAATGGTGCTGATTATGTGGAAGTCCCTCATCATGAATCGTTAAATATAAGTGACACAAATGGTAATCAAGGTACGTTAATGGCTTATATTAAAATTGAAGACCCTTCCGAGGTTACATATAATAGAATTATATCAAAAAAATCTATCTGGAATGCCCCTACAGGATATGAGCTGGAAGTTAATCCATCGCAAAATATTATCACTTTTCTAGCAGGAGATGATAATTATGCAAGAGGGGAATTAATACCAACAGAAGAATGGATGCATGTAGCAGTAACATTTAATGATACTATCGCTACTATTTATGTGAACGGTTCGGATGTTACGTTCGATAACAATATTAATCCTGTTGTTAGCGATGAAGTTCCTTTATGGATCGGGAATCTTACAGGAAGTGAAGATGACCCAGAGGGAGGTGGATTTTATGGTCATATTGATGAGGTAGGGGTTTTAGATATTGAGTTATCTACAGAACAGGTGATAGATGTGATTGCAAATGGATTTCAAGTTAATAGTAATGTGGTAGCATATTGGGACTTTAGTTCGGGAGAAGGAGAAGTCCTTTTAGACCAAAGTAATAATGGCAATAACGGTACAATAACAGGAGCTTCTTGGGCGATTAATAGTCCCATCGAAGTTCAAAAAAATGAAAACTCATTCTCACAATTATGTACAAATACAGGTGGTGATTATTCAGGAAGTAGTTGTTCGATTGTAACTACAAGCACTTGGAATTATCGACTAAATTTAAATGAATTTTGTGAAATGGATTCACTTGGCATGTCATCATATTGTGGAACACTCCAACTCACGCCAAGTGATGCTACAATTACTTTTACTAATGATGATGGATGTGTTATTATTAATTGTAGTAGATAGATCTATATATTTTGTGAATAGATGGATTTATTAATTAATAGGTTTAAAGGTAGTTTTATTACTTTTTTTCTATGTTTATTATTTAGTCAATCATTCCTTTTTTCTCAAGATATTCCTATTAAGTATTATGGGAGGGATTCGTTTACCATAGAAGGAAGTGCAATTGTTGACTCACTTAAAGAAAGCCCCTATGATCGCTTACCATATTCTTATAAATCTATTGTACGTGAACCTGTTTGGGAACTATCAAAGAATTCTGCTGGTTTATCTATACGTTTTAATACAAACTCATCATTAATTAGGGTTAAATGGCAAGTATTGAATGATGAAAGCATGAATCATATGACAGAAACTGGTATAAAAGGTGTTGACCTATATTTTAATAATTCTGGGTTTTGGCAATACCTAGGCACTGGAAGACCATATGAGACAATAAAGAATGATCAGTTAATTGTAAGTAATATGTCGTCTGTAATGAGAGAATACAAGCTCTACTTGCCGTTATATGATGGGATTAAAGCACTTGAAGTTGGAATTGATTCTATAAGTGTAATGGTAAAACCAATAAAAGAAACCCAAAAACCTATTGTTTTTTATGGTACTAGTATAACACAGGGTGGCTGTGCTACTAGGCCTGGTATGGCTCATACAAACATTATATCAAGAAAATTGGGTCTTAACTGCATTAATTATGGTTTTAGTGGTAATGGTAGGATGGAACCTGAGATTGCAACGCTAATAGCAGATATAGATGCCTATTTTTATGTAATTGAATGCATGGCTAATGTTTCAAAGGATCAGATAAAAGAGAATACCATTCCACTAGTAAAAATAATACGAAATAAACAACCTGAAGCTCCAATTTTGTTTGTTGAAAATATTATGTTTGAAAATGGGTATCTAGACTCTTTGGTTAATTATGATTTATTGGAAGAAGATAAAGAATTAAAACATCAATTTAATATTATGGTTCATAATGGTATACAGAATCTACATTATATTGATAGTGAAGGAGCAACGGGGTATGACCATGAAGGAACCGTTGATGGTGTTCATTTTACTGACTTAGGGTTTATGAGATATGCTGACTTCTTGATTAACAAATTTAAGCAGATAGGGTTAATAGAATAATTGAATTTAAATGTATGATATTTCAAACTATAGATTTGAATATTATCTTCAAACTGGAAAATCGGTTTCAAATAATCATTTTGGACTTCATTCATGGTTTTCTGTCAGTTAATAGATAATAAAAGAGAAATATATTGGATTATTTACTTGCACTAAATGATGGATTAAAAATCTTGGTAGGTGTTTCTATCTTTTTTGTATGGGTAGTGCGATATCAGAATATTGTTGAAGAGTTTAAAATATATCAATTACCTAATTGGTTACGTGATATAGTGGGGATATTTAAAATTACTTTTGCTATCATGCTGCAGACTACTTCAGCATATTTAGTTTTACTAGGTTCTGCTGGTATTGTATTCTTGATGGTAGCAGCTCAATTTACTCATTTTCGAATGAAGACTTCTTATTTTAACAGATTACCCTCGATGGTATTAATGCTTATTTGTTTACTACTTTTTTCTATAGAATATTCATTATTATAATTATTAAAAGATTTTATGAATAAAACATATATTAAAATTGCAATTGCTGTACTTATTATAATCTGGTGGTTATTTAACAGATTTATGTAGTCTGTCTTTTGCTACTATATACAGCAAAGCGCAGAATAATAAACCAATAGCTATTATTACAATAAAATAGTACGGCCAGTCCGGCATTAGAAGAGTTAGGTTCATTCCTGATGGTTTGGAGCGAGTAAACATATAGTTTGAGCCAATCAAAATATTTATTAATCCTATAATACATATGATAAATAACATAGTATATGCTGTTCTATAATAGTCTTTAAGTGTAGGTCTATAACCATTGATATATAAGGATATACCGAAATACAATAGAATTCCATGATGTCCATAATATCTTAATAGTACATACCATGCTTCTTCACCCATCATGATTGTATTTAAAAATGCTGCAGCTGCTGACCAGATTCCAATATAAAAAATCCAGGATTGTAATTTTCTTGATGGTTTGTATAAATAAACGGGTATAACAAAGCTAGTTAAATAGGAAATTTCTAAAGGGAGTGTTTTAATTAATGTCCATTCTTTATAAAGAACAGATTGAATTTGAAATATTATTTCGATAAAGATAGGAAGAAATCCTAATACTATATCGAGTATATGAAAATTATAGTTGTTAACCCGATAACGTATTATTAAAAAGGAAGCGATAATTGCTATCGTGATTATTGTATGGTTTAAATGGTTCGATGGTAAGTTTGTAAAGACATTGATTATATCATTTATCATTGGAGTTTCTGATATTACTACAGTTTATTTTTACAATCACGTTTTCTGTGTAGAATCATTCAGCTTAGAGTACGTAAAATAATGCTATTAAATATGAGATTTGGTATCGAAATAGGAAGTATTATCATTATGTGCATCTTCTATGTTGGGGTTGGCGTCAAGCACTTTACAAATCCAATGTGGTTTGTAAAAATTGTTCCACCGTTTCTACCTTATAAATTATCATTAGTTTATATATCAGGTTTTTTTGAAATATTATTTGGTATAATGCTACTTTTTCCTATTACTAGGTATATAGCCGCTTGGGGGCTAATATTGTTGTTAATTGCTGTTTTTCCGGCAAATATATACCTTGCTATGACAAATGGGGCTCCTCTTAATACGACTCCATTAATTGCTTGGGGTCGCTTACCGTTTCAATTTATTTTTATCGCTATTGCATATTGGCATTCTACCGTATGAAGTTTGGTAACTTATATAATCATAATTAATTCAACATCATGCTTCAGAAGTATATATTATCATTTATTTTTCTATTGTCCTTTGAATTTGCTGTAGGGCAAAATTCTGTATGTTTCACTATTGAAGATAATCCAGATATAAATACTCTCGCATTTAGTGATTTCACAAAATATGTTCACGTACTGGATTGTTTTAGTATTTATGCTGAATCTTCTATTTCAGATGCAAAAGTTTTACATGCAGCCTCTATTGCTGCAGAATTACTCGATAATGATGAAGATGGAGAGGTTGATGATCCATTGTTAAAAAATGAGTTAAATACGAATGGTGCGCTCATTCCTATTTTTTCTTATGACGGATCTCCAGCTATGGATAATTTTTTTGATTATTATAATGGAAATGGAGCTGCAGCCGTATTATGGAGAGATGAAATTGATCCGAGCAGTCCCGGATATTGGGGATCGGATGCTACTGTAGAAGAAGTAGTACATGTAATCAATGTTGTAGGTCACACTAACATATATCCCGCTTCTTTTTCTGTTCAACCAAACTCATCACTGCTTACCGAAGCAATGGATGTTGCGAGAGGAGGGCAATTTATTCAACATCCCGGCACTTACCCGGAGGAAGCATGGTATCATTATGATGACTATACATGTGATTATGAGTGCATGGCTATTGAATATCTTTATTGGTGTATTGTAACCGATATGGGTATCCTTTCTGATGATCAAACCTGTTCTGGAATAGCAAATGAGTGGGAACCGTGTACTCCTCAGCTATTTGAAGAGATGGACACTCTGATGTTTTCGTTGATTAATAATTCTAATTACTTACTACCTCAATTAGCGCCAGATGGAAATTATTGTCCTGTCAGTGTTCAAACAGCAGATGAAAGTAGATATCCTACTTCATTTCAGCTCTTTTCTGCGTACCCTAATCCTTTTAATCCAGAAACAAATATCGATTATACAGTGCCAAGGGGCACTCTATTTCGAATCGAAATAATTGATATGCAAGGGAATATTATAAAGACGCTAATAAATGATAAAATCTCTCAAGGTCATGGCCAGATCAAATGGGATGGGCGAGATCAAGGCAATTTTATGATGTCTTCTGGCATATATTTTTATCGATTATCATCCTCTTCTTTTATTGATACAAAAAAGATAATTTTCTTAAGATAAATCTTTTGGGATAATGATTGATGGCGCTATTTAAGATATATTTATTTCTATACTTTTTTGGATTTCTTATCCCTCAAAAAACGACTCATCCGGTTTTAGAAAACATCAGCTTTCCAGTTACAATTGCTCATCAAGGAGGAAATAAGGAGTATCCAGATCAATCCATGTTGGCCTTTGAGAATTCTGTGAGTTTAGGTATTCAGATTTTAGAATTAGATATTCATAGAACAGTAGATAGCGTATTAGTTATCCATCATGACGCATCGATTCATCGACTAACAAATAAGACGGGCATGATTAAAGAGATGACTTGGGATGAGCTGCAGAACGTAGATGGAGCTTATAATTGGACAATAAACGAAGAAGATTATCCATATCGTGGAAAAGGAGTACATATTATATCATTAGCACAGCTAATAGAAAAATACCCTGATAAAGTATATGATATTGAAATTAAACAAATGGATCCACCAATTGAGAACGATTTATGTAATATGCTTAGAAAATATGATTTAGCAACAAATCAAGTGATTGTCGCATCATTCTATGATGACATAATTAATCGATTCCATGATATTTGTCCAGAAGTTGCTATATCTCTTTCTGTAAATAAAGGGACAAAATTATACATCTTAAGCAGAGTGGGGTTAGAACGATTACTTCCAATTAATTCTGTTATCGCACAATTACCATTACAATTCTCTTCTCCTTTTGGAGAACTAAGTTTGGATAAACGTTATATCAATGCCTTTTCTAAAGGCGATAGACAAGTATGGGTATGGACGGTGGACGATTCAAGTAAAATGAAAGAAGTTCTTGATATGGGTGTTCATGGAATTTTAACAGATAGGCCAGAAGTATTAATGAGTATTACTCAATAATAAATCCATGATATAAACCCATATAATAGGGAAGTAGAAATACAGTCCCATTAGCTAAAACACGACCATCACCGCCAGTATCTAATCTCCATGGATCACGATTCCAATGATTGAAATGTGATTCGTCAACAGGAATTACTTTCCCATTCTTTCTATAGCCACTAGTATTCATATCATTATCATCAAATGTTCTTGTTGATGGGTGAAACATATTTATGTCAATACGGTGGCTATTTGTGTGCCGCCAATTAAATCGATCTAATGGAAATCTGACTAGGGTTTCTACTGATTCATTTAGCCATTCTGGATATGGTTCAAGCTTATATTCCCCCCATGGATCTTCAAAAATTAAACCCTTACAAGCAGCTACAAATGCAAAATTGAAGAAAGGATTTAATTCAGGGGCTTCTTGCTGCCACGCCATCCAAAATGAAAAAGCATATCTAGAACGCAATTCTGGATCTGTTTCATAGTTAACTAGATTGTAGTAACACATAAAAGCCATTTCATCATCTGAATGATTTCCAGTTCCAAATCCACGTTGAAATTTCATATCCGTCATATTTTGAGCATACCCATGTTTATCTATGAGCATCTGGGCGATTTCACGGTATTTATTATCTCCAGTAATATGTGCAGTAGTTACTAAATAAGATAAAAGACTTAATGAATTCAAACCTCGTTCTACAAACCATCTTTTATCAAAGTTTAATTCGTCAGGGCTATACCGTGCCCAGCGAGTAGGGGTCCCATCATGTTCCATCAATTGAAAACCATGTTCAATAATATGATCGGTCAGGCCTTTAATTTGTTCTCTAACACGTTCCTTTTCATATTCAGTATCCGCCACAAGATCATAATATAAAGCATAGAGAAAATAATGACCATCTAACTCGTCAGAGCTTGTATCTGTTTTATAATACCATTTTTTATCTGCACTCACAGGCCAACGTGGTTCATATATTTTCCACATTGCATCATCAGTTTCTCTTTTATGTTTATCTCTTTCTATTCTACCAATATTTGGGTCAGGTCCGCTGGTGGGTAATACAGTACGAGCTACATAACCAGTAGGAGGGGAATGTGTATTTCCTTGTGTTACATCTCCAAGAAACACCATAGCATCAAATGCTTTTTTCGCCCGAATCTTTGCTTGAATACTTCCTGTTGCTGCGTAAGCAAAACATTCGCCTGCTCCATACATACTTGTCCATAGACCATCATTATCACTATCGTATTGTTTCCAATTCTTTTTTACACCTGGCTTTTCCATGGTTACTTCAAGAACAAACTCATATGGCGTTCTTCTCGAGTATCTATCTATTTCATCTTCATACCACTTCGCTTTTTCAGAAAGAGTAAAAGGTTTATGTTGTATTACACTGATTCCATTAGAAGTTGCAAACCAAGTATCTCCATTAGGAGTTATAGTTATTGATCGTATGTAATCATCAGGTAACCAACGTTTCCCTTGTCGATATTCCCATACGTTTCCATCGTAATGTATTGCACCTTTAGATGTTCCAAACCATACGTCACCAGAAATTCCGGCAGACATTGTTGTAAAATCATTGAATGGTAAGCCTTCATCTCCAGTAAATAAATGCCAAGATTCATCAAAATATCCTACCCCTTGAGTAGATGCAAACCAAAGCCTTCCCAAAGCATCTATTGTAACTGCTCTCGAATCATGCAGTGCCCAACTACTTTTCTTGTTGTATGGTAGTACTTGTTGCCAACCTTCTTTTGGCGATCGAAGTTTGAATAGTGCTGAATCTGTTGCTACATATGAGAAACCTGATCCAGACACGGTTATCTGTCTAATATTGTTTGTTGGTATTTTTAATTCTACAGGTCTTGTATTTGGAGAGAAGGGAGGCTTCGAAGATTGGTTGAATATGTTTCCATATCTTCTCTCAAATAATATGATATCATTTGCAGTTCCAAGAATAATATTATTGTAAAAACTAAGATCATTATCTTTTAAAGGAATTTTATATCTAGATGGAATTGTTATCGTTTGATCCAGTCTCCCATTTTTAACTATATAAATTTTGCTATTAAATAGGATGCTATTTTTTTCTTCTCCACTCAATATAGCAAGCTCATTACCATTGGAAGCTAAAAGCCAAGTATTAGTATTTTCTAGTCCATCAATACTTACCCATTGTTTATTTGAGTATGCTACAATACCCTTTGATGTAGAAACAAAAACAGTTCCATCGTTTGTAGATGCAATATCTCTAATATCATTACTTGGAAGACCATTATCTGAATTAAATATAATTCGCTGTTCTTGCAAAAAGGTACCCACAGATAAAGAATTAGGTGTGTTTCCATATAGGAATAATATTAATAGGTTGAAAACTGAAATTAATCGAATCATAAATAAATAAAATATTGTATTATTTTACATGAATTTAATCTATTAGCGGATCAAATGTCACCTTATAGATACCATTTTAGCTTTATTAATGATGATAGTAATTTATACATTGTAACAAGATTGAAAATTTATTCAATGAAAGAGTATTATATTTATACATGATTCTAAGACTTATATCTGATCCATCTTTTATCCCAGTTACTATAGTATTTGCTCTATTTGTTTTATTCGCCTATTGGCAAAATCTAAACAAATATGTCGTTCATCTATCAATTGTATATCTTGCTTTTCTTATTGTTACTGCTATGTCATATAATGAGTTAGAAGAGTACGAAGTAGCAGATAATCACATAGCCATAGAAGATTCATCTAAAAACAACGTTAATGAAAATATAGAATTGAGTGTAGAAAGTAGCAGGCCGAGTGTTAATAACCCTGAGCCTCCTACAGGTTTTGCCGTAAAAGAATATATTCCAAAAGAAGAAAAGGTTGATAACTCGCCTAAGACAATCTCGGTGAGAAGGTTAATCGTATGTGAAAATATAAATTTTAATCTCAGGAAGCCTATAAGGATTCGAGATACATTTTTAGATACTACATCAAAAATATATTGTTTTGCAGGTATAAAAAATCCAGATAAATCTGAAAATATTTCTCACTATTGGGAATATAATGGTGAACCCTATGCCAAGGTCCATATGAATATTAGCGTATCTGAATATTTTCGCTGTTGGTCTTACATATCGCCTAATGAGGGCTCAGTAGGTCAGTGGTCTATATCTGTTATTGATGATCAAAATAATGTATTAGAGAAACATGAATTCACAATTGAACCTTATGCCGACAGTGCGAATTAGTTTTTTACGAATAAAATTAATATTATTATTTATTTTATTTCCTGCTTGCAATAAAGACATAAAATCATATTCAAATATTCCTATCGAATGGAAAGAAATAAATTGGAATCAATATGATGGTATAAAGGTTCTTGAAGGAAGAAATAGCTCATTACCAATAAATGCATGGGTTGTAATAGTAAACAATAAAGATCCTAATATAAATATAGATGTGATAGCATCAGATGACTTAGATCGTAAAGAATCTTTATCGCATTTCTCAAAGAACAATAATGCAAAAGTTGTCGTTAATGCTGGATACTTTCTTATGAATAAAAACCCTGCTGAGCATGTCGGATTATTATATGTAAATAATCATACAATATCACCAGCATTAAAGTCATTAATTAGAAATGATAAACGATATTTTACAGCTAGAGGAGCATTAGGTTTTTTGAATAATGGGGTTATTGATATTGCATGGGTGTCAAGTAGAAATGATTCGTTATTTTATTTTCCAGAACCTGTAGAAAATGCACCTAATAATCCTGTTAATTCACTTGATTTTACTAAATCATTATATTGGGATGTGAATGATGCAGTTCATGCTGGGCCTGTTTTAATGCATGATGGAGAAATTAGAATAACAGTTAATGAGGAGGTGTTTTTTGGTTCTTCTATACCAAAAATACATCCTAGAACTGCTGCAGGATATCGTAAAAATGGAGATTTGGTGTTGTTAGTTGTAGATGGTAGACAAGTGAATAGTCGTGGAGTTGATTTGATGGAGTTAGCTATTATCATGAGAGATTTAGATTGTGTTGAAGCAATTAATTTAGATGGAGGAGGATCTAGTGCTATAGTTGTTGATGGAAAATTAATCAATCGACCCTCGGGAACATCAAGTCAAAGAGAAGTAATGTCTGCGATAGCAGTTTCTGTGCAAAATTAGATTCAACAATGGGTAGTTATATACGGAGATTATACGATTGGGTATTAGATTGGTCTAATACCAAATATGGTGTTCCTGCCTTATTTATTTTATCTTTATCAGAATCTTCATTTTTTCCGATACCACCAGATGTTCTTTTAATTGCTCTTGCTTTAGGAACACAATCAAAAGCACTATATTTTGCTTTAATTTGTAGTGCAGCAAGTGTTTTAGGGGCAATAATAGGCTACTCAATTGGATATTTTGTTTGGTGGAATGGTGTGGGTGAGTATACAACTATTGCAATGTTCTTTTTCAATCATATACCAGGTTTTTCTTCTGAATTATTTACAGCTATTCAGCAAAAGTTCGATTTATATAATTTTTTTATAGTATTTACAGCTGGTTTTACTCCAATCCCATTTAAGATTATCACCATTTCCGCAGGTGCATTTAATATTAATTTCCCTATGTTTATTATTGCATCAACAATAAGTCGCTCTGCAAGATTCTTCTTGGTTGCGATGTTAATCAAAAAATATGGAAGATCAATCACTGCATTTATTGATAAATATTTTAATATTTTATCTATAGCATTTACAGTATTGTTAATTGGTGGTTTTTTTGCATTAAAACTATTGTTTTAGCTATTTAAGATTGTATTAAAAAAAGAGTAGATTATTATCCTTTACATGATTAAAAATTATCAATATTATGGAAAATAAATACGATCATCTAACTATTGAACCAAAATGGCAGATATTTTGGGAAAAAAATAAAACTTTTAAGGCTGAGATAGATTTAAATAAACCAAAGTACTATATATTAGATATGTTCCCTTATCCATCAGGTCAAGGACTTCATGTGGGACACCCCTTAGGATATACTGCAACCGATATACTATCTAGATATAAACGTATGAAAGGTTTTAACGTCTTACACCCAATGGGTTGGGATGCCTTTGGTCTTCCTGCAGAACAATATGCAGTTGAAACTGGAACGCATCCTTCAAACACAACAAAGAATAATATAGAAAAATTTAAATCTCAGATTAAAAGCCTTGGTTTTTCTTATGACTGGGATAGAGAAATAAATACAACTGATCCAAAATATTATAAATGGACGCAATGGATATTTTTACAATTATATAATAAGGGATTAGTATATCAAGATGAAGTGCCGGTTAATTGGTGCCCAGCATTAGGTACAGTTTTAGCAAATGAAGAAGTAATTGATGGGAAATCAGAAAGAGGAGGGCACCCTGTAGTTCGAAAGCCAATGAAACAATGGGTATTTCGTATAACAGATTATGCAGAATCTTTATTAAAAGGGCTAGAGGATGTTGACTGGCCAGATAATGTAAAAGAATTACAGAAAAATTGGATAGGTCGCTCAGATGGCGCAAATGTAACATTTGATATACCATCTATAAGTGAAACAATAAGCGTATTTACGACTAGGCCAGATACATTATTTGGTGCTACATATATGGTTTTAGCTCCTGAACATCCGTTAGTAGATAGATTAACCAAAGAAGAGCTTAGAAACGATGTGCAAAAATATATTGAAATTACTTCTCATAAATCAGATTTAGATCGTGGGGAACTGAATAAAGATAAAACGGGAGTATTTATCGGATCATATGCTATTAATCCTCTAAATAATCAGGAAATTCCCATATGGATATCAGATTATGTTCTTATGTCTTATGGAACGGGTGCTATCATGGCGGTTCCAGGTCACGACCAACGTGATTATGAATTTGCTCAGAAATTTGATTTACCAATTATGCAAGTTGTTTCTGGTGGAGATATTTCAGATAGTGCATTTACTGATATTAATAAAGGTATAATGATTAACTCTTCAAAGGACGATGGGTCGTTTAGCTTAAATGATTTAACGGTAAAAGACGCCATAGAGGAAACAATTAATTACTTAGAAGAAAATAAAAAAGGGAAGAGGGCAGTAGAATATAAACTTAGGGATTGGTTGTTTTCTCGACAACGATATTGGGGAGAACCATTTCCAATTGTACATATTGGTGATAGGTATAAGGCAGTCCTAGAAGAAGAATTACCCGTATTGTTGCCTGATGTGAAAAAGTATGAACCTACTGGTACAGGAGAATCTCCTTTGGCTGCAATAGATAGCTGGGTTAATACAAAGGATAAAGAAACTGGGAAAGATGCAAAAAGAGAAACGCATACAATGCCACAATGGGCTGGGTCATGTTGGTATTATTTACGGTTTCTAGATCCAAATAATGAAAACAAACCATGGGATCAAGATATAGAAAAATACTGGATGCCAGTAGATTTATACGTTGGTGGTATAGAGCATGCAGTTCTCCATTTGCTTTATTCGCGTTTTTGGCATCATGTATTGCATGATTTAGGTTTAGTATCAACAAGAGAGCCATACAAAAAATTATTTAATCAAGGTATGATACAAGGTGAAGATGGTCAAAAAATGAGCAAATCTAGAGGAAATGTAATTAACCCTGATGATGTGATTAGCGAATATGGCGCAGATTCTATGCGTTTATATGAAATGTTTATGGGTCCATTAGATAAATCAAAACCATGGTCTACTAAAGGTTTGCAAGGTTGCGCAAGATTTGCTGAAAAAGTTTGGCGTGTATATAGTAATACTGATAAATATTCGGATAAGCCCGATTCTGAAGAAACAATACGATTATTACACCAAACAATTGCCAAAGTAACAAACGACTTGGACAATATGCGTTTTAATACAGCAATATCACAAATGATGATTTTTAGTAATCATTTACAAACAAAAGATCAAATTAACACAAACACACTCAAAACATTTTTATTATTATTGAATCCATTTATACCACATATGGCTGAGGAAATAAATGAATATATGAATGCCTATAAATCTTTATCTTATGCAGAATGGCCAGATTTTGATGCAGACCTTGCAAAAGAAGATTTAATTACAATCGCTATCCAGGTTAATGGGAAATTACGTGGCAATATTCAAGTATCATCTGATATAGAGGATAAAGTATTAAAATCAGAAGCATCTAATATTGAAAGTGTTAAAAAGTATCTAGATGAAAAAGATATTGTCAAAAAAATTGTTGTTCCAGGTAGATTAGTAAACTTTGTCGTAAAATAAATTTTATAATTGTTGATTAATCCCAACTATATGAATAGCGATAATGCTGACAAATCCAACAATAACAGCAACAAAAAACCCTAAGTAAAACGGCTTTAAGCCTAATTTCTTAAATTTATTAATTGTAGTGTTATATCCAACAGCAGACATTGCTATAATCAGAAGGTTTTCAGATAATGCTTTTATGATTTGAATAATATTATTCCATAGCTCGATTCCAATCTTATAGTCATAATAGTCACCAAAAGTTCTTATCAAACCAAATATTATAAAACCAATAATAAAATATGGGAAAATAGAAGAAAGGCTTGTCTTTTTATTTTCACTAATATTGATTTGAAATGATAAGTGAGCTAAGAATGGTATAACGGCTATCATTAACGTGTTTCTTACAAGTTTTATCACCGTAGATATCTCTAATACCTTTGGATTTGAATATTGTTGCGCATAAATCATCCCAGATCCAGCTACCTGAGCTGTTTCATGTATTGAAGACCCTAAAAATATTCCAACAGCTAAAGAATGATCATTCAATATATAATAACCTATAATAGGATAGATGAACATAGCTAATAGTCCAAATAATGTAATATTGGCTACTGCATATGATATTTCTTCTTTTTTTGCATTAATTAATGGAGCTAGTGCCATAATTGCAGTTGCTCCACATATGCTTGTTCCAACAGCAATTAATAATGACAGACGATCTGATGTAATGAAGAACTTTCGAAAGATATTAACTGATATAATTGATATTACAATGCATGGTATTATTATAATTAGACCTGTTAATCCATAGGAGGCAATATCAGCAAGGCTTAATCTGATGCCAAGGAGAATTATCCCTATTTTTAAAATATAATTTGTACAAAATGCAAACCCATCTTCATAATCTGAAACTTTCTTTAAGTAATTGCCCAAAATAAAACCAATTACAATTGCAATTACAATGGGTGATATCGGACTTTTTCCTAAACCAAATATATAAAACCCTAAATTATATGATATAATTCTCGCAAAGAGTAGAGTAAGAATGCAAATTAATATCCCTTTTAGACTATTTATCATAGTATTCAATTATACATAATATATATTATACGACATTTATATTATATACCCAATATTACACCCCAGTAGTCCTAAATATCTAGAAACAAAAAACCCCGCTTAGTGGCGGGGTTTTTTGTTAATGACTAATATATAATACGAATTTTATTGTCCACCATTTTGGTCACTATCATCTGCAGCTTCGAATTCTGCAGGATCTACTGAACCACTATTATCAGTATCTACATTATCATATTCTGCATCAAAA
>Ga0206684_1000044_pt1 | contig 42424 bp, 43 predicted proteins | sample M210012015metaG_FD_155467 | JGI IMG/M metagenome (GOLD analysis project Ga0206684, IMG submission 155467) | Ammonia-oxidizing marine archaeal communities from Monterey Bay, California, United States - M2 100m 12015 | ecosystem: Environmental > Aquatic > Marine > Intertidal zone | place: USA...
TACTCCCGGCGTTAACGGGCCCTTAGCTCGGTTGAACCCAAGTTTTAGGTACCCGCACCGGCCAGGATTCAGCGACTATACAAATCCTTTCGGACTAGCAGTCGCCTGTGTTTTTATTAAACAGTCGAAACCCCCTTGTCATTGCAACCTGCTCACCCCATTCCTCATGAAGTGTGCAGGCATCCCTTATACCTAAGCTACAGGACTAATTTGCCGAATTCCCTCACCATACGGTATACCCGTAGCACCTTAGCTTTCTAAGCCAGCGCACCTGTGTCGGTTCTCGGTACGAACTTGCAAGTCACTTTCTACACAAATTTTCAAGGTCCCCTGGAATCAAGAGAACTCTGCTAACGCAGAGCCATTAACGCCTCGGGATGGTTCTCGTCATTACGACACTCCCTATCCCTCGAACGCTTAGACACAACGATGGTTATGCTCCCCCTATCCGGAAGTGGTTCATATAGATAATAACGCAACTTGCAAGGTACTGGAATATTAACCAGTTTCCCTTTCGAATTACTCTGTTGAGGTAATCCTTAGGATCGACTAACTCCAGGCTGATAACGCATTGCCTGGAAACCCTTGCGCTTGCGGTGGTAGAGGTTCTCACTCTACTATGCTGTTACTGCCGCCAAGATCTGCAATAGAAAATGGTCCACAGGACGTCACCGCCCTGCTTCGACCCAATCACTACGCCAACCTACCATGACATGCCCATTGGCATGTATCCAAAGTATCGGTACTTTTCTTTAGCCCCGTCCGTTTTTGTGGCGCCCACGCTCGGCAGGTAAGTTGTTACACACTTTTTAAAGGATAGCTGCTTCTGAGCTTACCTCCCTGCTGTCTTGGCGCGAACACACACTTTAGCTTGACACTTAGAAAAAATTTAGGGACCTTAACTTCGGTCTGGGTTAAACCCCTCTCGGTCGTGAACCTTACGTCACACGAACCCGTCTCCTAGCTTCTACGATGCATATCCCTTCGGAGTTTGAATGGGGAGCGAGGAATTTCTTCCCCATACTCCCTTATCAGTGCTCTACAGGAAACGCTATCTCCACTAAGGACGCCCTACGAGACGCTTCGGTTGGAACTAGCAATCGCCAGTCTAGATTGGTTTTTGACCCCTAATCCCAAGTCACACAAACGATTTGCACGTCAGAACTGCTTCAGCCCTCCAGCGGGCTTTCGCCCGCCTTCAGCTTGCTCAGGATTAGATCGACTGGCTTCTAGCCTAGCCGCCATGACTCAACGCACTTTCACACGCTTCTCCTCGCTAATGCTGCGAGAACTCGGTTTCCCTTCGACTCCACCTTTTTAGGTTTAGTCTTGCCATGACAGTTAGCTCCTTGGCCCGTGTTTCGAGACGGAACGCGTAACACTGATGATTTGAGCTCAAGATCTTTAGCTCTATTGCTAGAACCTCCAATCAAGAAAAATCACCTTTCATGCTACGCACGTCTGTAAGTAATAGATTTCATGCACTTTTCACCCCCCTTCCGGGGTACTTTTCAGCTTTCCCTCACGGTACTAGTGCACTATCGGTTTTGAGTTATATTTAGCCTTAGAAGCTACTTTCTCCTAATATTCGATGCCAACTACCAATGACATCTACTCTGGTACTCAACTAATCCTATACCATTTCGTCTACGGGGGTATCACCCTCTATGCCAAAACGTTCCAGATTATTTCAACTATGTTCTAGGATCATTATATGAGTCCGTATACACCACATCTCTGTTAAGTTACCATAACAGATTCAGTTTGGGCTGTTACCTTTTCGTTCGCCACTACTTGGGTAATCTCTATTGATTTCTCTTCCACGTCGTACTAAGATGCTTCAATTCCGACGGTTCGACCTCCGCCACCTATGTAACGGAGTATGTAAACATAAGATTCTCATTCGGACATCCCGGGATCATAAGTCGCGTGCGCTTACCCCGGGCTTATCGCAGCTTGCCACGTCCTTCATCTCTACTCAAACCTAGCAATCCCTCTATTACCGTCTTTACACCGGCAATTACGGCCACAATTTACACAAGACACATGCATGACGATCATTGCCGAACTAGTGCGGTAGTCGGCTACATCCTTCTTACATCATTTTCATGATGTAATGCATCGATGGCGATGCAAAGATTATGTGCTTTCCGTAATTCTTTCTAAGGAGGTGATCCGACCGCAGGTTCCCCTACGGTCACCTTGTTACGACTTTTCCCTTGTCACTTACCCCAAGTTCGATAATGCCAATTAGACATCACCTCGCTAAAGGCAAACTTCAATGAAACGACGGGCGGTGTGTGCAAGGAGCAGGGACGTATTCACTGCGCGATAATGACACGCGGTTACTAGGGATTCCATGTTCATGAGGGCGAGTTGCAGCCCTCAATCACAACTGTGGTAACGTTTAGGGATTACCTCTATCTTTCGATTTTGGGACTCATTGTCGTTACCATTGCAGCCCGCGTGTGGCCCCAGAGTTTCGGGGCATACTGACCTGCCGTGGCCCCTTCCTTCCTCCGCATTAACTGCGGCGGTCCCCCTAATTCGCCCTACTACACCAGGGTGTAATAGTGGCAACTAGAGGCAGGGATCTCGCTCGTTACCTGACTTAACAGGACATCTCACGGCACGAGCTGGCGACGGCCATGCACCACCTCTCAGCTTGTCTGGTAAAGTCTTCAGCTTGACCTTCATTCTGCTGTCTCTCCGGGTAAGATTTCTGGCGTTGACTCCAATTGAACCGCAGGCTTCACCCCTTGTGGTGCTCCCCCGCCAATTCCTTTAAGTTTCATACTTGCGTACGTACTTCCCAGGCGGCAGACTTAACGGCTTCCCTGCGACACTGCACTGGCTATATGCCAATGCATCATCGAGTCTGCATCGTTTACAGCTGGGACTACCCGGGTATCTAATCCGGTTTGCTCCCCCAGCTTTCATCCCTCACCGTCGAACGTGTTCTGGTAGACCGCCTTCGCCACAGGTGGTCATCAATAGATCAAAGGATTTTACCCCTTCCTACCGAGTACCGTCTACCTCTCCCACTCCCTAGTTCTGCAGTATTTTCGGCAGCCTATACGTTGAGCGCATAGATTTAACCGAAAACTTACAGAACAGGCTACGGATGCTTTAGGCCCAATAATCATCCTGACCACTTGAGGTGCTGGTTTTACCGCGGCGGCTGACACCAGAACTTGCCCACCCCTTATTCATCAGTGGTTCTACGACTAACAAAAGGTTCCTTTAGCAGGAACCACTCAGATTAACCTTGTCGAGCTTTCGCGCATTGCAAAGTTTTCTCGCCTGCTGCGCCCCATAGGGCCTGGGTCCTTGTCTCAGTACCCATCTCCGGGCTACTCCTCTCAGAGCCCGTAGCTGTAATAGCCTTGGTGGGCCATTACCTCACCAACAAGCTGATAGCTCGCAGTCCCATCCTACGGCAATAAATTATTTGAGTCATAAACCATTCCAGGCATCATGACCTATCGGGTATTATTCTCAGTTTCCCGAGGTTATCCCCGTCCATAAGTTAGGTTGACTACGTGTTACTGAGCCGTCTGCCTTGTATTACTACAATGACTAACATGGCTTAGTATCAATCTGATAGCAGTCAGGTCCGTCAGGATCAAACGGATTCTATATTATTTTATTTTCAAAGTACATTTTTTGCACAACTAATTTCTATTATTGGAATTAACGGAATGCACATAATCTTCACATCTCAGATTTGATCTTTATGATCAGATCCTCATTTTGTATGCGTAACTGGAGGCCTCTAAATCACAAAATGGCATCTTGCCATACTTCATCAAAGGCGCCGCCAAAGCGTTACGTATGCGAAAATTTGAGTTGTAGGAGACATTATAAACCATTCAAAATGTAGGCGTAAAAAGACATTCTTGGCGATCAGTAATATAATGAAAGGAGAGAAAACAGATAGGATATGACTAGTGTACAAGAGGCTTATAGAAAAAAAACAAGACAGTCTGCCAGATTATTTACAAAAGCAAAAAAGGTTCACATTAATGGGGTACATCATAATATTAGATTTTTTGAGCCATACCCATTTATCACAAAATCTGCAGAAGGTAAATTTCTCAAAGATGTGGATTCTAACAAATATGTTGATTACTGGATGGGGCACTGGAGTTTAATTTTAGGACATGCACAAAAACAAATTCAGAAGAAAGCAGTAGGACAATTAAAGAAAGGTTGGATGCACGGAACATCCAATGAAAATGCAATTTCACTTTCAGAGAAGATTTCAAAAGTAGTTCCAGTAGCAGAAAAGATACGTTATGCATCAACGGGTACAGAAGCTACCATGTATTCAGTCAGATTAGCACGTGCAGTAACGGGTAAAAAAATTATTGCAAAAATTGATGGAGGATGGCATGGATACACAACAGATTTACTAAAAACCGTGAACTGGCCATTTGATGTTCCAGAGAGTCAAGGACTAACAGATGAAGAACATATCATATCATTGCCTTTGAATAATTTACAAGAATCATTAAAAATTATAAATTCAGTAAAGAAGGATTTAGCAGGAGTGTTAATTGAACCTGTGTTGGGAGGAGGTGGGGCAATACCCGCCACACAAGAATATCTTAAAGGAATACAAGAAATAGTAAAAACAAATAATGCATTATTCATGTTAGATGAGATTGTTACAGGATTTCGATTCAGATATGGATGTATTTATCCAACTATGAAACTTGATCCAGATATAGTAACACTTGGAAAAATTGTAGGGGGAGGATTTCCAATTGGAGTGATTTGTGGGAAAGATGAAATTATGGAACATGCCAATACCTCTGTAAATTCAAAGAAAAACAGAACCTACATCGGCGGAGGTACATTTTCTGCAAATCCATTAACAATGGTAGCAGGAGATACAACACTTGATGTTTTGAAAAATAAGAAAAATATACTTTATAAAAAACTGGATAGGCTAGGAAGCGATACAACAAAGATGCTTAGAAAAATTTTTTCTCATGATGCGATAGTTACAGGAAAAGGATCATTGTTCATGACACATTTTCCCAGAAATGGAATGACAGAGATTAACAATGCAGCAGATGCCGCAAAATGTGATTCAGCAAAACTGTTTAATTATCATTTTGAGATGATTGCAAGAGATGGAATCTTCTTTTTACCAGGCAAATTAGGTGCATTTTCAGATGCACATTCCATATCAGATGTTAAAGAGATGAAAAAGGCTACAGAACGATTCGCATCAAATTTTAAGAGATAGGGAAATTTTTTATCTTAAGAATTAAAGAAAGACTATGGACAAAAAAATAGACACTAGACGTTCATGGCCTAAAGGATATGAACCAAAAGAGGATGATACAGGAGAGGAATTATCGGATAGATTAGGATTGTTAGAGACCATTCTAAAAGCAAAACCAGAAAAAAAGGCAAGTACAGATATTTTCAAAGTTATGGCAACTAGACGTTCAACTAGAAAATTTTCCAAAAATCCAGTAGAAAAATGGAAGATTGATAAAATTTTAGCTGCGGCAGATACTGCCCCTACCGCAGGAAATTTTCAAGGATTTGAAATTTTTTACATTAGTGATAAAGAAACAAAAGAAAAACTTGTCAAGGCGTCAAATAATCAACCATATGTGAATACACCACTAGTGTTGGTTTTTTGTATGAACCCATCTAGGGTAAAACTTGACTTTTCTCCTAAAGTTATAATGAAGTTCTCAATTCAGGATGCCACACTTGCCGCAGCATATTCTCAATTGGCAGCATCTGCATTAGGACTAAGCAGTATTTGGATTGGTATGTTTGATGAGGAGAAAGTAAAAGAAATTATAGGAACCGAACTTAGACCAACATCAATACTGTGTATTGGTTATCCAATTAAGAAAAGACCTGCAAAATTAAGAAGGCAATTAAAAGAACTCATTCACGTAGTAGGAAAAAAAGACTAGTCATCAGCAAGTGTTTTTGTAAATCCAGATGAATCACCTGAGAATATTTTAACAACATTTTCTGCTAGTTTCTCAATATCAAGACCTGGTTCAGCAGATATTAGAAGTATGTTTGTGGTAACAGGAAATGGAAAACTGATTAAGATTACTTTATCACGTCTGGATGCAATGTAATTTAATGCACCAAGTGAATTGTTTAGCTCATCAGTTCTTAGTGAAATATTTAATGCAAATTTGTAGAAATTATGGAGTTTTTCTTCATCACCTTCATACGGACTAACACCTTCAGTGAAACCACCTGCAATTTTTTGACCATCATGATTAATGATTGCAGCAAACCTTACACCATCATGATGTTGAATTTCAATACATCGAAGATCATAAACAGAATCTGTCATAAAGAATCAATGAACTTAGGGTATATAATTAATAGTGAGGACAGAATGGCACCTGCCGTTAAGGATAGGAGTTAACATCCTTTGGATTTTAAGCAAAGTTACCCCCCACTGAATTGACTTGACCATTTCTCTAATAAAAAGTAAGGCATTATTGAACTGCAATTAATTTTTCTTTTTTAGTTTTTGATTCTTTTCTCATTCGTGCAATAACATTTGCTAGCATTTGCTGTTGAATTACTTCTAGATCTTCACAGACACTACTCATCGTCTTCGTCTTCGTCCTCAAATCTCCAGTTTTTCAATAACTGTTTTCGTAGTGTCACTACTTGTTTTTCATCCAAAACTTTACCCGTATTTTTATCCACTGGGACCACCTTTAATCCATCTAGCTTGTACTCTACATCATAAAGAGATAATTTTGATTTTTCTTGTAATATTGGCACTCCTTCTTCATCAGCTGCACGATCAACATCAAATGGTTCTTCTTCATCCATATCACGATGCATATAGCTAGATGTTACATCACCTTTTTTTGGGACAAATTTCTTAGCAATTGCCTTTTCAATTTCTAGAGTAGTTTCATTTTCATGATATAGACGTCTTCCAGTCTCCTCTTCTACAAATTCAGGCATAACTCTCGTCTAACTCATGTGTATTTAATTTTTGGTGTCTCTGAAAAAGAATTTCAAGAGTGCCTCACGTCTCCCCTTCTTGCTCATGTTTCGTGTAAGAACTCGATATACGACATATGCCAAGCCAAGTGAAGCAACGATCGTATATCCAATACAAGAGGGATCCTCATGACATGGAATTCCTACAATTTTGTTTTTTATTGCAAACATTGAGGGAAGTAAAATTGCATCTAATCCACATGAATCCATATTTGGTATTGATTTTATGATTAAAAAATATGGCGCATTATATTAATTCTTGAAGCGTATTAGTATTATCATAGTTGCAGATGCGATTCACATTGTGTGATGACAACAATTCCATGTCGTTATCATGTTAATTTGTTTTAACTTTAACTTGTTGTCCATGTTGTGCTTTCATGATGTAACGGTCACGGATCTTTACACTAATCCAATCAATTGCAAGAACTGCAATTAAAACTACCAACATGAAAACTGCTGCTTTTCCATATTCAAAGAACTTAATATAATTAATTATGTAAAAACCAATTCCACCTGCACCTACAATTCCAAGTATACTCGTCTGTCTTACATTATAATCAAACATGTACAAAATTTGACTTAAGAGATGAGGTGCAGATTCAGGGATTATAACATAACGAATTAATTGAATTTTTGATAGACCTATTGCCGTGGTTGCTTCAACAGGATCATAGTCAATAGCTTCGATTGATTCGTATTGTAATTTACTAATGAATCCAATTGTATACAAGGTAATAGCAAGAATTCCTGCAAAAGGTCCCAGACCCACCATAATTACAAAAAGAATTGCCCACAAGATGGAAGGAAATGTTCTGGTTGCAGCTAATAACGCACGTAATGGTACGTAGACATATTTGCTAGAAATATTTCTAGCCGCAAAAATACTAAGAGGTAATGAAATCACAACACCGGCAATTGTTCCAACAAATGCCATTTCAATTGTTTCAAGCATTGCCCAGAATGCAGTTCCCCAGTGTTCAGATTCAAATTCAGTCATCTCTTTTAGAACAATTCCAAGATTCGGTATACCATCAACAAATGCAATAGGATCAACTCCAACATCATAAGACATTACAACTACAACTGCAATTATTGCACCGATTAGAAGATTATTTTTGGGGTTCATTATACATCTCCATAATTTCTTCTTGTGTCAAATCACCTGTTTGAAAATCAATTATTTGTTCACCATCAACACCAATTTCAAGCACTTTATCACCGTCTTTTATGACCGCCACTCTATTTGCATATTCAAGAGCCAGATTCATGTCATGATGTATCATGATTGCAGTTAGTTTGAATTTTCTTTGTGCATCTTTTATGACATCCATTACTTCTCTAGCTGTGACAGAGTCTAATTCAGATACAATTTCATCAGCTAGTAAAATATCAGGTTTTTGCATCAATGCACGTGCAATCGCAACACGACGTTTTTCACCACCACTCAACATGTGAACTTTCCGATTTGATTTTGTATCTAATCCTACCAAATTTAGAACTTCATGAGCAGTATCAATTTCATCTTTAGGAAACATTTTGAGGAATGATTTTACCGCATTTAATCTAGGCAATGCACCGATTAAGACATTATCTAAAACACTAGAATTTTTTACTAGACCCAAAGTTTGCGAAATATAACCAATTTTAGCAATAGATTTTTTGTATTCTTTATTTTTTAGATCGGGTTTTTGATAATTATACAAAACAACACCGCTACTTGGAATCATCATTCCATTCATCAGTTTTAGCAGAGTAGATTTTCCAGAACCAGACGCTCCGACTATTGCATAATTAGTTCCTCGTTTTACGTTCATTGATACATTTTTCAGTACAAAATTTTGTGAGTCATAGGAAGCTGATACATTTCTCATTTGAATTATCGATAATGTTGCAATGGATGAAAAAGATGCAGTATTTTGTGTAACCATAACGAACAAAATTTGTCATTAGATCTAAGCAATAAATCTAGATGAAATCATTACTTATTCTAAGAATTTAGAATGAGAATTTGTGCGTGTCAATGTAAATTAAAGGTAAAAAAAGGAAAATGATTATTTTGGTGCGTCGTAGTTTTTCTTATCAAATGTTGCTTGTTCAATTCCAGGCAACAAATCAAGATATTGTCCAAAATTTCCTATGTGCATTTCAGCAGTTGTAGGTAGTAATGCATCAGCGCCATAAACATCTTTGAGGATTTGATTGTTATCTTGGTGATTGAGTTTAACCATAGAATCTACCAAGTGTTGTTTTGTGTCAGATGACAAATCATCAGAAACGACAAACACATGAGATGGAACTAATCCGAGTGTGTCAACTTTTTTGAGTTGTGCTTGTTGATCAGGTGTTAGATATTTTCCTGGTGCTATATCAGAACCAAATGCCATTTCAACAGAACCATTCAAAAGCAATTCTAAAGCTGCTTTGTATCCACCACCAAATGCATGATACTCAAATGAATTATCCAATGCTTGTTTCAATGCGACTATATCGTCACCTTCAATATCGATTAATCCACGATCGACTAGAGTTCCGATAGGTCTGATGAATCCAGATGAACCAGTAATGCTAGTAAATGCAACCTTATTTCCAATTGCTTCATCAATAGATGAATAATTAGAATCAGCTCTCTGCCAAACGGTTGCATAATATCCGACTTTACCTTTCTTTACTTCAGCCATTACAACTTCAGCATTTGCTCTGTCGTGTGCAATCCAACCAGGTCCTGTATCCATAAATGCTGCATGGATATGTCCAAATCTCAATCCTTCAATTATCGTTTCATAGTTAGATGGAACCACAACATCAACTTCGACTTTACCCTCAAATTCAGATTCCAAGAAGCGTGCAAGTGATTCAGCTTTTGGCGTGAGTTCATCTGCTTTCTCAGAAGGAATGAATCCAATTGTTATTTTGTCAATACCATAATCTACTGATTCAGTCTGCATCATAGGTACTGGTGCAGTTTGTTCAATTCCAGAATCAGTTGGTATGAAAAATCCTATCGCAATACCAATGGCAAGCGTACCAATGGCAATTCCTGCAATTTTTCCACTAGACATAGAAATTTTATTTAGTCAAAGCTAATTAAACTAATACTGAATTCTTATTTTATATTCTAATAATTTAGAATATGGTTATGAAAAGTACACTGAATTTTAATATTAAACTAGTGGTAACTGTCTATGGCCGACGAAAAATCACCATATGTTCTAGTTAGTGTCTTTAAAGAAGATGCTAAAGAGCAAGATGTAACACAAGCAGCAGGCAAAATCGCTACAATTATTGACGACTGGAATGGTCAAGGAAATATGATTTGGAGTGGTTCTTTTGATGATAACAAGACTGCAATGTCAGTTATTGAAGGAGACAAGGCACAAGTAGAATCGTTTTTTGGGAAATATAACGATGCATGCAAATCATTTCTTTCATCATACATGTATGAGTGGGATGCAATGCCACTTTTGTCATTATTAGGACAAAAACAAGCGACCCAATAATTGTGAATTAATCATATTATTTTTTTCAGTACTTATCAGTCAATCACATATCTTTTTGCATGTTTCAGATGTTCTTCATCTAGATGGAAATAATTTTCAAGTGGGAGTCTTCAGTTATGGAGTGTTGATCCACATACCCAGATATCAATTCAAGAACATACTGTGTATTATCAGCGGATACACCAACTGATTTACAGCTCATTACTTCAACAGGAGTGATACAAGGAGGAACATTTTTTTCAATTGAAACGACATTTCCATTTTCATCGAACCAAATGATATCAAGATGAAATTGCATATTTTTCATCCACATGGAACGGTTTCCAGGTTCATCAAATACAAACAACATGCCCTTGTCATTATCAAGAAAGTTTTCGGTTTCAAACATTAGACCACGCATTCTACGAGGGTCTGTATCTGCAATGTATACTTGAAGAATTTTTTCATCGAGTTGTACAGATCCCATTAGAAAATCAGAATTTGTGTCAATTTTCACTTCTGATGGAAGAGATACAATGCCTGCAACGCCAACAATTACAGCTGCAATACTAATGGGAATTAAAACTTGTAGGCGAGTAGGCATATTTTATAATATTATTGAGAAAATAAAAACTAAAGCAATTACAATGATGCTTTGAATTGACTGATTGAGGATAGTGTGTGGTGTGTGCTATGACCGATATCTTTCAGCGTGGAGCCATTGTATTTTTTATCTAGATATCTGCCTGCCAATATCATTGGAGCCCCAAGTGCAACGGTCACTCCAGTAGGTTCAGGAATCCATAACATGAGAAATCCCAATTTTTGCATTTTTTTACCTGGTGCAGATGCACGATTTAATGCACCTAAAGATTGGGATGTTTTTTTGTCATCAAGTTTTCCCATATCAGAGTACAAATCAGAACGTCTAGAAGCAGATTCCTTCATAAGTCGTAATTTTTCAATTTTGTCTCTAAGAGGATCAGCCATCTATTGTTATTTTGAAAAATATAGTTAACAGTCAGTGATCAAAATCTACTACGTCCAAGTCAAAATTTTGTCACAATAATTTTGAATTTATATAAAAGCAATTTCATATTGCCATAATGAAAAATAAGATTTCACGTAGATTAGATTCAATCAAAGCAGCGCATGAATCAGAGAAAGCAATTTCATCAAGAGTAGAAGACTATCTAGAAGTGATATCAGAATTAGTAGACATGAAGGGATATGCAGCAACACTTGATATTTCAAGATACATGAACGTTAGTGCCCCAAGCGTAACAAAAATGCTAAAAAAATTAGATGCTGATGGATATTTAATATACGAAAAATATTATGGAATTAATTTAACAGGAGAAGGTCAACGTATTGCGGACATAATAAAGCAGAAACATGGAATTTTACTTGAATTTTTCGAGATTTTAGGAATTGGAAAGGAGATTGCAAATCAAGATGCAGAAGGAATAGAACATTATCTAAACCCAAAAACAATTAGACAGATTAGGAAATTTGTAACATTCTTCAAAGCAAATCCAAAAGTGCTTAACAGTTTTAATGAGTTTTAAGGAATATTTCCAAATTATCGTTAGTGTTAACAAATCTAGAAAAACGTTTACCCTCGGTAGAACGTTTCAAGATTTTAATTTTACCTTTTTTGCCTATTCTAGATGAAAAAAGAAATTCATCGTTTACAACAAAGCTTGCAATATTTCCAGTGTACTGTCTATCTACCTCAAATATCAATGCCATTCCAGATTCAGAAAAATCATACGATAAAGCCTGAGACGGAAGTTCTTGTTGCACCACATGCTCTTCAACATCAATGTGTAAACCAAGAGATTTTTCTAATTCTTGTATGGTTTTTCCAGCCTTACCAATCAATGATGGAATTGAATCTCTTGAAACAAAGACCTTGATTCTTCCAGGAGTGAGAAATTCAATTTTTGGGTGTGGATCAAATCTATATAATCTATCCAGAATTTTTTCTTCAGCTAAATGTTCAATACCAGATTTTTGTGAACCGTTTTCAGTTACAGGAATTATGATATTTTCCTCACCAAATGTATAGATTTCATATTCCAGAGTATTTGTTTCAAAATCAGATATTTCAATTACAGGCCGAGCCAAGTCTTGTTCAACCATTCCAGATGGAACCTTTACCTTTAATTCCAAATCATAAACTTTGGAGATTCCTCCATCCTTTACATAAATGACAGTATCTAGTACATTTGGAATAATTCCAAGTTCAATTTTTCCAATAAATCTTTGAATTGCATCAATCGGAGTATTTGCATGAACAACCCCAACCATACCAACACCAGTTAATCTAAGATCACTAAAAATTCTAAAATCTTCTCTTCGTCGGACCTCATCAAATATTGTGTAATCAGGTCTTACAAGTAACAAAATATCAGCCGAGTTTTCAAAACTTCCATCCAATCTAGTATACTGAGTTACTCCAGGATCAACTTGTAAGTCACGTGGAGATTCAAAAGTTTTTACAATATTTCCAGAGCGATTAAAGAAATTTGCAATTCCTGATGCTAGTGTACTTTTTCCAGAACCTGGAGCACCAGAGATTAGAATTCCTTCCGCTTGTTGTTCCAATCTTGACATTAGTTTCTCAGATAGATGATAATCCTCTAATGACATTTGTTTAATTGGATGAACTATTGTAATTTCTAAAAGTTCAGAAAATGGAGGTCTTGTGATGGCAATTCGATAATCTCTATACTGTATTACCAAAGCACCAGGTTTTGAGATTTCTGTATTACCAAGTGTTTCATCATCAATGGATGCCAAAATTTGTGATGTTATAATTTCAAGATAGTCACGGTCAAGTGTTTTTGTATCTAATTCAACTAATTCGAAATTTCCAGGTTTTCCTTTTTTTCCAAGAGGTTTTTGATTTTCTTTTAGATGAATGCTCATTGTGGTAGGGTCAAAGAATTTCAGGAATTCCAAATCAGGAGTTTTTTCTCCATTAGTGACTAATTCTGATTCAGGTTTTTGTAAATCGCTCATAATTGCAATTTAGGCTAGGTTCTATTATGTATTCTTTTAATGCGTAAAACATCCACACAACTTAAACAAATTATTCTCACAAAGCCAAACAAAAGAATTGTTTTAGATCGATTAGTAATGACGATTCAAGATAATCCTAATTTACAATTTCACTCAGATTGTAATAATTATTTTGAATCGTTAAGAGAAAAAGGCGAAACAGATTTTGAGTTTGAAGATGAGTATTTCTTTACCATGCCTGCAATATCACAAATAAGTTTAGATTAATTATTCAGTAGTTCCTCGAATCATAGATATGCACAAGCTAGATTCAATTGCAGAAAATATCAAAGTATGTGAAAAATGTAAGTTATGTGAAACACGAACAAAGGCGGTTCCAGGTAAGGGAAACTTTGATGCAGACGTAATTTTTGTAGGAGAAGCCCCAGGCAGAAATGAAGATATGCATGGAGAGCCATTTGTCGGCGCTGCAGGAAAAAGGCTTGATATGATTTTAGAAGATACGGGGATAGATAGAGAAGATGTCTATATCACAAATATTGTAAAATGTAGACCCCCAAAGAATAGAGTTCCATCGAAACAAGAAGAAGAGGCATGTAATGACTTTATCAAACAGGAAATCGAAATAATTAATCCAAAGATTATCTGCATTATGGGCAATACTGCATATGGTACACTTCTGGATGGAAAAGAGATAACAAAGAATCATGGGAAAATTGTAGAAAAAGATGGAAGGAAGTTTTTTGTGACATTTCATCCTGCTGCAACAATTTACAATCAAAAACTAGTTGATGAATTAAAAAATGATTTTAGAAGATTAGCAGAGTTTCTAGGAATGAATGATCAACCAAAACAGTATGAAGAAAGACGATGTGATTTCTGCATGGCTAAAACAAAACACGAGGTGGTGGTTATGCCAAAGGTGGTCACAAGAAAAAGAAGATGGCTCTACAAATGTACAGAATGTAATCATGAAAGATGGCTTGTCCCATACAGAACAGTTGCAGAAAGTTTGTACTGATTATCTAATACAGATGACTTTGTAATTCAATTTGTTCTTCAGCAGACATGATGCCCTTTCTAACTAAAATGTCGAGCATATCTTTGAACAATTGTTTTTGCTCTTCAGACATTCCACCTTTGTTTCCTTTTTCTCCAGGTGGACCAGGAGGACCACGAGGACCTTTGTCTCCCACAGGACCTTGTAGACCCTGTGAACCTTTGTCACCTGAAGGACCTTGTAGACCCTGTTTTCCTTGTTCACCTTGTGGGCCTTGAATTCCTTGTGGACCACGAGGACCTTTGTCTCCAGTTAATCCAGGTGGACCTTGTTCTCCTTGTGGACCAATAGTTCCACGATCACCTTGTGGACCAGGAACACCAGTTAATCCTTTGTCACCAGGACGACCTTGTGGACCACGAGGACCTTTTTCTCCAATCGGCCCAGTAATTCCAATTTTTCCTTTTTCACCTTGTGGACCTTGTGGACCAGTTGGACCTTTTTCTCCCATTGGACCAGTAACTCCTTTGTCACCTCTTTCACCAACAGGACCGGGAACTCCTTTATCACCTTGAACACCAGGAGGACCAGTTGGACCTTTTTCTCCTTTGTCACCACGTAAACCAGTTAATCCTTTGTCACCTGAATGACCTTGTTGACCAGTTGGACCTTTGTCACCTGAAATTCCACGTCCGCCTTGTTCTCCTTTGTCACCTTTGTCACCAGTAAGACCTTTTTCACCTTTGTCACCTTTGTCACCTTTTGGACCAAGTGTACCTTTGTCACCTTTGTCACCTTTGTCACCAGTAACACCTTTGTCACCACCAGGACCTTTATCACCCGATTGACCTTTGTCACCTTTGTCACCTTTGTCACCTTCAGGACCAGGAGGACCAGGAGGACCTTTATCACCTTGAAGAGATCGTGAAGATGGTTTTACTTTAGATGGTTTTGGATCAGATTTTGGTTTGTTAGGGAGTTGTCTCATTGTTTCAGGAACTTTAAATTCAAAAGAAGTTCCCACAGATGAAAATTGATCAACTAGAATTATCCAGACACTAGTGAATGTAGAAATTTTTTCAGGTAATGGATTTGATGAAGACCCCAAAGTAGCTTCAAAGTTTCCATTTTTAATATTAAGATGAGATTTTTCACGCCATAGTGGAAGAAATGATTTTTGTGCAATTTGTTCACCAGAAGGTTTTGCTTCAGTGATAGCAAATTCAACTTCAAAAACACCATTTTTTTGTGTGTAAGGTGATTGGCCTCTAACAGAAATGTGGTCAGATGAAGACATGATCGTTTCTTTGAATATCTTGTATTTAATTAGATTTTCGAGCCTATTAGGCGTAATTCCATCGCTAATGGCAGGTTGATATTTATCCGATAAATGTAAGAATTTACTTCATGAAGAATGAAAAAAAAGACACATCTCTTAGTAAAAAAGAAGAGACGGGATTAACTAATGTAAATTATCAACGAGATAGACTTTTCAAAAAAGGTATCAATTTCATGGCAGATGAAAAATTAGAAGAAGCAGTAAGAAATTTTGAGATGATACTCAGAACAGATCCAAATGATGTGGAAGTGATGCTCAAACTAGGATATTCAAGATTCCATTTAGACGACTATTCAGAAGCAATGAGAGTTTATGATAAGATCTTAGATATTGATATAACGAATCCAGAAGCATGGAATCTCAAATCACTAGTAAATTATGAAAAAAAGAACTATGCAAAAGCATTGGATTGCGTAGAAAAAGCAATAGACTCAGACCCAACATATGGAATGGCATGGTATAACAAAGGATGTTATCTTTCAATGTTAAATCAAGTACCAGATTCGCTAGAAGCACTAAAACGTTCAATTGAGATTGATGTTAAAAATGCAAGAAAAGCGGTAAAAGACAAAGACTTTGTAAATGTAAGATCAGAAGAGGGATTCAAACGAATTATTGAGGTTGTATTAATTGAATCATTACGACAAGGATATCATACAATTGGAGCAATTGTATGGACTACATTCCTAGGAAAAGAAGATACGATCAAAGGATTAGATGAATTAATCTTGAAAGGAGTTGTTATTAAAAGTGAAAAGAGACAGGGATTTAATCAAATTATACCTATTTATGATTTGGTTCCAGATGTCGCAAAAAAAATTGGTGCAAAGAGACGTGGACTACTTGGACCAAAAGAGATTGGAAAAGTTCCAACACCTGTTAAAAATCTCAAAGAAATTGGATTAGCAATTCAAACAACAAGGACTGCAATAGAAAACGAAGATACTGAAAAAACAGTTGACAGTTTTGATGTATTTATAAATCCAGGAAAATGTGGACAGCAGATGATTGAAGAGTTTTTAGACGAACATAGAGAGATTAGATTATACAAAATTAGATTAGATGACAAAGGTAAGGATTATCTAATTGATAATAAAAAGAAGATGCTTGAATTATTTGAAACAATAGAAATGCAAGTTACAAAAAAATTACGAGCTAGTGTTACGCAGAATTAATTAGGTCATAGATTCTTTTTCTTTTTTTATGATTGGAATGCCATCAATGACTGATAAGTCATCTTCCTCATAGACAGTGTGCCAACGTCCATTATGAGGGAGTAAATTGTTTAATTCCTGAATTTTTTTATTTGTTGGTTTTTTGTTAAGCAAAGCCCCCCATTTCATATCTGGGACTTTTGGCATTATGTCGTTAATATCTTTCATCTTTATAATTAATTTTTAGTTTTTGTATATAAAATCATCATTCGGCTGAAAGATCCCAATAATTAGCATTTTCTTGTTTATCAATTGGCTTTTCAAGACTTTTCCATTCCTTAAAAGAATGAACATATAATTTGACATTGGGCAATCCTACAGACTTTAGAGCATAATATGCAAGACCAGATAGAGTCCCTACACTTCCACAATATGTGATTATTTCAGCATCCTCGGAAATTCCTCTGTTTTTGAGAAGATTTTTCATTCCTTCTTTAGTTCTCAGAATTTTTCCATCTGTTGCAAGTGTCCTGTATGGGATATTTATTGCACCTGGAATGTGCTGTTCCAGATAATTTAATCGTTCACGATTATCAATAATTATAACATTTTTGTTTTCTTTTACTTTTTCAAGATATTCTGCAGTAGCCATTATGTCTTTATTCTCTTTGATAGAGTGTGTAGCAGATTCAATTTCAGGAACTTCAGTTGAGATTTCATATCCAAGAGCCTTCCATTGAGAAAATGTTACATCAAGCAATTTTGCATCTTTATGTCCAATGTATTGTAATGCCCAAACAACTCTTGATGATAATGCACCAAATGTATCATCATAAATGACTACAGAGGTTTCATCAGATATTCCCAAGTCCTGTGCAATCTTTTGTATAGATTCTACACTATCATCTGCAAGAAGTTTTGCTAATGGGAGATTTACTGCATTTGTAATATGACCCAGTTGATAGTCTTGTTCTCGTCTTACATCAACAATTCGAATTGAATTGTCTTTAATTTTTTCACGAAGAATTTTTGAATCAATTATAGACATACTAGAATTATTCATGCAGCACATTCACCTTTTCCAGTTACTGTATGATAACTAGTGTCACTTCCATAATCCATATAGAAATCAGGTTCATCTTCAACCTTAGGAGGAATCAAGAAAGAGTTAATTTCTTTTTTGATGTCTTCAACAGAATTAATTTTAGAAGATTCATTTCCATGAATAATTCTATCAATCCATCTAGATAATGTATCATCAGATTGCTTATTTTCTTTGTATAATTCAATAATTTTGAGAATTACAGGAATTACACGTTTTACAGGAACACGAGCTGTATGATGGCCAAGTATAGAACCTTCATCAAATCTACCACCTAATGACATAGTATAATTTGGAAACATATCATTTTCATATCTACCACCCCCACCATAAAATCCAATTGTCGCAACTTCATGTTGTCCACAAGAGTTAGGACATCCACTAATTTTGATGGTGGAGTCTTTCAAGTCATCATCCTCATCAAGTTTTAATTCTAAGAATTTTCTTTGTACTTCTTTTGCTAAACGGTGAGAATTGGTTAATGCCAAATTACATGAAGTTGTACCAGAGCATCCTACTGCAGAGGCCATAGTTAACGAACCAGTTTTGGCAAGACCTGTTTCAAGTAATTTCGAATACATTGATTTAAGATCATCATCATGGACATAACGAATCACAATATTTTGTGAAAAACCATTCCTAGCAAAACCTTCAGCGGAATAATCACGAATAATTTCTGCAACACTTCTTAATTGATTAGCAGTGATATCTCCAGATTCTAGACCAATGAATACAGAATTAAAACCACCTTGTGATTGTTTTTCAACATTAGTTTTTTGCCATCTTGCAAATCCATCAGGTACAGAAGCAGATTCATTACTAACCGAAATTGGTCTTTGAATTTCATTTATACTTTCATCGATGTTTAATTTAACAATAACAGATTGTGTAGATTTTACAATAGCTCTTTCTTTTAAAACAAGATTTTGGAATTTTTCCCAACCCATATCATTTACTAAATAACGCATTCTGTTTCGTGCCATATTTTTTCGATCACCCAATCTATCAAATATTCTAATTACAGCCATTGAAGTGTAAAGTAAATCTTCAACAGGTGTAAAATCTTCTAATTGATGACCAATAAATGATTTATTTCCTAGTCCACCACCCAAGAAAATTTTGAATCCTTTTCTTTGTTCTCCATCAATTTCTTGTATTTGAGGCAAAAGACCAACATCAACAATTCTTATCATTCCATGCTTTTCACAACAAGTAAAATTAAATTTGAATTTGCGTGGAAGACCTTGACATATTGGATTTCTAAGCATGAATCTTGCGATTGCCAATGCATAAGGAGTTGCATCAAAAATTTCATCTTTACAAACACCTGACAATGGACTACACATTACATTTCTCACAGTATTTCCACATGCTTCACGAGATGTCATTCCAACATCAGAGAGAGATTGCATTATCTCAGAAACATCTTCAAGAATTACCCAATGAAGTTGAATGTTTTCACGGGTTGAGAAATGTGCACTACCAATAGAATACATCTCACTTAATTGAGCAATTTTTTCTAGTTGATATGGATATACTTGTCCTGCAGGAACTTTGATTCGTACCATTGCATAATCATCAGTCATACGAGTTCCATATGCACCATGTTGCAACCGAAATCTACGAAACGTGTCAGGATCAACTTTGCCTTGTCGGAATAGCTTCACGGTTTCAGCAAAATTTTCTGCTTCTTGTCTTCTGGACCAATCAATCTTGGGCTGTTTATCAGCCGGTTTTGATGGTCTTAGCTGTTGTGCCATCTATATTTTTTTGATCGCAGTATGGTTATAAGTTTTCGATATGGGTAAGTTACACATATCAATTAAACAAAATATACATTTTTGCCGGTTTATGTTAGTATACCCTAATTTTGAATGAAAATACCCAAAGCTATTAATGAGTTTGGAATAAAAAAAAACATGCAAGAGTCGGTTAACGAACAAAGACCAGAAAAAATTTTTGCAGACGCAAAAGAAGTAGAGATTACTAGAGCCATTGCAAAAGAGTTTTACGATGTGTTACAAGATAGAGCAGAAAGTGATGTCATAATTATTGGTGCAGGACCTGCAGGACTAACTGCATCTAGGGAATTATCATTATTAGGTTACAAAGTATTAGTTATTGAACAGAATAACTATCTAGGTGGAGGATATTGGCTTGGAGGTTACATGATGAATCCAGTAACAGTACGTGCACCAGCACAAAAAATTTGGGATGAGATAGGCATACCTTACAAAAAAGTGGGAGAAGGATTGTATCTTACACCAGGGCCACATGCAGTTTCTAAATTAATTGGAGCCGCATGTGATGCAGGAGTAAAATTCTTGAATCTCACAAAATTTGATGATTTAGTTATGAGACATGGAAGAGTTGTAGGTATTGTTGTGAACTGGATGCCAGTTTCAGCACTACCAAGAAATATCACATGTGTAGATCCTGTTGCACTAGAAGCAAAAATGATTATTGATTCATCAGGACACGACTCAGTTGCAGTAAAAAGATTGGTGGATAGAAAACTTGTCGAATGGAAAGGAATGGATCCAATGTGGGTAGAAGATGGGGAAGAGCATGTTGTACATAAAACAGGAGAAGTTTATCCAGGATTAGTTGCTGCAGGAATGTCAGTTACAGAGACATATGGATTAGCAAGAATGGGACCAACATTTGGTTCAATGTTATACTCTGGAAAAAAGGCAGCCGAAATAACTGATCAAAAGATTAAAGAATTTGATAATAAGATTCAAAAATAATCTATTTGAACTTTAAAAAAATAACATTATACAAAGAACCAGCATTACCAGAAATTGATATTAAGCGATTAACAGATTTTTTAGAAGAAAACTTTCCATTCAAGATTGAAATAAAAGATAATATTTTCAAGGAGTTAAACATAGAGAATATCAATAAATTATCAAAGAGTAGAGTTACAGACATTAAAAATTCATTTTCAGTGTATAAGACTAGTGATATTGAGTTTGAGTTTGAAAAGAAATTGTGTCAGGATTCATCATTAATGAATTCAACAACTAAAGTAGAAGATGCTCAAGAAATAAGTCAAGTTTTCATGTATGATGGATTTGAATTACAAAAAATTTTCAGATATCTTAATGAGAATGATGAAACATTACACATCATTCTAACAAATAGGCTTACATGTACATTTGATGAAAAGGATGAAAGATATCATGCGAGAGCAGTAATTTGTGCCAATCCTGCAATTATTTCTACTACAGGAATTATAGAAGCCCCTGCAAAACCAAAAGAATACTATTTTGAAGTAATGGCATTAAAGGCACAAGGATTAGATAAAAAATCTGCTAAAGAAAAGTACAAAGAGCAATTTTTAGACTATAATGATGAAAGATTAACAAAAGTTGTGGAAGGTTATATCTTACAAGTTATTTTTTACAATATAACAGGAGAATCATTCTGTGAAGATATTGAATGTAGGTTAAATAATGCTCATTGGCAGAAGGATCTTTTATTCTCACAACTTGAAATAAGTAAACTATGTCAAAAACATAATGAGATCTTATCAAATCTCAATTGACTTAAATTGCAATTATAGATTAGAACAAGCATGTCAAGTGCAGATGGCTCAGTAATTATGGAGGATCGAGGATCTAGTGATGAACCAAAGACTCCAGATTTTCCAAAAAAGATAAAGACATTATACGATGTCATAATTATTGGTGCAGGACCTGCAGGATATACTGCAGGAATTTATTGTTCAAGAGCTAGACATGATACATTATTAATTTCAGGACTGTTGCCAGGAGGTCAATTGATGAATACAACAGATGTGGAAAACTATCCTGGATTTGATGAAGGGATAATGGGACCAGATCTAATGTTAACAATGAGAAAACAAGCAGAAAGAATGAACACCACAATCATGGATGATGTTGTGGTGAATGTTGATTTTCGTGCAAAACCATTCAAAGTTTTAACAGGTTCAGAAGAGTATGAAGCAAAAGCAGTAATAGTTTGCACAGGAGCAACTCCAAGAAAAATTGGCATAGAAGGAGAACAAACATTCAGTGGAAAAGGCGTCTCATATTGTGCAACATGTGATGGAGCATTTTTTAGAAATCAGGATATCGCAGTAGTTGGAGGAGGAGATTCCTGTATGGAAGAGGCAACGTTTCTTACAAAGTTTGCATCAAAGGTTCACATTATTCACAGACGTGATACATTCAGAGCTAGTAAAATCATGCAAGAACGTGCATTAAACAATGAAAAAATTGAGGTTCATTGGAATAGTGCAGTTGAAGATATTAAAGGAGATCAAAAAGTTCAACAAATAATTCTAAAAGATACAAAGACGGGAGAAAATAAAACCTTGGAAATGGGCGGAGTTTTTGTAGCTATAGGTCATGAACCAAATACAGAATTATTCAAAAATCAACTTGAAATGGATGAAAATGGATACATAATTCAAAAAGATAATACAGAAACAAGTGTGAAAGGAGTGTTTACTGCAGGTGATGTTCACGATCATCGATATAGACAAGCTGTAACTGCTGCAGGGTTTGGATGCATGTCAGCAATCGATGTTGACAAATATCTAACTGAACAGAATTAAGATCACTTTATTTTTTTTATTGTAAATTCCAAGTCACTGCCATTTTTCTTAAGCCCTACTAGTTCATGCCCACGCGTACGACATAGATCAGTAATATCATCTTCAGCAGCAGGGTCATCAGCTAAAACAAGAAGTGTTTGACCTATTTGCATTTTTGATAGCTCAACTACAGTTTGCATAGCAGGAGAAGGGCAATACAATCCTCTTACATCTAGTTTTTTTTCTGGTTCTGAAATTTTTATCACCTAACAAAAATTCAGTAGTTCTATATTAAAATCTAGTTCTTTTTAGCTTCGCCTATAGGTTTTTAGAAGATCATTTTTGTCATTGTTGGAATATCTCGTGTTCTAAATGCATAAGGATCATATCCCTCAAAATTAATTTTGTAAGAAATTCGTCTTAATCCAAAAAGTGCAATCTTGAAGACAGCGCGCCACATAAATGATTTCTTAGTAAACATATATGATTTGTACATCTGGTTAAACAGCCAGAAGTATTTGGGATAAAATTCTTGTATGTATTTATCTATATACTCTTTTGAGTTTTCAATTTTATATTGAATATGCTCTAAAACTTCACGGTGCGTCACATATTCTGTTTTTTCAATAGAGATTTTTCCTTTTTTCATTGCATGTATAACATCGTCCAAGTTATTTTGAGAATCTATAAGATTTGTACATCTTCCAATAGTAGATGCAATGTGCGAGTCACTTCCAGCAGTTGTGAGTAGATTTTTTTCCTTTGCAAAAATTTCTGCTTTTTTATTTGAGTAGATATCAATATTTGAGCTGTTAAACACTTCAAAAAGGTCACATTTCAGTGAATCATCACGTAAAGCATCAATCAAACTGAAAGGATGGGGTGCAATTGTTATTGCATCTTGAGATTTTGCAGCATCGATAATTTCATCCAAAGTTTGGTTTGATTTAATTTCCTCATGCAAACCATAAACAAGAACATGTGCTTCTTTATCAGTAGTTATTTCTACAGCAGGATAAATTTTCAGATTTGAGAATTTTTCGTGGTCATTTTTATAATCTGTAATTTGGTTGAAACCATCTAAGGTATTATGATTTGTTACAAATAATACATCAAGCTTAGATTCCAATGACTTTTCTAATTGTTCACTTATTGATACATTACAATCAAAAGGGGGTTCCAAGTCACCAACATGGCCATTAGAGTAAACATTATGACAATGTAGTTCTGTACGAAGCATTTCTAACATTTTATGTGATATGTTACTTTTAATTAATTATCTGAATAGATCTTCTTCTTTTGAGCGTATAATATTCTGAATATTTCCAGTACGCTCTTTAAATTCAAAATTTTTAATAATTGCCGCAGGACATTTTTTGGTTTTGCCCATCACAAGTTCTGCTGCAGAACAGAGTTCATCAACTACGGCAGTAGCAGTGACTCGTAAAATTTTGCCAAATGTATCAGGAGTTCCTTCATAATGCAAAATAGCATCGATGCCGGATATGCCTATGGCATGATCAGTCTGACCCATTCTAAAAGGACGCCCAAATGTATCCGAGATGATAACAGCAATTTTTTTTCCTGTTTGTTGTAAGATTTTTAATCGTATTTGTTGTGCAGAATTATCAGAATCCTTTGGAAGTAATGTTGCATAGTCATCTTCCACATTACTTTCATCTATTCCTGCATTGGCACAAATGAAACCATGTTTAGTTTGAACAATTATCACACCATTTTCCATTCTGACTATTCTTTCTGATTCAGATAAGATGACTTCTACTAATTTTGGATCTTTATCATATGCAGAGGCAATACCAACAGACAATTCAGATGGGATAACAGATTGAAGATTTACAACTTGTCCTTCATGTTTTGATATGACTTTTTGTGAGATTACTAGTACGTCTCCATCTTCAAAAGTGGCTTTTGAAGAAGATAGTAGAAGTTCAACCAAACTATCTGCAGGCTGAACATCATTTTTTACATGAATAGGTATTACTTGTATAGTCATCAATAGATAGTAAATTGTGGCATAATTGAATTTTGTCTATCCTATGATGAGATAGGTAAAGGAAGTTTCATCGAGTAATGTTGATTAATGATAGGGATGATTTTTGCAAGATTCTTTTCTTCTAGGCTAATTGTTGCAAGGTCTTTGACAAGATCTTGTGCACGATAGGCTATACCTAGATTGCAAATATCAAATAATTTTATATCATTAGCGCCATCAACAATAACAACAATCTCATCTTTAGGAATATTCCATTCTTCAATCTTAATTCTAGCAGATTTTGCTTTATCTGAATCAACATTGATTTTTACACCATCTAATTTTCCATCTTTGAATATCAATTCATTTGTATAGATATGATCAAGGTTTAGTTCTTCTTTTAATCTATCAGTCATAATTGTAAATCCGCCTGATACTGCCATGATTTTCCATCCTGCATCTTTTAGAACTTTACAAGCATTCCTTGCACCAGTCATTATAGGTAAAGAATCAGCAACTTCTTTACATGTTTCAAAATCCAAACCTTTCAAAAGTTCAACTCGTTTTGTCAATCCATCTTCCCAGTTTATTGAGCCTTGGATTCCTTTCTTTGTGATTTCCCAAATCTCATCTTCTTTGTTCACTTTTTCAGCTAGTATTGGCAGATATTCTGCGTCATACAATACTCCTTCTACATCAAAAATTGCTAGCAATTGTTTTCTATTTTCACACAAAAAATTCATCATATAAAAGTTGAAACAATGAAGTCCGATCAGCGATAGCTAGTAATAAATCAGCCCTCATAGAGATTATATCATGGTTGAAGAATTAGAGCATAAATTCGAAGTTAAAGTGCAAACCCGAGAAGGAAGACAGAAACTCCCAGAGGACGTCAAAGCAATTCTAAAAGACGGCGGAATGATGGACGAGAAAGGAAAATTAAAGTTGAAAGGAGTTAGTCCAAAGATGCTAAAGAAAATGAAGCAGGAATTTGTCGAGTGTCCAGTCTTAAAAGACGAGATTCATTTCATTCAGTGTTTTGTTTGCCCAAACTTTCAAAGTAGAGTCATGGGCAGTGTTTTGTGTAAAGGCGATTCACTCAAAGATTAGCAGTGATTCTCTTAATTTGATTAACAATCTTCATTTTTCGTTGTACTGTTAACTCGGGCTCCATTGTAAAGAATATGGTTTTTCTTGCAGTATAAATGACAAATTGAGTCACTTTTTCACGTTCAACATGGACATACCTAACCTTTCCAAGAGGACGGTCAAATTCTTTTCTCATTTTACGTCTTTGAGATACTTGTTTGCAAAAGTGTTCTTCTTGACGTTGTGATTCAAGTGAAGCTTTGCCAGTTTTCATAATTCCTTCAACAATGTTACCTTTTAGATCAATTATAGAAGCAAATCTCATTTGAGAATCTAAAGAAATTATTTTCTCAATCATGTTAAGGAGATCTTGTTTTGCCATGTTTTTCCTCATTTTATATTTTCTATATAATTCTAGGTTTTCAAAATACACGGTAGAAACAAGACTAAATAATTACAAAATTCTTGTCATTACAAATGGGAAAAGAGATAGGGATTACTGTAAAAAAATCAGAAGATTTTAGTGAATGGTATACACAAACGGTCATTAAATCAGAGTTGGTGGATTATGCCCCAGTCAAAGGATTGATTGTTCTTAGACCAGACGGATATTCAATTTGGGAATCACTCAAGTCATCACTTGATACAAAATTTGCAGCCACAGGCCACAGAAATGGATTTTTGCCAATTTTAATCCCAGAGTCATTATTAGGAAAAGAAAAAGACCATTTTGCAGGATTTAACCCAGAAGTTTTTTGGGTTACAAAATCAGGAGATAGTGAACTAGGAGATAGATTAGCATTAAGACCAACCTCTGAAACTTTAGCATATACATTATTTTCAAAATGGATTAGAAGTTGGAGAGATTTACCTTTAAAAATTAATTTTTGGAATACAGCACTTAGAGCAGAAATAAAAGCAACAAAACCATTTTTGAGAACATCCGAATTTCTATGGCAAGAAGGACATACAGTACATATGAACAAGGAAGAAGCAGAAAAGGAGGTTACAGATATTTTATCATTATATAAGAAAACAGTTGAAGAAGAATTAGCAATACCAGTGATTACAGGGAAAAAATCAGAGAATGAAAAATTTGTAGGAGCAGTATATACACTAACTATGGAATCGTTAATGCCAGACGGAAAGGCATTACAGATGGGTACATCACATTTTCTTGGACAAAATTTCTCAAAACCATTTGATGTCAAGTATGCAGACAAAGAAAATGTTGAGAGCTATGCATGGCAAACATCATGGGGCGTATCATGGAGATTAATTGGTGGAATGATTATGGTTCACGGTGATGATAAAGGACTAGTTTTACCTCCAAGAGTTGCGCCAATTCAAGTAATAATAATTCCAATTTATTATTCAGATGAAGATAAAGAAAAAATTCAAAAGGTATCACAAGAAATTGAAGAAAAATTAAGAGAATCAAAAATTAGAGTTCAAGTAGATAATAGAGAACAACTTACTCCAGGTTTCAAGTTTAATGATTGGGAGATGAAAGGAATTCCATTACGAATTGAAATTGGACCAAAAGATTTAGAGAAAAATAAGGTTACATTTGCCAGAAGACATAACCGTCAAAAAGATGATCAAGAGATAGTAGGTCTTGTAGACAGAGTGATATCAGAATTGGACAAAATTCATGAAGATATGTTTGCAGATGCTAAAAAAATTCTAGACGATAAGACAGTAGAAGTGAACAACTATAATGATTTCAAAACTGAATTAGAAAAAGGACGATTGATTAAAGCACCAATTTGTGACAACCCAGATTGTGAAGAGAAAATTAAAGAAGAAACAAGTGCAGATGTTAGAGTAATTACAGAAAATTCAAGCGACACAAGCTCAAAATGCATCAAATGCTCAAACCAAAGCGTGATTAGACCACTTTTTGCGAGAGGATACTAAATTTTATTAGTTTTCAGGGGTATCTAATCATAATGATGTTAAAATTAACAATCAAGGATGTCTTGAAACAAAAGCCATTTGGAATGATTGGTATAATTTCAGGAATTTCGTTAGGAATATTGTATTATTTCCTCACATTAGAAATGGCACTAACACACATGGCAACAGAGATGGAATTACTACCTATGTATATGACAGCATCAATTACGTTGACAGTAATTGTAGCAGTGTTAGCAGGAATTAATATTGCATTAGTAGCATACAACATCAAAACACAGAGAAATAAGAATATAAAAAATGGTACAAGTGCAATATTAGGAGGAGCTCTAACAGCATTTACACCAGGATGTCCAGCATGTACTACTTCACTTTCAGCAGTTTTAGGAATAGTTGGGGGATTAGCAATTTTTCCACTACAAGGATTAGAATTAAAGCTAGTATCAATTGGTGCATTAACATTTTCAATTTGGTGGGCCATGCGTAACATTAACAATGCCACATGTTGTGTAATGAAAGAATAATCACAAAACCAAATATATTCAAAAAATTTTAACTACTATATGACACTTGAGCAACAATCACAAAATTCACTACTAAATTCATTTAATGAAACAAGAAATACAACATTACAATTAGTAAAAAATTTGGAAAGAGATGATTTTGGAGTCCAAACTGCAGTTTTTATGAGTCCACCAAAATGGCATATTGGACATGTAAGTTGGTTAAATGAAATAGTTTTAAGTAAAACACAACAAGATTACAAATTCTTTTCAGAAGAACTTTCAGAGTATTTGAATTCTTACTATAATCAATTCGGAAAGCCTCATGATAAATCAAAACGCGGAGTAATGTCAAGACCAACAGTAGATGAAATTTTAGAATATTTTGAGGTTATAACAAATAGAGTTAGAGAAGTGATTAGTAAACCATTAGATAAAGAAACTATGTATCTTTTTACAATGGCAATTCATCATGAATGCCAGCATCAAGAACTTTTAGTTTATGATTTACAACATTTGTTAGGAGATCAATACAGACCAGCAAAGAGAAATGAATCTCCAATTTCATTGAATAAAGAAAAAAAGAAGATTAGAATTAATGGAGGATTATACAATTTAGGATATTCAGGTAAAGACTATTGTTACGATATAGAACTTCCAGAACATAAAATATATCTAAATGATTATCAAATTGACACTTTTCCGGTGAGTAATGCAGAATATTTAGAATTCATGAATGAAGGTGGATATGATGACTATTCATTTTGGCTTTCAGATGGATGGGATGCAGTTGAGAAAAATGAATGGAATTCGCCAATGTATTGGGAAAAAGATGAGGACCAATGGATAACTAGAGATTTTGCCGGAAAACGAAAAATTAATCAAAATGAACCAGTCTGTCATGTAAGTTTCTATGAAGCATCAGCATACTGTAAATGGGCAAATAAGAGATTACCAACGGAAGCAGAATGGGAAAAAGCAGCATTATGGAATAATGAGAAAGGAGTCAAAACAGATTTTCCATGGGGTAATGAAAAACCAACAGAATCACATGCAAACTTGTTAGAATCAAATATTTGGAATTGTAGTGATATTGGTTCTTATGAAAACGGAAAAAGTAATTATGGATGTTACCAAATGATAGGTGATGTTTGGGAATGGACAACATCAGAGTTTGTTGGATATCCAGGTTTCAAAAGTGGTTTTGATGAATATAATGACAAATGGTTTACAAATCAAAAAGTATTACGTGGAGGATCATTTGGAACACCATCAAAATCAATTAGAGGATCTTACAGAAACTTTTTCAGATTAGATGAAAGATGGTTAATTTCGGGATTTAGATGTGTAGAAGATATTTAGATTTTTTTTGCCAAGACAAGAACAAAATATTTTTGTGAATCAAACCACATTTCAAGTTTTTCAAAGTTTGATTCCTTCAATGAGGACTCTATTTGTGAGATAGAAAATTTGTGTGAATTCTCAGTATGAATTAATTCATCTTTTGAGAGAGTAATTGAAAGTTCAGATTTCGAGATTGTGATAGATTGTTCAGATAATGAACGGAGATACATCTCAATTCGACCTTTTTCTTCGTCATAAACAGCATGATGTTCAAAATTTTCTATATTAAAATTAGCATCCAATTCATCATTAATTCTTTTTAGAACATTTAGATTGAATTTTGCAGTTGTTTTTTGGGAATCATTGTATGCATTGTGTAGAACTTGTTGATCTTTTTTCAAATCCAGTCCAATTAAAAACAGATCATCAGATTTCATCAGATTATTGATTTTTTGAAGAAATAGCATCCCTTCATTTTTACTAAAATTTCCAAAGCTTGAACCAAGAAAAGTTATCAGATTAGGTTTATCATCATAATGTTCAATAAAATCAAGACCATTTTCAAAGGTATCAACTACACCAGTCACTGAGAGATTTGGATAATCCATACAGAGATTTTTAGCACTTTGATCTAGAATTTCAGATATGTCTATTGGAAAATATTGTAAATGGTTTTGAGATTTTAGTAGAATATCAATTAAAAGTCGAGTCTTCACTGAAGAGCCACTTCCCAATTCTACTAAATGAAATTCATTTGAAAGATATGGGATTAATTTTTTCTCAATTGCTTGTAAAATTTCAGTTTCAGCATTGTATGGGTAATATTCAGGAAGTGAACATATTTCATCAAAAATTTTTGAACCATCTTTATCATAGAAAAATTTTGGACTGATTGATTTTTTTGGTTGTAAAAGTGTATGACGGATTTCTTCAGCAAAGGTGGTAGTAGTACTAATCTTAGTAGGCTTGAAATACGTTAAATTTTCTTGAATTGAATATGATTGATATCCTAACAGTTCCTGCTTTGATTTATTGTTCATATTTTGACGATTTTTGTTTTGCATAAATTTCTTATCACAGGAGAATATAATACCGATAATGAATAATATTTTAAAAGTTGAGAATTTAACAAAGAAATTCAAGAAAAAAAACTTTTTTTCATCTGATTCTGAAGAGGTTATTGCAGCAGATTCAGTAAATTTTTCAGTAGAGCAAGGAAAAATTTTAGCCATAGCAGGACAGTCGGGTTCAGGAAAATCTACTATTGCAAAATTAATTCTAAGAGCAATTAAACCAGATTCAGGAAAAATTTTCTATAAACAAAAAGAAATTAAAGATAATTCAGATGAATTAAAAAAATTTAGAATGAAATGTCAAATGGTCTATCAAGATCCTTATGATTCAATTAATCCAAGAATGACAGTTTTAGATATAGTTAATGAACCTCTAGAAATTCATAATTTAGGTACAAAAAAAGAACGTAAACAAAAAGTAATTGAAACATTACAAATGGTAAAACTAGAACCAGCGGAAGAAATTTCAAAAAAGCACCCACATATGCTTTCAGGAGGTCAGAGGCAAAGAGTTGTAATTGCAAGAGCAATAGTAGTTCAACCAGAAATTATTATTGCAGATGAACCAGTATCAATGCTAGACGTTTCAATACGTGCTGAGATTTTAGAACTAATGAAAGAAATTCAAAATAAAAATAATATTTCTATGATATACATTACACATGATCTTGCTACAGCCAAACATTTTGCAGATGATATTCTAATTTTGAATTCAGGCAAAGTTGTAGAATCAGGTTCAATTAAACAAATATTATCAAATCCAACAGATTCATACACTAAAGCATTAATTTCTGCAATATCAGAACCAGATCCAAATAATCTCTATAAAGAAAAGAAGATTTCAGTTTAAAGGATTACATTTGATATTTTTAATGTATAATTTCAAGATGTAAAATTTTCTTTAGAATTTTTTCGTTGATAGATCTTGTAGACCAATCCAGTAACAACCATTAGTACTGCAGTTATACCAGACCACATTACAAATGCTATAAGATTGGTATCTGCCATAGATGGATGTAAAATTACACTAAGATAAACATGATTAAGATGTTAATAATTGTTAGATTATAATATTCAAAGATACGAGGAATTTTAGTTGGAAGAATTAAATTTTGATGTAGTGGTAGTTGGAGGAGGTCCAGCAGGTTCATCTGCTGCACGGATAGCCGCAGAAAATGAATGTACAGTCGCATTAGTTGAGAAAGAGAAAGAGATTGCAGAAACTGTCAGAACAAGTGGTGTCACATGGATTTCAGATATAAAAAAATTTAAAATTCCAGAAGATTGTTACAATTCAATAAAGAAATTTTCTTTCTGCTCTCCAAAAAATTCCGTCACAATTTCAGATAATGTCGCAAAAGCAGCAGTCTTAGATGTAAGAAAGACATACAGATTCTTAGCAAATAGAGCACAATCATCAGGTGCGAAGATATTCACAAGTACAAATGTTTCAGAGGTTTTAAAAAATTCAGATGGAAAATGTGTAGGAGTTATTGCAAAATCAAAAGACAAACATATTCAATTTAACGCCAAGGTGATTATCGATGCAAGTGGTTTTGCATCAGTTGTTGCTAAAGAATTAGGACATGTTGAACAATGGAAAAAATTTGGGGTGGGAGCAGAATTTGAAGTAAAAACAGAGGAATTAGAACAAGATAATTGGTGGTTAATGGTGGGACAGGAATATTCGCCTGCAGGATATGCATGGATTTTTCCAACTTCTAAAAACACCGCAAGAGTTGGTGTAGGAATTGGAAAGCCAGATTCAGAAGTGGATCCAACAATTAGATTAAATGAATTGATTGACAAAAAAATTGGCCCCATCAAAGATTTAGGAGAAATTGAGAAGATAGAGTTCCATTATGGTTTGATACCAAATGAAGGATTATCAAGAAAGACAGTATATGATAATTTAATTCTAGTTGGAGACTCAGCAGGTCAAGCAAATCCTCTTGTTTTAGAAGGAATAAGATATGCAATTAGATTTGGAGAAGTTGCAGGAAAAGTTGCTGCAAGTGCAATAAAAAATGAGGATACATCCGAAAGATCATTAATTCCTTATGAAAAAGAATGGAGAAAAGCTATAGAGTCAAAAATTAATTCTGCGATTAAGGTTCAAAATAGATGGGTAGGACTAACAGATGAAGAATGGGATAAAGAATTAGACATAATCAATGAATTAACAGCAGATGAGTTTTTAGACTTTATTCGTGCTGACTTTGGAGTATCAAAAATGGTAAAGCTTGCAACACATCATCCAAAGATGATTGTGAGGCAATTATTCAATATGGTAAAAGGTACGTAATCTATAATCACATATCTAAGGTAAGGCTTTATTCATCCATATTTTGTCGCTAATTGTATGGCATTTGAAAAATCAGAATCAGGTCTAGTTCGTAGCCTATCTCTAAAGGACTCAGTAATGATTGGAGTTGCATCCATGATTGGTGGTGCCATTTTTGTTCTAGTGGGACCAGGAATGGCACAAGCTGGTGCAGCATTAATGATTGCATTTTTGCTTAATGGGATAATTACAGTATTCACTGCACTAACATATGCAGAATTAGGATCTGCATTTCCTGCAACAGGAGGAGGTTACAAATGGGTTAGAGCAGGATTACCAAGACCTAATGCATATCTTAGTGGATGGATGGCATGGTTTGGACATACAATTGCTGGAAGTCTTTACGCAGTTGCATTTGGATCTTTTTTTGCACATCTATTAAGGACATCAGGTGTTATTGGAGACGATATAGGGATTCCAGTTGACAAAATTCTAGCAGCAATTGCAATAATTATTTTTATTTTCGTTAATGTAAGAGGTTCATCAGATACAGGTAAAGTTGGAAATGCTATTACATTTACACAATTAGCGATAATTGGAATACTAATTGCAGCAGCAATTGGTGCAATGATGTTTACAAATCCAAATTGGTCTGATAATTATACAGATTTTATTCCTAGCGGAGTAGCAGGATTAGCATTAGCAATGGGATTAACATTCATTGCATTTGAGGGTTATGAGATAATTTCACAAGCAGGGGATGAAATAAAGAATCCTAGGAGGAATATTCCGCGAGCAATTCTAATTTCACTTGGAATTGTCGTGTCAGTTTACATTGTATTCACATTTGTTTTCATAGGTGGATTAAATGAATCAGTGATCGGAATGCCCGCGTGGGAATTCATTGGAAGTTTTGGAGAATTGGGAATAATAGAAGCAGCAGACCAGTTTCTTCCATATGGAGCATTAATTGTGTTAGCAGGAGGGTTAGTTTCAACACTTTCTGCATTAAACGCCACTACATTTGCAGCAAGTAGGGTAAGTTTTGCAATGGGTGTACAATACAATCTACCTCACATATTTAGTAAAATTCATCCAAAATATCACACACCATTTGTTGCAACAATTATTTCAGGCGTGATTATGTTAATTCTTGCATTATCCATGGATTTGACTGCAATTGCATTTGCAGCAAGTGTAATGTTTCTATTTTTATTTACACAAGTAAATTTAGCGTCAATTACAATTAGAAGGTTATACGCATCAACAGTAGAATATGGATTCAAAACACCACTTTTCCCATTAATTCCAATTTTAGGCATTTTGACAGCAGCTGGACTATCAATTTACCTACTATTTACACATCCAGAAAGTTGGCTGATAGCTATAATTTGGATAGGGATTGGTTTTGTAATTTACAAGTTCTATACATCAAAAAAAGAACTAGAACATAATGCACCACTTGTTTTTACACAAGGACCAAAGTTGAGAAAAAAATATAGAGTTTTGATGGTATTTGACAAACGTTCTGCAGAAAGAATGTACAAAATGGCAAAAGCAATTGCCAAAGATAAAGATGGAGAAATTACAGTTTTAGATATAGTGAATGTTCCACGACAAACTCCATTATCATTAACACATGGATTCGGAGACAAAGGACTGAAAGCAATAGAGGAGTTCAAAAGAGAGATTACAGGTTCACTACGAAACAGATACCTAGTAAGACTAGCACATGATCCAACAGAAGCAATTTTACAAACTACCGAAGAACAGGATATCAATACATTATTGGTTGACTTTGACTTTTTGAAGAATAATAGAAAATTACTTTCATTGACAACATGTGATATAATTGGTGTACGATTAAGAAAAACGTTTGATGAGGATATCAAAAACATTATTGTAGCATATGATAAAGGAAGACATAGTGATCTTGGATTAGAGATTGCAAATTCTTGTCAAAAAGTTGAACAATCAAAAATTCGTATAATTAGAGGAGTAGTAGAAAATTCAAAAGAAGAAACTCAAATTGTGAATAGAATTAATCAGAAGATGTTTGAATTAGAATTACCAAAGATTCAGTTTGAGAAAGTTTATTCTGATTCAAATATAATTACAGAGTTATTATCTAATTTCAAAAAAGAAAAAAATGCTTTGTTAATACTTGGTGCAGGAAACCAGACAGAAACAGCATTTAGTCCAAAAACACTCAGTATTTTGGATAAAAGTGGAAAATCAGCCATAATAGTTAGAAATCATAGATTTTCAGAGGTACATGTAAGATCTTTTGCCAATTTCATCATTCCAAAGATAATTCAAATAAAATTCATCTATCAGATTTATGTAAATATTATGCAGAAAATTTATTCCATGAAGGCAAAATCTCATAAAAAAAGAGACGATGATGATTATTTTGATAATTAATTATTAAAATTAAAAGAAGTGATTTAGAGCTGGCGGCAAGTTAATTCATTTTCTACCCTAATGTTCATATTCATGAAAAGCAGAATCATACATTATGCTCAATACTGTTTTCAAAGATGCAATAATTAATCGTGAAAAGACGCTATCTATTCTCAAGGGACCTGAATATGAGAAGATTATACAGAAAGCAAAGGAAAATTGGATTGATTATACACCAGAAAAACAAGAAGTAGTTTCTGCAGGAATAGATAGTAGTTTTAACAGCACAAAATTTCAGGGTGCAGAGTTATGGGCAGTAACAGCAGTATCAATAAAAACAGATGGAGAGATAATTGCAGACCTACATGACTTTGGACTGGATACAAATCCAATACTTGCATCATTAGCAAGTAAGATGGAGATTGATGCATGTAACATGTCAATTGATAATGCAGATTTAGTTTTGATGGATGGATCACTTTATTCACAATTTATGACAAGACAAGCATCATTAACAGAATCAATGATTAATGCGATGAAGAAAAGAAACAATGTTGTGTTTATTTCAAAGACATCTAACACACGAAAACAATTTGAAGACTTGGGAGGGATTGCAGGAGATATTTTCTATTACAACCACGCTGCAAGAGCACCTGGATTTAGTAAAATATTTGAAGATTCAAAATTTGGGAAAGATAAAATCATTACATCAATTTTTGCAAGATTAGCAGAATCACTACCATTAATCAAAGTTGAATTATTTGGAACAGGATATACAAATGAAGATTTTAAACAAGTGTTGAATAAAATTTATAAAAATAGTATTAGTGGATATCCATACTCACTAAAACTTGCTCACAATAACTGTAAGATTTCAGGAAAAGATCTTACAAAATTAGCGAGTATACATGGACTGTCAAATGAAATTGGTTCAAGAGAGGTTTTAGGATGAGTCTAGGATTTGTAGTCGGTGAATCAAAACCAAATGTAGTGACAGTTCAGTCATCAAGAGCACTTCCAATAGGAGAATATGTGATAATTGAGGTAGACGAAGGAAAGATTGTAGGATTAGTAGAAACATCATTTGTTACAAGTGCAGCATTATCAGATGTCAGGAATTATGATGAAGCAGAAGAAAGCATTGAGCTTGCTGAACTAAACAAACGAGACAAAAGTTATACAGGAAAAATTTTGATTCTAGGATTTCTAGAAATGTTACGAAAAGGAAAAGCAATACTTCCTGCAATTCCACCATTTCCAGGAACTAGAGTAATCAAAGCAACAAAAGCAGATCTTGGAGAAATTTTTGCACCGGAAAAAAATGAATGGTTGAAAATTGGTAATCTTTTAAGAAATCAAGATATTGACTCAAAAATTAATCTAAACAAAATTGTTTCAAGACATTTAGGAATTTTGGCAATGACTGGAATGGGAAAAAGTAATCTTGTTTCATTACTCGCATCTAAAATTGCAGCATTAAGTGGTACGGTGATAATTTTTGATTATCATAATGATTATGCCGATTTAGACATACCAAAAATTAATGTCATTGACGCAAAAATTAATCCAAGATTGTTAGATGCTGAAACATTATCAGAAGTTTTAGAGATTAGAGAAGGAGCAGACATTCAGCAAAGAATTTTGAGAAAAGCATTCACAACAGAAGTAAAAGAATCTGCCAATTTTTGGGAAGCATTAGATCAACAAGTACAGTATATTGGAAGTGATCCGGAAAGAAAAGAAGAAAGACATTCAGCAGATAGAGTTCAAGATAAAATTGATGATGCACGTAATAGATTTGCAGACATTTTAGATCCTGATATGGTATACCCGGTAGGATTAATCAAAGAAGGAAGACTCAACATTCTCAATGTTTCAGAGTTTAGCGATAAACAAGCAAATGTTGCATTAGGATATTATCTTCAAGAATTACTTAACGATAGAAAGGCTGCAAGTAACGCAAGAAGTGCAAAGAGTAAATCAAAGAAAAGTTACATGTTCAACAGTCCAATCTTTGTCATTATTGAAGAGGCCCATGTGTTTATTCCGAAAGGAGAAGATGCTAGAGCAAAATATTGGGCAACAAAAATTGCAAGAGAAGGCAGAAAGTTCGGATTAGGATTGTGCGTAGTTTCACAAAGACCACGAAATATCGAGCCTAGCATTCTCAGTCAAATGGGCTCATTAGCCGTAATGAAAATAGTTCAAGAAGATGATCAGCATCAGATTGCATCTGCATCAGAATCAATTAGTAGAGATTTGATTGCTCAATTAACATCACTCAATGTTGGAGATGCAGTATTGGTAGGCCAATGGGTCAATTTACCTGCAATAATTCACATTGATGAGATGAAAGGTAAGGTGATTGGTTCAGACCAGAATGCAGTTGATCAATGGACAATTGCAAAAAGATTCGAGGATGAAAACAATGGACAGGTCCAAGGAACAGTTCAAAAAGACCTGTTATTAGATTAAGATGAAATTCTCACACATATCAGACACACATCTTGGATTAATCCAATACGGATTAGAAGAAAGAGAACAGGACATTTATGATTCATTTAATCAGGCAATTGATATTTCGATACAAGACAAAGTTGATTTTGTAATATTTGCAGGCGATATTTTTCATACTCCAAATCCAAGTGGAACTGCAATTTTACAAATGGCAAATGCGTTAAAGAAGTTAAAACAAAATAAAATTGAATCATTTTTTGTTTTAGGTGAACATGATATTAGTAGAATTCGTTCTACTCCAATTCCATATGTGTATCATAATCTAGAATTTTCAAAATATGTTGGAAGAGGAGAGCCTGTATATTACAAAGATGTAATGATTGTAGGTTTTGATAAGATAAGAAAAAATGAAATGACAGGGTTGGAAGGAAAATTTTCACATGTAGAATCCTTAGCCAATAAACATGCAGGTCATAAAATTTTGGTACTGCATCAAGGGATTACCGAAGTAAACAAATTTGCAGGAGAAGTTAATTCTACAGATCTTCCAAAGAATTTTACATATTATGCAATGGGTCACCTTCACGATAAATTTCTTAAACAGTATGAGCATCTAAAAGGACCTCTAGTATATTCAGGTTCTACAGACATGATATCAAATCAAGGAGATGTAGAAAAAGGATTTTTTGAAGTTGATATTTCAGGAACTGATGCAAAATCGGAATGGAAGAAACTTGATACAAGATTACAAATTTTAGAAAAAATGGAATTTGAAAAAATAGATTCACAAATTCAGGAATTAAATGAAAAAATTTCAAAATTAGAAAAAAAACCAATAATAAAAATAAAGATCAAAGGAGACAATTTAGAACGAGATGTTATAGAGAGTAAATTTACAGATTTAGCCTCAAAATCATTGCATTTTTCATGGGAATTATCTAAAGAGGATGACGAATCATCCGTATTGTTAAACAGACCAGCACAAATTGATCAAGAGTTATTCAAACTTGCAGTAAATGCTTTGAAATCAGAAAAATTAGCCCATATTGCAATAAATGAATTATTACCATTATTATCAACAAGACAAGTAGATAGTGCAACACAAGTGGTTATAGAAAATTTTAGTAATTTTTTGGAGGAAGAAAATGATTCATAATATTGAGTTAATAGATTTTCTAGCACATCATGACACAAAGTTAGAATTTAACAATGACGCAACAGTATTTGTTGGTCAGAATGGAGCAGGTAAATCAAGTATAATTGATGCAATTACATTTTCATTGTTTGGCTCACATATGCGAAAGAATAACAAGAGTTTGATACGAAGAGGAGCAAACAAAGCATTAGTTAAAGTTGAATTTTCTGCAAACGGGAAAAAATACAGAACCGTTAGACAAATCGATGCAAAAGGGACACTAACTGCACAATTTTTAGAAAAAAATGGAGGTGACTATTTGCCAATTGCAGAAGGAGAAAGAAAACAGTTTGGAGAATCCATGACTAATGAAGTAGAGAAAGTTTTAGGAATGAATTTTGAAAAATTAAAAATTGCATCAATAGTTCAGCAAGGAGAACTTAATTCAATCATAAAAGCAAAACCAAAAGAATTCAAAGAATTATTGAATACAATAATTGGTATAGATAGATTAGATGTTGCAGTAGAATCAATGAAAGAAGTTCTAAAAGAATTTAGAAAAGACATACAGAACAAAAATGGTTTCGACGATACGCAAATTGAGTTACTAGAAAATAAAATGAGTGAATTTGAAAATGAGATTTTAAATTCAAAACCAAAGATAGGTGAGTTAGAACAAGAGAAAAAGACCACAGAGACAGAGATATCACAAATTGAACAAGAAATTGAAAAAGATAGTATGAAAGAGTCACAGATAGTAGAATTAGAAAATCAAAAAGAGGAATTAGTATCATATGTAAAAGATGTAATAAAAAAAATTCAAAAAGAGGTTATGGAAGAAGAAAGAAAAGTTAACGAATGCAAAGACTGTTTTTCAATTGCTAGTGAAAAAGAAGAGATAGAGATTGAAATTTCAAAACTTCATTTAGAATTATCTGCAATAATGAAAGAAGTGGACGAATATAGAAAAAAGAAGATTCGTTTTGAAGAACAAAGTGAATTTGCCAACAGATTAGAATTAAGAGATGGCAAATGTCCAGTCTGTGATTCTAAAGTGGATCATCTGAATCCATTATTTCAAAAAGAGCATGTTGAAGAAGAGATTAAAACACTAGGTGAGAAGCTAATTCAACTTGAAGAGAGAAAATCAGAAATAGAAAATTTAATTCAAGAAAGAAAGGATAAATTAAGAAAGGCAGAAAATGCAGATGTTAAATTAAAAACACATAACATTTCAAATGAAGCAGAACTAGAACTAATTGCAGAAACCGTTAAAGAGAAAATAAAGAAAATCAAGGAAATACCAATTACAATTAATTCAGGACAACTTTTAGAGGCATCTACAATTGATGCACATGCAAAAATGAAGTATGAGAAAATTTTGCAGATTGAAAAAACTACAAGTGGATTTAATCAAGAACAATTCTTAGCAAAGAAAAGTGAACTTGCAAATAATCGTCAACGATTACGAGAAATTGATCAAGAATTCGGTGCAGTATCTAATAGAATAGAAAATGCCCAAAAACAACTTGAAAAAAATAAGATTTCATTAGATGAGTTACATAAAGTAAGAAAATATGTTATAGTGTTAGAAAATATACAAAAAAATGTTTACAGTATAGATGGACCAGTTGCAAAAAGCCTACGTTCATGGGCATTGGAGATAATTTCAGAAAAATCATCAGAATATTTAGAAAAGTTAAATACAAAAATTCAAAGAATCTCACTTTCACAGAAAACAAGAGATGTGAATATCACATGCTATGCTAGATCAACGATGTTAGAATTAGAATCACTTAGTGGTGGAGAACAAGTAAGCATCGCATTATCGTTAAGACTAGGAATGGCTCACCTATTAGGTTCTTCAAATCTTAATTTCATGATATTAGACGAGCCTACAACACATCTAGACAGTGAACGTAGAAAAGCACTTGTTGAAGTATTATCACAGTTAGCAAACATCAAAGGTGAAAATGCTTCAATGCAGTTTATCATTATTTCACATGATGCAGAAATTTTTGAAGACTCTTCTGTAGAAAATATTTACAAGTTTGAATCAGCTATTGATGGAACAGTAGTTAGTTTGCTTTAGCCACCAGTAAGTTTTCCAAACTTTTCATTTTTACACAATGTTTTCATGAATTCCAAATTTGATAATGCAACTACTGCAGAATGTCTTACAGATTCTTCAGGATCATTTAGTGCATCTTCTAAGACTTTTGGTTCGCCTCTAGAACCAACCACACCTAGTGCAACTGCTGCCTCATGTCTAACAAACATGCTAGGATCATTTGCAGTTGCATCTTCTAGTGGTTCAATTCCACTGCTGTACCCCATTTGACCTAGTGAAAATGCAGCCTCATGTCTAACAAGTTCATTAGAATCATGTTTTAGAACTTTGGCTACATGCTGAACTTTATCCTCACCACCTAAATCTACCAAAATACAAGTTGCCCTACACCTTACAACATAATCATCATCATCTAATAATTTGACAAAATATTCAGTATCTTGTTTTTCATAATGAGATTCCATCTCTGCAAAGAGATCAATTCTAGATTGGGGCACTACATCCATGTTGTAGTTTTTTTACAGTCCTTTTTAATTCCTTTTTTTGAAATGGTCGTTATGTTTTTTAATAGAAAACAAAATTACAAAATTTATGGCAGTAATTGGAGAAAAAGCACCAAATCTCAAACTAGGAAAATGGGTTCAAGGAATGGATACAAATTTTGACAAAGAAGGAGATAATGTCAAATTAGTTGAAGTGTTCCAAGTAAATTGCCCAGGATGTTTTATGCATTCAATTCCAGAAATAATTAACATTTATCAAAAATTCAAAGGAGATGGATTAACTGTCATGGGCGTAGCAACAGCATTTGAAGATTATGATAAAAATACGCTAGAAAACTTGGAAATGCTTCTTACAACAGGAGAAGTTGTTGGAGATACAAAACAAGCATTATCTCAATATGGTCAACTTGATGAAGGAAAATTATCATATAAAATTCCATATCCAGTTGCAATGGACTCATTAGTAAAAGCAGGAGAGCCAACCAAAGAAAAAATGACTGCATTTATCAAAAATCAGCTTCCAGATTTTGACTCACAACCAGATGATTACAAAGAACAGATTTTTTCCAGAGTAAAAGAATATTTCAAATCAAAAGAATATTCAGCAGAGACATTTGAGATGTACTCATTACAAGGAACCCCATCTACGATTTTAGTGGATAGAAAAGGAATATTACGTGATGTCTCATTTGGTCAGACAGCAAATTTGGAATCTATGATTGAAAAATTATTAAATGAATAATTTTTTGTATTTTCTTAGAACTATCAAACCAATAAAAGAAGTTGCAAGAACTAGTGGTGCAATTTCATAAAATTCAGGAATGACATATGTTCCAATTATTGTAATCATATTGTCATTTGAATTAAATTTTATATTCAGTATATCATCTTTTATTAAATAATCTGAATTAATCCCATCTACAAATATCATAAATTCATTATTTTCAAAAGGTGTGATTACATCATCAGA
>Ga0206684_1000091_pt1 | contig 32356 bp, 29 predicted proteins | sample M210012015metaG_FD_155467 | JGI IMG/M metagenome (GOLD analysis project Ga0206684, IMG submission 155467) | Ammonia-oxidizing marine archaeal communities from Monterey Bay, California, United States - M2 100m 12015 | ecosystem: Environmental > Aquatic > Marine > Intertidal zone | place: USA...
TCGAGTAAAAAACAACACTATAGTAAAAAAATATACTATTCCAAACTTCCGAAATTTTGAGTACATCTAATAACTATAGGTTTTTTTTTCTCATCTATAGCACATGAACAAGCCAACAATCTATATGCCCTATTCAATATATTCTCTCTATGAGGTTTAGAATTCATCCATTGTGCAACCAATCTATTTGCTAAAGACTTATATGTTGAATAAAGAATTTCATTACCATCCACATCAAAATAGATTGAATTACCATTTTGATCAAAGCCAAGTCTATAAGAAAATAGATCGTCTTTATAGTCTAGCATATTATTTTCGACAATATTTTCAGCTAAACAAATATATGAGGATTCAAAATACAAGATTCGGTCACTGGGAGTACGCCATTGTCGTTCTTGTTTGTTTATATGATCGAAAAAGTCATATTTAATCATACATTCAGAATGTATTGATGCTGACAAATACAAAGGTTTATAGAAACCAAATGAGATTAAATCAGCCTTAGACCGTTCCACATTCGTAAGATGAAATATTGCAGCATTCAACAAATCTAGATTGATAAATGCTCCTTCTACACACTTATCTAAAAGGGTGTCTGACAAAAATGCAGTTGCTTCCACATTGGTATAATACTTGTCATACTGATGCTGAGCACAAATTGTTGAAACTCCAAGAAAAAGGAATATAAAAATTAGAAAGAATGATTTGTTTTCAAAGCTCATTGCTTACTTTTAGCAAACTAAAATACAACAAAAATGTCTGAAGAATTAGAGAGAATTAATTGCCTGATTATTGGTTCAGGTCCTGCCGGTTATACTGCGGCTATATATGCATCCAGAGCTGATCTTAAACCAGTTGTTTATACAGGTATGAAGCCTGGTGGTCAACTAACAGATACGACTGAAGTTGACAACTTCCCTGGTTACCCTGATGGTACAAATGGCCCTGACATGATGGTTGACTTACAAAAGCAAGCGGAAAGATTTGGCACGGATGTTCGTTTTGGTTACGCTACAAAATGTGAGTTTTCAACTAATGGCGAACCTCATAAAGTAGAAATAGATGGTAGTAAAACAGTTTTAGCTGACACGGTTATTATTTCTACAGGTGCTACCGCAAAATGGTTAGGCTTGGAGTCTGAAGAACGATTAAATGGTTTTGGTGTTTCTGCTTGTGCTGTTTGTGATGGCTTCTTTTATAAAGGACAAGAGGTTGTAGTGGTTGGTGCTGGAGATACAGCAGCTGAAGAAGCTACCTACCTAGCTAAACTTTGCACAAAAGTAACGATGCTGGTTAGAAAAGACCATATGCGTGCTTCAAAAGCAATGCAACACAGAGTTGAAAATACTCCTAACATTACCATAATGTACAATTCTTCAACAGACGAAGTTCTAGGTGATAAAGGAGTTGAAGGAGTACGCGTTAAAAATAATGTTACAGGCGGAACTTCTGAAGTACCTTGTACTGGATTCTTTGTTGCAATTGGACATAAGCCAAATTCTGACCTATTTGTAAATCAATTAGACATGGATGAAGTAGGTTACCTACAAACAAAACCAGATTCTACTCAAACCAATATTAAAGGTGTATTTGCTGCTGGAGATATTCAAGATAAAATTTACCGACAAGCGGTTACAGCTGCAGGTAGTGGTTGTATGGCTGCACTTGAAGCTGAACGTTATTTAGCTGAAATAGAGCACTAAAATAAATAAGTGTGAGTGAAGCTACCCACTCACTACCGTTAACTAAAATATTTATACCGTTAACTCAATTGCTATTGACTGGTAAGTAAATTGCGCGTAAGTTAGCAGTATGATATTATAAAAACCACTACCTCATTGAGGTGAAAAAAGAAAAAGAGTCAATAGGGCTCTTTTTTTTGTGGTCTAAATTCCCGTATTTTAAGCTATGACTAAAATTATTGAACGAGCCACTTTAGGTGCTGGCTGTTTTTGGTGCTTAGAAGCTATTTACAGACGACTAAAGGGGGTGACTAATGTGATATCAGGCTACTCTGGAGGGCACATCATCAATCCTGCATACAAAGAAGTATGCGAAGGAAGGACGGGGCATGCAGAGGCGTGTGAGTTAGAATTTGATCCAAGCATAATCACTTTCGAAGAAATATTAGAGGTCTTTTGGTTAATCCATGACCCAACAACATTAAACAGACAAGGGAATGATGTGGGTACAGAATACCGTTCTGCCATTTTTTACCACAGTGAAATTCAAAAGCAAGTAGCAGACGAATCTAAACTAAAATATAATGCTGGTAAAATTTATCCAAACCCTATTATTACTGAGATTACCAAATGGGAAAACTTTTATCCAGCTGGAGAAGATCATAATTCCTTCTTTGAAAATCACAGAGAAGAACCTTATTGCAGACTTGTGGTATTACCAAAAGTAGAAAAGTTTATAATGAACTTTCCTTCAAAACTAAAAAAAGCCGAAGATTAATCTTCAGCTTTTTTCTTTGTAGTTGTCTTTTTGGCAGCTGGCTTTTTAGCAGGAGCCTTTTTAGCTTCTGTTTTACTAGCTACAGATTTCTTGGGCACAGCTTTCTTAGGTGCAGCTTTCTTAGGTGCAGCTTTCTTTTTAGGAGCTGCTTTTGGTTTTTCAACCACTGCTACAGTCGAAATTTTCTTTTTCTGACGACGAACTCCTGATGTACCTCTATTTATTTTACCTCTTTTTGATTTCTGATCTCCTTTCCCCATTGTGCTATTTTTATAATTATCGAGAATGAAGATAATAAAAAAAGATCAAAACCCTAATTATCAAAGGCTTTCTTATTTCCGGACCACAACTTAAACCCCTTGCCACGCACGGTAACCAGTTCTATATTTAGATCATTTTTTAAGTACTTACGAAGCTTGGTAATATACACATCTAAACTACGAGAATTAAAAAAACTATCATCGCCCCATACTTTGAGTAATAAAGAACTACGATCGGTAATTTGGTTTTGATTTTTACAGAGTTCAGCTAAAATACCCGACTCCTTATCAGTTAATTTAATCTCTTGATTCTGTGTTTTCAAAATCTGAAAATCACTATCAAAGCAGAGCTCTCCGATTTGGTAAACGCTTTGTTCTAATTCTTCCTGATACCCAGCTCCACTCCTTCTCAAAATGGCATCTACACGAGCAATCAGCTCTTCTACACTAAAAGGTTTCTTCACAAAATCATCAGCACCAATTTTAAACCCTTTAATCACATCTTCTTTCAGTGATTTTGCAGTGAGGAACAAAATTGGAATTTTTTGATCTAAAACTCTAATCTCCTGAGCCAAAGTAAATCCGTCTTTAAAAGGCATCATTACATCAAAAATACACACATGAGGTTTAAAATCCTGATAGCTTTTAAACGCCTTATTTCCATCTTCACATAAGCTCACCTCAAAACCTTTTGTTTCGAAGCATTCTTTAGTAATCATTCCTATAAAAGGATCATCCTCGGCTATTAAAACTTTAATCTTTGTATTCATAAGGCAAATAAATTGTAAAGGTTGTTCCAATATTAACGTCACTTAGTACTTCAAGCTTCCCACCATGCATCTCCACAATATCCTTCACATAGCTCAAACCTAAACCATAGCCCTTTACATTGTGAATATTTCCGGTAGGGACTCTATAAAATTTATCAAATACTCTACGTAATTCATCTTTCGAAATACCTATCCCATTATCGGAGACTATCAAAATTATTCCCTTTGCATAATCCTCCGTACGAATCGTTATCTGTGGAGTGTCAATAAAGTACTTATTCGAATTGTCAATTAAATTGTAGAGTAAATTATTTATATGAATTTTATCAACGCAAATAGTGTCAGAAGTAGAATTAAGTATACAATCTAATGTCCCCTTTTTCTTTTGAACCTGCATGGTCATGGTTTCTACTACATTTTCGATTAGATTATTTATTGAATGTTGTTCTTTCTTTAAATCAATTTCTCCACGTTCATAACGTGCAGTATTTAATACCTTCTCCACCATCGTACTCAAACGTCTAATCTCTTTACGAGAGATGTCGAGGTATTTCAAAGTACGCAGCTCATCACTTCTAACGTCATAATTAACCAAAGCTTCTAGCGCAAGGGAAACGGTTGAAATGGGTGTTTTCAATTCATGCGTCATATTATTCACAAAATCATTTTTAATTTCAGAGACTTTCTTCTGATCAAAAATGATGTGCAATGCATAAGCGAAACAAGCTAAAATAATGATGATCAAAAAAAGCGAACTGAACAGTATAATCCATGTCTTCTGAAGCAATAACTTACCTTTATGAAATATAAACAAATGTGTAAAGTAAGGATTTGAAATACTACTTAATATAACAGGACTTTTATAACCAAACATTATGGTGGCTTGTAAAGTCTCGGGCTCTTTATAATAAATCACTTTATTATTGATATTTGAGATAGCCAAATTATACTCATTCTCTATACCAATCCCTTTAAGCTCTTCATCTAGGATATCTAAAAGTCTATCAAAATTAATGATCTTTGGATGATTTACTTGCTGCAACAAATTATTGATTAAACCACTTACCTTAGACATATAATCCTCTCCCATAGACTGAATATCATCAGGGTCATTCAAAACACTATCTAAACCTTGATGTGGGTTTTTATGATACAAACTGTAATTGCCTAGAATAGAATTCGGAGTTGACAAACTCGAATCTGGATACCAAGAAAAATAGTCAAACCCATTCAAACTTTCATTTAAATAACGTTCGGAAGTCCGAGCCAAAACTCTGTTTATTTCCCAATCCAATTCACGTTTATTAGCTTCGAAATAGTTACTCACCCAATACCACTGAAAAGCTATAAGGCCTAGGAGTGCCAGAGTCATCAAAGTAACGATTACGTATAAATTTCTTTTCAGCATACTCAAAAATACATATTATGAAAGACCACACCCTATAGTTAACAATGTTTAACTTATTCTAAGACAGGAGACAAAATTAAAAATGGTTCACAAATCACTTTGCACAGATTCCGAATAAATTATTCGTGATTGGTGTATATTAAAAAATGAATGCCATTCTAAATTTTTGGAGTGGTATTTTTTCTATTTCTCCCTACTACTCATAGACTTATACAAAGCCAACCATCCAAAAATAAAGAACAATCCTCCAATAGGTGTAATTGCACCGAGCAAGGTGAAGTGGCTTAACGACAAAACATATAAGGATCCTGAAAACACCAGAATACCTAATACAAATAAATTGGTAGCCCAAGTAAGGTACTTACTAAGATTGTTTTGCATTAAAAGTCCAACGAGCAATAAGGCTAAACTATGATAAAACTGATATTTAACTGCGGTTTCAAATGTATCTAATCGACCATTTCCAATAAGTAGAGCTTCTAAGCCATGAGCTCCAAAAGCCCCTATCATTACAGATAAAGCTCCAGATAGAGCTCCAATTTTAATTACTTTCCCAGATTCCATTCGTGGTCTTTTAGCATTTATTAACGCAACGAATTTATAAAATAAATCCACTATTTTATAGAAGCTAAAACCTAAATGCTTAAAGCTAAAAAAATACCTATCTTTGCAGCCTCAAAATTAGCACTATGATTACTGCAAATAATGTTTCGATTCAATTCGGAAAAAGAGTTTTATTCGACGACGTAAATGTTAAATTCCATGGCGAGCGGTGTTACGGAATGATCGGCGCCAACGGTGCTGGTAAATCTACTTTCCTGAAAGTATTATCAGGAGAGATGGAAGCGAATACTGGACAAGTAAGTTTAGAGTCTGGAAAGCGTATGGCTGTATTAAGTCAAGACCACTTTAAATACGATGAAGATACTGTACTGAATACTGTAATTATGGGTCACCAAGACCTATGGGATTTAATGCAGAAAAAAGATGCGATTTATGCAAAGCCAGATTTTAGTGAGGCTGATGGTTTAGTTGCTGCTGATTTAGAAATTGAGTTTGAAGAAATGAACGGTTGGAATGCAGAATCGGATGCTTCTAACATGTTATGTGGATTGGGTATTCCTGCCGAAGACCACTATAAATTAATGAAAGACTTAGAGGGTAGCATCAAAGTAAGAGCCTTACTAGCTCAAGCTTTATTTGGTAATCCAGATGTATTAATCCTCGATGAACCGACCAACCACTTAGATTTACAAACAATCGAATGGTTAGAAGATTTCTTATTAAACTTCAAGAATACGGTAATCGTTGTATCGCATGACCGTCACTTCTTAGATACCGTGTGTACAAATATTGCCGATATAGATTTCGGAAAGATTAAGTTATTTACAGGTAACTACTCTTTCTGGTACGAATCAAGTCAACTAGCACTTCGTCAGCGTTCATCTGCCAATAAAAAAGCGGAAGACAAGCGTAAAGAATTACAAGAGTTTATCTCTCGATTTAGTGCAAATGCTTCTAAAAGTAAGCAAGCTACTAGTCGTAAGAAATTATTAGAGAAAATCGATTTGGATGACATTCAAGCATCGAGTCGTAAATACCCTGCCATCATCTTCGACCAAGAACGAGAGGCTGGAGATCAAATACTAGAAGTAGAAAACCTAAGTGCGCATACCGATGATGGTACAGTTCTTTTTGAGAACTTAAACTTCAAGGTAAACAGAGGTGATAAAATTGCGTTTTTAGCTGACAACAAATTAGCTTTAGAAGCTTTGTATAACATCTTAGATGGTACGCGTAAAGCTAGCTCAGGTACGTTCTCATACGGACAAACCATTACTCAGGCTTTTTTACCTAACGACAATGCACAGTACTTCGATACAGATGATAATCTTATCGATTGGCTACGCCAATTCTCTGAAGTTAAAGACGAGGTTTATGTTCGTGGTTTCTTAGGGAAAATGTTGTTTAGTGGAGAGGAAACATTCAAATCTGCTCGTGTGTTATCGGGTGGTGAAAAAGTAAGATGTATGCTTTCGAGAATGATGTTAGCACAAGGAAACTTGTTAATGTTTAATGAGCCTACCTCTCACTTAGATCTTGAATCTATTCAAGCTTTAAACAATGCCATGAAAGACTTTAAAGGAACAGTCCTTTTCTCTTCTCATGATCATACCATCATTCAATCGGTTTCGAATAGAATTTTAGAAATTATGCCAAGCTCTCAACATGATAAGTTGATGGAATATGATGAGTTTATAGAGTTTAAAAGAGATTTGGAGAAAAAGAAGTAATAGAAATACTAAGTACACCCTATAAATTAAAAAGCCCTCTTGAGTATTCTCAAGAGGGCTTTTTATGCTGGTTACTTTTTTATATTCTGATAGTATTGATCTCGAAGCTTAGCAGAAGTCATTCTGGAATTATCGTGACTCCATCCTGGAGGGTAGAAAACATATTTCAACTTATTCACAAAGCCTGCTTTCAGCTTCATGTCCTGTGCGATTTACCACCATTCATAAAAGGAAATTCGTAGTGGGTTATGCGTATTTATGTTTTTCACCAAGCCATAAACTGGTTTCTCTATTTCTGGAACAAAGGTACCAAAGAATTTATCCCATACAATTAATACTCCTGCATGGTTTCTGTCTAAATACTGATCCTGTACTGCATGATGAACACGATGATGTGAAGGTGTATTGAAAATAAACTCAAACCATTTAGGCAGTTTATCAATGAATTCGGTGTGTATTAAAATTGATAAATTAAACTAATTGCTTTCATGGCTATGACCCACTCTGGACTAAAACCAATAAAAGGCAACCAAATCCAAAACAAAAATGCACCACTAAAATCACCAGTCCAAGTCTGACGTAGAGCAGTAGATAAATTATATTTCTGCGAAGAGTGATGAATACTATGTGAAGCCCACAAAAAACGGGAACTATGACTTATTCAATGAAACCAATAATAAGAAAAATCATCTAAAAAAAACAAAATAATGAGGAGTAGGAAAGTCATCTCAAAGTCGAAAATACGATATTGAAATACAAATGAGTACACAAAATAAATCAGCACTTTAGACGCAAGACCAACGAGCATACTTCCTATTCCCAAAGATAAACTCCCTAAAGTATCCATCTTGGTATAATGATCAGATTGCATCTTATAAGTGAGATACAATTCTAATAATACTAAAAAGGTGAAAACGGGAATGGCAATAAGAATTGGGTCAGTCATAGTACACTATAATTTCCACTAAATATAGTAAATATCAAAACCAAGAAGTAGGTGCTGAATACTATAATCCTGACCCTCGATTAATAGTGAGGTGTTTATATCATCTAGCTTTTAAGATTCCTAATGCCACACGAATATCATTATACGAAATTTGTTCTTCGAGATGCTCGAAAATAGGTTTTATCAAAGTAGGCTTATCACATTCAATGTATGCTGCTTCTACCTTTTGGACGATATCCTCTGTTACAAACTGACTTAAATCTATAGACTCTCCATCTAAAGATGCATCTACTAAATGAGAAAATATAGTCCCCGATTTCAGCTTTCTTTTTTGAGCAATCTCATCTACCGTTAAACCTTCTCTATAAAGAGAGACAGTAACGAGTTTTGTTGGCACTTTAAGTGCTGTCTTATTCTGAACAAACTGTTGAATCAGTTCTATAAATTGAGTTCCAAATTTCTCTAATTTACTCTGCCCTACACCCGATATTTCCGTAAAAGAAGAAGCATTTATCGGCTTATCAGCAGCCATTTCCTTTAATGATTTATCACTAAAAATAATATAGGGTGGCACATTAGCAGACTTAGCTAAAGAACTACGAAGACTGCGTAACTCCTCAAACAAATCATTGTTCACTGCAACCTTTGAAGCTTTAGTTTTTTTGCTCGTTCTTTTCTTTTTATCAGCTAATGCAACAGGCTTAGACAGTTCTACACGCTTCTCCCCTTTTAAAATCTGCCAACCAAAATCGGTTATTTTCAAAGCTGAACTCTCATTATAAGCAATCTCTAAAGCACCCAAATTGGTCAATTGAACAAAATAATCACTCCAAACAAAAAAGCTCATGTCCTTACCAATTCCGTAAGTTTTCACTTGGTGGTAATTCTTATCAAACAAATGTGCGTTCTGCGAACCTCTAAGCACGTTTACCGCCATAATTAAAGGTTCTGACTCATTTAATCGTGCTGCAGCCGACAGTGCTTTTTGAGCAATTATAGTTCCATCAAAATAAGTAGTCGGATTATGACAAGCATCACAGTTATTACAATTATCAACTAAAAACTCCCCAAAATACGAAAGGAGAATTTTTCGTCTACAGGATTTAGCCTGAGAAAATTGAAGCATGCGATTGAGTTTCTCAATTTGCATTTCGGCTTTAGCTCCATCATTCGCAAACTGACGATACAAAACCACATCGCGCATATTGTAGTACAATATGGTCTCTGACGCCAAACCATCCCTTCCGGCTCTACCAATTTCTTGGTAATAACCTTCTAAGTTTTTAGGCAGATTACTGTGTATTACCCACCGAACATTTGACTTGTCGATACCCATACCAAAAGCAATGGTTGCCACAATAATCTTACTCGTATCGTTAATAAAATCAGTTTGAACCTGCTCTCTTAACTGACCATCCATTCCGGCATGATAGCAATGCGCCGCAATACCATTTGAAATTAAATGAGCACTTAACTCCTCAGTATTTTTCCGACTCAAACAATAGATAATACCACTCTCCTTAGGCTTGGAATTTATAAAATCAACAATTTGTTTGAGTTTATCCTTTTTAGATACATTCCCTCGTACATCAATACTGATATTCTTTCTGTCGAAAGAGGAAATAAACAAACGTGAATCCTTAAGCCCCAATTGAGCTGTTATATCAACACGTGTAGATTTGTCGGCAGTAGCCGTTAAAGCCATGAAAGGAACTTCAGATAAAGAGTTTCTAAAGTTTTTTAGCTGTGTATATTCAGGTCTAAAATCGTGCCCCCACATACTCACACAGTGTGCCTCGTCTATAGCAACCAATGAAATAGACAAGTCTTTTAACCACGAATCTTTTACTGAAATCAATTTTTCTGGCGAGAGATACAAGATTTTCACTTCTCCATCTTTTGCTTTGCGTATAACCTCAGCTTCTTCAAAAGGGCTTAAACTACTGTTATAAAAACAAGCACTCACTCCATTCGCTTGTAAAGCCTGAACCTGATCTTTCATCAGTGAAATTAGAGGCGAAACCACAATTGTTATGCCTTCGAAGCAAAGTGCAGGAATTTGAAAACACATGGATTTACCTCCACCTGTAGGCATCAAAACCAAGCTATCTTTTCCGGCTAAAGTCCTTAATATAATTTCCTCTTGGAGTGGTCGGAATGTATTGTAACCAAATACTTCTTCTAATTTCTGGTGTATTGTATCCTTCACTATTATATTCATAATTCTATTCAGCTCTTACTTAAAAGGAAAGAGCTTTAAGTCTTTTATTATAAAATCTACTTCTACAGAGAAATCAATTTTCAATGAATCGAACTCTTCGTCCAATACAAAACGATAACCTTTTACCTTAGTAGATGGTAATTTTTTCTTGCCTTTATTTTTCTTTTGGAAGTCGATAATCTTGCTGTTTTCTTCTCCAGAAATAGCTACAAGAATCCCTTCAGAAAGGTTTTCATAGATGTCTTCAGATTTATTTACAAAAGGTAGGTTCGCCATTATTATCGATATTGAGGAATTGCAAAATTACTGAATGTGACTAGACTATGAAAATAAGAACCATCAAGAATAATTCAATTCAGCAAGCATTAATAAATGGCAGGTGAACATAAATTAGGGTCGTAAAAGCTTTTAGATCGTAAAACTTCTTTCAAAACAAAACCAGTAATACCTATTACTTTATTTACTCTATCGGTTTCTATATTATTTTTTAATTTATAATTATTCAAATTTAAGTCTTGAATAAGAGATACTTTCTGAATTGGATCTCTCAATAGGATATTGACTCGAGAAGAATCATTTTGAGCAATTACAGGGATGCACAAAAATATTATGGATATGTTCAGTACGATTTTCAACATATTTCAAATATACATCAATCAAAACAATAATAGCTAGCAATCAATCATTTAACTAGAATTGATTCATTTAAATGAAAATAAAGCTTCAAATATGTAACCTTTTCAATTTAGTGTACACTATAATATAGAAGGCAGTGTATGGCACTTCTTCAAATAGAATAATTAAATAAATACAATTTATCAATTTAAGAGTCAAATCAGTTGAGGGGCGAAATATTTGACTCAAAAAGGACGCAAATGGCGTCCTTTTTTTTTTTTACAGAATAAATTATATTAAATAGCTCAAAAAAAAACAATCGTGTAAAACAGACAACTTTCCTAAGTCTTAATATCTGCATGAACAGTTCGTGTGAAATAAGACAGAGAGAAAATAAAATGAAAATAGACACTAGTAACTACCACTTAATAAGCTTTTTAATTATTTACTATAAAGTTTGTATCTTGCTAAGATATGGCATTTTCATTAACTCCCTTCTCCCCAACTCTCGGATTACGCAAAGCAAAGCATTTGCTTAGAAGAGCCACGTACAATTACTCAAAAGAGACGCTTAATAATGTTGCAAACATGACGGCAAGTGAAGCCCTTAGCTTTCTCTCGGAAAATTCTGCAGACGTACTAGAAGCTCCCTTCGATGACCTAACTAATGAATATTTAATAAGCTCTAATGAAACACAAAGAAGAGCATATGTTAATGCCTGGTGGTGGTATAACGCCGTTAAACAAACCAATTTAAAGCATAAACTTTCATATTTTCTTTTCACCTCTTTTACTGTTTCAAGTGGGAATGGAGCCGGTGAAGCAATTTATTTTTATGACTATTTCAGTTTATTGAATTTTTATGCAATGGGGAATATTAAAACCTTTGCTAAAAAGATAACGCTTGATAATGCCATATTAAGGTATCTCGATAATACAGACAATAATGCCGAGAATCCAAATGAAAATTATGCGCGTGAATTCTTAGAATTATTCACCATTCTAAAAGGACCACAAATTAGTGAGGGAGATTATACAAATTACACGGAACTCGATGTACAACAAGCAGCTAGAGTATTCACCGGATTTAAGAAAAAGAGCGATCGATCTATAATAGACCCGGATACGAATATCCCAATAGGATATAACAATGTAAATAAACATGACACGAGTGACAAGGTATTTAGCAGCGCTTTCAATAATCATGTAATTACCGGGCAATCCACACAAGCCGGAATGACCCAAGAGCTAAATGATTTTGTTGAAATGATTTTTACTCAAGAAGAAACAGCAAAGGCATACTGCAGAAAATTATATCGTTTTTTTGTAAAAAGTGAATGGGATGAATCTGTAGAATCTGAAATAATTACGCCTTTAGCACAAGAACTCATTTTAAATAATTTTGAATTATTACCTACTGTAACTACGCTACTAACTAGTCAGCATTTCTTTGACGAAGACAACAGTAACTCAACAGATGAAATTATAGGCTCTATTGTTAAAAGCCCCTTACAATTATTGAATGAAGTACTCACATTTTTTGATATTACCATTCCACATCCAGAGACTGCTCCTATAGATTTTTATAATAGCTTTTTTAGGAAATTCATTCACAATTCATATTTAGTTAGTGCAGGTATGCCATTTTTCAGTCCTGATTCAGTGGCTGGTTACCCCGCTCATTATCAAGACCCCGATTATGACCGGCATTGGTTCTCCTCTACTACAATCGTTTCTCGTTATAAATTAATTGAAAGTTTGATTGCTGGCAGGAATAAAATTTTTCCTAATGCATTAATTATGACTCAGATTGATGCAGTTTCTTTTGTGGAAAACAACATTGAAAGCCCTGGTAACATAACAAATTTAGTTACTGAATTAACGACCTATTTATTTCCTGAAGAAATTAACACAAACAGAAGAGATTACTTTATAGGAATTGCTTTAGATGGTTATGAAGCTTATTACTGGGCAGGAGCTTGGGGTGCCTATCTAAGTGATGGTGATGATGTTATTGTCAGAAATAGATTAAATGCATTAATAACTAGTATGGTAAATGCAGCCGAATTTCAATTAATGTAAGTCTTAAAATACACTTGGATGAAAAGAAGAAATTTTATAAAACTTACAGCTACCGCTTCAGCAATTGGATTGCTTCCTTTTGAGGTAAAAGCAATGCTAAAACAACTATCTATAGAAGAATGTGATTTTTCCAATCGAAAATTAATCTTAGTTAATCTTAGTGGTGGAAATGATGGCTTAAACACAATTATCCCAATAAATCAATACGATATTTACAGCAATTTAAGACCCAATATAAGAGTTCTCGAATCTGGTACAAACGGCTATATACCGCTAGACAGTACCTTACCCGACAACCAACAAATGGGATTAAATCCGGCTTTAAGCAGTTTTAAATCTCTTTATGACCAAGGCTGGCTTCGAATCATTCAGTCGGTAGGATATCCGTCTCAAAACAAAAGTCATTTCGCATCCAAAGACATTTATGCTACTGGAAATGATGGAAACAACTGGTTAAATGGTGCTGATTCAGGATGGATTGGACGTTATATGGAATCCAGCTATCAAGAAGAACTAAATGGATCGTATCCATTAGCTGTTCAAATTGGATCAAAAAATATCTCTTTAGGTTTTCACGGCCTTTATGAACATGGTATGGCATTAAATATTACAGGACAAGACGTTTCTGGGTTCTATTCAATTTTATCTGGCTTAGGGGGTGCGGCTCCTGAAACTATTCCAAACTCACATTATGGTATCGAATTAGAACATATAATTCAAACAGATCAGCTTTCTAATCAATATTCGCTAGCCATTTCCAACGCTTTCAACAGCGGCACAAATAACTGCAGCTACCCAGACACAAATTTAGCTGATCAGCTAAAGACTGTTGCCAAACTGATTAGCGGTGGTTTAAGTTCAAAAGTATACATGGTAGAGATAGGAGGATTTGACACGCATGCGAATCAAACACAAGATGCTGGCGATCCGATCGGGAATCATTACGACTTGCTCCATGAATTATCATCGGCGATTGAAGTATTCTTTAACGACCTAGATAGTCAAGGCTTATCAGAAGATGTGGTGGGGCTTACTTACTCAGAATTTGGCAGAAAAGCAGCAGAGAACGGAAATATGGGGACAGATCACGGAGAAGTATCTCCTATGTTTGTTTTTGGAAAACCAATTCAAGGTGGTGTTTCTGGAATAAATCCTGATTTAACCGAAGCAAGTAGTGACAATAATTTTCAAATTGAAACGGTGCAACATGATTATCGTGAAACATTCGGTACCCTTATTCAAAATTTCATGGGTGCAAATGATGAGGTTGTAAATAGTACATTTTTCAATAATACGACTGATTCGAGCTTTACAAACATTAAAATTGAAAATCTAATAAAACCTTCCTACGAAGTTTCTGAGCTATGCCTTAATTCTAATCAAGAGAATGATACGGATGAATTAAGAGTAGGCAGGCTTGAATTGCATTCCAAATCATTTACATCTCACATCAACCTAACAGCAAGCAAAAATTCAGCTAATTATAAAAGCTATGAGGTGTTTAATCATTTGGGGCAACTCGTTAATGATGGACAAATTATTAATCGCAAATCAAACACATTAAGAATTAATTTAGAAACACTAAAAACTGGCAATTATCTTCTTAAGGTTAAATCGAACAATCAAGTTAAAAGATTCAAAATAGTTAAGAATTAATTGAATCCCATGACCACATACAAAGTGCTAAAATATCATCTAAATTATTCTTCATATTAAACTGTATAAATATGAAATCATTACTTCACATACTGCTATTTGCTCCTCTGTTTACTTTTGGACAGAACACTATTTCCATAGACCTACAATCCGGTTGGAATCTGTTTGGTTATGTTTGTCAAGAACCTGAAGATGTGATTGATGGACTATCAAGTTATCTGGATTTTATTGTCATTGTGAAGGACTATGAAGGGCAAGCATACCTCCCAGAATGGGATTATAACGGCATAGGAGATTTAAAGCCTGGATATGGGTATCAGATTAAGGTTATAGAAAACATACCAGACTTTAATTTGTGTGTCTGGACTGGTGGTAATAATGCTGATTTGGAAGCTGAGTTAGATTCTCTTTACACACATGGTTGTATGGATCCATTGGCTTGTAATTTTGATATAAATCATGTGTATGATGATTTTTTATGTAGTTATCCTATACACGGCTATGATTGCGAGGGTAATATTTCAGAATATGTTCTGGGGATGGAAGCAGAGGGTGGTATCGTATTTTACATCGACGAAACAGGTCAACATGGTCTAGTTGCAGCGAAGGAAGATATAGGACCATTTGCTTGGGGTTGTCAGGATATGAGCATATCTAATGCAGACGCACAAGAAATTGGAACAGGGCTTCAAAATTCATTAGATATTTTGGCTCAGTGTTCAGAAACACCAATAGCATCAAGTGAGGCCTTAGAGTTCGAAAATGAAGACTATTCAGACTGGTACCTACCATCTTTTGATGAAGTACAAGAGATGTATTACAAAATTGGTCAAGGCTCTTCAATTGGGAATAAAGGAAACTTCAGTAACAGTTGGTATTGGACTTCATCTCAAGCAAACACTGAAATAGCATGGGGCTTTAGTTTCAATAATGGTACAACTTTCAATTTCTACAAATCGAGCGCATTTATGATCCGACCGGTTCGCTCTTTTTAAGCTCATTGGTAACAATTATCTTTAATTCTACTTTATCGAACAGATGCTAAACTGTTAAAAAGAACAAAACAAATTGAATAAGGCTCTTATTCTAATCTGCAGAATCAAGTTTATTTATTTTTTTTCAAAAAAAGTAAAAATCAAATACATCTATAAGTGAAAGCATATTACCAAACCATAAACAACTAATATTAAATTGTTTATAGTATATTTAGACTTATAAAATTAAACCCCCTCGGATATGAAAAGGTCTTTATTATTTCTTTCTATTTTGTTGGTGCTCATTGGAAGCCTAAATTGTAAAGCACAAGAAATCTCCGGATGTATTGATATAGAAGCATGTAATTACAATCCAAATGCTGTTGTCGATGATGGCTCTTGTTTATTTTTTGATGCCTGTTGCTTTTGTGGAGATGATACCTCCACTCAGATATTGGATGGAATTGTAGGAGATGAGCAAAATTCTGTTTGGTTGGAAGATAATGGTGATGGTACATTTAATGTAAACTTTAATACAGATAGTGCAATAGCCGGATATCAATTTCAAGTTGAAGGTGCTGATATAATTTCTGCTTATGGTGGTGAGGGATCACACTTCTCAACATACTTTTCAGATTCAACAGGAATAGTTGTAAGTTTTTCATTCACAGGAGAATTAGTAACCAATTCTTCAGGAACTTTATTAATTATGGGACTTGATGGGGTACCTACAGGTCTATCAAATGTAATAGTCTCTGGCGCAGGAGGTACTAACTTAGGTTTTATTTATGACTCTGGGATTGACTGTGTACCCGTAGATGAAGAGTGTTTTCCACAAGAAGTTTCATTGCAAAATCTTCAAATAAAAGCTGGTTGGAGTATCTTTTCTTCATATTTAGTTACAGAAAATATGGATTTGTCAGTTAATTTTTCACCATTTATTAATGATGTTATCATTATTAAAGATTCTCAGGGTAATGCATTCCTTCCGGACTGGGAATTTAATGCTATTGGTGATATGATACTTGGTCAGGCTTACCTCATTAAGGTTAGTGAATTAATTAACCTTTCCTTAGAAGGATTTTATTTTGAGCCAGAGAACTCTCCTATTGTTCTTAATGAAGGCTGGAATTTATTAGGCTATTTAAGATTAGAGCCGATAAATTTGGAGTCTTTGTTTACGGAACCACTCCTGAGTGATATAATTATTATTAAAAATGCTGAAGGATTAGCTTTCTTACCGGAATATGACTACAATGGAATAGGTGATTTTGAACCTGGTTTAGGATATCAGATCAAAGTGGATAGTACGCAAACATTTTTTTACTTAGAAAATTGATAAATTATTTTACTTTCCGATACCGAAATCCCTAAAAATAGAATCCAATAAATCGTCGGTAGTTATCTCTCCTGTGACCTCCCCTAAGTGATGGAGGGATTGCCTAATATCCATAGCTAATAAATCGCCAGAAACACCTATACCCAAGCCATCCTGAACTTGCACAACATGCTCCAAAGCTAATGTTAATGCTTCGAAATGACGTGAGTTTGAAATAATCACATCGTCGTTATTTAACAAACCTTGCTTCACCTTTTCGGTAAGTAAATCTTTAAGGCGTTCTACATTTTCTTTATGCTTCGCAGAAATAAATAAGATATTAGCTAGGTCGCCAAAATTAGACTCGATACTCGCTAGGTCGCCTTTATCTACTTTATTAGCTACCGCAATTAACTGTTTTCCTTTAGTATGATCTTCTAATTTCATCATCTCAGCATGAACCATTTCAGAATTTGCTGTAGAGGCATCAAAAAGGTAAAGCACCACTTTAGCTTGTTTAATTTTCTCAAAAGTTTTCTCTATACCAATAGACTCAATTGTATCTTTCGTTTCTCTTATTCCTGCAGTATCAATAAAACGGAAACTCATTCCGTCTATGACCAATTCATCTTCAATCGTATCTCTGGTAGTTCCTGCAATTTCCGAAACTATAGCACGCTCTTCATTTAATAAAGCATTTAGCAAGGTAGACTTCCCTACATTAGGTTCTCCTACAATAGCAACAGGGATTCCATTTTTAAGGACGTTTCCTAAAGCAAATGAATCGACTAGTTTACAAAGCACCATTTTTAATTTATTTAACAAACCGTCTAATTCTTTACGGTCTGCAAACTCTACATCTTCAGTGCTAAAATCTAACTCTAGCTCAATAAGAGAAGCAAATTTAATAAGCTCTTTCCTAAGAGCCTGAATCTCCGAAGAAAATCCACCGCGCATTTGAGACAAAGCTAAATCGTGTGACTTCTCGTTAGACGAAGAAATTAAATCAGCTACTGCTTCTGCCTGAGACAAATCCATTTTACCGTTCATAAAAGCACGAAAGGTAAACTCCCCCGGCTCTGCGGTACGGCAACCTTTTCTAATAAGTAATTGAATAATTTGTTGTTGGATATATATTGATCCATGACATGAAATCTCAACGACATTCTCACCAGTATACGAATTAGGACCTTTAAAAATAGAAACGAGCACCTCGTCTACAAGATGACCTTCATCCATAAAAGTACCCAAGTGTATTGTGTGGCTTTTTTGGTCCAAAAGACGCTTGCCTTCCTTCACCGATTTAAAAAGTGGATCGCAAACAGCAATCGCATCGGGTCCGGAAACTCTAATGATAGCAATGGCTCCCATGCCGGAACCTGTTGCCAATGCGCATATATTATCTTTCTTCATTAATAATCAATTTGAGCAAAAATACTAAATAGTGAGCTGTGAACAGTGAACAGTGAATAGTGAATTTACAATCTATCTATAGACATACTAGGAATCATCAAATTTTCAAATCATCAAATTTTCAAATCCCTTCTCTTTTTCTTGATAATTCTATCATATTGTTCTAATTTCGCAACGAAAATTTTTGCAAAAAAAAGACGACAAATGAGCGTATTAGTAAATAAAAATTCCCGAGTAATTATTCAAGGGTTCACAGGTAAAGAAGGCACATACCATGCCTCTCAAATGATTGAATACGGAACCAACGTTGTAGGTGGGGTTACTCCGGGTAAAGGGGGACAAAGACACTTAGATCGTCCAGTATTTAACACAGTCGCTGAAGCTGTACAAAAAGCACAAGCGGATACAACGCTTATTTTTGTACCACCTGCATTTGCTGCTGATGCCATTATGGAAGCTGCTGATGCTGGAATTAAAGTAATCATTTGTATTACAGAAGGTGTTCCTACAAAGGATATGGTTACTGTAAAGAACTATATTTCAAACTACGATTGTCGTTTGATTGGACCTAACTGTCCTGGTGTAATTACGCCTGATGGAGCTAAATGTGGTATTATGCCAGGTTTCGTGTTCAAAACAGGAAAAGTTGGTATTGTATCTAAATCGGGTACTTTAACTTATGAAGCTGCTGACCAAACGGTAAAAGCTGGTTTAGGTATTACTACTGCAATCGGTATTGGTGGAGATCCAATTATTGGAACGACGACTAAAGAAGCTGTTGAGTTATTAATGAACGATCCAGAAACGGAAGGTATCATCATGATTGGTGAAATCGGTGGTACGATGGAAGCTGATGCTGCTCGTTGGATTAAAGAAAATGGTACGAAGCCAGTAGTTGGATTTATTGCTGGGCAAACAGCACCTAAAGGTAGAACTATGGGACACGCTGGAGCTATTGTTGGTGGTGACGAAGATACTGCTGAAGCTAAAATGAAAATTATGACTGAATGCGGAATTCACGTAGTGAAATCTCCTGCAGATTTAGGTTCTAAAATGAAAGAAGTGCTTGCATAAGTACTCTTACATATAAATTAAAAAAACATGTTACTCTGAGTCTATCGATGAGTAGCATGTTTTTTTTATCCTAATACTCCCTTAGCTATCAAGAATTAAAGACTTTTACAATCGATAATAGTTTTGCTCTTTCCTGTTCAATAAAAATTTGAAAAAATCAAACTTTAAACTGTAATTGCAAACTACTTACTGTGCACTGTTCACTGATAATTATTCACTACTTTAGCCTGATGAAGAAGATAAACTCACTTATGAAAAAGATCGTATTCTTATTACTTACAGTACTGAGTATTTCATGTCAAATGAATACAAGTACGGATCAAGGACCAGAAAAATTATGGCAAACCAATGTACAGGAAGCGATAGAGATCTCTAAAGAAACTGGCAAACCTATTTTTGCCTTCTTCACGGGTAAAGAATGGTGTAGCTGGTGTAAAAAATTAGACCAACAAATTCTTAGTCAGCCGCCTTTTATCGAATATGCTAAAGAGAATTTAATCTTATTAGAGCTTGATTTCCCACGTGGAAGAAGAGATTTACCAAAAGAGCAATTAGTCCTAGCACGTAAATTTAAAATCCAAGGTTACCCTACAGTAATCGTAATGGACTCAGAAACAAATTTACTGGGACAAACAGGATTTGAGTATATGACTCCAGAGCAATATGTAACACATATTCAAAGTTTCATCAAAAATAAATAGTTCCTCTTATCTAGTTAAGAGAACGAAAAACAAAGATTCAATACATGAAATTACTAGAAGGGAAAACGGCTATCGTTACAGGTGCTACTCGTGGTATCGGAAAAGGCGTTGCAATAAAATTAGCAGAACAAGGTGCTAACGTTGCATTTACTTATGTTTCTTCAGAAGAAAAGGCTTTAGCCATCGAAAAAGAACTTCAAGCTTATGGTGTAAAAGCTAAAGCATATAAATCTGATGCTTCTAAAATGGACGATGCTGAAGCTTTAATAAAAGACGTTCTAGCAAACTTCGATTCGATCGATGTTTTGGTAAACAACGCTGGTATCACTAAAGATAATTTATTGATGCGCATGAGCGAAGAGGACTTTGACAGAGTGATGGAAGTCAACTTAAAGTCTATTTTCAATATGACTAAAGCGGTACAAAGAACTATGCTTAAGCAACGTTCGGGATCTATCGTAAATATGACTTCGGTTGTTGGAGTTAAAGGTAATGCCGGTCAGTCTAACTATGCAGCTTCTAAAGCAGGTGTAATAGGATTTACTAAATCTATTGCTCTAGAATTAGGTTCGCGTAATATTCGTTGTAATGCCATTGCTCCAGGGTTTATCGAAACTGAAATGACTGAAAAATTAGGCGAAGAAGTTATTAAAGAGTGGCGTAATACAATCCCTCTTAAAAGAGGTGGTTCTCCTGAAGATATAGCAAACGCAACTGTGTTCTTGGCTTCGGATATGTCTGCTTATGTTACAGGACAAACACTTCACGTTTGTGGTGGAATGTTAACTTAAGACCCAAAAGTATAGATGCTTCAATTTGAACATCCAATAATTATTCTAGCAGCAGCAATGATTTTATCGTTGCTGCTTGCTTTATTTATCTACCATAAGGATAGTCGTTTTAAATCGACAAGCAGATCAATAAAATATATTTTGATTGCATTGCGATTTATTTCAATAAGCATAATCATACTCCTACTATTTAAGCCTAAATGGCTCAATGAAATTAAGCAGGTTGAAAAACCAATTCTTGTCTTTTTACAAGACGCCTCCTCTTCTATTCTTAACCATACGGATTCCAACTATTATCAAAATGAATTTATAGCGCTTATTGATAAAAATAATAAGCAACTAGAACAGGAGTTCGATGTGTACAGCTATAACTTTAGCGATTCTATTAAAGAAGGTGTTAATGCTAAATACACTGGAAAGAGTACCGATATAGCTAAAGCTTTTAAGAATATAAACAATCGATTTCACAATAGAAATCTAGCCGGAATTATTCTTTCTTCAGATGGAGATTACAATCAGGGAACGAATCCATATTATCAAATCACAGAACTTAAGGCTCCTGTTTTTACACTTGCAATAGGGGATACAGCCATACAACGAGATTTAAGCATAGAATCGGTACGACACAATGAGATTGCTTATTTCCAAAATGAATTCCCTGTAGAATTTGAAGTACTTAGTAATTTTAATTCTGACACTGAACATAGAATTCTTATTACCCATAAAGGAAAAACAGTATATGAGGAGTTAGTGAAATTAGCTACTCAAACTCCGGTTTCAAAACAAATATTTATTGAGGCTACAGATGAAGGAATTCAATACTATGACATTAGTATAAGCTCTTTTGAAGAAGAAAAAAATAAAAAAAACAACACGCATAGAATAGCCATCGAAGTCTTAAATAACCTTCAAAATATTCTCATTCTTTCTTCTGCTCCACATCCTGATATTGCCGCTTTAAAATCGGCTCTAGAAGAAGGTGAAAACTATCAAGTTACAAGTAGTTTATTACACCAATTTAAAGAAGAAATTGAAACTTTTAATCTAATAATTCTTCATCAAATCCCAGATTACACAAAAAGAAATGAAGACTTATTAAGTAGGATTCTTGAGAGTGAATCCTCTGTATTCTTTATCGGTGGAAAAGGTACAAAGTGGTCTCAATTTAATCAAATTCAAAATTTGGTGGAAGTGAAAACGAAGAACTCTATGCAGGAAGTCTTCCCTATTATCAATGATAATTTCAGTCCTTTTCAATTAAGTCAAGCTTGTAAAGAATTTATTCAAGCAGCACCACCACTACAAGCTCCTTTTGGAGAACTGATAAATAAAGAAATTGAACATACTTTATTTAAACAGAAAATTGAAAGTATCAACACCAATAAAGAATTACTATTCTTTGCAGAGGAAGATGAAAAACAAATAGCTGTATTGCTTGCCGAAGGACTTTGGAAATGGAAATTGTTCGACTATAAAAAGAATGAAACTCATGCAAATTTCAATGAATGGATTCAATCGCTCAGTCAGTATTTAACCTTAAATAAAGACAAACGCAAACTTCGTTTACAATATCCAAAAATAGTAAACCAAGGGAATTCTTTCCGGCTGGATGCGCAGTTATATAATGACAATTATCAATTAATTGATGCTGCTGAACTGAGCTTGTATTTAACCGATGAAAAGAAAACTGAATACCTCTACACTTTAAATTCTGGAGGAACTACTTACAATGCAAGTATCGACAACCTAAACGAAGGTATCTATCAGTTTACAGTTGTCTCAAAATTTAAAGACGAACTGACAGAACAAACAGGAACATTTGCTGTTTTAGACTCACAATTAGAACAACAAAAGCTAGAAGCTGATTGGGCAACTTTAAAGAAAATTAGCGATAATACTCAGGGGCTTCTTATTCAGAAAGAAGACTTTGATAATTATGCTGAAATTATCTCAAATAATGTTAAAGCACAATCTCAAGTATATTTTAGAAAACAGTTAAGCGATTTAATCAAACAAAAATCAATCTTTTTATTACTTTTACTCAGCTTAATTCTTGAATGGGCAATCCGTAAGAGATTAGGCACACATTAACTAAAAAATTAAAAAATGAATCAAAAAGTAAATCCATTTATCGTTATCGCTGGTGCGGTGTTTTTCTTTTTAATGCTGGTAGGTTCTCAGGTTGCTGTAACTATCAATCCAGGTGAAAGAGCTATTATTTTTAGAAAATTCACTACCGGTTTAGACAAAGAACAAATCTTTCAACCAGGTTTTCACTTGATTGCTCCTTGGAACAACATTTATGTTTATGAAGTTAAAGAGCAAAAAGTAGAAGAAAGTATGGACATTCTTGATAAGAATGGTCTTTCAATGGCTATCGATATTACCGTTCGTTACAACCCTACTTACAGTAAAATTGGTTACTTACACGAAGAGTTTGGTAGATCGTATGTAGACAGATTGGTAATTCCTGAAGTACGTTCGGCTGTACGTAAAGTGATGGGGCGTTACGAGGCAGAGGAAATTTACTCTACGAAGCGTAACGAAGTAGAGCAAACTATTATTGACGAAACAAAGACTATTCTTGCTGAGAATAACGTAATCATGAAAGCGCTCTTAATTCGTTCTATTCGTCTTCCAGAAAAAATTCGTCAAGCTATTGACGATAAGTTAAAGCAAGAACAAGAAGCTTCTGCTTACCGTTACAGATTAGACAAGGAAGAAAGTGAAGCGGAAAGAAAACGTATTGCTGCTTCTGGTGAAGCTGCTGCCAATAAAATCATCAACAGCTCGCTTACACCTAGCCTATTAAAAATGCGTGGTATTGAAGCTACCATCGAACTTTCAAAATCTAATAACGCTAAAGTTGTTGTGATTGGATCTGGTGAAAACGGTATGCCTTTAATCTTGAATGATTAATTCAGAAGTAAATCCAGAATACAGGAAACTGAAATATTAAAAAAAAGCTTCTCGCAATGCGAGAAGCTTTTTTTTTTAATATTCAAATTCAAAACTTACAACAAAATCATCCCGCCCAAGCTACTCTATCTAAACTCCTGTATTGAATAGCTTCGGCTATATGAACAGTTTGTATACTTTTACTTTTGTCTAAATCGGCTATTGTACGCGATACTTTTAATATTCTGTCATAAGCACGAGCACTCAAATCCAATTTCTCCATCGCTAACTTTAAAATACTCATTGCTTCTTCATCTATTACACAGTGCTTCTTTAATGTAGATGTGTTCATCTGAGCATTACAGTGAATCCCGTTATCACTAAACCTTGATTGTTGAAAATTTCTTGCTGTAATTACTCTTTTACGTATTTCCAAACTCGATTCTGAATTTGTAGTATCTGTTAATTCATCAAAGCTAACTGGGGTAACTTCCACGTGTAAATCAATACGATCTAATAGGGGACCCGAAACTCTATTTAAATATTTCTGAACCAAACCAGGTCCACAAACACATTGTTTATCAGGATGATTATAATAGCCACAAGGACAAGGATTCATAGATGCTACCAAAGTAAAACTCGCAGGAAACTCTACACTAAACTTAGAACGTGAAACTGTTACAACTCTATCTTCTAGAGGCTGACGCATAACCTCTAAAACTGTACGCTTAAATTCTGGCAATTCATCTAAGAATAAAACGCCATTGTGCGCTAAAGAAACTTCTCCTGGTTGAGGCACTGAACCTCCTCCAACTAAGGCAACATCGGATATTGTATGGTGAGGAGAACGAAAAGGACGCAAAGCCACTAAAGAGGAACAACCATTCAACTTTCCGGCAACAGAATGTATTTTTGTAGTCTCTAATGCTTCCCCTAAAGTTAAGGGGGGCAGAATGCTCGGGAATCGTTTTGCGAGCATGGTCTTTCCCGCTCCTGGAGGACCAATCAAAATAACATTATGCCCTCCAGCTGCTGCAATTTCTAAAGCTCTTTTAATATTCTCTTGCCCTTTAACTTCTGAAAAATCACTGGAATTTATCGTTTGTTCTTGCTGAAAAATTGCACGAGTATCTACAAACTCAGGTTTTACCTCTTCAGGGTTTTTAAAAAAACTACACACCTCTTCGATGGTAGACATTCCATAAACTTTTAAGCCATCTACAATAGCGGCTTCTTTTGCATTTTCGGATGGAAGTAACAATCCTTTAAAGCCCTCTTTTCGAGCCTGTATAGCAATCGGCAAAGCTCCCTTGATAGGTAATATAGTTCCGTCTAATGAAACTTCCCCCATAATTACATATGAGGAGATGTCTTCAGCAATTAACTGCTTAGAACCAACTAACACTCCCATGGCAATGGGTAAATCATAAGCAGAACCTTCCTTACGAATATCAGCAGGAGACATATTGACAACAACTTTAAATCCTGGCCATCGGTAGCCTTGATTATACAATGCTACATGAATCCGTTCTTTAGACTCCTTTACGGCATTATCTGGCAAACCAACAAGAATAAATTTTGCTCCTCTAGAAATATTTACTTCAATAGTAATTTTTGTAGCACCAATACCATGTACGGCACTACCATAGATTTTTACTAACATAATTTTGTATTATTTTATTAAAGACTTAATATAGTGAAAAATAAATTCAATAAAAAAAAGGCCCTTCAAATAAATGAAAGGCCTTTGCTATAAAAAAATCATTAATTACTCGACCAAAACAAATTTCTTCACTTGCTCAATGTTTAAAGTGATTGCTTTACAATAATAAATCCCTGCAGTTAAATGACTCGTATCTATCGTTTCATTACCAACAGAAAAGTCACCTCTTTGTGATCGATATACCTCTTCACCCAAATTATTATATAATGCAAATACTACATCATCAATCTGAGGCAATGAAAGACTCATAACTAGATAATCATCTGCCGGGTTTGGGTACACATCAAAGCTACCTTTATTAAGGTTATTTATTTCAAGAGGATAATCAACTGTAAATCTAAAATCTATTTGTTGACCAAAATCATCAGGGAATTTTTTAAAAATATCTCCATCCATATTTCGAATTTGAACTTTCCCTGCAGCCGAGGAAGACTCCCCATAATACCAGTGCTCGTTTACACCATCTTCTGCAGAATCTTCGAAAACAATTTCATAACAACCAAATGGAAGATTCAAAGTGTCCTTATACCAAGTACTAGCTACTAAGCCCGAATAATGTTCAAATACAACATCACCATTCATATCGTATACATAAAAAGAACTCTGGGCAGCACGGTTAGTTGAGTTATAATTTGATTGCGTTTTAAATTCAAAAACAAACTCACTTGGTAATACTTCAGGAATATCAAAATCAGAACTTAATGAATTATTATTTAAATACTCATCATTCTCTAAAATGACAGTAGCAATAAATTTAGAGGATTCATTAGCACCACTCCAATTTGGCGCAGGTAACTCAACCAAAGCTGACTCCATAAACTCCATAGCACCAGACCATTCATAGGTTGATAATTCTCCTCCTTCAATTCCATATTCTATAGTAGCACTAGTTAAAAACTCTGAACCTCTATTTCTAATTTCAATAATTGGATTCGCACAAATAGGATTCATTCTACTCCACTTATCCTTTTTAGTTGGTTTTAGTATATCTAAAACTTCAATATCATTAGCGAAATTTATTTCTGAATAAGTAAATAAAGTATTTGATACGATAAAAGAACCTGCTTCTTCACCATTATCTGAGTAAGGCTGAACATTATAATCAATAATCACTTCAGAATCTAAATCTACAAACTCTGTTAACTCACTAATCTGCTCATCAACTGTGGTCCCAGGACACCATCCTGCTCTATCAAAAGGCCAAGTTCCTCCTTGTGGATAAACTGGAATCATCCCACAATCTTTCCATACATACCATTGATAAATTTCTTCGTTATTGATTGAAATCCCATGTTGTTTTGAAACCCATTCACAACAATTTTGAGGACCTTCATGACCATGACCCGACACATAAGATTTTACAGCTAATCCTTCAACGTTATCTTCAAAAGATTTAACAACTGATGGATAGCTTACATCATCAGCTAAACTTTGATATGAATAACCTCCTACCGGATACATGTTTTCAACATTCAAAACTTCTCTTGGGGGTGTACCTTCAATAAAATCAAATTTTACAGTTGCACTAAAACCACTTGACCAACCTCCATAGTGAAGTCTAATTAAAGATGAATCCTGTAATAAAGGTGCAAAATCAGTTACATCAAATTGATATAAATGCTCCCAAGAATCATCAAAAATATCATTTGGATCTGTAGGTTGTACCCAGTCCATATAGTTTCCATAAGGTGTAATTAACCTCCCTAGCTCAAACTTCTCTAACACTTCATAAATAGCCCAAGTAGTATCCACGACTAATGGCTCTAAGCTTATCGTATCTAAAACTGAAATACTCGAATCTAACAAGCCTGTGGGTTCCATTAAGTATATTGAAACAGTATAATCCCAATGAGAACATCCCCCGTCAGCACATCCCATAGTGAAATCCATAATTATCTTTTCATAAGAGCCCTCGACTGGAAAGACAACATTTGAATCGTAATTACCATACCAAGTTAGCTGAGCATCCTCTTGTGCTTGAATCTGCAAAGTATCATTTTGTGCGTACGAATTGCTATAAATAAGAGCAATAAGGAGTAAAAAAAACTTATTCATAAGAGCTTAATGTTGATTAATTGAAAATGAGTTTACTAGATTATTCGAAATTCTTTCGACAATTTCAAAATCTGATTCTGAATGAGAAAAGCTTTCATCAACAAAATCAATAACTCCAGAATCACCGTTAATTGCAGTACCTAAATCAAATTCTAAAATGAGAGAATCACCATCACTTGTTACAAAAAGGTCCTCGATAGGAATCGTAATTTCTCTGTATAGACTATCGAAACCTGAGTGATATGAAAAAATAACATCTGGATTTTGGGTACCTAATGTATCTACACGACCTTCTAGCATAAAGAATTTATATTTTGAAGCCCAAGTCCAATAAGTATTCTGTGCAATGCTTAATGGATGTGAAGAAGAGAAATCGGCCGGATCTGAAGCATTCATCAATGAATCTAGTCCTACTCCAAAATGTAAATTAACGTATAAGCCTGTGTCAACATCAGTACTTATATCCAATAAGGAAAACGTATTATAATCAACTAAATTCACGTCACTTAAAACAGTTCTGGTTCCGTCAGCTTTTTCTAAAGATAAATTTGACAAATAAAATTTCAATAACTCTACACGATATTTTCTACCCAAATAATCATCATATAATGTATCATTTAAGACAAATTGCTCTCCATCAACAAGAGTGTTAAATGATAAATGAATTGGGCCTTTCTTACAGATATGAACTAAGGCTTCTTTTTTACATCCACTAAAAAATAGTGTTGCAACCAAAAAGGTCAATAGCAGTTTATAAATTTTCATTTTTCAGACTTTTTAAATCAATTTTATCGTTTTTCAGATAGGTGAGAACCAATTGCAAAAGATAAATAATTGCTAAAAAGGAAGCAAGTCTTCCAATATAATCACCATACCTTGAATAGAAGCTTAGTTTGCTAGACTTTATGATGCTCGCTTCTATAATTCCACTCTCGCCATAGAGCAAAAATTGTTCCACCCTTCCTTGAGGATTAATAACAGAACTTATACCCGTATTGGCCGAACGAACTACAAATCTTCTATTTTCAATAGCTCTAAGGCGCGCATAAGCATTATGCTGTTGATGTCCATAAGTTTCTTTCCACCAGCCATCGTTTGTGATAATGCAAATCCAGTCTGCACCTTTATTTACAAATTCACTTACATAGGCCCCAAAAACAGATTCATAACATATCATCGATGCGATATCCCCTTGATGTGTTCTTAAATTAAATATCGAATCATTTACTCCAAAGTTACCTATAGTTCCTCCAAGCTCTATCGGGAAATTTTCAAAAAATGGTTTTAAGATGGATGAAAACGGAGTCATTTCTGCCCCTGGAACTAATTTAGATTTATGAAATATTTGAGTAGGTTTATCAGCAGAGATAAGCAATGCCGTATTAAAAACCTCATACCAAGTCCCTCCTTGGCTTCTTCTTGCCGTAGATTTTAAATTATCTACTTCGTTTAAAACTCTACCCGTAGATGCTCCGGTTAAGATTTGTGTTTCAGGATTCTCATTTAACCATAACTTCATTCTCTCTATAACAGGAGAACTTTCGATTCTTGATTCCCAAATCCAATCTGTAATAAAAGTCTCTGGCAATACAATCAAATCTGGGTTCGTTTGCCAAACAGAATCTAATAAGCCTTCTACTCTTTGTAATTGTAATTGTTGAGGAACTTTAAACTTCTCAAAATGGGGTTCGTAATTGGGTTGTACAATCACAACATTTACTTGCTCTCCAGAATTGACATCAAAATCTGAAACAAGTTGATTTGACTTCCATAAAGGGATAAATAAAAATGCGAGTACAAATACTATTGATTTAATAACTGTTCGTCTTCCCATGATTCTACTCAAGGAATAATAGATTAACGAGTTAATTAACAACACCCATAATGAACCCCCTAAAACTCCAGTATATTCATACCATTGGATCCAAGTAGTCATTTCTGCAAACACATTGCCTAAGCTCATCCAAGGCCAAGTCATTTCCCAATTGAGATGTAAATACTCAAATGCTAACCATATTATTGAAAACGCCAAATAAGCGTGTTTATCACCCATTTGTTTTTTCAACTTGTAAACAAGCACAAAAACTAAAGACATTAATGAAGCATTGAAAATAGAGGCGAATAAACCACCTCCCCAGTGTGCATTCATTAACCAAGAAGTTAAAGAGAAATTGATGCAGAAAAAGGTAAAAAACAAATACCCAAACAATGACCAAGCAGCAAATCTTCTTTTTTGCTGATCAAAATTAAAAACCAACCAGATTATAGGCACCAGAGCTACAAAGATAAATCCTGGCAATGAGTTGGGGGGCCAAGAAATAAAAAACAACAATACCGATAAAAGGCAAGCAATAATATGTTTTACAAATCTCATATTTTCGAATTCAATCGCAATAAATTGCTTTAATTTGTTACAAATATAAGTTTCAGATGCTAAAACACATTCCAAACCTCCTTACAATATCAAATCTTATTTGTGGCTGTATTGCTTTGTACTTTACTTTTCACGATAATTTAGTCTTTGCAGCTTATCTTATAGGGCTTGCAGCCATCTTTGATTTTATGGATGGTGCTGCCGCTCGTCTGTTAAAAGTGTCGGGGCCAATGGGTAAAGAATTAGACTCATTAGCTGATATGGTTAGCTTTGGAGTTGTTCCTGGATCAGTGGTTTTTCACCTTTTAGAAGCCAGTTCTTTAAGTGCTTATTCTTTTATTGCACTTGCCATACCCTCATTCTCTGCTTATAGATTAGCAAAATTTAATATTGATGAAAGACAAAGTGAAAGCTTTATTGGATTACCGACGCCCGCAAATTGTTTGATCTTCATATCATTTCCACTAATTAGCACCTTCCAAGTAGACAGTTTTATAGCATCTATTATTGAAATGCCTGAGGTTCTAATCGGACTAACAATTTTACTATCGCTAACTTTAGTTTCAGAGATCCCTCTCTTTGCTTTAAAGTTTAAAAACTTAAAATTTGCTGATAACAAACTCAGGTTTGTATTTATTGGATTAGCAATTCTATTATTAGCTTTATTACAGTTCTCTGCAGTACCACTTATCGTAATTCTTTATTTGATTTTGTCTCTGATATTTAGAAAGACGGAAAACTTAAATGAATTGTGATCCAATCCTAAGCTTCGAAATCGAAGGGTAAAACAATTCGGGCTTGAAAACTCCTTACGACTTACGCAAAACGAAATTCTGACCAAGATAAACTCTACGAACTTGTTCGTCTGCTGCTAATTCTTCTGCAGTACCTGCCTTAAGGATATTACCTTCAAAAAGTAAATAAGCTCTATCAGTAATCGAAAGAGTCTCTTGCACATTATGATCAGTGATGAGAATTCCAATATTCTTCTTTTTAAGCTGATATACAATCGATTGAATATCTTCAACGGCGATTGGATCAACACCTGCAAAAGGTTCGTCTAAAAGAATGAATTTAGGGTTTACAGCTAAAGCTCTTGCAATCTCTGTTCTTCTACGCTCTCCACCAGATAATAAGTCTCCTCGTGTAGTTCGAATATGTTGTAAGCTAAATTCATTTAAAAGCTCTTCTAACTTATCTTTTTGCTCAACCTTAGATAGCTTAGTAATTTCTAACACAGCCTTAATATTATCTTCAACAGAAAGTTTTCTAAAAACTGAAGCCTCTTGAGCTAAGTAACCAATTCCTTTTTGAGCCCGAACATACATTGGATTAGTTGTGATGTCTTCGCCATCTAAATACACCTTTCCCGAACTCGGTTTTATTAGACCTACAATCATATAAAAAGATGTCGTTTTTCCAGCTCCATTAGGGCCTAATAAACCTACAATCTCACCTTGATTGACTTCTAAACTCACCCCTTTAACAACAGTGCGTTCTTTATAAGTCTTAACTATTTGTTCGGCGCGTAATTTCATTTTTAGATTTAGATCGTTTTAATACAAACTTCGAAACATAAATACTTATTTCATATAAGACTAATAACGGTAAGGTTACCAAAATTTGACTCGATAAGTCTGGTGGTGTAATAATAGCAGAGATAACCAATGCCCCCACGACTCCATGTGATCTATATTGTTTCATGGTCTCGGGAGACAACACTCCTAAGCTCGTTAAAAAATAAACGACTATTGGCAATTGAAATATTAATCCACAAGCAAAAGTAATTGTGGTTACAGTGCTGATAAACGAGCTTAAATTAATTTGATTAGATACCATTTCACTTACCTGATAAGAACCCAGAAAATTCACAGACAGTGGTGCAATCATATAATAACCAAAACAAACTCCAGTCATAAATAAGAAGGAAATCATAAAAACGATACCCGAAGTGTAGTTGGATTCTGTAGCGTGTAATGCGGGTTTGATAAATCGCCAGAGCTCCCAGATTAGGTAAGGAAATGCGATAATGATTCCTGCTATAAATGCCACCCATAAATGCATTGTGAATTGCCCAGACATATCCACATTCATAAGAATAAATGGTTGTTCGGTAATACAAAGAACGTCTCCCAGATTGAACCACTCAGAAACTCTACACAAAGCTCTGTAGGTTATAAATTCGGGTTCTTTAGATGCTAATAGTAATTCATCAAACAGAAAACTCTTATTGATGAATGCCAATACAGTAAGTATAAGCACTGCAATTGCAGAACGAATTAGATGCCCTCTAAGGACGCCTAAATGTTCTAAAAAGGACATG